>R24__coassemble_17590_pt1 | contig 2036 bp, 4 predicted proteins | sample R24__metabat2_high_PE_003 | metagenome-assembled genome bin R24 | reverse complement strand
CGTTGAACACATTTTTCAGCGGAAGCATCATGTCGTAAGGGCCTTTCAGACTGTCCACATGGTCGTTGATGGCGATGAAGCGAACTCCCTTTTCCGGGAAAACACGTTCCAAATAGAAACCCATATCGATGTAGTTACGACCGAAGCGGGACAGGTCCTTGACCACTACGCAGTTGATGCGGCCAGCTTCCATATCCGCAATCAACTGGCGGAAGCCGGGGCGCTGGAAATTGGTGCCGGTATAGCCGTCATCCACGTAGTGCTTGACAATGGTGAGTTCTTTCTGCCCGGCACAGAAGTCTTCATTGAAGTGGTGCTGGTTAATGATGCTGTCGCTTTCCAGCTTGTCTCCATCCTCACGGGACAAGCGCTCGTAGCATCCCACCAGATATTTCGGCGGAGGCGGCATTATGCAGCAGCCTCCTTGTGGTCATGCACCTTCATCAGTGCGCTCACGACCTGCGATGCGGTGCGGTCGCCCTCGTAGCGGCGTTCTACCCGGTATCCTTTCACAGTGCCAACGCCGGCGGCGGTGACGGCAGAAAAACTGACCTCATTCGCAGATACAGTATTGATATTCATTACAGTTACCTCCATAAAAGTCTTGTTTCAAGTTATGAAGGTGTGTCGGCAAACATACCCGAAATAGGGGCCGGCCCTCCTTTCCCAAACAGATTAAAAGACACCGTGCAGGTTTGTACCCTACACGGTGTCAGAAAGTGTGACAAAGTTGCACCGGCACGGGGAAGAATCCTCTTGCCTTGCCGGGCAAAACAGGATATAATATCCCCGTCGGTGCGGACGTAGTCCGTTGTGTAGGTGCTGTTACCACCTGCGCAGGCGCAGAGGAGTTGCCGCTCCTCTGTGCTGCCGTCTTTTTTGTTTTGTAATACTATTGTACCATATAAGATGCCATATGTCAACAAATATATGCAGTCTTATATTGACTTTTTTATCTTTTAATTTTATGATGTGTTTAATTGGAAAGGCTGGTGTTGATAATGTCAAATCCCGATGCAGTTAGACGCGCAATTAAAAAATACGAAGCAGAAAAAATAGATCGAATAATTATTCGTGTTCCCAAAGGGAAGAGAGAGCAAATTGCTGATTTTGCTGCGCAAAACGGCGAATCCACCAATGGCTTTATCAACAGAGCCATTGATGAAGCCATGAAGAGTGAAAAGCACTAATTGAAAAAATACAGACAGCAAAAAACGGGAGAAACTGCAAGAGCGCAGCTTCTTCCGTTTTTTATTTTGTATATGGCTATACAGCATTCTTATAGGCAAAATGCCGCATACAGAGGAACGGACTTCAGATTGTCTTTTTCACCGAAGTTTTTCAGAGAAAATCGAATGGACCAGGCAGGGTGATAATTGCTGATAAATACGCTCAGGCTGCGGGAGCGCACATCCCAACAATTATGCTTTTTATCCATTATACAAAATCCCAATATCCGAATCCGCAAACCGTTGATACGACAAGGTTTTCAAAAAATGATTGCGCTTTTTTCAGTGATGTGGTATCATCCTATCAGAGAGTGCGACAAGCCCTGTAAAATGGCTTGCCGCACTCTTACATCACCCTGGGGAAACGAAGATACACAGACCCTCATTGACATCTTAGCGCGATACAACGTGAAGGCAACATTCTTCGTAGTAGGAGATTGGGTTGAAAAGTATCCCGAGTCTGTAAAGGCTCTGCACGATGCAGGTCATGAGGTCATGAGTCATTCTAATCATCACGACCATTACAACAGCCTCACGTCAGAGCAGATCATCGCTGATGTAACAGCATCTAACGAAAAGATTGCTTCTGTCACTAACGTCAAGCCCACTTTGATTCGCTGTCCTTATGGCGAATACGATGATCATGTTATCGCCGCGATCCGCTCCACGGGCATGGAGCCTATTCAATGGGATGTGGAGCAACACGCGACAAGGTAAAGCCGTTGTGCCGCAAGGGTTTCCGGATTTTTATAGTCCTCTACAAGTTTTGGATTTTTGACCTGTCGTCGAAGCCGCGACCACCAAAGA
>R24__coassemble_16774_pt1 | contig 2098 bp, 2 predicted proteins | sample R24__metabat2_high_PE_003 | metagenome-assembled genome bin R24 | reverse complement strand
GGGAAAACTGCATATTCTTTCTACATTTATAATTGTATATAGCTTGCCGCCACATAGCCCGCCATGTTGTCATATGCTACGCTGTACCAGCCCTCATAGCGGCCGTAAATCGTCACCGTGGCACCTCTGGGAATGGTTCCTACCACAGTTCCGTTCATTCCCGGATAGCTTCGCAGATTCAGCGGGCTCTGCTGTGTGGCAACCACTCCCGTCTGCGGCACCCCCGGCTCAATAAACGGCAGACCGAAATAGTCGCACAGTGCCATCACCAATGCACGGGCAATGGTGCCTACATTGCTCTCGATCCAACGGGCATCGGCCAGATTGTCGTGATAGCCAAGCTCCAATAGATTGGCCGGTGGTTTCGGCTGTCTCACCTCGCCCAAGGCAGTGGTGGCCTGAATGGTCACCCGCTCCGGCAGGGGGTAAATCTTCTGCAATTGGGCGCGGAAGAGCTCCGCCGCCCGCTTCCCCTTCTGTGAGGTGGGATAGTAAAAGCAGATGATACCTCTGTTCCTCCCCTCTTGCAGTCCGTCTCCGCTGGCGTTGGAATGCAGCGCCAGATAGAAATCGTAATTTCCCTTTGCAGCCTGTGCGATAGAGCCGGCGGCAGTCATCTGAGGGGTGTTGCGGGTATAGCGTATGGTGTTCGCTTTGAGATATGGCTCCATGGCGTCGGCGATCAGGTTCATCCAATACTCTTCACTGCCGGAACCGGTGATATATGTATTATATTCCTGTGTACTGGGTGACAGATAAATAATGGGCATTTCCTTCCCTCCTGTATGAATTTCTTTTATACTATATGGAAATTCCCAATGAAATATGGTAGAATACTCCCCGATATTTTGAGGAAAGCAGGTGGGGCACATGAAAACACAGCGTCCCTACGCCAGTATTACCATCACACCGAAAGGAGAAAATGCGCTGACCGGCGGTCACCCCTGGGTCTATGCCGGCGAAGTGACTTCGGTTTCCCACGGTGTGGAAGACGGTGCGCTGGTGGATGTTCTCAGCCGTAAAGGCAGCTATCTGGGCACCGGATTTTACAACAGTGCTTCTCTCATCCGGGTGCGTCTCGTAAGCCGCAATGCCAACGACACCTTTGATGCCGCCTTCTGGCGGCGGCGCATCGAATACGCCTGGCAATACCGCAAAACCGTCATGGGCGAGGATACCTCCTGCTGCCGTGTCATTTTCGGAGAAGCCGACATGTTCCCCGGCCTGACGGTGGACCGTTTCTCCAACGTATTGGTGGCGCAGGTGCTGTCTCTGGGCATGGAAAAGCGCAAGGACATGATCTTCCCGCTTCTGGTGGAGGTGCTCCGCGCCGACGGTCAGGAGATCGCAGGCATTTTTGAGCGCAACGATGTGGACCTGCGGCAAAAAGAGGGTATGGAGCAGAATATCGGCTGGTATGCCCTGCCCGGTGAGCCGGTACCTGACTTCACCACCACGGATATCGTTGAAAACGGCATTACCTACACCGTGGACTTTGCCAACGGACAGAAAACCGGCTTTTTCCTGGATCAGAAATATAACCGTCTGGCGGTCAGCCGATTGGCAAAGGGCAAAAGTGTGCTGGACTGCTTCACCCATACCGGGAGCTTTGCCCTCAATGCCGCAAAGGGTGGTGCCAAGAAGGTCACCGCCGTGGATGTCAGCCAGTTTGCGGTAGACTGCGCTGCAGAGAATGCCCGCAGAAACGGTCTGGATGGCATCATGGAGTGCCGCTGTGCCAACGTATTCGACCTTCTTCCGGAATTGGAGGGAAAACCCCGGGAGTATGACTTCATCATTCTCGACCCGCCCGCCTTTACCAAGAGCCGCAAAACGGTGCATAGCGCCATGACCGGCTACAAGGAGATCAACTATCGCGCCATGAAGCTTTTGCCCCGTGGCGGATATCTTGCCACCTGCTCCTGCAGTCACTTCGCCACGGAGGAGCTGTTCATCAAGATGCTTCACAGCGCAGCAAAGGATGCCGGCGTGCAGCTGCGGCAGATCGAGGTGCGCCAGCAATGCGCCGATCACCCCATTCTCTGGGGCGTAGAGGAAACCAACTATCTGAAATTCTTCCTGTTCCAGGTGGTGTGAG
>R24__coassemble_11778_pt1 | contig 2619 bp, 2 predicted proteins | sample R24__metabat2_high_PE_003 | metagenome-assembled genome bin R24 | reverse complement strand
TTGGTTTCATTGGCGCCTGTGGCAAAGAGCTCGTGGCCCAAATCCTCCAGAGATACTCCGGCTATGCGGCCCAAACGCTCCGCCATATCCCGATCGCGTTTAGTACAGGTGGGAGACTTAAACATAACCGTATCCGACAGGATGGCTGCCGCCATCAAACCGGCCATTTTGGGCGATGGCATCACACCATGCTCCTGGAACATGGATGCCACAATGGTATTGGTAGAACCCACAGGCTCATTGCGAACATTGATAGGCTGTTTGGTCTGGATATCTGCCAGGCGGTGGTGATCCACGATTGCCAGGATCTCCGCCTGCTCCAAGCCGGGGACAGACTGTGCCATTTCGTTGTGGTCCACCAGAACCACCTGCTTGCGACGGGGTCGCAGCAGATGGTAGCGGCCCAAGGTTCCTACCACCTTATCATTTTCATCCAGCACCGGATAGCAGCGGTATCGGCTCTGGGAAACCGTGTCTCTGACATCGTCGATATAGTAGTTCAGGTGGAAGCTGATCAATCCTTCCGTATGGCAGGGACGGGAAATGGGAATCGCCTGATAGATCAGCCGGCTGGCTCTGCTGGCATCATAGGGAGTAGAAATAATGCAGGTTTTTCCGGCATTCTCCAACCACTTGGGATCCACCTCTGTCTGGCAGAGCACCAGGCAACTGACGCCCACTGCCTTGGCACGCTCGATCATTTCAGGCTGAGATCCGCACAGGACAATGGTTTCTTTTTCGTGGAACAGCAGGTTTTCACAATCCTGAGGGACCGCCACGCAGACATGGCCGCTGATGGTGTCCACCATATTGCCGCCGTCAGAAAGGAGTCGTCCTTCCAAAACGCTCAACACATTGAAAAGAGGCACATTTTCCACGGTAGGGTCGTCGATCGTGTCCATGGTATAGGAGGCAATATCACCGGCTGAGAGCATGCCGTACAGCGTGCCGTCTTCATTGATCACCGGAATGGCAGAGACCGGCTCTACATGCATGGCATGCCAGGCACGATCCATGGTAACGGAAGCGTTGAAACACGGGGTGCGATCAAACTCCAGATCTTTTACCTGGGTGCGCACGTTCTTCACAAATCGCGGTGCCTCCAAACCGAAGTAGTCCAACATTCTCTGGGTCTCATCACTGACACTGCCCAGCCGTGCCGCAACATACTCGCTCTCACCCAAAGCATTGTGCAGCGCCGCGTAAGCCATAGCCGAGACTATGGAATCTGTGTCCGGATTGCGATGGCCTGTTACAAAAATTTCGCTCATGTAGCGCCTCCTTTTGCATCTTCTTCATCCTCATCATTATAAATGACTGACTTCGTTTGTCAATGTGTCTTTTGACGGGCTTTGATGGCATGGCCTGACCGACCATTGGTAAGGGTCTCAAGTAAACCTTGCTTTTTTAAAAAAGTCGTGTATAATAAACTGGTCACAAGAGCTTCACGTTTTGAAGCATATGATCACAGCAGAACTCGGGCTTGTAGCTCAGTTGGGAGAGCGTTCGGTTCGCATCCGAGAGGTCGAGGGTTCGAATCCCTTCAGGTCCACCAAATGTGTATTGGACGAACACCTATTTCTTCAACGGCGGTTTCGCCGTGAAAGTGTCCTTCTGATACGAATTACAAAAGCACCATCTTGGTTAATTCCAGGATGGTGCTTTTGCTATATCCACACATTCGATTTGTAGCACTCTTTCGCCTACAATATAGGCACAAGGAGGCGATAACTATGAAAACCAAGCGGAAGTACTTTTATCTTGACGATTTTGAACACAGACTGTTGGTCGGTTGTCTTGTAACTGCTCGAAACGAGTATATTCACGAGGACAAACCGATTGAAGACGTCAATGAATTGATACTGAAAATCATTGATGCCCCTTCAAAGAAACTGCGTGTCGTAAAAGAGGATGCATAATGGAAAAGTACATAACCGATGAGCGTACCGGACTGAATTATGAGCTTGTCGGAGATTATTACATCGTTGCCGGTGATGACGAGCCAGAGGAACGCCCTATCGGAATATGGGGGCAGCGGCATCTGCGGTATATCCGGGAACACCGCAAGGCGATCTATACTGGGCTGGTCCTTGACGGGAAGCTCAATAGCTATCTTGCCAATCTAAACGAGCAAGCGGAAGATATGTTCTTTCGGCTGGTAAATGAACTATCCGAAAAGGAAGGTATCACGGAAAAGCTCAAGGCAGAAAATCAGATGCTTTGGGTGCGGCGGATGAATGCAATCCGCGAAACGGCAACGGAAATCGTCAATAATGACCTGATCTACGCATAACAGACATACGGCGGCGGGGATTGCTCCCTGCCGCTGTTTTCTATTTGTAACAAATCCGTGAAATATCTTGACATGTGACCGTTTGGTCGCTATAATATAATGTGTCCAAACGGTCACAATGATATGGAGGTTGCTATGGGAAATACTACGAAGGAAAAGATTCTTGATGCTGCGCTTGTCAGCTTTGTAGAAAACGGTTACAAAGGAACGAATCTGAGAGACTTTGCCGCAGGGATGGGGCTAAGCAAATCGGCACTATACCGTCATTATGAGAGCAAGGAAGCCATTTGGAATGCTCTGCTCGGCAAAATGGAAGCTTATTATAG
>R24__coassemble_10565_pt1 | contig 2810 bp, 5 predicted proteins | sample R24__metabat2_high_PE_003 | metagenome-assembled genome bin R24 | reverse complement strand
GGTTCCACCACCGATCCCAGCCGTATCTTCAAGGGCAAGATCGGTGCCGGTCACATGGGTGTTGACACCGTGACCATCCAGAACCTGGACATCATCAAAATCGATCCCGAGCTGAACCTCATCGCCGTTCGCGGCGCGATCCCCGGTCCTAAGGGCGGCCTGGTCACCATCAAGTCCACCGTCAAGACCCATCGTGTCAAGAATGTCGAGTCCGGCATCAGCAACAATCCCCAGAAGGCTTCCGGTCGTAATCCCCAGAAGGCTTCCGCCCGTACTAAGTAAGGAAAGGAGTGCTTTAGGAAATGTCTACTATCAATGTTTTGAACATGGCCGGCAAGAATGTCGGTACTGTGGAACTGAACGATGCCATCTTCGGTATCGAGCCCAACCAGGCCGTTGTGCATGAAGTGGTCAAGAACCACCTGGCCAACTGCCGTCAAGGCACCCAGAGTGCTCTGACCCGCGCTGAGGTTTCCGGCGGCGGCAAGAAGCCCTGGCGTCAGAAGGGTACCGGCCACGCCCGTCAGGGCAGCACCCGTGCTCCTCAGTGGACCCACGGCGGTATCGTGTTCGCCCCCAAGCCCCGCAGCTACTCTTACGTTCTGAATAAGAAGGTCAAGAGACTGGCTATGAAATCCGCTCTGTCCGCCAAGATGGCCGCCGGCGAGATCATCGTCATCGACTCCATCAAGATGGACGCTATCAAGACCAAGGACTTCCGCGCTTTCCTGACTGCCGTCAAGGCCGAGAACAAGTCTCTGGTGGTGACCGCCGCCAAGGACGATGTGATCGTCAAGAGCGCCCGCAACATTCCCGGCGTCGAGACCACCTTTGGTGCCATGATCAATGTCTATGACATTCTCAAGGCCAAGAGCCTGATCCTTGACAAGGAAGCCCTCGCAGTAATCGAGGAGGTGTTCGCATAATGGCTAACGTATACGACATCATCATTCGCCCCATTATCACCGAGCGCTCCATGGAAGCTACCTCCGCCAAGAAGTACGTCTTCGAGGTTGCTCCCGAGGCCGGTAAGATCGAAATCAAGAACGCCGTGGAGACCATCTTCGGTGTGAAGGTCGCCAAGGTCAACACCATCAACTATGATGGCAAGGCCAAGCGCCTGGGCGGTGGCCGTCCCGGCACCCGCAAGAGCTGGAAGAAAGCTTATGTCCAGCTGACTGCTGACTCCAAGACCATCGAGTTCTTCGAGGGTATGGTGTAAGGAAAGGAAGGAAGTAAGAAATGGCTACTAAAACTTTTAAACCGACCACTCCTTCCCGCCGCCATATGACCGTGTCCGGCTTCGAGGGCATTGACAAGCACTGCAAGCCCGAAGCCAGCCTGGTTGAGGTTCTGAAGAAGAATGCTGGTCGCAACAGCTATGGCCGCATCACCGTCCGTCATCGCGGCGGCGGCGAGCGTCGTAAGTATCGTATCATCGACTTCAAGCGTGACAAGATGGAAATGGAAGCCACTGTCATCCGCCTGGAGTACGATCCCAACCGCAGCGCCTATATCGCCCTGGTGGAATACGCCGATGGCGAGAAGCGCTACATCATCGCTCCTGTGGGTCTGAACGTCGGCGACAAGGTCGTCTCCTCCGCCGCTGCCGATATCAAGCCCGGTAACTGCCTGCCCATCGCCAACATTCCTGTTGGTACTGTCATCCACAATGTGGAGATGCATCCCGGTAAGGGTGCCCAGCTGGTTCGCTCCGCCGGTGCCTATGCTCAGCTGATGGCTAAGGAAGGCGACAACGCCCAGATCCGTATGCCCTCCGGCGAAGTGCGTATCATCCGCACCAACTGCATGGCTTGCATCGGTCAGGTCGGCAATCTGGAGCACGAGAACGTGCAAATCGGTAAGGCCGGTCGTAAGCGCCACATGGGTTGGCGTCCCACCGTCCGCGGTTCCGTTATGAACCCCTGTGACCACCCCCACGGTGGTGGTGAAGGTAAGTCCCCTGTGGGCCGTCCCGGCCCTGTGACTCCTTGGGGCAAGCCTGCTCTGGGTTACAAGACCCGCAGCAAGAAGAACCGTACCGAGAAGTTCATCGTAAAGCATCGTAATCAGAAGTAAGGAGGCAAAGAGAATATGAGCAGATCTATCAAAAAAGGCCCGTATGTTGCCCCTGAGCTGCTGAAGCGGGTTGAAGAAATGAACAAGAAGGGCGAGAAGAACGTGCTGAAGACCTGGAGCCGCAGCTCCACCATCTTCCCCGCCTTCGTCGGCCACACTATCGCTGTCCACGACGGTCGCCGTCATGTGCCTGTCTACGTGCATGAAGACATGGTCGGTCATAAGCTGGGTGAGTTCGCTCCCACCCGCACCTTCCGTGGCCATGCCAAGAAAGCGTAAGGAGGATGCAAAGTAATATGGAAGCTAAAGCTTATCTGCGTTATATCCGCATCGCTCCCCGCAAGGTCCAGATCGTCTGCGATCTGATCCGCGGCAAGGATACCAAGACCGCTATGGCCATTCTGATGCAGACCCCCAAGGCTGCTTCTGAGCCTCTGATGAAGCTCCTGAAGAGCGCTTGCGCCAATGCTGAGAACAACTTCAGCATGGATCCCGACAAGCTGGTGGTCTCTCAGGTGTTTGCCACCCCCGGCCCCATCCTGAAGCGTATGATGCCTCGTGCACAGGGCCGTGCTTATCGCATCAACAAGAGAACTTCTCACGTGACCCTGGCTGTCACCGAGAAAGACTGAGAAAGGGAGGAACAGTTTAAATGGGTCAGAAAGTTAATCCCCATGGCATGCGCGTGGGCGTCATCAAAGACTGGGATTCCCGTTGGTATGCCAGTGAAG
>R24__coassemble_7677_pt1 | contig 3502 bp, 2 predicted proteins | sample R24__metabat2_high_PE_003 | metagenome-assembled genome bin R24 | reverse complement strand
TTCCAACAGGAGCAAAACGTCGTAGTAAACGCCCCAGAGCACGAAGTTCCAGCTGTCGCCGTGCCAAAGGCGCGTCAGAAACCATACGATGGCAATGTTGATAAGCTGCCGCGCCTTGCCGTGGCGGTTACCGCCCAGGGGGATGTACACGTATTCCCGGAACCAGGTGGAAAGGGAGATGTGCCAGCGGCGCCAGAATTCGGTGACACTGCGGGACTCATAGGGATGCTCGAAGTTCTCCAGGAATGTAAAGCCGAAGAGGTGACCCAGGCCGATGGCCATGTCGGAATAGCCGGAAAAGTCGAAGTAGATCTGGAAGGTATAGGCAAAAGCGCCCAGCCATGCCGTGGCGGCAGAGGGATCCTGTATCGCCGCAATGGATTCCCACAGAGCGCCCACCTGATTGGCGATGAGCACCTTTTTGCCCAGGCCGATGACAAACCGCTGTATGCCGCGGCTTACCTCAAAGACGCTCTCCCGGCGGCCGTCCAGACCCTCGGCCACCGTCTTATACTGGACGATGGGGCCTGCAATCAACTGGGGGAACAATGTCACGTAGGTGCCGAAGGTGATGATGTTGCGCTGTGGCGGCACAAGACCGCGGTACACATCGATGGTGTAGGACATGGTCTGGAAGGTATAGAAGCTGATGCCGATGGGCAGGGCAAGACCCAATGCGGAAATCCCCGCGCCCGTGAGGGCGTTGATATTGTCGATGGCAAAGTCGGTGTACTTGAAAAAGCCCAGGATGGCCAGATTTCCCACGCAGGAGAGGATCATCACGGCCTTGGCGCCCTTTTCATTGCCCTTTTCCCGGCATTTGCCGATGCCCAGACCGTTGCAGTAGTCAAACACGGTGGAGAACAGCATGATCAGGATGTACCTGGGCTCACCCCAGCCGTAGAAGATAAGGCTGGCGATCAGCAGAACGAAGTTGCGGAATTTTCGCGGGCAAACGTAGTACACGATGGCCACCAGCGGCAGAAAAATGAGCAAAAATACTGTCGAGCTGAATACCATAAGCTGTCCTCCTTTCCTTTTTTATAACCCGAAATTGGGACAAGGTAAAGCCTTGTCCCAATTCATGTGCAGTTAGAGTACCCCGAAGAGCTCACCGATCAAAGAGCTGTTGCGGATGGCGGAGAGGTTGTTGCAGAACACAACGTCCTTGATGCCGTTTTGCTTGACGAACTCGGTGATGCTGCCGCTCCAGTGGCGGTAGTCGATGACATACACCGTCTGGTAGTGATCCACCAGGAAAGGGGCAAAGGCATTGCCGAAGGACTCCTTGATCAGCACGCAGGAGCTGCCGTCGGCGATCATGGGGTTGGAGATGACGCTGTACGCGTTATCGCCCCAGATGTAAGCGCCGTACTTAAAGGCGGCGGGTGCGGTGGACTCATCGCAGATCACATCAATATCATCATAGAGCATGGCGCCGCTGCCGTCATAGACATCCATGGTGGCGCCGCCGATGGGATAGTAGGCGGTGACGGTATCGGGGGTATCGCCCAGCGTGGCGCTCTTGCCGGTATCGTTATAGAACGTGCCCAAAAAGCCGGGCATTTCCTGCGCTGTGTAATCTGAAATGTCATGTGCCGTCAGCCCGGCGGCCTTGCACAGCTGCGTATAGGTGTAGTAGGCACCCAGGCCCGTCCAGTGATGGTCGGTGCGGTAGTAGATATACTCGTTGCGGTGGAGCATCAGGGTATCGTAGACGGGCACGGTGATGACGTTGTCATTCATGTAGCTGAGGATGGTGTCCTCGGCCTTTTCCTGGTCGGAGAAGAAGTCCTGACCGTACAGCTCGTCCGGCAGAGTCACGCCGGAGGAGAGGGGTACCACGATATCGAACACACGGGCGGTGCCGGAGAGATTGTCCGCCACCTTGTTGACACACTGGGCGTACTTCTTGGCGGTATCGTCCACGTAGGTGTACATCTCGTAGCCGGTGTTACCCACACAGTAAACGCTGTCATACTTCTGAATGTCGCCGAAAACCTCGATGACGGGGATCCGGGGTTCCGGTTCCACAGGCTCGGTGACCACAGGGTCGATGACCTGGGGCTCGTCCGTATCGGGAGTTTTGGGGGTCTCGTCCTTATTCAGGTTGATAATGATCAATATGACGGCGGCAACAATCACAAAGCCCATGGCGATAAACGCGCCGGGCACGGATCTGCGGCCGCGATAAGCTCTGCGACCGCTCACTTGGTATAGCCCTCCACGATAGAGGTCACGCCGGAGACGTCGGTGGCGATGACCAGTACCACCAGATTGTCAAAACGGGAATAGTAGGTGCCGTTTGCAAGACGCTCTGCCTCGGCGGGATCGTACTTGTTAGCATTGTCCTTTACGCCGGCCACATAGGACTCCACGGCGCTCATCACGGCCGCAGCGCCGTCGCTGTCAGCGCACTGCACGCAAAGAACGTACTCGGTGGAGGTGCCGCCCACAGGGGCATAGCCGCAGACCTTGGCGCCCTCGGGAATATCAAAGGTAAAGCCGAGGATCTCCACGGCCTCCTGCTCCATCTCGTTATCAAAGGAAACATTTTCCACAATATCCTTGGCCAGTGCGGAAACGTCCACATCCTTGACCTGGGTCTTGCCGCAGGCACAAAGACTCAGCAGCATCAGGGCTGCCAGAACAAATGCAATCAACTTCTTCATGGGAATTCTTCCTTTCGCTTCCTATTCTTTGAGCTTTCTCGCTTTTTATCCGAACAACTGAGAAATGATACCACAGGTTTCGAAAAAAATGAAGTGGGAAATCATAAAAAAGACAAATTTTGCTGGGATTTTACTTGGCGATCAGCATCATGTTGCGATCCACGGCGCCCTCGATGCCGGGACAGGTGGAACCGTCACTGTATTGCCACACGGAAAACCGATAATAGAAGTCCGGCCAGGCGTTGAAATCCGCCACCCACAGGGCGTAGTCCTTCAGCTCGCCCAGCTGGTAGGCATAGTAGCCCAGCTGACGGTTGGTGTAGATACCGGCGGTATAGCCGCCCTGCTCCACGGTTTCGCAGAAAGCCGCGGCGCATTCGTTCAGGGTGCCGTAGCTGAGATTGTTGGTGCGGGCGGTGTCATCGTAGACCTTTTCCCAGTCGAACATGATGGGCAGATCCAGGGTCATGCCGCCCAGAATATCCAGCACGAACCGGGCTTCCTCGGCACCTTCTTCCGCAGAGATGGCCTGAGAGAAGAAGTAAACGCCCACCTGCAGGCCCGCCTTTTTGGCTTCGGTCAGGTTGGTGAGGGCATTTTCATCCTCCACCAGCTTGCCGGCGGCACCCGTGCCGCGAATGCCCGCACGGATAAAGGCGAAGTCCACGCCGCTTTCCTTCACGGCCTGCCAGTCGATATGACCCTGCCACTCGGACACGTCGATGCCGTAGGCGGTGTCATAGTCGTCGCCCAGATAGACGGGGTTCCCGTCCTTGACGGTGAAATCATTGCCGTCAAGGCCCATGGGCACGCTGCCCTCCCACGGGGTG
>R24__coassemble_6909_pt1 | contig 3761 bp, 3 predicted proteins | sample R24__metabat2_high_PE_003 | metagenome-assembled genome bin R24 | reverse complement strand
CAATTATCCTCTGCTTCAAAATGCCATAAAGGAACGGAAGGAAGAATTGGACACTATCAAACAGTATGGTATTCCAAAGTATTCAAAGAGCATTGCAAAGTTCACCACTGGTGCCAACTATGTTGACACCAGATCCGAATTTGAAAAAGCAGAAAGTCAAATCGAACAGATAAAAGATCTAATTTCCAGTATTGAACATCAAATAGATAGAATTACAAACGCACTGAAACGGATTGAATCATCCCCATATTAGTCCTTGATGATATACAACTTGAATTCTGGCGAGATCCAGGAGGCAAACTCAAAAGCAATATCGGAGTGAGCGTAGGTGCCGCCGTTCCGACCGGATTTCGACACAATACCAACGGCATAGCCGACCTCCTTTGCTCACAGCCTACCACACAGGCTGTTTTCTGGCAAGTTATATTTATTTGACCCTATTGACAAACGAGGTCTAATGCGATAGACTTAACACATCAAGAGGTTTAACTGATTAGACTTATATGGGGGGAGATCGACATGGATACACCGAAGATTTTTGACAGTGAGTATCATTTTTGCCTGATTTTATGGGAAAACGAGCCGGTTAATAGCACTGAATTGGTGCGCTTATGCGCTGAGAAGCTAGGGTGGAAGAAATCCACCACCTATACCGTCATCAAGCGGTTAAGCGAGCGGGGCGTGGTAAAAACGGAAAATGCAACGGTCACAGCACTGGTGTCCCGGGACGAGGTGCAGCGTTCAGAGAGCCGGGCTTTTGTGGAAAAGAACTTTGACGGGTCGCTCCCGCAGTTTCTGGCGGCTTTTACCGGGGGGCGTGGTTTGACGGCCGGTGAGGCGGAGGAGCTGCGGCGCATGATCGACCGATTTGAGGAGGGTGGCCATGACTGACATCTTTTTGCAGTTGGTGCACTTGAGCTGGCAGGCCACGGTATTGGCTCTGGCGGTCATGGCGGTGCGGCTGCTGTTTCGGCGGATGCCGAAGCGCATCGCCTGTCTGCTGTGGCTGCTGGTGGCGCTGCGGCTGGTGCTGCCCTTTACGGTGGAGAGCTCCGTGAGTCTGCAGCCTACCGCCGATCCGATCACCCCGACGCTGTCGGAGCTGCGGGAAGCACCTACGGCGGAGAATACCATCACTGAGGAGGAATTTGAGGCAATACAGGCAGCCAGAGGCGGCCACCCGCTGATGGTAGGAGAGCCGATGCGCCGCGCTGAGGCATTTTTCACCTCAAAGGATTTTTTGGCGCTGCTGTGGCTGGCGGGGATGCTGACGATGCTGGGCTATATGCTGGGCAGCTATGTGCGCCTCCGTCGCAGGGTGGCAGAATGCGTTTTGACACAGCCGGGGGTGTACTGCGGGGCAGCGGTGGAGTCGCCCTTTGTGTTGGGACTGTTCCGTCCTCGCATCTATCTGCCGGAGACCCTTGACGGAGAGGACATGGCGGCGGTATTGGCCCATGAGCGGTGCCATATCCGGCGAAAGGATCACTGGATCAAGCCGGCTGCATTCGTGCTGCTGGCGGTGTACTGGTTCAATCCGGTGCTGTGGGCGGCCTATCTGCTGCTGTGCCGTGATATTGAGGGCGCCTGCGATGAAAAAGTATTGGAGGATATGGACACGGCGGCGCGGGCCAACTATTCCCGTGCACTGATCAACTGCGCCGTGCGGCGCAGTGCGGTGGCTGCCTGCCCGGTGGCTTTTGGAGAAGTGGGGGTGAAAGGGCGCGTGAAAAGTATTCTGAACTACAAAAAACCGGCCTTTTGGGTGCTTTTACTGGCAGCGGCGACCTGCATCGTGCTGGCGGTATGTTTCCTAACGGATCCCCGCGATCCGGTGTTGGAAACGGCTGTCCATGAAGCGGTTCTGGCGGAAAATGAGAGTCCCTACTGCATCGGCCAACCGGTAGAATCCCATAAGATCTTTCAGATCAAGCGCAGCGGCGAGCAGGTGACGGTCTATGCCATGGTGCTGTATGAGGAGCTGCTGCCGGACGGGACGGTGGACTGTGGGGCTCACAATGCGGCCAAACTGACCTTTACCGGGAATCGGGCAAACGGCTATCGGCTGCAGGACTACTGGATCCCCCGGGACGGCACTTACTATGCGCCGTCTATTCGGGAGAATTTCCCCATCTGGCTGTGGCATCGTGCCATGAATACCCAGCGGTATATCGCCCGACAGGAGGCGGAATGCTTGGCAAAGGCCTCGGAAGATGCGTATGAACTGGAGACCCGGGATGCCATGAAGATTTACAACAAGCGTACTCCCTACGTAGGGGATAACGCGGCCGTAATCGATATTTTGGACATTCTGGGCGCCGGAGAATACGGCATTTTTACCGTTGAGCTTACCACCGACAAAGGACCGTATGGCATTACACTCCACTATGATGCAGATTCCTTGAATCTTCAGTATATCTACGCCTGGGCAACCAGAGCACAGCGTGTGGCGTACCTGACACTGGGGCTGGTGGAAAACGCGGAGTGGGTGAAGTGGGACATCATCTATCCCAACGGTGATGTATTACCTGGTGGTATCGCGGACGTAAACGACACGGTTCTGAGTGTCAAAGAGGCGTATGGTTCATTGCACGAGTTTATGGTTCTGCGGAGCGCGCTGGAACTTGGCGTGGGTTGTCTGCCGGATGGCAGATACACAGCCAAGCAGCTGCTGTATCGGGCCGATTATCAGCAGGATCCCGGTTGGGAGAGCAAAGCCGTATTGACACAGGAGACCACCGTGGATGGAAAGATCGTGAACAATGCACAGGATGTTACCGTTACCCTGAACTGGGGACGCGGCGAGGAGACGCTGCATAACGCCATCTGCATTTCGACTTTCGATGATCTACCTGTCTATGAAATAGGCGGGGTTTCACCGGATGCCATGCATAGACCGGAGGGCATGGCTCTGCTCGCCGGTGACGGCGTGGACAGCGGGCTGCGCATCTGGACAATTGGAAACAACTACTACATGGGCAGGGTAGACGAACAGGGACAGACCCTCTATGTCTACCGCTGCGAATGTACAGCATAAAAAATACCGGGTTATCTAACAATAATTATCATATTTACCTAGGATACAAACCAAAAACAAAGGCACCATCTTGGCATTAACCCAAGGTGGTGTCTTTGTAATTCTCATTGGAGTATCACCTTAATAGCAAAACGGAATACAGTTAAAAACATGTATGGAACATTTGCTTGCCCATAAATGTTTACAAGTTAAGCATCTTCTCGAGATACTACTATCCGAAGTTTTCTTGAGGGTGCATCGATGATTTTTAGAATCAAATCATCGACATCTTCTATCGGTTTGCCATCATGCAGATACTCGTTCCGAGCAGACATAAGGCAACCAACCAGCAATCTGTGTTCAAAATCGTCCAAATAAAAATATTTCCGCTTTGTTTTCATAGTCCTTCGACCTCCTTATTGATTTCACCTTTATTGTAGGAGAAACATACCGATAAATCGAATGTGCGGATAAAGCAAAAGCACCGTCTTGGTAAAAACCTAAGACGGTGCTTTTGTAATTTGTATCAGAGCATCACCTTGACGGCGAAACCGCCGCTAAAGAAATAGGTGTTCGTCCAATACACATTTGGTGGAGCATAGGGGTCTCGAACCCCTGACCTCCAGATTGCGAACCTGGCGCTCTACCAACTGAGCTAATACCCCACGATATTCCGTTCGCGCCGCGCTCTGCGGCTCGCTAAGAGCCGCCTTACGGCGGTTGCTCGCCCGCACGCCCTCTGCGG
>R24__coassemble_6762_pt1 | contig 3822 bp, 3 predicted proteins | sample R24__metabat2_high_PE_003 | metagenome-assembled genome bin R24 | reverse complement strand
ATAAAGATATTATTTATATTAAAACCTGAAATTAGATTGTCTTATTATCTGCGAAAGTGAAAAAAGATGCAAAAAATGGGGTGAGTTCGTAGTAAAACTAAGAAATTGCTGTCGGCAAAAAGCACAAAAGCTTACCGACAATTTAACTACATCCATAAAGCGTCTATTAAAAATCTTGACAACAGATGTGCAAAAATTATAATACAGTTTGGCTCTGTCAATTGTGATAGTGTGCAAATTGGAATGGGGGTATTTTTTGTATGGAAAAATACTTGGTTATCGCAACATTTGTTGGCTCGGTAATTGCACTGCTGTTTGCGCTGATTACCGGTAAACGGGTGCTGAGCTTCCCGGAAGGCACGCCCTTGATGCAGCAGATCTCCGGTTATATCCGCAAGGGTGCAAACGCTTATTTGAGCCGTCAGTATAAGGTCGTGGGCGTGTTTTTCGCCTGTATGATTGTTGTGCTGTGTATCATGGCAGCCTGTGGTCTTCTGACCTGGTTTGTTCCCTTCGCGTTCCTCAGCGGCGGTTTCTTCTCCGGCCTCAGCGGCTTTGTGGGCATGAAGATCGCCACAGCTGCCAACTGCCGTACTGCTAACGCCTGCATAGATGGCCTCAATCGCGGCCTGCGTGTGGCTTTCTCCGCCGGTAGTGTGATGGGCTTCACTGTGGTCGGCCTGGGTTTGTTGGACATTTCCGTCTGGTTTGCTCTGCTTCGCTTTGCCTTTCATCTGGATGCTTCCAATATCACCAGTGCCATGCTGACCTTCGGCATGGGCGCATCCTCCATGGCCCTGTTCGCCCGTGTGGGCGGCGGTATTTTTACCAAGGCCGCTGACGTGGGTGCTGACCTGGTGGGCAAGGTGGAAGCCGGTATTCCCGAGGACGATCCCCGCAACCCCGCCGTCATTGCCGATAATGTGGGCGATAACGTGTGTGACGTGGCCGGCATGGGCGCTGACCTGTACGAGAGTTATGTGGGCTCCATCATCTCCGCTTCTGCGCTGGGTGTTGCTGCTTTCTCCGACGGCAATCCCTTTAAGGCCATGGCGATTCCCATGGTAATGGCAGCTGTGGGTATTCTGTGCTCTATCATCGGTTCTTTCTTTGTCAAGACCTCCGAGAACGCTGACCAGCGCACGCTGCTGAAGGCTCTTTCCCGCGGCACCAACCTGTCCGCTGGTCTGATCGCCATCATATCCTTCTTCCTGGTTTGGAAGCTTCTGGGCGTCGAGCACTTGGGCCTGTATGTGGCCATCTTGTCCGGCCTGGTGGCCGGTGTGCTGATCGGTAAGGCTACCGAGTACTACACCTCCGATACCTATAAGCCCACGCAGGAACTGTCCTCCAAGAGTCAGACAGGCTCTGCCACCATTATCATCGGCGGTCTGGGTCTGGGCATGCTGTCCACCGCTCTTCCCATTATTATCGTGGCGATTTGCATTCTGCTGGCCTTCTTCCTAGCCGGCGGCGGCGCCAATGCCAACATGGGTCTGTACGGCATCGCACTGGCCGCTGTGGGTATGCTGTCCACACTGGGTATCACGCTGGCTACCGATGCTTACGGCCCTGTGGCCGATAACGCCGGCGGCATTGCTGAGATGGCAGGTCTCCCTGCCGAGGTTCGCAACCGCACCGATGCTCTGGACTCCCTGGGCAACACCACTGCCGCTACCGGCAAGGGTTTTGCCATTGGCTCTGCCGCACTGACCGCACTGGCTCTGATGGCCTCCTATATCGAGAAGGTCAAGGAAGTAGGCGCTGAGGTTACCTTCAATGATTTTTCTCTGATGAATCCCGTTGTGCTGGTGGGCCTGTTCATCGGCGCCTGCCTGCCCTTTGTGTTTGCCGCTCTGACCATGAACTCCGTGGGCCGTGCCGCACAGAGCGTGGTGGTGGAAGTCCGCCGCCAGTTCCGCGAGATCGCGGGTCTGCTGGATGGTAAAGCCGAACCCGACTACGCACGTTGTGTGGACCTGTGCATGAAGGCATCTTTGAAAGAAATGGTGCTCCCCACTGTGATCGCCATTGCCGTTCCCGTTGTGGTGGGTATCGTGCTGGGCTTCAAGGGTGTTGTGGGTATGCTGGGCGGTGCTACCGTCACCGGCTTTTTGATGGCAATCTACATGGCCAATGCCGGCGGTGCCTGGGATAATGCCAAGAAGTACATCGAGGCCGGCAACTTCGGCGGCAAGGGCAGCGACAGCCACAAGGCCGGCGTGGTGGGCGATACCGTGGGCGATCCCTTCAAAGACACCTCCGGTCCCGCTATCAACATTCTTATCAAGCTCCTGTCCATGGTTTCCATCGTGTTCGCAGGCCTGGTGGTAAACTTCTCTATTCTGTAAGCTCTGCAGTGGCGGATTGCGCCCCCTGTGATCCGCCAGGGAGATATCAAAGCAAAAGAGGTGCAATAGCACCTCTTTTGCTTTTTGCGTATAAAAGTCTGAGGAGAAGTATACACTTAAAACAAAAGGGGGCATGCATATGGCGCGTACTGAGAAAAACTGGAGAAGGTGGGAAGTCACAGGGTTGTTTGTCGTATTGATCCTGGGCAATCTCCTTCATTTTGTATTTGAGTGGAGCGGGAATAACCGTATTGTAGCAGCCTTTGCCGCGGTAAATGAATCGACCTGGGAGCATATGAGACTGTTTGTGATTCCGTGGATCGTGTGGTCGCTGATCGAGTGGATCGCTCTGCGTGGCAATAAGCTGCCGATTCTGTCTTCGCGAGCTCTGGGATTGCTGGTGGGCGCTCTGAGTATCCCGATCATCTACTATACCTACAGAAATGCATTAGGGGTGAACAACCCCGTGGTGAATGTGATTATCTTTCAGGTGGCAGTGCTTTTGGCGTTTTGGATCACGTGGGTCGCCATCAAGCGGCGTTGGTTACAGGGAACACTGTGGCAGGTATTGGGCGGAGCGGTTTTACTGGCAGGATGGCTTCTGGCTGTGCTGTGGACGTATATGCCGCCATCAGCGCCGATCTTTGTGGATCCCGCGACGGGACAAAGGGGTATCCCCGATATCATGTCATAAAAATAGAAGAGGCGGGTTACCCCGCCTCTTTTGTAGTTTGTCCACAGTCTTTTATTCAGGACTCCATGTTTTTCCCCAGGAAGGTTGCCACGGTCTGTGCCAGCTTGCACTCCGTTTCACCGGCAGGGCAATCACTGTCAGTCAGGAACAGAACGGAGCCCAAGACATCGCCCTGACAGAGAATAGGCGCCAGCAGGGCTACCGTATACGCCGGCGCATCTGTGCAGGCTGCGGTTGCGGGACGGCTTCCGTCCTGGAGCCAAAGATTTCGCTGCTCCATAATGGGGCTCCATGTGGCTTCCAATGTTTTGCCCAGCAGCTCTCGCTTTCCGCTGCCGGCCACGGCAATGATGCTGTCGCGGTCGGTTACCGCTACGGTAAAGTCGGTGTTATGGCTCAGGGTGTCGCAGAACTGAAGAGCAAAATCCTCCAGAGAACCCAGCAGGGAGTATTTCTTGAAAATAACTTCTCCCTCACGGCTTGTATAGATCTCCAGCGGGTCACCCTCGCGGATGCGCATAGTGCGGCGGATCTCCTTGGGAATGACCACGCGCCCGAGGTCGTCGATGCGGCGAACAATACCGGTTGCTTTCATATCAAAAACTCCTTTGTTTCTCAATTCTCTTGCCTTAGTCTTTGGAAAGCGAGGCAATTTATACAAAGGAGTTTTTGGAAGTTTTTGCTTCATATCAGTCAAGCGGGTTCCTGCGCCCTCCATTCAAAATGCTTTTGACCGCGGCTTGCGGTACGGCGAAAATATTCGCGGAAACATAGTAT
>R24__coassemble_5341_pt1 | contig 4505 bp, 2 predicted proteins | sample R24__metabat2_high_PE_003 | metagenome-assembled genome bin R24 | reverse complement strand
GTTGTGGTTGAGGATCACCTGTCCACCTACATGATCTACACCGAGGCGGTAAACAGCGGCTATCACGGCTATGACACCACTGGAGCACAAACCGTCACCACCGATTTGACTGCCGGATCCATTACCAAGGTTACTGTGGATGGCAAGGTAGTAGATAGCAAGAACTATACCATCTCCGGCAGCAATGTGACCTTTACTGCGGCTTATCTCAAAACTCTGGCGAACGGCAAGCATGCTGTGGCTATTGAGAATGCTACCCATGTGGCAAAGGCTACCATCACTGTGGAAAACGGAACCACAGCTGTGAATTCCGTCAAAACCGGCGACATGGGTGTGGTGATCTACTTCGCCATGGGCGCCATGAGCTATATCGGTTCTGCAGCTTGGATTCGCAAGCGCAAAGACGAAATGTAATCGCTTTTTTGCGAGGGGAAAAGAGAATACCACGCGCGGGGCATCTTCTGATGCCCCGCGCATGGTGCTATTATTACAAGAGAAAGGACGCATTGAAAACCATGAAAAAATGGAGTAAAATGCACCGTGAGGTCTGCGCCGCACTCCTGGCCGCAACGCTGCTTTTGAGCATCTGCACAGGCTGTGCCGCCAAAAGTGGCACTGACGATGTTGCGCAGCAGAAGCAAACGCAGACGCTGACACAAGCCGATAAAAACGACGAGGCGGCAGACAAAACCGCAGGCAAAGATGCTGCGGATAAAGACGCCGCCAAAGAAGACAAATCCCACAAAAAGGATGATTCCAAAACTGCCCAAGAAGCAAAGACGGAAGAAAAAAAGGAAGAGACCAAGGAAAAGACCGCCGAAGAGCTGGCCGCAGAACAAAAGGCAAAAGAGGAAGCGGCCAAAAAGAAAGCGGCTGAAGAAGCCGCCAAGAAAAAGGCTGAGGCCGAGACCGAAGTCAAGGCGGAGGCGGAGCAGAAAAAGAAACAGGAATCCACCACCTCCGACAATACCTGCACCATCTCCATCTCCTGCAGCACCATTTTGAACAACATGGATCAGTGCGACGAGGCAAAAAAATCCATTGTGCCGCGTAACGGCGAAATATTGCCCACCACTACCGTCAGTTTCACAGACGGCGAAACGGTATTTGATGTACTCCAGCGTGTCTGCAAGAAAAAAGGCATTTCCCTGGAGTTTTCATACACGGCGATTTATAAAAGCAACTATATTGAGGGAATTGCCAATCTCTATGAGTTTGATGTCGGCCCGGAATCGGGCTGGATGTATAAGGTCAATGACTGGTTTCCCAACTATGGATGCTCGTCTTATAGTCTGAAAAACGGCGATTCCATCTGCTGGGTTTATACCTGCAATGGATTGGGTGCTGATGTGGGCGGTGGAATTTGATAATAAAGGCAAAGCCAAAAAGGAGGCGATGACAAGTGAAAGATACCTTTTCCCTGTGCCACCCTGTGGTGAACTTTTTCTATTTTGCTCTGGTCATCGCCTTTACCATGTGTCTACAGCATCCGGCGGCTCTTTTGATTGCCCTGCTCAGCGCCGCCATATACGTGGTAATCCTGCGGGGCAAAAAAGGTCTGTGGCAGCAGCTGCGCTGGCTTTTGCCCACGGCGCTTCTGGCAGCTATCATCAACCCCGCCTTCGTCCATCAGGGCATCACGATCCTCGGCTACCTGCCTTCGGGAAATCCCCTGACTCTGGAGAGCATCCTCTACGGCATTGCGGCAGGTGGGATTCTGGCATCTGTCTTCCTGTGGTTCACCTGCTACAACGATGTGATGACCTCAGATAAATTTATCTATCTTTTCGGCCGCATCATCCCGGCCCTGAGTCTGGTGCTGAGCATGACGCTGCGGTTCGTACCGCGTTTTAAAACCCAGTTAAAAACCGTAGCACAGGCGCAAAAGCACATGGGCCGCGACATGGAAAAAGGCCGACTGCGGCAAAAGCTGCGGAGCGCCATGAAAATCTTCTCCATCATGGTCACCTGGTCGCTGGAGAGTGCCATCGAAACGGCAGACAGCATGAAAAGCCGCGGCTACGGAGAAAAAGGGCGCACCTCCTTTTCCATCTATCAGATGGATGATCGGGATCGTGGGCTTCTGCTGTGGCTTTTTTTCTGCGGTATCTATCTTTTAGGCGGTGCCATTGCCAAGGGCTTTTATTTTCAGTACTATCCCATGGTACAGGGTGTGGACACCACACCGCTGTCCCTCAGCTTTTTTGCGGTGTACGGGCTTTTGTGCCTGACACCGATGATCTTAGATCTGTATACCGCGCGGCAGTGGAAACTGCAAAGGAAGGAGGGGCAACTCCATGAGTGAGATCTTTCATATTGACAATCTGAGCTTTACCTATCCTCAGCAACGCAAGGCCGCGCTGGAGCGCATCGATCTCACGGTGGAAAGCGGTGCCTTTGTGGTGCTGTGCGGTCCCTCCGGTTGCGGTAAAACCACCCTTTTGCGTCAGCTGAAGCCCTGCCTCACGCCCCACGGTGTTCGCGAAGGCTCTATCCGTTTCCGTGGCGTGGCCATAGAGAATATACCCTCCCGTCAGCAGGCCGCAGAGATCGGTTTTGTCCAACAGTCACCGGAGCATCAGGTGGTCACGGATAAGGTATGGCACGAGCTGGCCTTTGGCTTGGAGAGCCTGGGGTACGATACGCCCACCATCCGCCGCCGTGTGGCGGAAATGGCCTCCTTCTTCGGGATCGGCGACTGGTTTTATCGGGACACTGCCCAACTCTCCGGCGGGCAAAAGCAGCTTTTGTCCCTGGCCTCTGTGATGGTAATGGATCCCCAGGTGCTGATTCTCGACGAGCCCACGGCGCAGCTGGATCCCATCGCTGCCTCAGACTTTTTGCAGGTGCTGGGCAGAATCCATCGAGAGCTGGGCACTACCGTTATTCTTACGGAGCATCGCCTGGAAGAGGCTCTATGCTACGCCACACAGGTAGTGGTTCTGGAAAACGGCACTTTGCGCTGCCAGGGGACACCTCGCGAAGTGGGTCTTGCGCTCCACGACAGCGGCATGTTTGCCGCCATGCCCACGGCGATGCGAATCTGGGCCTCTGTGGAGAGCGCAGCACCGTGCCCGTTAACGGTCCAGGAGGGCCGCGCCTTTTTGGAGACACTCCCCCGTCCGTTCCGCACTCTTCCCCCGGAGCAAATCCCCGCCTGCGGCGATGTTGTCCTTTCCGGCGAAGGTCTGTGGTTTCGCTATGAACAAAACAGTGCCGATGTGGTGCGCGGTTTGGATATTGCCCTCCATCGCGGCGAATTTCTGGCTTTGTTGGGCGGAAACGGTGCCGGTAAGAGCACCACCCTGGGTCTGTTGTCCGGTGCCCTGGCACCACAGCGCGGTCATGTGGTTCACACGGGAAAGATCGGTGTGTTACCCCAGAATCCCCAGGCACTGTTTGTCAGAAAAACCGTTCGTGAGGATTTGCAGGAAGTGTTTGACGGCGCGGGTGTCGCCGCTGATATCCAGACGACCCGCATGCAGCAGGCGGTGGCGCTTTGTCAGCTTCGGGATCTGCTGGACCGCCACCCCTATGATCTCTCCGGTGGCGAACAGCAGCGTGCCGCATTAGCAAAAGTGCTTCTGCTCCAACCGGACATTCTATTGCTGGACGAACCCACCAAGGGTCTGGACATTGAATTCAAGCAGATTCTATCTCACATTCTAGATGAGCTGCTCCAAAGCGGTGTAGCCGTTCTGTGTGTCAGCCACGATGTGGAATTCTGCGCTCATTATGCCCACCGCTGCGCCCTGCTTTTTGACGGTGCTACCGTCACTGAGGGCACTCCCCGGCAGTTCTTTTCCGGCAACAGCTTCTATACCACCTCTGCCAACCGCATGGTGAGGACGCTCATTCCCGAAGCGGTCACCACCGAGGATGTCGTCTGTGCCATCGGCGGGCAACTGCTCCCGGAATCGGTGGTCGCCCCTGTGGCAGAACCGCTCCCGACAGTGGCGGAGGAGTCCACCGCCTGGAAGCCCAAAAGGCTACCTCTTTGGCGCAAGATTCTGGCAGCGATATCCGGCGCTGTTGCACTTATCATCTTCTGGCAGGCCACACAGAACACCAACCTGACGGAGCTCTTTTCCGGCACATCTATTACAGAATCAGGCTGGCAGGCACTTGCCTCCTACGGCGTATTTCTGGTGGCACTGTTTGTCACCGTTGCCGCCATCGGGCGGCGTTCAAAACCGCCTGTACAGGTGATGCTACCTGCACAGAAGCGAAAGCTATCCAAGCGAACATGGGTAGCCACGGCATTGATTTTGCTGTGCATCCCCGCGACACTTGTGATCTTTACCAGGTGTTTCGGAGGTCGCCACTACTACTTGCTGGCGTTCACCGTGCTTCTGGAGTGTATGATCCCCTTTTTCCTGGTATTTGAGGGACGGCATCCCCAGGCGAGAGAGCTGACCGTTATTGCGGTACTATGCGCTCTGGGTGTGGCAGGCCGCCCGGCCTTCTTCATGCTGCACCAAATCACGCCGTTGATGCCGCTGACC
>R24__coassemble_5017_pt1 | contig 4726 bp, 7 predicted proteins | sample R24__metabat2_high_PE_003 | metagenome-assembled genome bin R24 | reverse complement strand
TGCGGGCGTAGCTCATCTGGTAGAGCGCGACCTTGCCAAGGTCGAGGTAGCGAGTTCGAGCCTCGTCGCCCGCTCCAAATAATAAAGACACCCTTTTGGGTGTCTTTGTTTTTTTGTCGCGTTCTCGTGAGGCTCGAAACGAGCTCCAAAGGCAGGGCACGCAGTGCCATGGCTTTGGGAGCAACAGTCCGGTGGACTGTTGCGTTAGCGGGAGGAGAGCCTCGCCGCCCGCTTTTTCCCCCTTGCCAACCTCCTCGATCCATGCTATTCTCCTATCAAAAGGGAGGGATCGCCATGGACGCTACACTGATACGCGCTGAGGACAAACCCCAGCTCCTTGCACCGCTTTTTACCGCTTACTCGGAGATGCTCTACAATGTAGATGAGGGTATGCGCCAGTGTCTTGCCAACCAGGACTATGACGAAGAGCTCTCTCATCTGGTGGAAAAGTATTCCCCTCCTTCTGGCAGCATTTACGTTGTGATGGCCGACGGAGAAGTGGCCGGCATGGGTGCTCTTTTGAGGCTGGAGCCTGACTGCGGCGAGCTCAAGCGCATTTTTATTTATCCGCAGTTTCGCGGCCGCGGCATCGGTGATATATTGATGGACCGGCTTTTATCAGATGCCGTATCCTACGGATATCATCACATCAAGCTGGATACGTTTCCGGCTATGATTCCGGCCATCGGCCTATATCGCAAGCTGGGCTTTTATGAGATTCCCAAATACAACACCAATCCCCTGGAACGGGCAATATTTTTCCAAAAAGATCTATAAAAATGCACCATAGGGCGGCGCCCTATGGTGCATTCATTTTATTCGTTTGCGGGGTCCTTGGGGGTCTTTTCTTTTTTGCTCTTCTTTTCTTTCTCTGCGAAAAGCTCATCATTGTCCCAATGCTTACCCATAACAAGTTCGCCGCTGATGCTGGCGCCACGTTCCATGCTCATGGTATCGGTTGTAATATTGCCGAACACCTTGGCAGAAGCATCCAGCGTAATGTTGTTCAGCACGCGGCTATCACCACGGATGATGCCGGAGCAAACCAGCTCGGAGGCATCCACATTGCCTTCCACTACAGAGGTCACATCAATATTCATGCGGCCGGATACCTTGCTGTCGCCCTTGATGCGGCAGTCGATCACGCGCAGATTCGCTGCACTGATATTGCCCTTGATGTTGGAACGAATGGTCACATCGCCTTCGGACTCAATATCGCCGTGAAGTTCACCGGCTACCTCTACATCACCCTTGCAGCGAATATTGCCCTCCACAACAGTCCCCGGTGCAATATAGGTAGCCGCCACCACGCTGAAAGGTGCAACGGTGGGGCCGACGGTGGGTACAGCAAGCCTGTGGCATCGGCTTTGCAACATCTACCACATTCTGGCGGAGAACCATCTCCGAAACAGGTTCCACAACGGGTTCTACCGGTGCATCAGAGCTGATAGCGTCCCGCTGGATATCGTCGTCTTTTTCACGACCCTTTCCTACGCCAAACATATCAAAAACAGCCTGGTTAAAGTTTTCTTTCTTGCTCATGTGAGTCCCTCCTCATATAACAAAGCACCGCGCCTCGCGCCGGTAGTTGGAGATTCTGTATTTCAGTTGCCGTATGCAAACAGCACCGGCTTGATCTCGGGGGTCAGGGGTTTGATGGCAAAGCCCGCTTCTCGGATCGTATCAACGATCCCGGGCAGCGCCTCCATCAAAATCTCTTCTTCCTGGGTGTCCTGTAAAAGGATCACCGCTCTGTCCATTCGCTCCAATGCCTCGGAAACGGTCTTGGCCTGCGCCTCTGCCGTGGGTGTGTTCTGTCCTTCCTGCACAGAAACGTTCCAATCGTAGGGAACGAATCCACGACGAATCATCTCCGCGATCAGCTCCTGATAGCTGCCGGCATCATAGCTGTTGATGCTGCCGCCCAGGAAGCGAAACACCGTGGGTTTCACGCCGGTGGCCTCTTCGATGAAGATAGACAACTGATGCATATCCGCCAGATAATTATCCACGGAATCGTACACAGTTGCATAATCCTTGGACCAGGAAAGCATACCCAATGTATGCCCGTCGCTGACAATATCCCGGAGGAGCTGCTGCACATCGGCATCCCCGGGACCGGTAACAAAGAAGGTGGCTTTGACATCCATTTCTCTCAACAAGGCCAAAATTTGCTCCGTGTTGTTATAAGAAAGAATATTGAAAGTCAGATACGCTTCCCGGGATCTGCGGGCGGTGGCATCATAATCCTGAGGTGCATAAAAATCAGAATACAGACTCTGATAATACGGTCCCTCTGCCTCCACAGAAAAGTCGATGACGCCGTTGGATCCGGTAGTGCGGTGCAACAGCGCATCATACCGGCTCTTGTAGTGGATAGAAAAGAAGATCCCCAGCCCGATTGCCAATAAAACAAACAGAAGAATTAAGTTTTTATAGAAGCGCACACTCCCGATATAAGAGGACTTTTTGTTTTCCATTTACCGGCTCCTGTTTTGGTGTCTCAAGTGTGTACTATGTATCACACTATCGTACTATCATACTATTTTATAGTATCACAGTTCTTGTTGCTGCACAAGAAAAACTTTACAAAATCCTTTGTGTTACCTCATTATAACAGGTGTCTTTCAAAATTTCCGGCCGTAGTGACACCTTCCTGCACGATCAAAAAAGCTTTCGGGTCGATTTCACGGGTGGCCTGCTGCACAGACGCCACCTCATACTTATTCAGGCAAACACACAAAACCGTAAGACCCTCTCGGGTATAGGCGCCCGTTCCGGGCCAACTGGTCACGCCGCGTTGGAGATTTTCCATGATATACCGGCACAGCTCCTCTTTTTTATCCTTGGTAAAGATCAGCACCTGTGCCGTGATATTCTGCTGATGGATCCGGTCCAGGAACAGGGAGGAGAACACGGTATAGATGGCGCTGTAGATGGCGGTGTTCAGGCTGAACAAAACAGCGCAGATCACATAGAGACCGGCATTGAATGTAATGGAGAATTTACCCACAGTAAAACTGGATCCCTTTTTGCTGAGATATAGGCCCAAAATATCCAAGCCACCGGTAGAGCAGCCGCAGGTCAGCACAAGTCCGCCGCCGAAGCCGGAGAGAATGCCGCCTACCAGGCAGCTGGTCAGAGGATCCGAGATTGGTGCTACCGTCGGAATCGGAATCAGGGCCAGCAACACAGAGGATACTGCGGTACAGATCACAAGGCGCACTACAAATTTTTGCCCCAGCGATCTCCACGCCAAAAGAAGAAGCGGGATATTGACCGCAAAATAGAGAACACCGGCCAGATCAAAGCTTGCAGACAACCCAAATTCCCGGGACAGAAGGGTTCGAATGATCTGACAGAGGCCGTATAGTCCGCCGGTATACAGGCCCTGGGGCACGATGAGCAAATTACACGCTGCGGCACTGCAGGCCGTACCGAAAAGAGCCAGCACCAGACGCAAATATTTGTTGTGGAAAATACGATAGAACATATACACGCTCCTCTCTTATATGAGTATTCCTGCTATATTTATATCTGTTTTCCGGTAATTGTCAAGGGTTCCCCAACGTTCTCAAAGGCTGTACTGTAAATATCGTTTCAATCGACTTTTTGCGCGGGCCAGTCCCCGGCTGACAGTGGATTTATTTACGCCCAGCTCCCGTGCAATTGCTTTTTGCGGCATGTGCCTAAAATAATACATTTCGATCTGCTGGCGCTGTACCGGAGTCAGTTCCTCCATCGCCAGGGTGAGATTGCGGCGCAGACGCTCCATGCGCAAAGAGTTGTCCTCTTCACCCTCCTGCCATTTCTGCAGACTTTCCAGGTCGTATAATTCAAATGCGGTATTTTCCATTTCGATAATACCTCCTGTCGTAATAATGCGCCGTCAGCTGCTCCAACTCCCGACACTGCTCCTGCAAAGGCCGCAAATCCAATATCCTCCTATGTAACTGGCTTCTTTTTCTATCGTCTTGCTCGATTTGCTCCATTCTGCGCAATTCCGTGATTCGCAGTGAAATGGCCCGGGCCGCCAGGCCGTAATCTTCTGACATCTCCTGTAATTGCATGATAAAATCCTCCTTCATTCCCGGCTTTTCAAAAAAATTGTTGACAAAGCAAATTATTTCTGCTACTATACTGTTCGCTGGTCATGTGCTGGTGTAGCTCAGCTGGTAGAGCAGCTGATTTGTAATCAGCAGGTCGGGGGTTCGAATCCGTCCACCAGCTCCAGTTTTTCAATTTAAAATGGGGGATTTCCCGAGTGGCCAAAGGGGACAGACTGTAAATCTGCTGGCAACGCCTTCGGTGGTTCGAATCCACCATCCCCCACCAAAAAGCGAGTTGCATCTTTTGATGCGGCTCGCTTTTTCGATTGTCGAGATTGGATTCGAACAGAGCGGCGACCCGCAGGTCGCAAAAAACATGCCGGTGGCATGTTTTTTAGCTCGCGGCTTGCGAATCCACCATCCCCCACCATTCATGTTATCTGTCCACAAAATGATTGCACGCTGTTTTTCCATGTATTATAATGAATTATCCTATTTTGGAGGACACAATATGAACCAGAAAGCTGTTTTTCGCAACAGTCTGCGCTTTTCGTTTCAGCGCAGCATCCCCATTATGATCGGGTTTTTTCCCGTGGGCCTGGCTTACGGCATCCTCATGCAAAATGCCGGCTATAACGCCCTGTGGTCAGGCATTTGCAGCCTCTTTGTATTTGCCG
>R24__coassemble_2927_pt1 | contig 7040 bp, 7 predicted proteins | sample R24__metabat2_high_PE_003 | metagenome-assembled genome bin R24 | reverse complement strand
CAGCGGCCCGTGGCCGCTGTTCGATGAGCTGTTATGATGCGCCGCAAAGAATTTGCGGTAGCATCATGATCAAATGTGATGTGTTTATGTACGGCGATAAGGTGTGAGCTTAAGATAATCTTAAAGAAATTTATAATTTGTTCACTAATGAATAGGAGGGTCTGCTACAATGGGTCTGTTCAAACGCTCGCATAAAGAAGGAGAAAAGCCTGTGAAACATATCTTCATCATTAATCCGGTAGCCGGCAAGGCTGACAGCCGCCAGAAAATCTATGACATGGCAGAGAGACTTCGCACGGAACACGGCCAGGAGGTTCAGTGTATTCTGACCCGCCGTCAGGGACACGCTATTGAAATGGCCCGCGAACTTTGTCAGACCGGTGAGGAATTGCGCTTCTATGCCTGCGGTGGTGACGGCACGGCCAACGAAGTGGCCAACGGCATTATCGGCTATGACAATGCAGCCATGACGGTGATCCCCGTGGGCACCGGCAATGACTTCTTGAAGAATTTCGGCGATATGGCATCTCTGTTTGCTGACGTGGAGAACCTGTGGAACGGCCCTGTGCAGGATATTGATGCCATTGATGTGAACGGACGGGTGGCACTGACCATTGCCTGCTCCGGTATCGATGCCCGCGTGGCAAAAGACGTACATAAATACAGTGAAAGCCCCCTCTTGGACGGCAAGGGCAGCTATGTGGCATCTTTGATGGTGAACTTTCTTTTCAAGGGCATCGGTTCCCACTGGACGGTGGATCTGGACGGCGAGGAAGCAGAGGGCGACTACGCACTGATCGCGGTGTGTAACGGCCGTTATTACGGCGGCGGCTTTATGCCGGTGGCCGAGGCGAAGATGGATGACGGTGTGCTCAATACACTGGTGGTCAAGGCCGTCAGCCGGCTGTCTTTTGCCAAGTTTGTGACTCCCTATTCCAAGGGCAGATATTACACGCTGGGGGATGTGGCGAAGTGCTCTGCGCCAAAGGTCATCCGCATCCGTTCCAAGCATCCCGATATTGTCACCTGCCTGGACGGCGAGTGCATCACCAACAGCGATGTGACCATCAGGCTGTGTGACAAAAAGCTCCGCTTCTTCGGGCCGGAAGGCTGCTCCTGCAATGCCACGGTGGTGGAGCTTCCCGAAGACGTAAAGTGAAGTTTGACGAACTTTGACTATTTTGTGAACTTTTGGAAAAAACCGATTTTTCTGCTTGCATTTCATTAAAACTGTGATATGATAATCAGCGTTAGCACTCCTTACGATTGAGTGCTAACGCTGGTATTGTTTATAATTAAAAATATAGGAGGCAATGAACTATGAAACTGACACCGCTTGCCGATCGCGTCGTGGTGAAGATGACCGAGGCGGAAGAGACCACCAAGGGCGGCATCATTCTGGCGGGTACCGCAAAGGAAAAGCCCACCATCGCGGAGGTAATCGCAGTTGGCCCCGGCGGCACTGTGGACGGCAAGACCGTGACCATGACCGTCAAGCCCGGCGACAAGGTGATTATGGATAAATACGCCGGCACCAAGGTCAGCCTGGAAGAGGTGGAGTATATCATCGTGAAGCTGGCGGACATTCTGGCAATTGTTGAATAAGTAATTGGAGGCAATATATTATGGCTAAAATCATCAAGCGCGGCGAAGAGGCCCGCAAAGCTTTGGAGTCCGGCGTCAATCAGCTGGCCGATACCGTTAAAGTCACTCTGGGCCCCAAAGGCCGCAATGTGGTGCTGGATAAGAAGTTCGGCACTCCTCTGATCACCAACGACGGTGTGTCCATCGCCAAGGAGATCGAGTTGGACGATCCCTTTGAGAACATGGGTGCTCAGCTGGTGCGCGAGGTTTCCACCAAGACCAACGATGTGGCCGGCGACGGTACCACCACCGCCACTCTGTTGGCTCAGGCCATGATCCGCGAGGGCCTGAAGAATCTGGCCGCCGGTGCCAACCCCATCGTCATGAAAAAGGGTATGGCCAAGGCAGTGGACGCTGCTGTAGAAGCCATCAAGGTACAGAGTAAGCCCGTTTCCGGCACTGAGGACATTGCCCGCGTGGGCGCCGTTTCCTCTGGTGATGCCGAGATCGGCAAGCTCATCGCCGAGGCTATGGAGAAGGTCTCCAAGGACGGCGTCATCACCATCGAAGAGTCCAAGACCGCTGATACCTACAGCGAGGTGGTGGAGGGCATGATGTTCGACCGCGGCTACATCACTCCTTATATGGCCACCGATATGGAGAAGATGGAAGCTGTCATCGACGATCCCTATATTCTCATTACCGACAAGAAGATCTCCGTGATCGCCGACATCCTGCCTCTGCTGGAGCAGATGCTGCAGAGCGGCAAGAAGATGTTCATCATCGCCGAGGACGTAGAGGGCGAAGCTCTCAGCACTCTGCTGGTGAACCGTCTTAAGGGTGTGCTGAACGTGGTGTGCGTCAAAGCTCCCGGCTTCGGCGATCGCCGTAAGGAAATGCTGCAGGATATCGCCATCCTCACCGGCGGTCAGGTCATCAGCGAAGAGCTGGGCCTCTCCCTGAAGGATGCTACCATTGATATGCTGGGCCGTGCCCGCCAGATCAAGGTTACCAAGGAAAATACCGTTATTGTGGACGGCATGGGCGATGCCCAGGCCATCCGTGACCGTGTGACCCAGATCCGCAACCAGATCGCCGTCACCACCAGTGAGTATGACCGCGAGAAACTGCAGGAGCGCTTGGCCAAGCTGGCCGGCGGCGTAGCCGTCATCAAGGTCGGTGCTGCTACCGAGACCGAGATGAAGGAAAAGAAGCTGCGCATCGAGGATGCTCTGAATGCCACCCGCGCTGCCGTGGAAGAGGGCATCGTGGCCGGCGGCGGCACCATCTATGTGAACGTGATCCCCGCTGTCACCGCTCTTTTGAAGACCGTGGACGGCGATGAAAAGACCGGTGTGCAGATCGTGGCCAAGGCTCTGGAGGAGCCCATCCGTCAGATCGCTGCCAACGCAGGTCTGGACGGCTCTGTGATCCTGGAGAAGGTACGCGGTTCCAAGAAGCAGGGCTACGGCTTTGATGCTTATAAGGAAGCTTACTGCGATATGGTATCCAGCGGTATCGTGGATCCTGCCAAGGTGACCCGATCCGCTCTGGAGAACGCCGCTTCTGTCAGCGGCATGGTGCTGACCACCGAGTCCCTGGTGGCCGATAAACCCGCACCGGCTCCCGCTATGCCTGCTGCTCCTGATATGGGCGGCATGGGCGGAATGTATTAATACCTCAAAACAGTGTTTGCACCCCGGACTAGAGCCCGGGGTGCATTTCTTACGATTTGCTTACGTTTTCCTGTATCGATTGACACAAAATGGGGAAAAGGGATATGATACAAGCTGTTCTTTCGTGCAACTCACCGTTGCCGAAAAAAGGCCCCTGCAACGAAAAGTTGATAGACTTTTCGGTCGCAACATATTATATTACGGATTAGAAGCTGAACAATAGCTGAAAGGAAGGAACGAATTATGAACGAAAAACGTCTTTATCGCAGTGAGAGCAACAAGATGCTCTGCGGTGTATGCGGCGGCATCGCCGAATACTTTAAAATTGATCCCACACTGGTACGTCTGGGTTGGGCGATTCTGACCCTGGCCGGCGGTGCCGGCATTCTGAGTTATATCGTTGCCGCAATCATCATTCCCAACCAGTCCGACGTTCAGTAAAAAGGAGAAACCATGAAACGAATTTCCAAATTTATTGCACTATGTCTGAGTATTATTTTGGCACTATCCCTTTGCGCCTGCGGCAATAAAGAGCCCGTGCAGGGTGCTCTGGAGCTGCCCGCTACTCCCGTGGCCGATGCCCCGGTGACTGTGACTATGACCGAAGAGGAGCACGCTGAAATGATGGCTGCCTATCAGTTGGCGCTGCAGGACTTCGCCTTCAGCCATGTGCTGCCGGACGGGACAGAATTTGAGCTCCTCGAGGGTTTCGGCTACATGGAGGAAAACGCCTTTGCCATCTGTGATGTGGACAATGACGGCGCAGAGGAGCTGCTGATCCAGTTCAATACAGCTCCTATGGCCGGTCTGACGGAGTATGTGTTCCACTATGCAAGCGGTGTCGTATCCGAGCAGATGCACGGTTTTCCCGGCAACAACTACTATCTCAATAATATCGTGCTGGCACCCTGGAGCCACAACCACACCTATAGCTCCGACTTCTGGCCTTATTCCGTGTTTGCGTACAGAAGTGCTACCGACACCTATGAGAACGTGGCGCAGGTGGAGGCCTGGGACAAGACGGTATCCCAGGTCAGCTATGACGGGGAAAGCCGATTCCCCTCCGACAAGGATGACGGCTCCGGCGTGGTGTATCTGATGACTATGGACGGCGAGACCCGAGTGTTCAATACCACCGAGTATGAGCTATGGCAACAGTTGACCTTCGGCGGTAGCGCAGATCAGTTTCTCCCCAACGAGGATGCTTCTCAGGCCACCGGAACCGCCCCGCTTCACGACATCCCCTGGCAGGATATGACCGAGCAGAATATCAACGGACTCGTTACGGAATAAAGAAAGAAAACAGGAGGTAGCCCCATGCTGCAAATTTCCCATTACACCAAATGCTACGATACAAAAAAGGCCGTAGACGACCTGACTTTGCACATTGCCCCCGGCGAAATTTACGGCTTTATCGGCCACAACGGTGCCGGCAAGACCACCACTCTGAAAGCCGCCGTAGGCATCCTGCCCTTCGATGAGGGCGAGATCACCGTGTGCGGCAAGTACATCAAGCAGGCCCCCATCGCCTGCAAAAAGATGCTGGCCTATATCCCCGACAATCCCGATCTCTATGATTTTATGACGGGTCGCAAATACCTGAACTTCGTGGCGGATATTTTCGGCATCGATGCCGATACCCGTAAAGAGCGTATCGAGAAGTATGCCGCGGACTTCGAGCTGACCGATGATCTGGATCAGGCCATCTCTTCCTATTCCCACGGTATGAAGCAGAAGCTGGCCATCATCTCCGCTTGGATCCATGAGCCGAAGCTTATTATTATGGATGAGCCTTTCGTGGGTCTCGACCCCAAAGCGGCGCATATCCTCAAGGGTATGATGCGAGAAGTGTGCGACCGAGGCGGCGCCATCTTTTTCTCCACCCACGTTCTGGAGGTGGCGGAAAAGCTCTGCGACAAGATTGCCATCATCAAGGGCGGCAAACTGATCCGCTCCGGCACCATGGAAGAGGTCAAGGGCGATGACACGCTGGAAGAAGTGTTCCTGGAGCTGGAGGATTAAGCCATGCTGAAAGCACTGATCAAAAAACAGATGCTGGAGCTGTACAAGGGCTTTTTCGTCAATTCGAAAAAGGGAACGGTTCGCTCCAAGGCAGGTGTGGTGGGTTATATCATTCTCTACGCTCTGCTGATCGTTGTGGTGCTGGGTGGTGCATTTCTGGCGCTGTCCACCGCCTTGTGCGATACCATGCACGGCGCAGGTCTTGACTGGATGTACTTTGCCTTTATGGGCCTTATTGCTCTTCTGCTTGGCGTGTTCTCCGGTGCATTCACTACATATTCAACCGTTTATCAGGCCAAGGACAATGACCTTTTGCTGTCCATGCCGGTGCCGGTGCACTATGTCCTGACGGCAAGACTTCTGAGCGTGTACCTGATGGGTCTGCTCTTTACGGCGGTGGTGCAGGTGCCTGCCATTATCATCTATGCACTTTTTGTAGCACCGCCTGTCTCCGTCATTATTGCATCAGTATTGCAGATGCTGTGCGTGTCGGTGCTGGTGCTGGTGCTGTCCTGCGTGTTGGGCTGGGTGGTGGCAAAGATCAGCAGTCGCCTGAAAAACAAAAATATTGTTAAGGTTTTGGCTTCCCTGCTGTTTTTGGTGGGCTACTATGTGATTTATTTCCGTGCCATGAGCAACTTCCAGGCAATTCTGGCACAGGCAGCACAGTGGGGCCAGGAAGTGAGTACCGCAAGCCCGCTGCATGTGCTGGGCGCAGCCTCTGTGAATTATGAGGCACTGGGCGTTCTGGCCACTATTACCGCGGCAGCATTGGTGCTGACCTGGCGCGTGATGGCGCGGAGCTTCCTGACACTGGCTGTGGGAAGCCATGCCACTGCCCGCAATAAGGCGGCAAAAGTGCAGGAAGCAAAGGAAAGAAGCGTATTCTCTGCGCTGTTGGGAAAAGAATTCGCCCGCTTTGCATCCAATGCCAACTATATGCTCAACTGCGGTTTGGCAACGTTACTTTTGCCTGCGGTGGGCATTCTGGTGGTGCTCAAACAGGAGACCATTTTGGAGCTGATCAACAGTGTACCCTTCCTGCATTCAGATGCCATTGTTGTGCTGCTTGCGGCAGGTATCGTAATGGTGATGTCCATGAACGATCTCTGCTCGGCGTCCATCTCACTGGAGGGTAAAAGCATCTGGATTCCCCAGTCCATGCCGGTAGATATGTGGCAGGTGCTCCGCGCAAAAATGTCGGTGCAGGTGATCATAACACTGCCTGCGGCTCTTTTGTGCACGGTGCTCTGCGCCATTGCTCTTGAATTTGAAGTGGGGCAGGCGGTGCTGTTCGTTGTGCTTGCGGCAGTCAACTGCGTGCTGTTTGCCATGGTGGATCTGGCGCTGAACCTGAAGATGCCGAACCTGAACTGGACCAACGAACTGTACCCCATTAAGCAGAGCGGTTGTGTGGCTATCGCACTGTTTGCCCCGTGGATCTATGCGGTGATCATGGGGGCAGGTTACCTCTTGGTGGCCTATCCCATGGGTGCAGAGCTGTACATGGGCTGCTTCCTGGTTGTATCCTGCATCGGCGTATTGCTGTTGGGTCGCTGGTTGCGCAGAGACGGCAGTAGAATATTCGCCGAGCTGTAAATTTACAGACAGGCACGAATCGAAAAAATATGACTTTCTGGCAGAAAATTGTTGACAAGCGCAACTGCTTATGATATATTGATTCGTGCCTGTCGAGGACATGGCGGCGTAGCTCAGTTGGCTAGAGCATGCGGTTCATACCCGCAGTGTCACCGGTTC
>R24__coassemble_2141_pt1 | contig 9035 bp, 10 predicted proteins | sample R24__metabat2_high_PE_003 | metagenome-assembled genome bin R24 | reverse complement strand
AAAAATAAGCGGCGTAACACTGTCACCAATGGCAGTAAATATGCCGGTGCAGATGTTATAGAGAAAAATAAAGAGCAGTCCCGCCGTGTAGATCACAAGGTAGGCATAGGTCGGCCCAAAGATGCCTGACGGCGTATCCAACAGCCGCAGAATGGGTCGCATACAGGCAAGGCCGCGCCCTGTAAGTGCAAGGGCAATGACAACAGTAGACACAACCGCCGTTGAAATGGCCGTTTTCATCTGGCTATGCTCTGCTGCGCCGAATAGCTGAGAGATCACGACAGATGCCCCCACATTCATACCCACGGCAATGGCCATATAAATCATGGTCACAGGATAGGACACGCTGACAGCCGCCAGAGCATCGTCCCCCAGATATTGTCCGGCAATAATGTTGTCGGCGATATTATAAAGCTGCTGGAAAATCACGCTCACGATCATAGGGAGCGCAAAACGGGGCAGCACCCGCATGGGGCTGCCCACTGTTAAGTCACGGCTTTTCTTCATGGTTACTCCTTGGCACTGAGCTCCACCGCATGGCGCACAAAGCTCAAGGCCGGTACCTGGCAGGGTAATTTCATTTTGAATTCCATCTGGGGCGTTTTGGGTTCCGCCAAAAGTTCCCCCTCCATGGTCTGCATCATGGGTACGGTAACGGTGAAGGGCTTGCAATCGGGCCCCACGATCTCCACTACATCACCTGCGGTGAACTTATTGCGCAGAGAAAGAATGGCATTCCCATCAGCATCGCAATCTGTTACCACGGCGCAGATCTGCCAATCGCGGATATAGCGGGAGTTTTCATAATACTGCCCCGGCTGCCCGTAGAAAAAGCCCGTGGCATAGTGGCGATGGGAAACATGCTCCACCTCATTGCGCCAGACCGGGTCCACTTCCCGCCCGGCATAAACATCGTCCAGCACATGGCGGTAAGCGCCGGTGACGATGGCGGCGTAATAGGCGCTCTTGGCGCGACCCTCGATTTTGAGGCAGTCCACGCCTGCGTCCATCAGATCGGCAAGATGGTCGATCATGCACATATCCCGGGAGTTCATGATATATGTACCCTTTTCGTCCTCAAATACGGGGAAATACTCCCCGGGACGCTTCTCCTCCATCAGCGCGTACTGATAGCGACAGGGCTGGGCGCACTCTCCGCGATTGGAGTCGCGGCCGGTCATATAGTTGGAGAGCAGGCAGCGCCCGGAATAGCTCACACACATGGCACCGTGGCAGAAGGTCTCGATCTCCAGTTCCGGAGACACCTTTGCACGAATCTCCCGGATCTCCGGAAGAGACAGCTCCCGCGCCAGCACCACACGCTTGGCACCCAGATCATACCAGGCCTGAGCACAGGCATAGTTGGCAATGGACTGCTGGGTAGAGATGTGGCGCTCGCAATGGGGCGCGTATTTCCCTGCCATGGTAAATGCGCCCAGGTCGGCCAGAATCAGAGCATCCACACCTGCGGCATCCAACCTTTCCAGATGCTCCGGCAGGTGCTCCACCTCGCCCATACGGGGCATGGTGTTGACGGTGCAGTGCACCCGCACGCCGTGGTCATGGGCAAATTGCACCGCCTGCGGCAGCTGCTCATCGGTAAAATTTCCTGCAAAAGAGCGCATACCGAACGCGGTGCCCGCAAGGTACACCGCGTCGGCGCCGTATAAAACGGCCATCTTTAATTTTTCCATATCGCCGGCCGGAGCCAGCAGTTCAGGTTTTTTCATGTCAAATCAAGAGTAGATGGGCTGATATTCACTGGAGTTGACGAAGCTGGAGTGTCCGCCGTAATCTGTGAAGAAATGGGTGGTGTCATCCGTGCCCAGTGCAAAGAAATAGTAGTCGGTATCAGCCGGATGCAGTGCCGCATAGATGGCTCCGGCGCTGGGACTGCAGATGGGGGTGGGCGTCAGTCCCTCATGGATATAGGTGTTATAGGGGCTGTCCAGTTCCGTATCGAAGGTGTCAATATCGTCGTGCTTCATGATGAAGTTGATGGAAGAGCACAGCTGCAGGCAACGGCCGCCCTTGTTACTGTCAGGATGCTCCAAGCGGTTGTGCAGCACGGAGCTGACCTTGGCGCGCTCGCCGGTATCGCCGGTAGACTCTTTCTCAATGAGAGAGGCAAGGGTGATAATCTCCCGGAGGGAGTAGTCGGAATTCTCAATGGCGGTCATGGTGTCGCCATCCAGATGGTTCACAAAGCCCACCAGCATGGTTTCAATATCGAATACGGCAGACTTCTTGGGATTAAAGTCGTAGGTATCGGGGAAAAGGTAGCCCTCCATACGATCCACATTGCCGATGAGATCATCGTCCAGGAAAGAATAATCCTCATAAGCAAAGTTGGCGCAGGCGTCCTCCAGATCCGCACGGGTGGAAATACCGTTTTCCACCAGCAGATCGATGACCTCATTGACGGACATGCCTTCCACGATGGTAATGCGCACCAGGCCTTCCTCTTCCAGCTTGTCCTGCTCATAATCGTGCATATTCCAGATCAATGCGCGATAGTCCATGTCAGAATTCAGTTCATACTCGCCGGGATCGATCCACTTTCTGGCATGGAAAACACCGCTGGTCATCTTGAAAAACCACTTGTAGCGGATCAGGCCCTCTTCTTTAAGTTTCTTTGCCACATCGCCTACGCGGTCCCCCTCATCGACCGTGATCGTGACATCTACACGGTCCTTGTTCAAAGAGCACATATCACTGAACAGCAGCCAGCCGATACCCGCCAACAGGCAGGACACCAGAAACACGCAGCCCAGATATACGCCCAGATTATGGGAATGCTTCTTTTTCTTATGGTTCCCGGCAATCGCTTTACGCACCTCTTCAGCGTCGTAATAGGTCGTCTCATATTTGTTATTCTTGTAATGATCAGCCATTTTTGATTTCCTTTCCTTACAGCAGATCCGAAAGCTTTTCCATGATCTCGCTGTGAATATCCTCTACGCTGCGAAGTGTACCGTCCTTGGCGCAGTCAATTTTTGTCCACTTGCTATAGTCCACCACAAATTGCGCATTTTCCCGACAATGGCGAAGGTATGCCTCGTCCTTCTCATGAATGTCAGCATGGGTATTGGTCGCGGCTTCTCTTTTGCGCATCATCTGCTCAGTGAGCTCTGTGGGCACATCCAGATACAGCACGCGGGTAGGTGCCGGCAGGCCAAGCAAATCATATTCAAAGCCGAACAGCCAATCCAAATACCCTTTTCGCTCTTCAGCAGGCAGCTTACTGCACTGATGTACCGCATTGGAGGTGGTATAGCGATCTGTAATCACAAGGCCGCCCTGTTCATAGAACTTACCCCAGTCCTGCTTGTAGCTGGCATATCGATCTACCGCAAAGAAGCTGGATGCGGCATAGGCATTCACATCGTCGGGATGGCTGCCGAAGGCACCGTTCAGGTAAAGGCGGACCAATGCCGATGACTCCTCGTCATATCGGGGAAATGAAAGACGCTTATAGGGAATGCCCCGTTTTTCCAATTCCTGACACACAAGCGCTGTTTGCGTTGCTTTTCCGGAACCGTCGGTTCCCTCCATTACGATCAGGCGTCCCTGCATAGTATTTCCTTCCCTTCCAATGTGCATACATTGGTAGTATAGCACGATATATCGCATTTGTAAACGAAAACACGATGCAAAGCGCATCGTGTTTTTGTCTTATGAAGTCTTTGGTACCCTCTTTTTGTTTTCCCACACCGTAAGAACCGTATAGAGGATGACTCCCGACAAAATGAAAAGGAAACTGATCAGTTTATCGCGGGTCATGATCTCACCCATAATGATACTGCAGAAAATAGAGAATGTAGGGCTGGAATACTGGCATATACCGGCAGTCATCAAGGGCAAATGCTTTACACCAACAGCATAGAAAAGCATGGGCACTCCGGTCACAATACCGGCGCCGATCATCAGGAGCTGTCGTACAACTGTCAATCCGGCCATGCCGTTATCACCCATTCGGAAGAGGGCAATATAAAGCAAGGCAAAGGGTGCCATCATCATGATCTCCATGGCTGTGGAAACAATGGAATCGATGGTCAGGCTCTTTTTAATAGCTGCATATACGGCAAACATGACCGCAAGGGAGATGGTCACCAACGGTACGCCGCCGAAGCCTTTGGCAGATAAAACAATTCCCACTACCACAATGGCCAGGATCACAAAATGCTGCCAGCGGATACGCTCTTTGAAAATGATAGCGCCGAAGAAGAACACCACCAGTGGCTGAATGTAGTATCCGAGACTGCATTCCATCACTCGACCGTTTGTCACGGCCCAGAGATATACCGCCCAGTCACCGAACAAAAGCAGTGCCGCGGGAATTTCTCGCTTCATGACATTCTTATCTCGAAACGCCGCCCAAAGCTGCGGAAGCTTTCCCTGCACTTTTAAGATCACAAAGCAGGCAACACCTGCCCAGAAAATACGGCAGGCCAGCATGAAAAAGGTCTCCATGCCGTCGCAAATGTACCAGTACAGCGGCTGAAATCCCCACATGCAGAAGCAGACCGCCATGGCGGCAAGGCCCTTTTTATAGTTATACTGCGACATGAAGCTCCCCCCTTTACAGCAGAAAAACGGAATGGTAAAATCATAGCAGATAGACGTCGAAATGGCAATACTTAACGGAGGTTTTATCCATGCTGATTTTTGACATGGACGGTGTGATCACCGATTCTAACGGCATCTGGAAAGAAGTGGACGTGGCTTTTCTGGCCAAGCGCGGTATGGAATATACCCATGCCTATTATGAGGGCGTTGCACACACTGTCTTTCCCCTTGCCGCCGTGTTCACAAAAGAGTACTGCCATCTGGAAGAATCCACCGATGAGATCATGGCGGAATGGATGGCCATGGCCGGTGACGTATACGCCACCAAGGTCAACCTGAAACCCCATGTAGTGGAGTATTTGGAACAGTGCCGTAATCGAGGGGAGAAGATGATCGTCCTCACCAGTGCCGTTCCCGACCATTGCCGCAGCGCTTTGGGGCGCTGGAACCTGTTTCCTTATTTTGAGCAGGTCTTTTTCGCCCAGGAGATTGGGATCGACAAGCGAGATCCTACGCTCTACCGGGAAGTTGCACGACGCATGGGTGAAAATCCAGAAAACTGTACGGTATATGACGATTCTCTGGCCGCCTGCACCAGTGCAAAATCTGCCGGCATGACAGTGGTCGGCGTTTACGATTCCTATTTTCATTCTACGGAGTCGGAGATGCGAAAAATATGTGACCGCTTCATCACGGACTTCTCGGAACTGACAAAATGATAAAACGGAGGGGATATCCCCTCCGTTTTTATTATCACTCAAAAGGAACCTATGGGAATGCTTCCGTCATCTCTTCCCTTTTCAATGGATAAAATCTGTACATAGAAGCTGTTGCCGTTTTCCATCTGTGCCTGCACACGATCGCCCACGCGATGTCCCATCACGGCTTTTCCCACAGGAGATTCCTTACTGATCAGCCCTTTGAGAGCATCCTGACGCAGCGTAGTCACCAATTGGATCCTGCGGGATTTTCCCGTATTCTCCATGAGGATCTCCACAAAATCGTAAAGACCTGCTGTATCTTCTCCGGAGCAATCTTCAATAACATGTGCCGTTTTGATCATGCGCTGGAGATAGCGGATGCGGGCATCATTGCGATTTTTCTCCTGTTTGGCAACTTTATATTCATAGTTTTCACTCAAATCGCCGAAGGCGCGAGCCGTCTGCACATCCTCGATCAACTGCGGCCTCAGCACCTGCACCCGATGATCGATCTCCTCCTGCATCTTTTGCAGATCACTTTTTGTCAGCTCATCGTACATCTTGATTCCTCCATCATATCCTTCAGGCACGAAAGTGCCATAGGCAGCTTTTGAAGATCCATGCCGGAATAGTTCACCACCAGCACATGAGGCGGTGCCTGCCGACGATCACTATAATAGTCCGACAGGAATGCCAAACGCAAGTCTTTTTCCAGAGCTTTTTTTCGCAAGGTCTCGTCGGGCAACTTCGTTTCCAGCGTCATCAGGAAGTGCAGACCTGCATCCTGCTCCGTAATTTTTGCCCGAATACCACTGCTTCGAATCGTTTCAATCACTGCGTCCCGTTTCTGGTGATATCTCTTGCGCATACGGTTCAGATGCTGCTCGTAATGGCCTCGCGCCATAAACTGTGCCAACGTATACTGTTCAAAGCCCGACACCGTGCAGGCATAAAAGCCCAGTTTCTGCCGAAAGGTCTCCAGCAGTTGTGGAGGCAATACCATATAACTGATGCGAATGGACGGTGCAATGGTCTTGGAGAATGTGTTGAGATAAATCACCCGGCGATTTTCATCCACCGAGAACAATGTGGGGATCGGGCGGCCTACAAAGCGGAATTCGCTGTCATAGTCATCCTCCAGAATATAGCGCCCCGACTTTTCTCCGGCCCATCGCAAAAGCTCCTGGCGGCGACCGATGGGCATCACGATCCCGGTGGGGTAGTGGTGACTTGGCGAGGTATGCACCACGTCGGCCTTCGTTTGCCGCAGTTGACTGATATCCAGCCCCCTATCATCCAGTCCGATTCTCTCCAGCTTGACCTGATTGCCCTCATAGATGCGGGCAATCTTGCTGTAACCGGGATCTTCTACCGCATAGCACTTGTCCCTGCCCAACAGTTGTACCAGCATGTTGTACAGTACCTCAGTGCCGGCACCTACGATGATCTGTCCCGGGGATACTGCCATGCCCCGAAACTGCCGCAGATAATCGCAGATGGCCTGGCGCAATATCAGCGCACCATTCGGCGGTGTGGGGTGAAGAAGTGCCGTATCCCGTTCCAAAATGGTCTGTCGCATCAATCGGGTCCACACGGTAAATGGAAAATCACCTTCCGACACCGTATTGGCCCCGAAATCCATCAACCATTCCCGTTCCGGCCTTTCTTTATTTTCCTGAGCAGTACGCACAGTCTGCAGCGGTTTTTCCACCGCGGCTACATAGTATCCCTTTTTCTCCAGAGCATAGATATATCCCTCGGCCATCAGTTGCTCATAGGCTGTCTTCACGGTAATCACGCTGACCTCCAGGTGCTCCGCCAGCATTCGCTTTGATGGAAGTTTCTCTCCTGCGGTCAATCGACCTGCCAGTATATCTTTCTTTATGGCGCGATACAATTGTTCATACAGGCTGATATCACCGTTTTTTGAAAAGGAATACGTCAGCATAGCTCCTCCATCTGGTATTAACATATAAAATCAATATGGATATTTTAATAATACCAGTTTTCACTATAATACAGAATCATCACAAATGCAAGGAGAATTCATTATGCCAGACCGGTACATTCGAAAAATGGTACTCGCCGCCGTGTTAGCCGCGCTCACCTGCGTAGCCACCATGGTGGTACAGGTACCCTCCCCCATTGGTGGATATGTAAATATGGGAGACTGCTTTGTTCTGTTATCCGGTTGGCTTTTGGGCCCATGGTGGGGCGGTGCAGCAGCCGGTATCGGCACCATGCTGACCGATCTTTTCATGGGATACGCCTACTGGGCGCCCGGCAGTCTTTTCATCAAAGGCTTTGATGCTGTGGTGTGCGCTCTTTTATTCCGTTCCATGGGGCGTGGTAAGGCCGCCGCAGTTGTAAGCGGTCTTTGCGGTGAAGCCATCATGGTTTGCGGCTATTTCGGATACGCCGCATTGATCCTGGGCCGTGGTGAAAGCGCTCTTTTGAGCGTACCCGGCAATCTAATCCAAGGTTCTGTAGGCATTATCCTTGGTCTTATTCTGCTGACTGTCGCCCACAAGGCACACTTGATGGATAAATTCAACTAATCATTCTTTGAGATAGAGGTGTTGTTCATGGCAGGTATCGTTCATGAAGTAGAACGAGAAGAAATTCTCGGCGAAGTAAAAATGCAGGCTTCCAATGCCGCCCGCGAGTTGATGGAAGCCGCCCGACTCCACCGCGGCCAAATCGTGGTAGTAGGCTGTTCCACCAGCGAAGTAGTCGGCAAGAAAGTGGGAAGTTGGTCTACACCCGAGGTCGGTCAGGCCATTTTTGACGGGCTCAACAGTGTATTCGGCCCTGCCGGTATCTATATTGCCGCCCAGTGCTGCGAACATCTCAACCGCGCATTGATCGTGGATTACGATGCAGTGCCCGGCGCCGAGATCGTCAACGTAAAGCCGCAACCCAAGGCCGGTAGTTCTTTTGCCACCGCTGCATACAACAGTTTTGTCCATCCTGTGGCTCTGGAGGAAATCAAAGCCGATGCAGGCCTTGATATCGGTGGCACACTCATCGGCATGCACCTGAAAAAGGTGGCTGTACCCGTCCGTCTGGAGCAAAATCGCGTCGGGGATGCCATTCTTCTGGCTGCCCGCGTTCGGCCCAAGTTTATCGGCGGCGAGCGCGCGATCTACGATGACGACCTGAAAGACGGGTATCCGGAATTCTGCAAATAAAACATGAAACCCTCTGATTTTTATCAGAGGGTTTTTCTTTATGCAGGAATCGGGAAAATAATCTTCAGGATTAGGAATACCGCCGCTGCAACCACGGCTGCAATGGCAAATCCACGAAAACGCATCTTATCCTTTTCTGCCTGTTCCTCATCTTCGTGCTCATTCTGCCAACGTACATAAAACCATCCCGTGCAGAGCAAAAGAATCAGCGGGAAAAATATCAGACCGATCACGGCTACGTATCCCATAATCATGCCTCCTCACTATTGTTGGACACAGTATAATGGAAATCGCCTCCCTCGTCAAGATTCTATTTCCATCTTACGATGCCTGCAAGTCCATGTGGCAAACTCGATTCCAATGGCTTCCCGGCAATAAATGCTTGACAAATCGCTGTCATTGCGGTACAAAAAGCGTAGTAGACATTTATTATTGATTTGTCCATACTATAAAGACATTTATTTAGGAGGTAACTGCAATGTTGTCGATGGAAATGCTCCGGGATGCCAAAAGAGTCCTGGAACCTGTGATCAACTATACCCCCGTTATTTCTGCCACAGGCATTGTGCCTGAC
>R24__coassemble_2128_pt1 | contig 9085 bp, 7 predicted proteins | sample R24__metabat2_high_PE_003 | metagenome-assembled genome bin R24 | reverse complement strand
TATGTAGTGAATCGTCATCGTTACCAGGAATATCACGCTGGCATAACCGAACAGTGGGAATACCACGCTGACGATATCACTGAAACCGAAAAGACTGCCCGCCCAGGAGACAAGGGCCATGATTGGGATATAGATCTTCCCTTTTCCTTTTAAAAACGCAAAGCGCTGTTCCATATGGGCGCAAAGCCCCACCAGCGAGCCCAGTGCATTGGAGAACATGCCCAGCACCAGCAGGATGCCGTACACGCTGCCGAGAACAGCGTTAAGTTCCGTGGCCACTGCCACCATGGGAAGCTGTGCCAGTTCACTGCCGGGAAGACATACAACAGACGTGATAATACTTCCCGCTACAAGGAGAAGTTCCACACCGGCAAGAACGATACCAAAATGAACCAGCCTCTTATTGTCTCCCAGATGCTCACCCAGCGGCATCATAATGCCGATACCGCCTATGAGGTTGTATGCCACATAAGTCAGGCAGGAAATAAACCAGTTGGGCATCAGGGGATTATCGTGACACGGCTTGATCTTCAAGATCAGGGACGGATCAAATCTGCACCAGGCAAAAATGCCGAAAATGAATGTTGCCGCCACAAGTATCGGAATCAGCAGTGAAAAAACGTTCACCATTCCCGTTACGCCGAGAAGAGCGACGACCGTAAGTACTACAGAGAATATCGCACTCCCCAGCCAGGCAGGAATGTTAAAAAGCTGCTGCGCCATGGCACCTACGCCGGCCGCCATGATAATGACAACACCAAACAAAAACAAAGATGCGATCATACTGGCCAAACGGCGGAGCCAACCTACATTTTCCCAGGGAACCATGATCTTCTCCAGTTCCCTATAGCCTGTCATTTGTGTCAGGCGCAGCATGATAATTCCGAATATGACAAATAGAGAAACCGATATGCCAAAGCCCACATACCCCCACAGACCAAAGCTGCCGAAAAACTGCCAGAGTTCCTGCCCGGAAATAAAACCTGCCCCTAAAAAACAACCTGCATATATAAAAGAAAGTGAAATGGAGTTGATTTTTTTCATGAATGATGCCTGCTTTCCAAAGAGTTCACGCTATTCTACCTAATTCCGTGCTTTTCGTCAACCCTGCTGTTTTCGTTAAATATTTCGCTGAATTATTCGGTTAGCCATTGACGGAAGATTATGGGTGTTATATAATCGGTACAGAAACTAAGGGCATATGAGCCTTGAAAATGGAGGATTTGTCTATGATCAATACGATTGATGGCATCATTGAGGCTGCTAAAGGCGGAAAAACCGGAGTGATCGCCGTTGCGGCTGCCCATGATCAGCCTGTGATTGAAGCTGTTGTGGAGGCACAAAAGGCCGGTATTGCCACTCCCCTGCTGGTTGGCCATGTAGACGAGATCAGTACCATGCTGAAAGATCTCGGCGAAGATCCCGGGGACTATGAGATCATTTCCGGTGACACCGATCAGGATTGCGCCGCAAAGGCTGTTGCTCTGTGTGCAGAGGGTCGTGCCAACTTCCTGATGAAGGGTATTCTGGGTACTGCTGATCTGATGCGCGCTGTATTTAATAAGGAATGTGGTTTGCGCACATCTCATCTGACTACCCACTGCATGTTTTATGAGATTCCCGCATACGGTAAGATGGTCATTCTTACCGACGGCGGTGTGAATACCTTCCCCGACCTGGACAAGAAGGCCGAAATCCTGGAAAACGCCGCAATGTGCTTCCGGGCACTTGGTTATGAGCACATCAACGCGGCTTGCATCTGCGGCGCCGAGCAGGTCAACCCCAAGGTGCAGTCCACCGTGGATGCCGATGCTCTAGCTCATATGACCGATCGCTGGAGCAAGTACAACATGGATGTTTGCGGTCCTGTTGCTCTTGATCTTGCTGTCAGCAAAGAAGCATGCAAGCACAAGCACTTTACAGCTCCCGGTGCAGGTGAAGCAGATATTCTGTTGGTTCCCAACTACGAAGTAGGCAATGGTATCGGTAAGGCTGCCTCCCTCTTCGGCGGTGCCAAAAATGCCGGCATCATTTTAGGCGCCAAGGTTCCTATCGTTCTGGTATCCCGTAGTGACAGCGCTTATTCCAAACTGGCTTCTATTGCGGCCGGCAGCGTTTTGGCCGCACGGATGGATTTAAACTAAAGCAATCGAATTTAGGATATTGAGGAAAAAAGGAGAAAAAACGATGGTTAACAAGCAGAGTTATGAATTTGGCAGCGCACCCTCCATTATTCGTCAGTTGTTTGCCTACGGCCTGGAACAGGCAAAGAAAGTCGGCGCTGATAAGGTGTACGATTTTTCCATCGGTAACCCCAGCATTCCCGCTCCCAAGAAAGTCAACGAATCCATTCATAAGATCGTGGATGAGATGGATTCCATCAAACTGCACGGTTATTCTATGTCTGCCGGCTTTGATACCGCTCGCGACGCCATTGCCGCGGATCTGACTGCTCGCTTCGGTATCGATGTTAAGGGCAGCGAATTGTTCCTCACCTGTGGTGCCGCTCCTGCCCTGATGAGCGTACTGCGCGCCCTGATCGTTGATTCTGACAGTGAAATTATGGCGATTGCTCCCTTCTTCCCCGAGTATCGTCCCTATATTGCTGCGCAGGGCGGCAAACTGGTGGTGGTTCCCGCCGATACCAAGGCATTCCAGATTCGTCTGGAAGAGGTGGAAAAATGCATGACCTCTCATACCCAGGCTGTTATCATCAATTCTCCCAACAATCCCTCCGGTGTTGTCTATACAGAGGAAACTCTGAAAGGCCTTGCAACTCTTTTAGAGCGCAAGAGCAAAGAATATGGTCACCCCATCTACATCATTGCCGATGAACCCTACCGTGAGCTGGTGTACGGCGGTGTAATGGTTCCTTTCATTCCCACCATCTATAAGAACACCGTGGTTTGCTACTCCTATTCCAAATCTCTGTCACTGCCCGGTGAGCGTATTGGTTATGTGTATGTTCCCTCCTTCTGTGAGGACAGCAAGATGCTCTATGCCGCTGTTGCAGGCGCAGCCCGTGCCATCGGTCATGTCTGCCCCCCCACTTTGATGCAGAAAGTGATTGAACTTTGTGCTACCGAACGTCCTGATCTGGTGGCTTATGACGAGAACCGCAATTTGCTGTATAACAGCTTACGTGAAATGGGTTACGAATGCGCCAAGCCTGACGGCGCCTTTTACCTGTTTGTAAAAGTGCCCAACGGTGACTCCATGGCATTTTCCGAGAAGGCAAAGCTGGAGCATAATCTGCTGGTGGTTCCGGCTGATGGTTTCGGATGCCCCGGCTATTTCCGTCTGAGCTACTGCGTGGCTAACGATATGATTCGTCGCAGTCTGCCTGCTTTCAAAGCCATGATGGATAGCTGCAAGTAAATCTTCTGCATGAAAGTGCCGTTTCTTTTTGTAGAAACGGCACTTTTTCTTTGTAAATTTATAAAAAAATTCTTGCATTCTATGGTTGGCAATTCTATAATGGATGCATATTTTTTTTGTGAGGTGTTACACGATGAGTAAAATTATGATTCCTTCCGGCTACAAAACTCCGCTGTCTACCTATGAGATGCAGCGTGCCATTGAGTTCATCAAGAGCAACTTCCAGGTGAATCTGGGTCAGGCATTGAATCTGCGCCGTGTGTCTGCTCCCCTGTTTGTTGATGAGAATTCCGGTCTGAATGATAACCTCAATGGTGTGGAACGCCCCGTATCCTTTGATATCCCCGATGTGGGCACCAACGCGCAGGTCGTCCATTCTCTGGCCAAGTGGAAGCGTTTGGCACTGAAGAATTATGGTTTCAACGTAGGTAAAGGCCTGTTCACGGACATGAATGCCATTCGTCGCGATGAAGAAGTTGACAATACTCACTCCATCTATGTGGATCAGTGGGACTGGGAAAAGGTGATCTCCCGCGATGACCGTAATGAATATTATCTGCGCCAGACCGTTCGTGCGATTGTAGCCGCTGTGGCAGAAACCAATGACGCTCTGCAGATTGCATTCCCCAGCCTGCATACCAAGATCGAGCGTGAGGTGTTTTTCATCAGCACACAGGAGCTTGAGGATCGTTGGCCTGATCTTACCCCCAAAGAGCGTGAAGACGCTATCTGCCGCGAGCACCACAGCGTGTTTTTGATGCAGATCGGCGGCAACCTCAAGCGCAGCGGCAAACCGCACGACGGCCGCGCACCCGACTATGACGATTGGGCTCTTAACGGCGATATCCTCATCTACAATCAGGTGCTGGATCGTAGCTTTGAGATTTCTTCCATGGGAATTCGCGTGGATGAGGCCTCCATGGATTATCAGCTGAACGTGCGTGGTTGCAACGATCGCCGCGAACTTCCTTTCCATAAAATGCTGCTCAATGGTGAGCTGCCTTTGACCATCGGCGGCGGTATCGGCCAGAGCCGCCTGTGCATGTTGATGATCGGTACTTGCCATATCGGCGAGGTTCAAGCCAGCCTTTGGGATAAGGAAACTGTTGAAACCTGCGATAAGGCCGGAATTCTCCTTCTGTAAGATAAATCAATCCCCTGTGGCAAAATGCCACAGGGGTTATTCTTTTATTCTTTTGTCAAACCGTCTTCCAACTCCTGCAATCTGGAGATCATACGGTCGAACGCCTCGGAATCGTTGTTCTGAACGAGTTGCTCACATCGGCGAAGGGTTTGCAAGGTATCTTCGTTCATGCCATGATAGCGGCCTCTCTGTTCGTTGCACCAGCTCTTCTGCTGTTCGATATAACCGCGCAGCTTGGCAATGGCCTGTGCCCTGAACTCCTCAGTACGCCGGTGCGCACTGATTTCGATTTCAGCGATATGGTCCTTTATCTCCAGATAAGACTGTGCAGGGTCCTTCAATTCATCGTTTTCCTGCCGAAGTGCATCCAACTGTGCCTGTAACAGTTCCACACGTTCAGACAATTCTGCGGCATTTTGACTGTTTTCCTGAAAAGCGGCTGCCTTGGTATGTAGCGTGCGCAGTGCTTCCTCTAACTGTTGATTCTGCTGTTGCGCTTCCTCTAAACTGGCCCGGAGATCTGCAACTGTTTTCTGATGCTCCTCTGCCTGCTTTGCAATAAACTCTACTACATCATTTTTGGCAAAGCCGCCGAACATACAGGTTTTGAACTGTTCACTCATTGTTATATCCCCCTGCACCTGTTTTTATCTACGATACCACAAAATATGACAATTGACAAGTCGGTATTTTGCTCTTTCATGCCGTGAGGGATTCTCCCCTTGCTAACTCGTTACATGGCAAAAGAGCCATACACCTAATGGTGTATGGCTCTTTTGGTACGCCGTGAGGGATTCGAACCCCCGGCCTTCTGGTCCGTAGCCAGACGCTCTATCCAGCTGAGCTAACGGCGCATGTCGCTCAAACAGCTTATTTATAATAGCACAGCAACACCCAAAATGCAATAGTTTTTTTTCGTAAATTCGATAAAAAAACCTCCGGTAAATACCGGAGGTTTTGTGCGATATTCAGCTTAGAGGAACAAGCTCTCCAAGGACGACATAACGACCGTTGCTCACCTCATAAGAACAGGTGGAAAGGGTCACAATCTTTCCGGTAGGAACACCGGTAGAGGACTTGAATGTAGATTTGGATACATAGGAAGAAAGCGTATCCTGGCTGACACTCAGTGCATAAATATCTGCATCATGCTCTACGCGACAACCCGCAAACAGATCAAGGCGATAATTCTGACTGGGAGTATAGATATACATATGGGGGTGTGCCTCGTAATAGGACTGTCCCATGGAGTTGTACTTCTGCAGAGGCGCAAACATACTGCCGTTTTTCATGTTATGGCCGTAAATGATGGTGTTGCCGTCAGAAAAGCTGCTGGAATTCAGGTATTCCATGAAAATGGCTCCGTTAACATTTTGCTTTCCGTCAACGCCGTGGTTCAGATAGTAGTCATTGCTGGAGGACTGCATAATCGGGTAACTTATTCCGGTATTGGCACAATAAATGTAACCAATCACATCGGGATACTTGGCGCGCAGCTCATCCCATTTGATCTCGGTAATCTGATCGGGCTGGATGACAACTTCTGTCTTATCCCCATTCTTATCGTCAGGATTCTGTGCATCACCCTGTATTTCTTCGGTGACAACAAAATCGTCGATCACTTGCTGTTGCATGTCTTCATTACTCTTCTGCTGTGTAAGATATCTGATGATCTTCCAGCCGGAAAATACAAGAATGACAAGCAAAACTGCCAAAATGAGATAGTACAGAGCCTTATTGCTTTTTCTCTTTCTTCTGGGCGTTGCGCGTCTACGAACGTTTTCCTCAGCCTCGTTATGATTCATATGAACAAGCCTCCTTCTATAACGCATGTAGTTTAACAGATTTTTCTTTGTTTTTCAAGTTGAAATAGTAATTTAATCATTATGCTTTACTTAATTTTTCTCATGAGTTACAATAGGCATAAATCCACAAGGAGGGATCCGATCATGGTCTATTTTAACAGCGATTATCTGGAGGGTGCCTGCCCTGCCATCATGGAAAAACTGGTTTCTACCAACATGGTACAAACCGTCGGCTACAGTGAGGACGAATATTGTGCTGCCGCCCGTGAAAAAATCAAGCTGGCCTGTCATGCCCCTGATGCAGATGTGCACTTCCTGGTGGGCGGTACCCAGACCAACACCACCGTTATCGCTTCCATATTGCGTCCGTATCAAGGTGTTATCTCCCCTGTCAGCGGTCATGTGAACTGCCACGAGACAGGCGCCATCGAATCTACCGGCCACAAAGTTCTTACCATTGAAACTGACAACGGTAAGATTACCGCCCAGCAGATTCTGGACTACTACAACTGGCATCATTTTAATCCCGATTATGAGCATATTGTCATGCCGGGTATGGTCTATATCTCCTATCCCACAGAGGGCGGTACCATTTATTCCAAGCAGGAACTGACGGAGATCTATGATACCTGTAAAAAATGTAATCTTCCACTCTATATCGACGGTGCCCGACTGGGCTATGGTCTGACCTGTGATGCCTGCGATCTGACACTGCCGGAGCTTGCACGCCTGTGCGACATCTTTTACATCGGCGGCACCAAGGTGGGTGCTCTGTTCGGCGAAGCTGTAGTTGTCATGAATGCTGCACTGAAAAAGGATTTCCGCTTTATGATGAAGCAGCGCGGCGGCATGTTGGCGAAGGGCCGCTTGCTGGGACTTCAGTTCGACACTCTCTTCACTGATGATCTCTACTTCACCATCTCCCGCCATGCCAACGAAATGGCAAAGAAAATCCACACTATCTTTGCGGATAATGGTTATCGCTTCCTTTTTGACTCCCCCACCAACCAACAGTATCCGATCATGAGTGACAAAGAGCTTGCCATTATCGGTAAGAATTTCGGTTATGAGTATTGGGAGCGAATCGATGCGACCCACTCTGCCATTCGCTTTGCTTCCAGCTGGGCCACCACCCAGGAGAACGTTGATGCACTGCGCCAGGCTGTTTCCGATCTGAAGAAATAATCTGTGATATAGACGCATGCTAAAGGCCAAAGGTTCCCATGGAACCTTTGGCCTTTCATCTTGCCAATATTGCTTTTGCTTACAGATGTTTTACATCAAGAGTTTGCACATGGAGTTTGATACCATTTTTCGTTGCCAGATCCTCAATCTTTTTCGTAAAAAGTTTATTCTTTTTCTGCGCCAGCTGCACGATTGCTTCCTCGGCACCGGCACTTCCCTTCGCCTTTAGAAACAGCTTGCCCATACCACGCAGAAAATTTTGTTTTCCACCTGCTAACGCTGCAATGCCTCCCTTTGCCTTTAATGCATCTCCAACAACCGGTGCAAGACAATCCATCAGAACTTCATAGTCCACATCATCCACGCATATTTTGATTTCTAACATATAATAAGTACCTCATAGAAAAAGGAGCCGGATAAACCGGCTCCTTTCATTATATGCATTAGGCCTTGGGGCCTGCCTTGACAAGAGCCTTACCGGCTTCATTGGTCTCATACTTGGCGAAGTTCTTCACGAAGCGGCTGGCCAGATCCTGTGCCTTGGTCTCCCACTGGGAAGCATCCGCATAGGTGTCGCGAGGATCGAGGATGGCGGGATCCACGCCGGGCAGAGCGGTGGGAACCTCAAAGTTGAAGTGAGGAATCATCTTGGTAGGAGCGGTCTTGATAGAGCCGTTCAGAATGGCGTCAATGATGCCGCGGGTATCCTTGATAGAGATACGCTTGCCGGTGCCATTCCAACCGGTGTTGACCAGATATGCCTTGGCGCCGGAGAGTTCCATCTTCTTGACCAGTTCCTCAGCGTACTTGGTGGGATGCAGCTCCAAGAATGCCTGGCCGAAGCAAGCAGAGAAAGTGGGGGTGGGCTCGGTGATGCCGCGCGCGGTACCAGCCAGCTTGGCGGTGAAGCCGGACAGGAAGTAATACTGGGTCTGCTCGGGAGTCAGGATGGACACGGGAGGCAGAACACCGAAAGCATCGGCGGACAGGAAGATCACATTCTTTGCAGCAGGAGCGGCAGAGATGGGCCGTACAATGTTGTTGATGTGGTCGATGGGGTAGCTGACGCGGGTATTCTCGGTGACGGACTTATCATCAAAGTCGATCTTGCCGTTGGCATCCACAGTCACATTCTCCAGCAAAGCATCGCGACGGATGGCGTTATAGATATCAGGCTCGGAATCCTTGTCCAGATTGATGACCTTGGCATAGCAGCCGCCTTCGAAGTTGAACACGCCGTTATCGTCCCAGCCGTGCTCGTCGTCGCCGATCAGCAGGCGCTTAGGATCGGTGGACAGCGTGGTCTTGCCGGTACCGGACAAGCCAAAGAAGATAGCGGTGTTCTCGCCGTTCATGTCGGTGTTGGCAGAGCAGTGCATAGCAGCGATGCCCTTGAGAGGCAGATAGTAGTTCATCATGGAGAACATGCCCTTCTTCATTTCGCCGCCGTACCAGGTGTTGATGATGACTTGCTCACGGGAAGAAATATTGAAAGCTACGCAGGTCTCGGAGTTCAGGCCCAGTTCCTTGAAGTTCTCAACCTTGGCCTTGGAAGCATTATAAACCACGAAAT
>R24__coassemble_2062_pt1 | contig 9320 bp, 8 predicted proteins | sample R24__metabat2_high_PE_003 | metagenome-assembled genome bin R24 | reverse complement strand
GCCCAGTAATACCCTTCTTTTTCGATTTGATACACGGTCAGGCGCCGGGTACGGGTATCGCCCCGTTCAAAGCGTTCCAAACAGTGGCATACCAGAAGATAAATCACGTCCGCCGTCATGCCCAGGGCGTCATAGAGGCTTGCCAGACACTTCTGATCTGTCACGCTCATGCGGCGACCCAATCTCTTGTCCACCTCGGCGCACAAATCGCGAAAATCCTCCCGGGTTTCCAGCAATTGGCTGATATCCTCTGTGTTATAGGTGGGTTTTTCCGGCTGCTGCGCCACAGGATTTTCCGTGCGGCTCTGCAAAAGGCCCATGGCTTCCAAGGCGCTCTCGGCCTTGCTCAGGCGCAGATCGGAAAAGCCCAGTGCACCTTTCAACTCCTCGTCCCGAATACCACGGTTGGCTTTTACCAGATAGAGATGCAGAAGTGCCGCATCTCCGTTTCCGCTTTTGATCAATCGCTCCACGTCGGCGGCTCGAAGGATCACACTTTTCTCTTCTCCGCGCAATATGTATCCCGCCAAAACGACACCTCCTCTCCCATTTTTGCTTATTCTACACGAAAACCCTTTCTTCGTAAAGATGCCCTCGCAGACTTTTTTAATTTTTCTCTTTGGGTGTTCCCATCGTAATAAAAGTATGCTATATTTATTTTGTATCGTTATCCCTATTTATACAAAGGAGGACATTGTGATGGCAAATCGTATCACCATGAGCATCTGCGGGCAGGATTATACTCTTGTGGCAGAGGAAAGTGCCGCCTACATGGAAAAAGTGGGCAATGTTGTCAGTGCAAAGATGACGGAGCTGATGGCCACCGCCCACGTCAGCCGCAATGATGCCGCCGTTCTGGCCGCCATCAACCTGGCCGATGAGCTTTTTAAGGCACAGGATGGCACGGAGAATCTCCGCCGTCAGGTGAAAACCTACCTGGATGAGGCCTCCGCCGCCAAAAATGAAGTGTCCGATCTGAAGCGCCAGATCTTTAAGCTGCAGCAGAACAACCATCGCTGATGACCGAACTGCTTGCTCCCGCCGGCTCCTGGGACGCGCTTGTTGCCGCGGTGCAATCCGGTGCCGATGCCGTTTATATGGGCTTCGGAAACTTCAACGCCCGCCGCAGTGCCCAGAATTTTACCGACGAACAATTCTCTCAGGCCGTTTCTTATTGCCACCTGCGTGGTGTGAAGGTCTATCTGACCCTTAACACCCTCCTGACCGATCGGGAGCTCCCTCAGTCCGCCGATGCTCTGCGCCGTGCCAGCGCTATGGGTGCTGATGCCGTTCTGGTACAGGATTGGGGCGTTTTTGCCTTGGCCAAGGAAGTTGCTCCGGACCTGCCCATCCACGCCAGCACCCAGATGAGCCTTTTTACTCTCGGCGGTGCCAACGAGGCCGCCCGTCTGGGCATGGAGCGCGTGGTTTTGGCCCGTGAACTGTCCCGCAAGGACATTCGCACCATTGTCAAGGGGTGCCCGGCTGAAATTGAGACTTTTGTCCATGGTGCTCTGTGCATGTGTTATTCCGGTCAGTGCTCTTTGAGCGCCGTGGTAGGCCAGCGTAGCGGCAACCGAGGACGCTGTGCCCAACCCTGCCGTCTTCCCTACGGTGTGGGCGATGCTCCCTGCGGAAACGACCATCCCATGAGCCTGAAGGATGCCTGTCTGGCCGACTATGTAACGGAAATGGACGATATGGGGGTTTCCTGCCTGAAAATTGAGGGTCGTATGAAACGCCCGGAATACGTGGCTTTGGTCACCTCTGTCTATCGCCGCCTGCTGGATGAACGCCGCGGCCCTACCAAAGATGAACAAAGGCAGCTTCTTGCCGCCTTTAACCGCGATGGTTTTACTTCCGACTACTATCTGGACAAAAAGGGTCCCCGGATGTTTGGCATGCGTCCGGAAAACGCCCGCTGGCCCGAGGACCTTTTTGCCGAAGTGCGAAAAACATACGAAAACGGGAAAGAAAACCGTCTGCATAGCGTGACTTTTTCCGTTTCCATCACACACGATGCACCCTCTGTTCTGACAGCCCGGTGCGGCAGGTTTGTATCTTCCGTCACAGGCCCTGTCCCCGAGCAGGCCCGCAATCGAGCCCTGACAGAGGAGGAGCTTTGCCAACGTCTGGGCAAAACCGGCGCAACGGTGTTCACCGTCACCGATTGGGATATTACGCTGGAGCCGGGACTGATGCTCTCCGCCGGCAGTATCAATGCTCTGCGGCGTGATGCTCTGGAGGATCTCACCTGCCGGATGTCCGCACCACCCGAACGGCGGGAGCTTCCGGAAGTTGCACTTCCTCCGGCACCCATTCCCCCTGCCACTCCTCTTTTGACTGTCTCCGTCAGTCGGCCTGAGCAGCTCACAGAGGACTTGGCCCGTGCGGCAGAATTCGTTTATATTCCTCTAGAGCTTCTGGATACAATGGATCTGACGGCTTTTGCCCCCTTGACGAGGCTCTGCGCCGTTTTGCCCCGTATTTTCCGCACAGAGGACGAAGAAAAGTTTCGCGATATTCTGCAGGCACACCGCGAGCTTTCCGCTGTAACGGTCAGCAATCTGGGACATTTGCCCATCGTGGCGGACCTGGGTTTGGAAGTTCGCGGCGATTTCGGACTCAATGTGTTTAACAGCCGCAGTCTTCTCTTTTTGCGGGAGCAGGGTGTGCAATGCGCTACCGTATCCTTTGAACTGCGCCATCAGCAGGTGCGGGATCTGCAGAAATACATTCCCTGCGAAGCCATCGTCTACGGGCGTTTGCCCCTGATGATCACCGAGAACTGTGTGATCAATCGGGACGGCTGCACTCACGGAAAAGGCTCTCAGCTCACCGACCGCACCGGTGCCAGATTCCCCGTGCAGTGCGCCTACGGCTGCCGTAACGAAGTGCAGAACAGCCTGCCACTCTATCTGGCCGACAAGCCGGAATACCGCGCCTGCGGTCTTACCTATGCCCGGCTTCGTTTTACGGATGAAACGCCCCGGCAATGCCTGGATATCCTGCATCACTATCAAACGCCTGCTGATTGGACCCCGGAAGCCTTCACTCGCGGCCTGTTCTATCGAGGCGTTGAATAACTCTTTGTAATATCATATAGTTTTTATACATTTTGGAGTCATTATGGAATTGAAAATCAAACCCCTGTCCCCGAAAATCGGAAAAGAGATCCCTATGCCCGCCTTTGCCACGCCCGGCAGTGCTGCCATGGATCTGTGCGCCTGCATTGATGAACCCATCACCCTGCAGCCCCATGAGCGCCGCTTGATCCCCAACGGGATCTCCATCGCTCTGCCCGGCCCGGAATATGTGGCGCTCATTTTTGCCCGCAGCGGCCTTGCCAGCAAAAAGGGTATCGCCATGGCCAACGGTGTGGGCGTCATCGACAGCGATTACCGCGGCCCTTTGATGGCCGCCATCATCAACCAGTCCGACGAGCCCTATACCATACAGCCCGGCGATCGCATCTGCCAGCTGATGGTGGTGCCTGTTGTACAGCCCACCGTCTCCGTGGTGGAGGAGCTCGACGAGACCTCCCGCGGCAACGGCGGATTCGGTTCCACCGGGAGGTAACCGCGTGGCCATCATTTTAGCTTCCGGTTCTCCCCGTCGGCAGGAGCTTCTGCGCCGTATCGGCATCGAGGATTTTACGATTTCGGTGCCGGAGGTGGAGGAGTCCTATCCCCGGGGACTTACCCCCGGTGAGATCGTGATGCACATCTCCCGAAAAAAATCTCTGGCTGTCACCTCAGCGCCGGAGGATATTGTCATTACCGCCGACACCATGGTTTTTCTCGATGATGAAAAGCTGGGCAAACCTTGTGACGAAGGCCATGCTTTGGAAATGCTATCCCACCTGCAGGGTCGCCGCCACACAGTCTGCACCGGCGTCACGGTGCGGCAGGGTGAAACTCTGCGCACAGAGTACCAGGCTACCGATGTCTATTTCCGCAAAGCTTCCCGGGAAGAACTGATCTCCTACATCCGCGGCGGAGAACCTATGGACAAGGCCGGTGCCTACGGTGTGCAGGGACAGGGTGCACTTCTGGTGGAGCGCATTGACGGCGACTTTTTCAATGTAATGGGTCTCCCCGTTCTTCTTCTGAGCCGGATGTTGGGCTCTTTCGGTATCAATCTGCTGTAAGCAAGAGGTTTTCTTATGAAACGTTTTTTCTCCAAATTCGGCATGTGGATTCTCGGTGCTTTTGCCGTTGTGACCGTGGTGTTCTGTATTCTGAGCAGCATCGGCAACGGCACCGGTATTCTGCGCAATATCGGCGGTATCATCGCCTCCCCATTCCGAAGCGCAGGCAGTGCGATCGCCGGCTGGGTGCAGGATATCGGCGCCAGATTTGACTCTGTGGAACAGCTGCAGCAGGAAAATGAAGCTCTGCGCCAGGAAAACGCTCAATTGGAGCAGCAGCTTCGCGAAGCACATAGCGACCGTTCGGAAAACGAAAATCTGCGAAAAGCGCTGGGTCTGCGGCAGCAACATCGTGACTTCAGTCTGGAGTTGGCTCGAGTCGCCGATCGCAGTTCCGGTAACTGGACATCTACCCTCACTCTGAATACAGGCACCGCCTCCGGCATCTCCATCGATGATTGCGTGGTGGACTCCTACGGAAATCTGGTGGGCGTTATTACGGATGCGGGCACCAACTGGTGTACCGTCACTACCATTTTGGACACCTCCAGTCAAATCGGCTCTTTTATCTTCCGCACCGGCGATGTAGCCGTGTCCTGCGGTGATCTGAGCCTGATGACAAACAGGCTCTTGAAGCTGAAGTATCTGGACCATGATGCCGCACTGATCAACGGTGATCTGGTGGTGACCTCCGGCCTTGGCGGATATTATCCCAGTGACTTACCCATCGGCTCTGTGGTGGAATTGGACACGGATGAAACCGGTGTGGATCAGTACGCCATTCTCTCTCCCAAAGCCGATATCTCCCATCTGACCGATGTTTTTGTCATTACTGCCTTTGATGTCGCGGAGAAAACGTCATGACAAGAAGAACCGTTATTATCTGGATCCTCTACAGCCTTTGCGCCGCTTTTTTTCTGCTGATACAGAGCTGGCTGTTGGACCGTATCGTCATCTGGGGTGTTCACCCGTTTATCATCCCTTTTCTGGGCGTTCTCCCGGCCGCCGTTGAAAAGCGCCGCAATGCTTTGATCTACGCCTTTGTTCTGGGGCTATTCTGTGACATCTCAATGCCTGTTTTTCTCCCGTGCTTTTACTGTATCGTGTTTCCGCTGTTGGCTTTTTTAACCAATCTTGTGGCACGCCGTCTGATCACCTCAAAGCTTCTGTGCTGTGCACTGACCTGCGGCGGCAGTCTGCTGTGTGTGGACCTGTTCCACACGCTCTATATTGTGTATCAGGGCCACGGCAGTCTGTGGGGTGCGTTGCTCCTTTCCGGAAAGGAGATCGCTCTTTCCCTGGTTGTGTTGCCCTTGATTTTGCTTGCATACACCAATCTGCGGCGTTTTATCTCCAACAGTTGATTTTTTGAAAGGAGCCCACCTATGGAAAAGAATAAAGATCACCGCTTGCGCTTTCCGTTTCTGGTGGGGCTTCTGCTGGCGATCATGCTTGTGTTTATCTTCTGTCTTTATAACAGTCAGATTCGCCATGGCGACGAATACCGCGCCAGATCTATCGCATCCAACGCTACTCGGGAAAATGTTGAGGCCAGTCGCGGAATTCTCACCGACCGCAACGGCAAGGTTCTGGTCACCAATCAGCAGATTTACACCTTGCGCTTTTCCCGGGAAGGTTTTTCCGACAATGAGTCTCTCAACGCGGCCATCTGGCGTCTGATCTCCCTATGCAAAAAAAATCGCGTTTCCTGGACAGATACTCTGCCCATTCCACCAGCACCCCTTACTGCTATATCAACGCCTATAAGACCGATGACTTTGCAGCTTTTATCAAAGATAACAAGTTGAGTGCTTCCGCATCGGCAGCGGATGTATTGGCTGCTCTGCAAAAGCTCTGGGGGCTGGATAACAGCAGCTATACTCCCTTGCAGGCTCGTCTGATCGCCGGTGTTCGTTATGAGCTTCGCAGCCACAGCACCTATGTTTTTGCCGAGGACGTTTCTGTAGAAGTCCTCAGCCAGATCGCCGACGGGCATTTCGCCGGTGTCACCTCCGGCGTTTCCAGCAAGCGCGTCTATAACACGTCCTACGCCTCCCACATTCTCGGTCGCATCACCCGAATCTACGCAGAAAACTGGGAAGCGTATGCCCAGCAGGGGTATTCTATGGACGCTCTGGTGGGTGAAAGTGGCGCTGAAAAAGCCTTTGAATCCTACCTGCGCGGCATTGACGGTACCCGTCTTGTCACCACCGATTCCAGCGGCCGTATCTCCGGCGAGCTGTATACCCGACAGCCGCAACCCGGCGGCACCGTTTCCCTGACCATTGATATCGACCTCCAGGCCGCCTGCGAAGAAGCCCTGGCCAATACCGTCAAGGGCATGATTGATAAGGACAGTAACGAGCGTGGCGCTGCTGCCGTCGTGATGAGTGTGGGTAACGGCGAGGTTTTGGCTCTTGCCTCCTATCCCACCTACGACCTGTCAGATATTTCCAATTCTTATTCGGCTCTTCTTGCCGATGAGCGCCTGCCAATGTTCAACCGTGCCACGGATGGCATTTATGCTCCCGGCTCGACCTTTAAGCCGGTTACCGCTGTTGCCGCACTGGAGAGCGGTATTATCACGCCCAGCACCGAAATTACAGACAACGGCATTTACACATTCTATTCCAGTCCTCAGCCTCAGTGCTGGCTCTGGCGCTCCAGCCATACCACCCACGGCCGCATTAATGTCTCCCAGGCCATTACGGTCTCCTGCAACTACTTTTTCTACGAAACCGGCCGCCTCACCGGAATTGCAAAAATTGATGACTATGCCAGACAGTTCGGTCTCGGTGAATCTACCGGTATTGAAATCGGCGATTCCTCCGGTGCTTTGGCCTCACCTGAATACGCCAAGTCTCACCAGTTGGAGTGGTCTGATGGTCAGACGCTTACCGCTGCTATCGGACAGAGCTATAACTTGTTTACTCCCCTGCAGCTTTCCAACTACGTAGCTACGCTGGCCGGCGGCGGAGAGCATTATGCTGCCCATCTGCTCAAGTCGGTGAAATCCTATGACAACTCCCAGCTTCTCTATGTTTATGACGAAGAACCCACCAATGTGGTGGAGATGTCGCAGGCTACTACCAACGCCGTGCTCTCCGGCATGCACGATCTGACCACCTCTTCTTTGGCCTATGTTTTCAAGGACTGCGTGGTTTCCGCCGGTGCCAAAACCGGTTCTGCTCAGGTTGGCACTGACATTGCTAACGGTGTTTTCGTGGCCTTTGCCCCCTATGAAGATCCGCAAATCGCCGTAGCCGTGGTGATTGAAAAGGGCGGCAGCGGTTCTGCGCTGGCCTCCACTGCTGTGGAGATCATCAACGCCTATTTTGCCACCCAGACCTTTGCTTCTGCCCAAGGAGAAACTGCTTTGATTCGTTGAGGTTCGCCATGTATTTTTGTTCCCGTGACAAGCGATATAAAGAGCCCTTTGGCGCTGTTTCCTGCGGCAGTTCTGTGCGCTTTTTTGTGGCCTGTGATCCTCAGGAGGATTTTTGCGCCTGCACGCTTCTGATGCGAGACGACTTTTCCGGTCAGGACACCCAAACCGCCCTCACTCCCTGTGATGGCGGTTTTTCCGCTCTCTGGCAGGCCCCATCGGATGCTACGCTTTTCTGGTACTCCTTTTCTCTTTGCCGCCGTGACGGCGGTGTGGTAACCTTTGGTAAAAACGGCATTGGTGACGCCACCCCTTGGCAACAGACCGTATTTGACGGCTCACAGGCCTCCCCCCGATGGTTTGGCCGCGGCATTACTTACCAGATTTTTCCTGATCGCTTTTACCGCTTGTCCGTGCCCCGGCCCTGTGCGCCCGGCCACAGAACAATTCACGAAAATTGGGAAGATAAGCCCGACTATCTTCCCGATAACCAAGGTGAGATCCGGAACAGCGACTTTTTCGGCGGCTCTCTGGCCGGTATTACCGCCAAACTGGGTTATTTGGCCGACATGGGTGTTTCGACTCTTTACCTGAACCCCATTTTTCTGGCGGACAGCAATCACCGCTACAACACTGCCGATTATATGCAAATCGACCCCATGTTGGGTTCTGTGGAAGATTTCCGTGCCCTTTGCCGGGAAGCGCACTCACGTAATATGCATATTCTGCTGGACGGTGTTTTCAATCACACCGGCTCCAACAGCCGCTATTTTAACAGTCTGGGCGAATTTCCTGATGTAGGCGCTGCTCAAAGTCCTGACTCGGCCCATGCCTCCTGGTACAACTTTCATCCATGGCCGTCGGAATATGATGCCTGGTGGGGTATTTGCACGCTTCCTGCTGTCAACGAGGACGATCCCTCTTACCGCGATTATATCATTCATAGCCCCGACTCCGTTGTACGCCATTGGTTGCGCCAGGGAGCTGACGGTTGGCGGCTGGACGTGGCCGACGAACTGCCGGATGACTTCATCGCCCAGCTCCGCACCGCAATGACGGAAGAGAAGCCGGACTCCTTTCTCCTGGGCGAGGTCTGGGAAGATGGGTCCAATAAAATTGCTTATTCTCAGCGCCGCCGCTATTTGCTGGGCGCCGAAACCAACGGCCTCATGAATTATCCTTTCCGCACAGCCTTGATCGACTACCTCCGGGGCGGCGACGCTTTCTGCTTCATGGAGACCATGGAAACTCTCCGGGAAAACTATCCCCGGTGCGCTTACTATTCCGCCATGAACCTTCTGGGCACCCATGATACGCCGCGTATTCTCACTGCTCTCGGCATTGACGAGGTCCCTGCGGATCGCTCAGACCGTGCCGGTTACTCCCTGCCGCAGGAGTTGTATGACCTTGCGTACCGCCGCTTGCTTCTGGCCTCTGCGATCCAGTTCTGCTTCCCCGGCAGCCCCACCGTCTACTACGGTGACGAAGCCGGCATGGAGGGCTTTGAAGATCCCTTCTGCCGCGGCACCTATCCCTGGGGTCATGAAAACACGTCCCTTTTATCTCATTACCGGTTGCTTGGCAGCTTGCGAAATACCCACACAGCGCTGCAGAACGGCGAGATTTCCTACCTTGCGGCAACGGGCCCCCTCCTGGTTTTTTCCCGCTATGACGACGCTGAACGTCTGACACTTCTTTGTAACGCAGGAGCTGTACCTCTGACCTATTCCCTGCCTCACGCGGGTCTGGCCCTTGATCTTTTCTCCGGGCAACAGTTTGTGGCAG
>R24__coassemble_1663_pt1 | contig 11079 bp, 9 predicted proteins | sample R24__metabat2_high_PE_003 | metagenome-assembled genome bin R24 | reverse complement strand
CAATACACATAATAATCGTTTCATAGTTATCTCCTTCCCGGGTCAGCCCAGGGCCGCTGCGCCGATAATACCGGCTTCCCCATGGAGCGTTGCCGCCTCGATCACCGGCACAGCTCCTTCCTTTCCACCGAAGCAATTGGCCACAACATAGTCCCGGATAGGCCGCAGCAGCTTCTCGCCCTGCCGGCTGATACCGCCACCCACCAGAATACGCTCCGGCGCCAGTGCGTTGACCATATCCGTCATACCGGCCGCCACATATTCGCACCAACGTGCGATTACACGCTTTGCCTCTTCATCGCCGGCATCGGCCGCATCAAAAACCGCTTTGCCCGTCAACTCATCCACGGCATGAAGCATGCTGTCGGGATGCTCCTTCGCCGCAGCGGCTGCCTGTCGGATCAGCGCCGTGACGGAGGCATACGCCTCCCAGCAGCCACGGCGGCCGCAGGAGCAGGGTTCGCCGTCCAGCACCAGAAGAATATGCCCCAGTTCTGCGCCCAGAGAGCGCATACCTGCATAGATCTTTCCGTCGATGACGATGCCGCCGCCGACGCCTGTTCCCAAGGTGATCAGGACCATGTTTTTGCACCCGATGGCATTGCCTGCCACCGTCTCCGCCAGGGCCGCACAGTTGGCATCGTTGCTGAGGTATGACGGAATGCCGAAATGATCGCTGAGGGTATCGCACAGGGGCACGTTGAACCAATGCAGGTTATACGCCCGCACTACAATGCCCTTTTCACTGTCGCAGGTGCCGGGAGATCCGACCCCGATGCACTTGCACTCATCGATGGTGATATGGGCTTTATCCAGCGCATCCTCCACGGCGGCGCACATATCGTCCACCACTGCCTGCCAGGGGCGATGGGCTCCTGTGGGGACGGAGGTCTGCGAGATCAGCTGATACTGTTCGTCCACCACGCCCACAGCAATGTTGGTACCGCCCAAGTCAATGCCGATTCGATACATATTGCAGTCTCCTTATCGCGCCAGATCCATGGCAACTGTCAAGGTGCAGCCGTTTTTCACTGTGTGGTCCAGCACCACATGCTCCGGCAGCTCAAAGGCGCTGAGAGCCAGCAGAGGTCCCTTTCCGGTCAGTTTGAACAGAGCCTCTTTGGCTGTCCAGCATTCCCAAAAACGCCGGAAGCATCCGGCATCTCCATAGTGAATATACTCCATTTCTCTATCGGAACAGGTGCGGCGGATAAACTTTTCCTCAGCGCCGCGAATCACCTCCACATCCACGCCGATGGGTGTCTCTGCCACGGCGCAGACTACAAAGGGGCCACTGTGGCTGATGCTGCAGTAAAGCGCATTGCCCTCCACGGTCGGCTTTCCTTCCTCTTCCCATTGCAGAGGCACTTCTTCTGCCGGTACACCCAGGCGCTCACCCAGCATCTGACGGGCCAGGATCTCACCTGCAATGGTGCGTTTCCTGTCCTCTTCGCCGGCAATGTTTTCCATGCGTTTGCGCCGCTGAGAAGTCGTATTTTTTAAGAGATGGTTGATCTCCTCCGCTCCCATCTGGCGAATATCTTTCCATAGCAGTTCCATATCGATCCTCCTCACAATACTATATCAGTATGCATTATAGCACAATATTTCCACGGTTTCCACCTTTTTTGCAGAACCTTGCATTTGCAGGATAATTGCGATAGACTATGGGTAATTATCGTAATGACTTCAAGCGGGAGGGATTGCATGCAGAACTATAAACTGACCATTGCCTATGACGGAACACGGTTTTTCGGATGGGAGCACCAGCCGGATAAGGACACCGTTCAGGGCAAGCTGGAGACCGTCCTCTCTGAGCTGTCCGGTGTCCAGGTGGACGTCATCGGTGCAGGCCGTACCGATGCCGGTGTCCATGCCCGCGCCATGGTTGCCAACGCTTTTTTTGACACGGATAAGACCCCGGAAGAGATCCGCGATTACTGTAACCGCTATCTCCCCGACGCTATCGCCGTGCGCGAGGTACGCCCCTGCTCGGAACGGTTCCACGCCCGCTATAAAGCCACCGGAAAGACCTATCGCTACACCTGCTTTGACGGCGATGTGAAGCCCGTTTTTGACCGCCGTTACGTGACCGTTTTGCCCTATAAAATTGACGTGGAGCGCATGCAGCATGCCGCCGAGTATCTCATCGGTGAACACGATTTCATGAGCTTCTGCGGCAATCCGCGCATGAAAAAGTCCACCGTGCGTCTGGTGGACAGCATCGTGGTCACCCGGCAGAAGGATCGCGTCTCTTTTACCGTCCACGGTACCGGTTTTCTGCAAAACATGGTGCGCATTATTGTGGGAACTCTGCTGGAGGTGGGCCGCGGCTTCTGGGAACCGGAGCAGGTCCGGTCGATTCTGGAGGCAAGAGACCGCAGGCTTGCCGGGCCCACCGCACCGCCGGAGGGTCTTTGTCTGATGAAAGTGGACTATGAATGATCGGCTGACCTCTTTTTTCTGCAGGCGTAAATGAATGGGAATTGGAACGCCTGTTGTTTCACGGCCATATACTATGTCAGGAGAGCAATCTCCTGACTTTTTTGCTTTGAGGAGGCTTGTATGGATGCCACGATAGAAGTCCGGAACGCCGCCTTAACCTATCAGGCGCCCGATGGAGAGGTGCAGGCAGTAGAGAACGTTTCTTTCAGCGTGAAGCCGGGCGAATTTGTGAGCATTGTGGGGCCCTCCGGTTGCGGGAAGTCTTCCTTGTTGAGCGCGATTGCAGGCCTGGAGGAGTTGTCCGCCGGGGAAATACTGATCTGCGGAGAGCCTGTCACCGGTCCCAATCATCATATCGGTCTCATGCCGCAGCGGGATCAGTTGTTCCCCTGGTGGGATATCCGGCACAATGTCATTCTGGGGCTCCGTATTCAGGGAAAAGACGATGCCCTGCATCGAAAACAGGTAAAGGCTCTGCTGGAACGGTATGATCTGTCCGGCTTTGCAGGTAAAAAGCCCTCTCAGCTCTCCGGCGGCATGCGCCAAAGGTGCGCTTTGATTCGAACTCTGGCGACAAATCCCGGGATCCTGCTTCTGGATGAGCCATTTTCCGCTCTGGACTATCAGACCCGCTTGCAGGTATCCTGCGATATTTTCAGCATCATTCAGGCGGAGAAAAAAACGGCTCTTCTGGTGACCCACGACATCTCCGAGGCAATCTCTCTGTCCGATAGGATCGTGGTACTGTCCAGCCGACCGGCACGGGTAAAAACCATTGTAGACGTAGGTCGTCTTCGGGAATTACCTCCCATGGAGCGAAGGGAAGATCCCATGTTTACAACGCTGTTTGATATGATTTGGAAGGAGCTGGACATCCATGATCGGCCCTGAAATGCTCTCGGCCCAGCGGCGGGAGTATTTACGGCGGAGAAAACGGCAACGTACAAAGGTTTTGACCTGGCAGATTGCCCTGCTGGTAGGTCTTTTAGGAATATGGGAATTGTCCTGCGTCTTGGGCTGGAGCGACGGCTTTTTAACCAGCTGTCCCAGCCGAATGATCAAAACCGTAATAAATCTGTGCCGTAGCGGTGATCTATGGCATCATGTGGGGACATCCTGCCTGGAAACGGCCATCGGCTTTGTATCGGGAACGGTACTGGGCACGGCAATCGCAGTGGGTATGTGGTGGAGTGAGACCATCAGCCGGGTGCTGGATCCCTACCTGGTAATCCTCAACGCTCTGCCCAAAACGGCGCTGGGGCCTATTTTCATCGTGTGGATGGGCGCCGGCATGGGAGCCATCATTGTGATGACACTGGCCATCAGTTTGATCGTCACCATTCTCACCATGTATGAGGGCTTTCGCAGCACGGATCCGGAAAAACTGCGGCTGATGACCTCCTTAGGCGCAACAAAAGGTCAGGCGCTGCGCCTTCTGGTGATGCCGGCCAATTACGGAACGCTGCTCAATACGTTGCGGGTAAATGTGGGCCTGAGCTGGGTGGGCGTGATCATGGGCGAATTTCTGGTGTCGAGAGCAGGGCTCGGCTACCTCATCGTCTATGGCTCACAGGTATTTAATATGGATCTTGTAATGGCCAGCGTACTGCTGCTGGCATTGTGTGCGGTGGGGATGTATGCTCTGATGTTATGGATTGAAAAAATCGGAAGGAGACAGGAATGAAACGATTGGTATGTCTGGCGCTGTGCGCCATCTTATTGCTGCCGTGTCTGTGCGCCTGCGGCGCAAAAAACGAAGATGTAACGGTGGTACGGCTCAATGAGGTAACCCACAGTGTGTTCTACGCCCCTCAATATGTGGCGCTGGAACTGGGCTTTTTTGCAGACGAGGGTCTGGAAATCGAGCTGGTCAACGGCGGCGGTGCCGATAAGGTCATGACCGCTGTCGTATCGGGCCAGAGTGACATCGGTCTGGCAGGGCCGGAGAGCTGTATCTATATTCATAACCAGGGAAAAGATGACCTACCCATCGTGTTCGGCCAGCTGACAAAGCGGGACGGATCCTTCCTGATGTGTCGCACGGACGAGGCCTTTTCCTGGGAAAACCTGCGGGGCAAAACCATCATCGGCGGCCGCAAGGGTGGTGTGCCGGAGATGACGCTGGAATATGTTATGAAACAGAACGGCATTGTCCCCGGCAAGGACGCTACCGTGGATACCTCGGTGCAGTTTAATATGATGGCGGGCGCATTCACCGGCGGGCAAGGGGACTACGTAACGTTGTTTGAGCCGACGGCCAGCCAGGTAGAGGCCGCCGGACAGGGATACATTCTCTGCTCCATCGGCACCGAGAGCGGCGAGATCCCATACACGGCCTACTTTGCCACCGAGAGCTATGTAAAGGCGCACAGTGATGTGATCGCAGCCTTCAGTCGCGCCATGGTGCGGGCTCTGCGTTGGGTGGATTCTCACACCGATGCAGAGGTGGCACAGGCCATTGCGCCGCAATTTCCGGACACTGATGCCGCACTGCTTGCATCGGTTACCGCCCGCCATCGGGAGATCGATGCCTGGAACATGGACTTTTCCATGAAGGAGTCGGCCCTGAAGGCCCTGGAAGCCGTTATGACCGAGGCGGGTGAATTGTCTTCGGACCAATGGGTTGATTTTGATGCCATGGTGGACAATTCTTTTGCCGAAGCGGCAAAAAACCAGTGAATTGCAAATAACGAAAGAGGGGCAGATCTGCCCCTCTTTCACTTTACGTTAACCACGCACGGCCCGTTTCAAGGCCGAAAAAGTCTTCATCTTATAGAATTTTCAGGAAGCAAACCCTAAATATGGTATTTTTACGACATAAAAGCCCAATTTTTTGTGTTTTTTTTACATTTCGGGTAGACAAGCCCTCTGTTGGATGCTATACTCACTATGTATCATTATTATGTAAATTGGGAGAGGCGTAACCACCTCGACCGTCTCTGCTTTGATAATACGAAAAAGATAGGGTGATGCGAGATGAAAAAAGCAAAGAAGGGGTTGGCGCTCGTGCTGAGTGCCGTACTGCTTGCGAGTACGGCGGTAACGGTGCTTCTGGCGGCCAGCAAGAGCTGGATAGGTGCGCAACTGGGCGACCTGAGCCAATACTATGAAACGGGAAACAGTGCCGATCCCGGTTATATCTCTACGGTGGACGGCGACTCCGGCGGCACATCCTACGGTATTTATATGTTTGCCAGCAACGCCGGCACACCCCTGGCTTATATCGAATGGTTACGCAATACATATGCAGTAGGCGAGGTATATCGCACCATCGGTGATGCACTTTATAACGCTTATGCCTACAACAGTGCAGGACAGTATTACCCCGGCTACGGCAGCAACTTCAACGCCACATGGAGAAGTGTGGCGGCAACATATCCTGCGCAGTTTCTGCAGTCCCAGAAGGATTTCTGGAAAGACAATTACTATGCCACGGTATTGGCCAATCTGAAAGCGTCCTATCCCGCTTTCGATGTGAATGATTACAGTATTGCTCTTAAAAATGTTCTCTGGAGCCGCAGTGTACAGCACGGCGCTTCCGGTGCCACTACGGTTGTAAACAACGCCTTTGCGGCTCTGGGCGGCTTCAAGTTGCAGGATGAGGCCACGCTGATCCACGCCATCTATACGGAGTGCAGCAAACTGGACACTGTGACCCAGAGCAAATCCATGACGGGGACCACCGCCGAAAAGTACGGTGTTTCCGGTAAGAGCATGGCCTATTACAGCGCCAACTCCGGCGCTGTGCAGATGAGCGTGTACCGCCGCCTCCATGTCAATGAGCCGGCAGACGCCCTGGTGATGCTCTATCAGAATGGCCACGGCACTGTCGCCAACGGCGTGTACCGCCTGCAGCGCAGCGGTGAGGCGAATCAACTGCTTACCGTGGCGGAAAACGATACCGTGTGCCTGGGTAGCGGCACCGATCTCACCATTACCCATTACACTGCAGACAACTATACGATTTCCACTGCGGGCGGCAAGCGCCTTAGCGATAGCAGCAGCGTTGTAATGGCCGCGCCTGCAGCAAGCCATAATCAGCTTTGGAAAATTGCATCCAACAACACCCTGCAAAACGTAGGTACCGGAAAATATCTGACCGTGTCCGGCGGCGCACTTTGTACCACCGCCGAGGCATCCGAAGCTGTTGCATGGCCGCGTGTGGAGCAGTCCACTATTACCGGCATCGGTTTATTCTATCCCGGTTGTGAATCGGACATCACCAACAATCTGGTGGCGGGCGCTTCCTCTTTCCCGGTACGCGGCATTGTCACCAGCGCCAAACCCATCACCAACGTTACGGTGCAGGTCAGTGGTACTAAGTCCTTTACGGCCACGGCCAATCCCAACAACTATTATTATGATCTTTGGGATCTGGATAGCCGGTGTACCTTCAGCACACTCACAGAGGGCGACTACACACTGACCGTTACCGCCACTGCCGGCGGTACAACGGTGACACTGGGCAGCAGTTCCTTCCATGTAGGAGCAAATACATCCAACATCATCGACGACGAAACATACACAGTGACCTTTGCCGATGGTAACACAACAACCACCAGAACGTATCACCTGGGCGACACCTACGGCGAATTGCCCACGGCCACTTCTGCAGGCTTTACCGGCTGGTTCCTCTCTGACGGCACGGAGATCGCCGCCAACACCATCGTAGCCGCCGGCAACCACACGGTCACCGCCAAGTACGGCGAACTGCATACCGTGAAATTCGTAGTGGGTGAGCAGACGGTGAAGAACACCAAGCTGGCCAACGGCGAGCAGATCGTTGCTCCGGCCAATCCCATCAAGGCAGCCGACAGCAGCTATACGTATAGCTTCAGCTGTTGGAAGGCGGCCGACAGCAGCCAGTACGTGGCAGGTTATTCCTACATGGGGACAGCAGATATTACCTACACCGCCGTATTCACGAAAACGGCGATCACCTCCGATGGTGGAGGAACTTCCGGCGGTGGAGGAGCTTCCTCCGGCGGTGGTGGAGCTTCCGGTGGTGCTACCACCCCCACAGCCAGCGGCAACTACCTCAGCGGTATTTCTCCCAACACCTCGGTATCCTCCCTGAACTCCAGCGGGTATACTGTGTATAGCGGTTCCACGAAAGTCACCTCCGGTGTCGTGGGCACCGGCATGACGGCCACCTCCGGCAGCACCACTGTGACCATCGTTGTCACCGGCGATACCAGCGGCGACGGTAAGATTACCATCACTGACGTGGTACGAATTCAGAAACATGTCACCGGCAGCAACAACCTGACGGCGGCGCAGATCAAGGCCGGCGATATTAACGGCGACGGCAAGGTGACCATCACCGATGTGGTGCAGGCGGCACAGGTCACGGTAGGAAAACGCACCATTGGCTGATAGGAGGGAACATCCATGAAGAACTCTTTTTGCAAAAAGGCGCTCTGTGCGCTGGTGTTGGTTTTTGTTCTGTGTCTTTTACCCCAAAAGGCACTGGCGGCCTCGGCCTCCCTTTCCGGCAACAGCACGGTAAAAGCCGGTGACACCATCACGCTGACGCTCTCTGTCAGCAACAAGATCTGCGGCCTTTCGGCCACATTGAACGCCGGCAGCGGTTTGACTATGACCAGCTATGCCTGCGCAGACAGCAGTCTGCAGCTCACGGCCAACGGCAACAGCTTTGCCGCTTACGGCACCACGCTGACAACGGGGCGTATCATCACTGTGACCCTCAAGGCAGATAGCAGCCTTTCTGCGGGGGCGGCGCTGAGCGCATCCTTCAAGGACATTACCGTCACCGACGGTGATGTGGAGACGAACCTTGGTTCTGCCTCCTGGTCCGGTACCGTGGCAGACAGACCCAGCTCAGTTTGCCATCTGACGGCTATCCGCTGCTCCAACGCTACACTCAGTCCTGCCTTTAATAAAGACACCACTTACTATACCGCCAACGTGCCTTTCAGTGTCAGCAAGCTGAGTCTGGACTATGACCGCGCAGACAAGACTTCCTCGGTCTCCATCAGCGGCACTGACTTGGCCGTGGGTGCCAACACCATCACCATTAAAGTGACGGCGGCAGACGGCACGGCAAAAACCTATACCATTTCTGTAACCCGTCAGCAAGACCCCAACTACAAGCCCAGCACCAATGCTACCTTGAAAGAGCTGAAGTTGGACATCGGCACCATCAGCCCGGCTTTTGATTCCAAGAGAACCGAATACGTGGCATATGTCCCCTTTGAAGCCAAAGAGGCCACCCTCAGCGGCGTGCCCTCGGACAGCAAGGCCGTGACCTCCGGCGAGAAAACCGTAAAGCTGACCCAGGAGGGTGCCAACGATGTATCGGTGGTCTGTACCGCCGAGGATGGCAAGACGATGCAGACCTACACGGTACACGTATTCCGCATGCCTCTTTATGAGGACATCCTGCCCACTGTACAGGTGCTTGAGGCAGAGGAAGTAATGCTTCCCGAAGAGAATGTTGAGGACACAGCACCTCCTATCAATATCCCGGCAGTAATCAAATTGCCCCTGATCGGAGAGGCCTCCACCGTTCTGGTAGCGGGCATTACCGCTGTTGTCGTTTTTGCTCTGCTGTTCCTGCTGGGTCTGCTAATCGGCCGACGCCGCCGGGATGAAGAAGAGTACGTCGACGAGAATGATTATACCGAGGATGCCTCTCAGCTCCCCGTGTTGGAAAAACTTCGCAGAGAGGTAAAAACCGAAACCGAAAACTCTGCCGAGGATGCCAAACCCGAGGAAGACGTCATCAAAGAAGAGTCGGAAAACAGGGAAGAACCCGTGACAGAGGATCATCTGCAAAAGAATGTTCCGCATTCTGCTGACGAGCTGGAAGACGAGGTTCGCACCGCCGAAAAGGCAGCCGAGAGCATGTCTCTGGATGACCTTCTCAACGACATCCGCGATATGTAATCAGGCGCATAGCACAACAGCTTTTTAAACCTTATATGAACACCCCATCTGTCAGATCTCCTCGTCGTGTGATCTGGCAGATGGGGTGGTTTGCTTTACGGAAATAATAACGGAGGGCCTGTTGTCTGCATAGCAGACTTACAAGCCCTCTTGACATCTTAATATCATGTGGTCTTAATGGTTGCCCAGTTGCCAAAAGGCCACTGCACTGGCCGCGGCCACATTGAGACTGTCTACACCGTGGGACATGGGGATTCGCACCGTGTAGTCGCATTTTGCAATGGTCTCATTCATCAGCCCATCGCCTTCTGTTCCCAACAGCATGGCCAGTTTTTCTTCTCCGGCCAGCGCAGGATCATCAACAGATACGGAATCGTCCCGCAGGGCGAGAGCCGCTGTACGAAATCCCATTTCACGGATCTGTTCCATACCGGGATGGGGCCAATCCGCCACTTCACTGCCAATAAAGGCCCAGGGAATCTGGAACACCGTGCCCATGCTCACTCTCACACAGCGGCGATACAGCGGATCGCAGCAGGCCGGTGTCAGGAGCAGCGCGTCCATGCCCAATGCCGCGGCACTGCGGAAAATGGCTCCCACATTGGTGGGATTCACCACATTTTCCAGTATCACAATACGGCGAGCATCCCGGCAGATCTCCTGAGCAGAGAGAATCGGACGCCGGCGCATAGCACACAGAACGCCTCTTGTCAAGGGAAAGCCTGTAAGTTCCGTTAACACAGGCAGATCCGCGGTATAAAGGGGGATATCTCCGCAGCGCTCTACCACTTCCGCGGCCTGTCCTTCGATGTGCTTACGCTCCATCAAAAGGGATACCGGCTCATAGCCACCATCCAATGCCCGAAGGATCACATTGGGGCTTTCCGCAATAAAAAGGCCCTTTTCCGGTTCTGCCCGATTTTTCAGTTGTCCCTCCGTCAATCGGGCATAGATATCCAACGCCGGATCGTCAAATGTGGTAATTTCAATGATATTTGACATTGCTTCTCCTTGGATATGTTTTGTTTGTTCGCCATTCCAAAAGGGGCTTCTTCCGCCACAGGCGGCGCCGGCGGTGCTGCTTGCTTTGCAAGCAGTCTGCCCACGTCGTGTCTTTCGCTTTCCTGCGCGCTTTGCGCTGATAAAGCGGGACACTCCTTGCTAAAACATCGGCTTCTTCCGCCACAGGCGGCGCCGGCGGTGCTGCTTGCTTTGCAAGCAGTCTGCCCACGTCGTGTCTTTCGCTTTCCTGCGCGCTTTGCGCTGATAAAGCGGGACACTCCTTGCTAAAACATCGGCTTCTTCCGCCACAGGCGGCGCCGATGTTTTAGCCCCACAGAGCTGTCAGCATGGGGATGACCTGCTTTTTACGGCTCATCACCTTGGGCAGGAACACGGTAGAATCTTTCGGTTCCGTGTTGAATGCGTTGCGAATGGTATCCTCACTGCCCACGTAGAGTAGCCGGGTGCCTTCCAGCAGCACATCTGTCAGCATCAGCAGCACCATGTCCAGACCCTGCTCTGCCTGTAGCTTGCGCATGGCCAGCAGGAACTCTTCCTTGCGATTCATCATACCTGCCGAATCAATGCAGGTAACCTGACCCACGCCAAGAGCATGCTCGGAGATGTGGAATGCCTTAAAGTCACTTCTAAGCAGTTCGTCCGCAGGTTTGGTTTCATTGGCGCCTGTGGCAAAGAGCTCGTGGCCCAAATCCTCCAGAGATA
>R24__coassemble_1093_pt1 | contig 15722 bp, 19 predicted proteins | sample R24__metabat2_high_PE_003 | metagenome-assembled genome bin R24 | reverse complement strand
TTTGGAAGTTTCAAAATCGGTTTCAGCTTGGCGAAAAGACTTTTTCGACAAGCTGAGCCGGGTATTCAGAAAGAATACCCGGCCTTTCGTCATTTAACCTTTTTTGTTTGTGCGGGCGATGTTGTCTTTCATCACCTGGTCGGCGGCGGCGTCCACTTCGGACATGTAGGTGAGCATGCGCACCACCATGTTGCTGTAACCCCACTCGTTGTCATACCATGCAATGAGCTTGACGAAGTTCTGATCCAGCTCGATGCCGGCCTTCTCGTCGAACACGCAGGGGCACTCATTGCCGATCAGGTCGGTGGAGACCAATTGATCGGAGGTATAGCCGATGATACCCTTCATGTAGGTTTCGCTGGCGTGACGGATGGCATAGCAGATCTCGGCGTAAGAGGTATCGCGGCTGAGGCGTGCGGTCAGATCCACCACGGACACATCGGCGGTGGGAACACGGAAAGCCATACCGGTCATCTTGCCCTTCAGCTCGGGGATCACGCGGCCCACAGCCTTGGCGGCGCCGGTGGAAGTGGGGATGATGTTGTTCAGGATGGAGCGGCCGGTGCGCCAATCACTGCCTCCGCGGCTGTCCACGGCCTTCTGCTTGGCGGTGGAGGAGTGAATGGTGGACATCAGGCTCTGCACGATGCCGAACTCGCGGTTCACCACATAGGCCAGAGGAGCCAGGCAGTTGGTGGTGCAGGAAGCATTGGAAACCACCAGCATATCGGGACGGTATGCCACATTGTTCACACCGTAAACGAAGGTAGGCGTGACATCATCTTTGGGAGGAGCGGTAAGGATGATCTTCTTGGCGCCGCCCTTGAGATGGCGCAGAGCCTTCTCGGAGGTGTTGTTGGCACCGGTAGACTCGATGATATATTCAGCGCCGCAGCTGGCCCAGGGGATCATGGCGGCATCGGACTCACTGAAAACGGTGATGGGGCGGCCGTTGACCACCAGCTTGCCGTCCAGATTTTCCACGGTACCGTTGAAGTTACGGAACACGGAGTCATACTTCAGCAGATAAGCCATATAATCCAGGTCTGCTTTGCGGAGGTTGATGCCGCAAATTTCGTACATCTCGGGATTCTCTGCCATAATGCGCAGGACACAGCGGCCGATGCGGCCAAAACCATTGATGCCAATCTTGATTGCCATAGTAATGATTCCTTTCCCTCATCCATAATAGAGACTGCTCCGGCGCAGCCTGATCATTGTGTTTTCTATTATAGTCGGAGGAATAGAGAAAGTCATTCCCAATCATATCCAAAGATTTGTTCAATGTTTTAGTTATTTAGCGCAAAATCATGAACTTTTCATTTAGTTTAACCGGAATGTTCCATACGTTCAAAACCAGAGTTTTTCCCGGTTCTGACCAATCGGACGCACTCAGGAGAGCGCCCAGAGGATAAGGCCGTAAAGCCAGGAGGCGGCGACACCGAACGCGATCACCGGGCCTGCCACGGTGAACATCTTGACAGCGGTGCCGGTGATGATGCCCTCGGCGCGATAGTCAATGGCGGGAGATGCCACGGCATTGGCAAATCCGGTGATGGGCACCAGTGTGCCTGCTCCGGCAAAGCGGGCCAGCTTGTGATACAATCCCAGCGCCGTAAAAAACACCGATAGAAAAACCAGGGAAATGGAGGTGGCCGCAGCGGCATCGTCCTGAGAAAGCCCGGTCATGGTATACAACTGGCTGATGCACTGGCCCAGCGTGCAGATGGCACCGCCCACCAGAAAGGACACCAGAATATTTTTGCCCATGGGAGAGCGGGGCGCAATTTGTTTGATATACTGTTGATATGCTTTGGGAGTCATGTTCATGATGAATTCCACCTTTCACAGGTAGCATGTGCACACACAGGAAAATCATACATTGCCTTTGCCGCAAAAATAGCATATACTCAAAGGTAGGAAAGAAAGGTGATTTCAATGGCAGATATCGTGCATCCCTTTGGACGGAAAGCCCGACAGCTGGCAATCATCGACCCCGAGCGCTGCATCGGCTGCGGCTACTGCGAAATGTTCTGCGTGATGAAGTGCATCCATATGCAGCCGGACTGGACATACAGTGTCGACCAAGATAATTGCATCGGCTGCCGCAGCTGCAAGGTCAATTGTCCCTGGGAGGCTGTGGAGATGTATGACCCTCGGGAGGGACAATACACATGAAAAGCAACTCCACCCTTGGACTGTATGTTCATATTCCCTTCTGCAAGCACAAATGCGATTACTGCGACTTTTATTCCCTGGCCCACAGCGAAGAAAAGATGGACGCCTACACGGATGCGCTGATCCGTCACCTGGAAGAAGTGGCACCGCGGGCGGATGCCCAGAAGGTGGACACGGTGTATTTCGGCGGCGGGACTCCCAGCTATCTGGGTGAGAAGCGCCTGAGTAAACTTCTGAAAACCATTTGCAAGCGATTCCACGTGACTTCTGATGCGGAGATCACGCTGGAATGCAATCCCGACAGTGCCGGGGACGTGAAAATGCTGAAAAAACTGCACCGGGCAGGATTTAACCGTCTGTCCCTGGGCGTGCAGGCCATGGAGGATGAAATGCTCAAGGCGGTGGGCAGGATCCACACGGTGCAGCAGGTGAAAGAGGCTGTGGAGGCCGCCCGCAAGGCGGGATTTGAAAACCTGAGCCTGGATCTGATCTACGGTTTGCCCGGCCAGAGTATGGCGGCGTGGCAGGAAACGCTGAAAGCAGCGGTGGCACTTTCGCCGGAGCACCTGAGCTGCTATGGCCTGAAGGTGGAAGAGGGCACACCACTGTGGGCAAAAAAGGACACCCTCACCCTGCCGGATGACGATGCCCAGGCGGATATGTACTTTTTTGCGGTGGAGTATCTGGCAAAGGAGGGCTATGCCCAGTACGAGATCTCCAACTTTGCCAAACCCGGCTATGAGAGCCGCCACAATCTGCGGTACTGGCGATTGCAGGAATATGCGGGCTTCGGCCCCGGGGCACACAGCGATATGGGCGGCGTGCGGTTTGCCTACGAAAAGGATCTGGACAGCTATATCGCCGGCGATCTGCGCCTTTCCGAACGGGAAGAAATCGACCCCATGGAGCGAGATATGGAGATGGTGATGCTGTCTCTGCGCACTGTGGAGGGACTGGACCTGCAGGACTATGTGCGGCGTTTCCGCCAGAAAGCCGATCCCATGGAGAGGCTATTTGAAGAGTATGAAAAGCACGGCCTTGCCCAACGAACGCAGACCGGCTGGCGATTGACACCCAAAGGCTTCTACGTGTCCAACAGCATTATCGTGTCCCTGCAGGAGGCCGTGGTACAGATCAAACAAAAGCGCATGGAGGCTGCCGCCCGCGGCGATTACCGAATTGAAAACCTGTATTAATTACGAAAAAGACGATGCCCCACAGGACATCGTCTTTTTATAGGATTTACAGCAGCAGAAGGCCGGCCAGTTCGGCGGTGCCCAGTACTGCCATCACACAGATCCCCGCAATGCCGGGATGACGGAAGTGCAGTGGTGTGATGTACAAAAGTCCTGCCACCAAAAGGCCGATGGTCAGGATCGCCGCGGTAGCTGTGGGAAAGAGGAAACACAGAATGTAGAGCAGAGGCACCAGCAGGGTACTGGCGGTAATGGGCAGTCCCAGATAATACTTACGCTCGGTACCGCCCTCGGTCTGCTGCCGTTCCTCCTCCAGCACATTGAAGAAGGCCAGTCGGATCAGCCCCGCCAGCAGGAAAAAGCCCAGCGTGGCCTTGAACCACACAGGCACAGAGCCAATGGCCGCATGGCACAGAGAATAGCCCAGCACGGCAGGCAATGCACCGAAGCAGACCATGTCGTTGAGAGAGTCGATCTGGATGCCGAAGCGTTTTTCATTCTCTGTACGATCTTTCTTGGTGCGTGCGATCCTCCCGTCTATCGTGTCCAGCAGACCGCAGAGCAAAAGACAGAGTATTGAGGCCGGAATATGGCCGTCCATGGCAAAGAAAATACCGCAAAGCCCCAGTAGCGTCGCCAGATAGGTGGCGATTACAGTGTAGTTATAAAATCCGATCATAGGTCGTCCCCATTTCCCAAGTTGGAGTTATTATACCAAAACACGCACCCGTTTGCAACAACGCAGAGAATAAAAAGAAGCCGCCTGTTTTCAGGCGGCTCAAATGGGTGGGATATTGGAAAGCTTCCATCAGTCATCATACCGCAATTAAGGGCTGTTGTCCATAGGATGTTCTGTCGAAATATAGAAACATTCGGAAAATCAGCGAATTGCTGAAAAGAAAGCGACAAATTTTGCAAACTATACGAAAAAGGGCTCCCGTACTTTTCAAATCTTGTTTAATGTGATATACTATCTGCAAGGATAAGGGGAACGAACTCCCCGACCCTTACCCACATCCCCGGAAAGGAGCTATCGTTATGAAGTTCACATTTGCCTGCAAGAAGATTCCTTTGAATGAATCCGTCAAGGACTACGCCGAAAAGAAGATCAGCAAGCTGGATCGTTACTTCGCCCGTGAAGCCGAAGCTTTCGTCACCTTCAACGTGGAGAAGAAGAATCGCTGCATCGTAGAGCTGACGATCCGTGCGGCCGACGGTACACTTTTCCGTGCGCAGGAACAGGACACCGACGGAGATATGCGCGGTGCCATTGACGCAGCGGTCAGCTTCATTGACCGCCGGATTCGTAAAAATAAAACCCGTCTGTCCAAGAATCTGCGTCCCGAAGCCATGGTATCGGAGGTGCCTGTGGAATTCGATGTGGCTGAGGATGTGGAGTTCAACGTGGTGCGCACCAAGCGCTTCGCCGTGAAGCCCATGAGCATCGACGAGGCCATTTTGCAGATGAACCTGCTGGACCACAGTTTCTATGTGTTCCGCAACAAGGATACCCAGCAGATTTCGGTGGTCTATCGCCGCAACGAAGGCGACTACGGTGTCATCGAAACCGAATAAATGAGCTAAAAAAGAAAGCCGCTCATTGAGCGGCTTTCTTTTTTAATGATGGCTTATCTTGCTTCTCCGCGGTCAAAAGCCACCACCACACGGCGGTTGGGCTCGGTACCGATGGAGTAGGTGGTGACACCGGGCTCATCCTGCAGGGTGGCATGGATCACATGGCGCTCGTAGGCGTTCATGGGCTCAAGGGTCACGCTGCGGCGGTACTTCAGCACCTTGGCAGCCACCTTGTGGCTCAGAGCTTCCAGGCTGGCCTCACGCTTGGCGCGATAGTTTTCGGCATCCACCTGCACGCGGACGCGTTTGTCCTTGCCGGAATTAACGGCATAGTTGGTCAGCTGCTGAATGGCGTCCAGGGTCTCACCCCGGCGGCCGATCAAAGCACCCAGGCGGTCACCTTCCAGGATGACTTTATAGCGGCCTTTTTCCGCTTCATATACGCGGATGTTGGCTTCGCTGTCCAGGTGGGTGAGTAAACCGCCGAGGAAGTCGCTGATGCGCTTGGCACTGTCGTCGCTGCACAAGGGCAGATCCACAGCGGGGATCTCCTGACGGGCTTCGCGGGGTTCTTCCTTGCGCTGGGGACGGGCATCCTTGCGGGGAGCTTCTTTGCGGGGAGCATCCTTGCGAGGAGCTTCTTTTTTGATCTCAGGCTTCACGGGAGCGGCCACGGGCTCTTCCATGGGAGCGTCCTCAGGGCCGTAAGTCACGCGGACACGGGCAGGGCAACTGCCAATACCCAGAAAGCCGCTCTTGGCACGCTCGAGGATCTCTACGGACACATCGTCACGGTCCATACCCAACTGGGCAAGGGCGTTGCGGATGGCCTCGTCTTCCGTCTTGCCTGTTACGTCAATATAACTCATGACAAAACTCCTTATCAATCGTCGTAGTGGCTCTCGTGAAAGGCACGGCCACGGGCATAGGGACGCTGGCCTACACGACCGGCTTCGGTAGTGGCGGCGCGCTTTTCCGATTCACCCTTTCCGGACTCGTTCTGGGGATGAGTCTTTTTCTTGGCCTGCTGGGGCTGCTTGACCTGACCCTGACGCTCCTGCATCAGAGCCTTTTGCTGCTCATACTTGGCAATGCGTTTTTCACGGGCAGCCTTTTCCTTCTCGGTCTCCTCAGCGTCCAGCTTCTTGCCGAAGTAGTTGTTGAGGATCTTCTCCTGAATGGCGGAGAAGCCGGCGTTGGCAATCCAGTACAGGCACAGAGCGGCGGGCAGAATGTAACCCATCCACACGGTCATCAGGGGCATCATGTACAGCATGGTCTTGGAGGAGCCGTTCATCTGGGCGCTGTTGGCCTTCATGCTCACAAGGCTCATCACAAACTGCAGAGCAGCGGCGATCAGAGGCATCAGCAGGATGCCGATCACGGCCCAGCCACCGCCGGAGATACTGTGGAACAGGTCCCTACCTACGGCGGACAGATCCAGGCCCAGGAAGGAATAATCCACGTCGATCAGCTTATCGAACTTGCCGGCGAAGTCACTCCAGTTTTCGTGGATGAAGCGAACCAGATAGATCTGGTCATAGGCGCCCACCTTTTCAGGAGCGGTGTAGCCCAGAGAAACAGCCAGCGCAGTGATCTTGTCAATGGTCTCCGGAGACAGATTCATAAAGTAGCGCAGAGGGGTACGGATGATGTAGTAGAGGGCAATCAGGATGGGGAAGGGAATAAAGCTCCACAGGCAGCCGCCCATGGGGTTTACACCCTCCTTGGCATACAGAGCCTGCATCTCTTCCTGCTGGCGAACCTTGTCGTTGGCAAAGCGGGTCTGGATATCCTTGATCTTGCCCTGCATGCGGCTCATGCGCAGCATGCTCTTTTTGGACTTCATCTGGAACGGCAGAATCACCAGCTTCACCACCAGGGTGAAGAGGATGATGGCAATGCCGTAAGAGCCGGTGACACTGTAGAACAGGCGGGTCAACCAGGCAAAGGGGATACAGATATAGTATCCGAGTTGTGCAAACATTTGATTTACCTCCGTTATGTAGTGGAAACGAGGTCTTTGCTGGTGGGAAAACAGTTTTCCTCAGGGCACGGGGTCATACCCGCCCTTGTGGAAAGGATGGCATCGCATGACTCTCTTAAAGCCCAGCCACGCACCCTTTCGGGCGCCATACTTCTCGATGGCCTGCCGGGTATACTCCGAGCAGGTGGGAATGTAGTTGCAGCGGGCGGGCTTTAAAGGAGAGATCCCTGTCTGGTAAAATCGAATGGCCTTCAAAAGAAGCTTTTTCATGATCTGAGCAGCTCCAACGAGGAAAGGGCCTCCCGATACTGTCGCATCATCCGGGCAAAATCGCCCTCCACGCAGCGGGACCGTGCCACCAGGATCACATCGTAGCCCGGCACCATATCGGCCTTGTTCAGGCGATACAGCTCCCGCAGACGACGGCGTGCGCGATTGCGCACCACGGCGTGACCCAGCTTGGTGCTGACGGTGACGCCCAGGCGGCTGAGACCTTTCTTGTTTTTCAGGCAGTACACCACAAAGCACGGAGTCACAGCGGATTTACCCTTGTGGTACATCCGGCGGAACAGATAGTTCTCTTTTACAGTCACAGCGCTTTTCATGGCACACTTTTCCTCCGATGAACGGTCCGGAGAAACTCCTCAGGAGAAACTCCAAATCCAGACACCAAGGGTCGACTCAGCAAGTGCAGGCAGCGAGATGTTTTCCTTCTGAAAAAGGCGCTTTCCCGCCGCCATACTTTGTGTATGGTAAGGAAAAGCAACGCATTGCAGGGGGAAAACAGCCGCTGGATGCCGCAGATGATGTCGACACGCGGTGTCGCAACCAGTGAAACACCAATAGGGACGGCAGTTTTCCCAGCTACCGTCCCAAAGGGATCTATTTATGCGCGATGCACTTCCGCCTTCCTCAGACGGTCAGGCTCAGACGGCCCTTAGCACGACGGCGAGCCAGAACCTTGCGGCCGTTGGCAGTAGCCATTCTCTTACGGAAGCCGTGCACCTTGGAGCGCTGACGCTTCTTGGGCTGATAGGTACGGAACATTGCATGACACCTCCATTAAATAATATTGGCATTCTCCGAAGAGACGCCATACTCGACAGCACGGGGATGACCCTGTGCCGCAGTCGAAAAAAGGGAATGCGTATTCAAACGCATTGACCATTATACGCAATAAAACGGCGATTTGTCAACATAAAATTGCTGTATTTCGGCACAGTGGCCCACGAAACTGGGAATCGACAAGAACTTGTGGTTATGCTATACTGTACATAACCATATAAGGAGGTGCGACAGATGACAAATTTGCAGCCCGGCGAAAAAAAGTTTAAAAAGGGACAGGTCCTTTATCAGGCGGGCACATTTGAACTGAGCATGTATAACATCATGTACGGCCGGGTGGGCGTATTTGTGAATTACGGCACAGCCGAGGAGCGCAAGGTCATGGAGATGCACGAAGGCGACTTTCTCAATGTGATCAGCTTTCTGGAATCGCGACCCCGCAACACCACGGTGGTGGCGCTGAGCCCCACCATCGTCCATGAGATCAGTTTTGATAACTTCGGCAGCTATTTTGAAAAGCAGCCCGCCAAAATCATGAGCCTCCTGCAGCACATGAGTGCCCGTATGCGCACCCTGCAGCAGGCCTATCTCTCCGCCTGCGAAAAGCTCGATGCCTACGCGGATAAGGAGAAGCTCCGGAATGACGACGAAGAGTGGGTCGACCAGCACAGCTCCATGATGAACCTGCTTCATGCAATGTTCGGCAGCAATATGGGCGATAAACAGTGAGATCTGTTCCATTGATTCCGGGAGTTGTGCAAAATATACAGGGCCCAAACCCCTTGTAATAGGGAAGAAAAACGATGTTCACCGCCGGTGTATTCCTGCGGTGAACATTTTTGCACCGTTAAGTTTGTGTAAATTGCCTATTTACTTTCGCGCTTAAAAGTTTTAAAGTGCAAAACATCAGAAAGCTGCCACGCAGCAGAAAGGAGCCGACAATGGCAAAGATGACGAAGATGACCCATACTGTGAAGTCCGCCATGGGCTCCTATTATACCTATGCCGCCCTCTATTTCGAGGGCTATTATTGCTGCGCAAATATGAGGATTCCGGCAGTGTATAGGGCATAGGAAGCTTGCAAACTGTTTGTAAGAGGCTCTGTTCCGTCGGGAACAGGGCCTTATTATTTTTTACCGAAAAGGAGATCAAAACCATGAAAAAGTTACTTGCAATCCTGTTGGCTCTGGGCATGGCTCTGAGCATGACAGCCTGCGGCAAGACCGCAGAACCCGCCGATACCGATGCCGTCACCTATCGTGTGGGTGTGTGTCAGCTGGTACAGCATGAGGCGCTGGATGCCGCCACCCGTGGCTTTGTGGATGCATTGAAAGCAGAGCTAGGCGATGCCGTGGAGATCGACGTGCAGAACGCATCCGGTGACAGCGCCAACTGCTCTACCATTGTCAACGGCTTCGTATCCGCCAATGTGGATCTGATCATGGCCAACGCAACGCCGGCGCTGACCGCCGCCGCCTCTGCCACGGCCGATATTCCCATTCTGGGCACTTCCATCACCGCCTATAACGTGGCTCTGGATCTGGAGAGCTTTGATGGCACCGTGGGCGGCAACATCTCCGGCACCTCCGACCTGGCTGACCTTGCCCAGCAGGCAGAGATGATCAAGCAGTGGTTCCCCGATGCCAAGAATGTGGGTATGCTGTTCTGCTCCGCCGAGGCCAACTCCCGTTACCAGGTGGACGAGATGGTAAAGAATCTCACCGACATGGGCTTTACCTGCTCTGAGTTCGCCTTCACCGACACCAATGATGTGGCCTCTGTGACCCAGAAAGCCGCCGATTCCTCCGATGTGATCTACATTCCCACCGACAACACCGCCGCTTCCAATGCTGAGAGCATCTGCAATGTGCTGACCGCCGCCGGTGTACCTGCTGTCTGCGGCGAGGAGAACCTGTGTGCCGGCTGTGGTGTGTGCACCCTTTCTATCAACTACTATGATCTGGGCGTGACCACCGGTAAGATGGCCGCCAAGATCCTGACGGGCGAAGCGGATATCTCCACCATGCCTGTGGAATACGCTCCTGCTACTGCCAAGTTCAACGCGACTCTGTGCGAAGTATTTGACCTGACTCCCGTGGATGGCTTTGAGGCCATCGGCGCCTGAGGATAAACCCGGTGAATCCGGATGGGGGCATCATGCCCCCATCCGGAAACGGATACGGGTTTTGCCGCAAGCGCACAATCCCGGTGTTTGCCCGTTTGCGGCAGAACCTGTCAGATAGAAAGGATTTACGAAATGTTTCTCAGTTCTCTTGTCAATTCCCTGCCGGGTGCCATCACCCAGGGCCTGATCTGGGGCCTGATGGCCATCGGCGTTTACATTACCTTCCGTGTTTTGGACGTGGCCGACCTGACGGTGGACGGCACTCTGGCGCTGGGCGGTGCCACCTGCGTGATGTTGATCCGCGGCGGCATGAATCCCTGGCTTGCGCTGCTGCTCACCTTCCTCTGCGGCATGATAGCCGGCCTTGTGACCGGCGAGCTCCACACTCGCTGCGGCATTCCCGCCATCCTGGCCGGTATTCTTACCCAGCTTGCCCTGTACTCTGTAAATCTGCGAATCATGGGCGGCAAGGCCAATCAGGCCGTCAGTGTGGATAAGTTCCCCCTGATCGTATCCCAGCGTTTCGTCCGGGAGCTGTCTTTGCAGAATCCCATGCCCCTTTTGCTGCTCTTTACGGCGCTTCTGGTGATTTTGCTGTACTGGTTTTTCGGCACGGAGATCGGCTGCGGCATCCGAGCCACCGGCGCCAATTTTCACATGGCACGGGCCCAGGGCATCAACACCGACCGCAATATTGTCACCGGCCTTGCCCTGTCCAACGGTATCGTGGCGCTCTCCGGCGGACTTCTGAGCCAGTATCAGGGCTCTGCCGACGTGAACATGGGCCGCGGCGCCATTGTCATCGGCCTTGCCGCCGTCATTATCGGCGAGAGCCTTTTGCAAAAGGTGTTTCGCAACTTCGGTCTGCGGATGCTGGCGGTCTCCATCGGCGCCATTGTCTACTTCCTGGTGTTGCAGCTCGTGCTGCAGTTGGGTCTGAACACCAACGATCTGAAGCTTCTGTCCGCCGCTGTTGTGGCGGTGTTTCTGGCACTGCCGCATCTCAAAGGCAAACTTGTTCAAAGAGGAGGTGTCCGTCATGCTTGAACTGAAAAATATTTCCAAGACCTTTTTCCCCGGCACGGTGAATGCCAAAACCGCTTTGGACAACCTGTCGCTGACGCTCCGTGATGGAGATTTTGTCACCGTCATCGGCGGAAACGGTGCCGGAAAGTCCACCATGCTGGGCGCCGTGGCTGGTACGCTGTCCGTGGACAGCGGAACGATCCTGCTGGACGGCAAGGACATCACCCGCATCCCCGAGCACAAACGTGCCGCCCACATCGGCCGAGTGTTTCAGGATCCCATGATGGGCACAGCCGGGGATATGTGGATTGAAGAGAATCTGGCACTGGCCGCCCGCCGGGGTGCTCGCCGCAACTTCAAGTGGGGCATCTCCCGGGCAGAGCGGGAGGAATATCGCAGGCTTCTCTCACCGCTGGGTCTGGGTCTGGAAGAGCGCCTTTGCACAAAGGTGGGACTTCTTTCCGGCGGTCAGCGGCAGGCATTGACTCTTCTGATGGCCGCCCTGAAAAAGCCCAAGCTCCTTTTGCTGGATGAGCACACCGCGGCGTTGGATCCCAAGACCGCCGCCAAGGTGCTGGAGCTGTCCGACAATATCGTGGCGGAAAACGGGCTCACCACCCTGATGGTTACCCACAACATGAAAGACGCCATCGCTCAAGGCAATCGGCTGATTATGATGGATGCCGGGCGCATCGTGGTGGACATTGCCGGAGAAGACAAGAAAAAGCTCACCGTGCCCGACCTGCTGGCTCTGTTCAGCAGCGCCGGCGGCAGTGACGCGTCCGACGACAAACTGCTTCTCGCCTGAGAAGGTCTCAATATAATCTTCTTTTACCTCTCTCATATAGTCAGGAGCGCCATCCGAGTTCGGATGGCGCTCCTGGCGTATGGTTTATCTTTTATTCCGTTGTGTAGTTGTCGAAATAACCCTGAATGTAGACGATAGGGGTGCCCTTATCGCCGGAGCCGGAGGTCAGATCGCACAGAGACCCGATCAGGTCGGTGAGGTTGCGGGGGGTGGTACCCTCGGAGATCATGTTGCCCACAAGGGACACCTTGGCATCCTTGGCGCGGATCTTATCGGAGATGGCCTTTTGAAGAGCCTCTCCCTCCAGATCGGCAAACTCCTTGTCCGCCAGGTACTTCAGCTTCAGCTCGTTGGGGGTGCCGATCAACCCGTCGGTGTAGCCGGGGGACACCACGGGGTCCGCCAGCTCCCAGATCTTGCCGGCGGGATCCTTAAAGGCGCCGTCGCCGTAGATCATGGCCTCGATGTTCTTGCCGGTGGCCTTGCGCATGGCCTCGCCCAGCGCCTCGGCCACGGCCATGGTATCCCGGGGGAAGAGCTTGACGCGCTCTTCATTGGCCTTGTTGGAGCCCAGAAGGCCGTACTTTTCATTGTAGCCGCTGCCGTTCACAGGCGCGGTCAGCAGATCGTCCAGACCCAGCACGCAACGGGCGCCGGCCTTGCGGAGCAGGCGCTTGCTGCGCTCGCGGGTGTGGATGTCGCAGCAGATGACGGTGTCGGTATAGTCCAGCACGGCCTGCACCCGGTTGGCAAACACGATCTCACACTTGGCGCCGGTGGCCTCGATGAGGTCCTGATAAAATTCCACATAGTCCACGCCGGTAAAGGGATGCACCACTTTGCCGAAGGCCTTGCGGAACTGCGGAAGAGTCAGCACATCCCGGTAGGGATCGATGCCGGCTTCATCCAGCTGATCCATGCTCACCAGATGATTGCCCACCTCGTCGGAGGGGAAGGACAATACAAGCACCACCTTCTCCACGCCGCTGGCAATGCCGGTCAGCAGCAGAGAGAACCGGTTGCGGCTCAGGATGGGGAAAGTCACGCCCACGGTCTTGCCGCCGGTTTTAGCCTTCACGTCAGCGGCGATCTCGGCCACGGTGGCATAGTTGCCCTGGCAGCGTGCCACCACGGACTCGGTGATGGCCACGATGTCGCGATCATGAGGCTCAATGCCGTTTTCCTGCAGGGCGTTCACCACAGTCTGGGCGGCGATGGTCACCACATCGTCACCATCGCGGAAGATGGGCGCGCGCACCCCACGCACCACGGTACCTAATGTTCTACTCATCATAAATCTCCCTATTCAAGTAGGTTTTTTCACAACGAAGAGAGTATATACCCATATCAACCATAAGTAAATCAAAATATTTTGATAATAAAAATAAGCTCACCTTATTCTACGATTTTGTCGAGGTATTCTGCCACTTTTTCCCCAAAAGGCAACAGGATTTCCCCATCCCGTCCCGGGCGAAACCGAAAGTTGCTTTTCAAAGTGCCCGTTTGCTGCTATGATAGCATCATGGAGGTATGGACGATGGAAACAAAAGATATCATTTTCGAGCTTCGTACGAAAAAGAGCCTTTCCCAGGACGAACTGGCCCGGAGGGTTCTGGTCACCCGACAGGCGGTGTCCCGCTGGGAGACCGGAGAGACCGTCCCCAACACGGAAACGCTGAAGCTTTTATCCCGGGAGTTCAACGTCACCATCAACACTCTTCTGGGCGCGCCGAGGCGGCTGATCTGCCAGTGCTGCGGCATGCCCATGGGCGACGAGATGGTGGGCCGCGACAGCGACGGTACCCTGAACGAGGATTACTGCCAGTGGTGCTATGCAGACGGCACCTACACATACAGCAATATGGATGAATTGATGGACGTGTGCGTAAAGCAGATGGTGAAGGAGGGCGTCCCGGCGGAAACTGCCCGGGCGCACATGAAGGCCACCCTGCCAACCCTGGACTACTGGAAGCGCTATGAACAGCTCAGCGACCACGGGCAGTTTGAAGCATTTAAGAAAAAACTGATAGACGAGATCAACGACCTGCACATCGAGGGGATGCCCCGGGTGGAAGCCCTCAACGCCCTGGTGGGCAGCTATGTGAACCTTGCGTATCCTCTGCCGGGCGGCAGAAGCGTGCAGTTCCTGGATGACCGGACCACCTATCTGGGCAACCAGCTGGAATCGGAATTCGGCGGAGACCGCTGCTTCGGCGTTCTGGCCAACATGGATTTCATTTTGATCTGCACCTATGGAAAAGACGGCGCCAACCCGGAGCTGGTGCTGTACAAAAAGAGATAATTCTGAAAAAAGACTGTCATTGCGAACCAGTGACCGATGTCACCGGTGTGGCAATCCGTTTTCTCCACAAAAATGATGGGACCAGGCTGCTTTTTATGATATTACGGATTCTTACGCCGGTGTGCGCACTGGCTCAGAATGACAAAGGCGGGTTCTTTGACAAGCTGAAAAAGGACGGCTCCTCTCGGAGCCGTCCTTTTTGATAACTATTCGTTATATTTGCCGTTGAGATTACTTATTGTACATCTCAATGAGCTTCAGCAGGTGGTCGTAGCGAGCCTTGGCCTCGGCCTCGTTGCGGGTGAACAGGTCGCCTGCACGATCGGGGAACTCGCGGGTCAGGCGGCTGTAACGTGCCTCGTTCATCAGGAATTCCTGATAACCGCCAGCGGGAGCCTTGGAGTCCAGCGTGAACTTCTGCTCGGCCTCGGGGTTGTAACGGAACAGGTTCCAGTAGCCGCAATCCACAGCCTTCTTCATTTCCTTCTGGCAGTTCATCATGCCGCCCTTGATGGAGTGCATCTCGCAGGGGCTGTAGCCGATGATCAGGGAAGGACCGTGATAGGCTTCGGCCTCGGTGATGGCCTTGATGGTCTGAGCGGGGTTGGCGCCCATGGCCACCTGTGCCACGTACACGTAGCCGTACTGCATGGCGATCTCGGAGAGGCTCTTCTTCTTTACTTCCTTACCGGCGGCGGCAAACTGTGCCACCTGACCGATGTTGGAAGCCTTGGAAGCCTGACCGCCGGTGTTGGAGTAGACCTCGGTATCAAAGACGAAGACGTTGACGTCCTGCTTGGAAGCCAACACGTGATCCAGTCCGCCGTAGCCGATATCGTATGCCCAACCGTCGCCGCCGAAGATCCACATGGACTTCTTGGCCAGATATTCCTTCTTATCCAGGATGTCAAGAGCCAGCTGGCAGGCATCGCAGCCGCAGTACTTCACGCCGGCGGCCTTGTCGGCCTTTGCCTTTGCCAGCATCTCGGGCTGCTTATCACCGTAGAGCTCCTTGGCCTTGGGACTTTCAAAGAATGCGATCGCCTCATCGGTGGTGCCGACACTTGCCATCAGAGCCTTGACATAGGCCTTGGCGGGCTCGGCGTTGGCATTGCCGTCATCCATGGTATCCAGCCACTTCTGGGCGGCTTCCTTCAGCGCGGGCTGTGCGTAGGGGATCTCGATCAGCTTACGGGTGGCAGCGGCCAGATCCTCACGGATCTTCTGCTGACCGACATACATACCCAGACCGTGCTATGCATTATCCTCGAACAGGGAGTTGCACCATGCCGGGCCGTGGCCTTCCTTATTGGTGCAGTAGGGAGAGGTAGCTGCGGGACCGACCCAGATGGAGGAGCAGCCGGTCGCATTGGAGACATACATATGATCACCGAACAGCTGGGTGACGAGACGGGCATAGCTGGTCTCGGCGCAGCCGGCGCAGGAGCCGGAGAACTCCA
>R24__coassemble_1027_pt1 | contig 16369 bp, 15 predicted proteins | sample R24__metabat2_high_PE_003 | metagenome-assembled genome bin R24 | reverse complement strand
AACTGAATCTGTTTTTCTCCCCCATTCCAAAAGGAAATAACACCACTCTTTTCGGGCGGTGTTATTTTCTTTTGGATGAAAAATAGGACTATACAAATACCGGAATGTATGGTATGATAGGTACATGATAGAAGTTATTTCGGCAGGAGAAAAGATGATGAACACAAATCCGATTTTAAACAGCAGGTTATCGCTGAACAGCGACATTCCTCTGTATGCTCAGTTGGTTGGTATTATCAAACGCTGCATTTCTACGGGCGCTCTGCCTGTAGGCAGTCTGATCCCCAGCGAAGCTGAGCTTTGCCAGGCACTTTCCGTCAGCCGCAACACGGTGCGGCAGGCCATCGGTGAACTGGAAGATGAGGGCCTGGTGGTTCGCAAGAGAGGCCGCGGCACATTTGTGACCGATCCCAGTGCCACCCATCGCGGTGTTCGCTATTCTTTTACCACCGAGGTCTCCTCTCTGGGAAAGGTGCCTTCCAGCACATTGGTTGATTTTTCTATTTCGGTGGCCCCGCTGGATGTGTGCGCCCGGATGGAACTGCGGCCGGAAACGCCGGTATACTGCTTTACCCGCGTGCGCAATGTGGATGGCGAACCTTTGATTTTGGAAACTAGCTACTATCCCCAGTACATTTATCCCAATCTGACTCGCGATATGGTGGAGACCCACAGCTTTTACAGTCTGCTGTATCACGTTGGTATCACTCCTTTTTCTGCTGAAGAGCAGTACGAAGCTGTGATTCTGGGACACCATCAGGCACAGCTCCTGGGCGTGCCGGAGGGCAGCTGTGCGTTTTATCATCAGCGCCTGACCCGTACAGAGGATGGCCGCATCTATGAGTACACCTGCAGCTATATCCGCAGTGACCGGGTAAAGCTGGATGTCAAGATGCAAAAGTCCGGCATGAGTTTTGTGCGGACGATTGACTGAGAATCACAATACCCCATCCTCTCGGATGGGGTATTGCTTTTTGGAAAGATTCCGCTTATACTGTAAACACAATCAAACTTTGGCAGAGTAGGAAGATGCGTGTCAAGTGCCGACGGGACGGGGAGTTGTCCGTGGGACGAAGCTATGCGCAGTGCATTTTCCGCATCCCGCTGCCGCATGAGCCGGGAATTTGTGTACCCTCCTGCTGTGTGGCACCGTGCCGTGTAGAGGAGGATTATTTTATGGAATTATTTCGCTCGCCCTTATCCCGCGGTTATTGGAAAGCCGCTACAGGAGAATGTAAAAGCCTGCGCAAACTGATATTCGCCGCATTGATGATTGCCGCCTGTATCGTCCTGAACAAGGTGGTCAAGATCCCGCTGGGGGAGAACCTGAGCTTAAGCGTTACCTTTTTACCCCGAGCCCTGTGCGCCCTGGTATGCGGGCCTGTGATGGGCCTGATCTTTGGCGCCGCGGAGGATACCCTGAGCTTCTTTCTGGATTCCGGCGGATATCCCTATTTCCCTGGCTATATGCTCACCACTATGCTGGGCTGCCTTATCTATGCGCTGTGTTTTTACCGCGCAGAGATCACATGGCGACGCATTATTATCGCCAAGGCGTTGACCAACATCCAGAATGTGCTTCTGGGCTCCCTCTGGAGTGCCATTCTGTATAGCAAGGGATACATATATTATATGACCACCAGTGCAGTGAAGAATCTGATCTATCTCCCCTTCCAGATTCTGATGCTGGCGGCGTTGTTCCGCGCATTGGTACCCGCCCTGATGCGCATGGGCTGGCTTCCGAAACAGATCTCGGGAAAACATCTGAAACTTTGATACACGCCAAGGCCGTCCGTAAGGACGGTCTTTTTCTGCGGAAATTTTGCTATAGCACAATGTTCACAAATCATTAAAATTCCAACTATTGACTTTCCCTGACGGTGGTGCTACACTTGGTTAGCACTCAAGGATAAGGAGTGCTAACACGGGAGAAAAGATATGGACCTGACAGAGCGCAAACGCCAGATATTGAAAATAGTGGTGGAGAGCTATATCGACTCCGCCGAGCCGTTGGGCTCCAAGGCCATTGCCGAGAAAATGCCCGGTAAGATCAGCTCCGCCACCATCCGAAACGAGCTGTCCGATCTTGCGGAAATGGGCTATTTGGAGCAGCCTCATACCTCCGCCGGCCGGATTCCCTCTGCAAGCGGCTACCGACTGTATGTCAACGAGTTGATGGAGCATCGAGACCTGAGTGAAACGGAGCGCAGCGAGATTAATGAATCTCTGCGACAGCCCATGGCGCAGATGGACCAGGTGGTAGCCAAGGCCGGTCAGCTGGCCAGCCGTTTTGTGAACTATCCCACTTATGCCGTGGCAGATCACAAGAGTGCGGCAACGGTGAAGCGTTTTGAACTCATAGCCGTAGACGAGCAGAGCTTCATCGCGGTGGTGATGCTTTCCGACAGCCGTGTAAAGAGCCAGCTGGAGCATCTGGACCTGCCCATTGAACCGGAAAGGCTTCCCGAGATGGCACACCTGTTGAACACCCACTTTGCCGCCTGTTCGCCGGAAGAGATGTCAAGACACCTGATGAACCTGTCCGACCAGCTTTCCGGTCAGTGGTTCCTTCTGGTGAGCCGTGTGGTGGAATATGCCGAGGAGCTGTTGCGGGACACCCGTCATCAGCAGGTGTACACCGCCGGTGCCAGTCAGATCATGAGCTTCCCGGAGTTTCGGGATATTGACAAAGCGCAGGATCTGATGACCTTTATGGTGGACGGCAAGGAGAATCTGCCGATGCCCGATCCCGGTGACAGTATGCAGATCCTCATCGGCCCCGAGAATGTGAATTCTGCTCTCAAGGAGAGTAGCGTGGTGGTTGCCAGTTACGACATCGGCGACGGTATGCGCGGCCTTGTAGGTGTGGTTGGTCCCACTCGCATGGATTATGCCACCGTGGCCGCTCGCCTGAGCTACTTTGCCGAGAGCCTGACAAAAATGTTCGGGAAGTCCAATGCGCTTCCCGGTAAGGAAGAGAAGGAGAACCCATGAGCGAGAAGAAGAAAAAGGACATTCCCCAGGAGCCGGTGGAAGAAAATACCGCTCCTGAGCAGGAAGAGACTTCCTCCCCTGAGGATACCTGTACGGTGACCCGCCAGCAGATGGAGCAGTTTGAGTCTCTGGCCAAGCTGGTCAGCGAAGGCAACGATAAATATCTGCGACTTGCCGCAGAATATGATAACTATCGCAAGCGCACCACGAAAGAAAAAGAAAACATCTACAGCGACGCCAAGGCCGACACCATCAAGCCGTTTCTGGATATCTACGACAATCTGATGAGAGCTTCTGCCGGCATGACGGAGGATGATCCCCATCGTCAGGGCAGCGAGATGATCACCAAGCAGTTTCTGAGTGTACTGGAAAAACTGGGAGTAACACCTGTTGATGCACTGGGACAGCCTTTTGATCCCGAGAAGCACAATGCGGTGATGCACATAGAAGATGAAAATTTCGGTGAAAATACCGTAGCGGAGGTTTTCCAGCAGGGCTTTATGCTGGGCGATAAGGTTTTGAGATTCGCCATGGTCAAGGTGGCAAATTAAGTTGCATACATTGAAACAACTGAAACGAAAAACAATAATATGAATATAAACATTTAGGAGGCAATCATTATGTCTAAAGTTATCGGTATCGATCTGGGTACTACCAACTCTTGCGTCGCCGTGATGGAAGGCGGCGAAGCTGTTGTCATCGCCAACGCCGAGGGCAACCGTACCACTCCCTCTGTGGTGGCATTTTCCAAGACCGGCGAACGTATGGTGGGTCAGGTGGCAAAGCGTCAGGCCATCACCAATCCCGACCGCACCATTTCTTCCATCAAGCGCGAGATGGGCAGCGATTACAAGGTTACCGTCGACGATAAGAAGTACACTCCTCAGGAGATCAGTGCCATGATCCTGCAGAAGCTGAAGGCCGATGCCGAGGCTTATCTGGGCTCCACCGTCTCCGAGGCTGTGATCACCGTGCCTGCTTACTTCACCGACGCCCAGCGTCAGGCCACCAAGGATGCCGGTAAGATCGCCGGTCTCGAGGTCAAGCGTATCATCAACGAGCCCACCGCTGCCGCTTTGGCTTACGGCGTAGATAAGGAGCAGGCTCAGAAGATCATGGTTTACGACCTGGGCGGCGGCACCTTCGATGTGTCCATTCTGGAGATCGATGACGGTGTTATCGAGGTTCTGGCCACTGCCGGTAACAACCGTCTGGGTGGCGATGACTTTGACGAGTGCATCATGAAGTATCTGGCGGGCGAGTTCAAGAAGTCCGACGGTATCGACCTCTCCGGCGATAAGGTCGCCATGCAGCGCCTGAAGGAAGCTGCCGAGAAGGCCAAGATCGAGCTCTCCGGCGTGATGTCCTCCAACATCAATCTGCCCTATATTACCGCTGATGCCACCGGTCCCAAGCATCTGGATGTGACTTTGAGCCGCGCCCAGTTCAACCAGCTCACCGGCCATCTGGTGGAAGCCACCATGGGTCCTGTTCGTCAGGCCATGTCCGATGCAGGCCTCAAGCCCTCCGATCTTTCCAAGGTGCTGATGGTGGGCGGCTCCAGCCGTATCCCTGCCGTGGTGGAAGCTGTGAAGAACTTCACCGGCTCCGAGCCCTTCAAGGGCATCAACCCCGATGAGTGCGTGGCCATGGGCGCTGCCCTGCAGGCCGGCGTGCTGACCGGCGATGTGAAGGGCCTTCTGCTCCTGGATGTCACCCCTCTGTCCCTGGGTATTGAGACCATGGGCGGTGTTTGCACACGCCTCATCGAGCGCAACACCACCATCCCCGTCAAGAAGAGCCAGATCTTCTCCACCGCCGCCGACAACCAGACCTCCGTGGAGGTCAACGTGCTGCAGGGCGAGCGTGAAATGGCCGCTGCCAACAAGAGCCTGGGCCGCTTCCATCTGGACGGCATTGCCCCCGCTCGCCGCGGCGTGCCTCAGATCGAGGTGACCTTCGATATCGATGCCAACGGCATCGTCAACGTGTCCGCCAAGGATCTGGGTACCGGTACCACCCAGCACATCACAATCACTTCTTCCTCCAATATGTCCAAGGATGACATTGAAAAGGCCGTCAAGGAAGCCGAGCAGTATGCCGCCGAGGATGCCAAGATCAAGGAGAAGGTGGAAGTCCGCAACCAGGCCGACCAGATGGTCTATCAGGCCGAGAAGACCCTCTCCGAAGTGGGCGACAGGGTGCCCGAGTCCGAGAAGGCTCCCATCCAGGCCGGTATCGACAAACTGAAGGAGACCCTCAAGGGCGAGGATACCGACGCGATCAAGGCCGCAACCGAGGAGCTGACCCAGCTGTTCTACAAGATGAGCGAGAAGCTCTATCAGCAGGCCAATCCCCAGGGCGCTCAGGGCGGTTGCGATCCCAATTGTGCCGGCGGTAACTGCGGTCAGCAGGGTCCTGACGGCAATGTCTACGATGCCGACTACAAAGTCGTGGACGAGGACGAGAACAAGTAATTGACAATTGTGTCGCAGAGGGGCAGGAAAAACCTGTCCCTCCTTGCGGCGTTATAGACTGATCCCAAAAAGGGGAGAAAACGCATATGGCACAGGAAAAACGCGATTATTATGAGGTCCTGGGTGTCAATAAAAATGCATCTGAGGATGAGATCAAAAAAGCATATAAGAAGCTGGCCCGTAAGTACCATCCCGACATGAATCCCGGCGATAAGGAAGCCGAGGAAAAGTTCAAGGAAGTCAACGAAGCCAACGAGGTACTGGGTGATCCCCAGAAGAAGGCCCGGTACGATCAGTTCGGTTTTGCCGGTGTGGATCCCAGCTACGGCGGCGGAGCAGGCGGCGGTGCCGGCGGCTTTGATTTCGGCGATCTGGGCGACATCTTCGGTAGCTTCTTCGGCGGCGGCTTTGGCGGCGGCGCTCGCCGCAATCCCAATGCACCCCGTCGTGGCGAGAGCATCCGCATGAGCCTGACGGTGGACTTTATCGAGGCCGCCTTTGGCTGCGAAAAAGAGATCCAACTGGAGCGCAGTGAGCAGTGCCCCACCTGCAAGGGCAACGGCTGTGCACCAGGCACTACCCCGGAGATCTGCCCCGACTGCCACGGTACCGGCTCTGTCACCCAGGCTCAGCGCACGCCTTTCGGCGTGATGCAGAGCCAGGCCCCCTGCGGCAAGTGTCGCGGTACCGGTAAGATCATTCACAAGCCCTGCCCCGATTGCCACGGAAGCGGCAACGTGCGCAAGCGCAAGACCATCAAGATCAACGTCCCTGCTGGCATCGACAACGGCCAGACCATTTCCCTGCGGGGTCAGGGTCACGCCGGTTCAAACGGCGGCCCTGCCGGTGATCTGCTTGTGACCGTTATGATCCGCCCCAGCGAGACCTTCCAGAGAGAGGGTACGGCGGTTTATACCGAAGCGCCCATCACCTTTGCCCAGGCAACGCTGGGTGCAGAACTGGAGATCGACACCATCGACGGCAAGGTGAAATACAGCATTCCCGAGGGTACCCAGACCGGCACGGTGTTCCGCCTGCGGGGCAAGGGTATTCCCGTGCTGAATGGCCGCGGACGCGGCGATCAGTACATCACCGTTACGGTGGAGACCCCCAAGAATCTGAATAAGGCGCAAAAGGAAGCGCTGAAGGCTTTCTGCGATACATTGGGCGAGAGCAACTACAACCACGGCAAAACCATCTTCGGCAAGAAAAAATAATACTTTTCATAGGAGAGAAGAGAAATGAAAATCGCAATCGGTTGTGATCACGGCGGCTATCTGCTGAAGCAGGACATCCTGGTTTGGCTGGAAGAACATGATATTGACTACGAAGATTTCGGTTGCTATAATCGTGACAGCGTAGATTATCCAGTTTATGGTGAAAAAGTGGCGCGTGCCGTGGCTTCCGGGGCCTGCGATAAGGGCATCGTGATCTGCACCACCGGCATCGGCATCTCTATTTCCGCCAACAAGGTCAAGGGCATTCGCTGTGCGCTGTGCGGTGATACCCTCAGCGCAGAGATGACCCGCCGCCACAACGATGCCAATATGCTGGCCATGGGCGCCGGTATCGTGGGACCCAATCTGGCAAAGAAGATGGTGGAAGTGTTCCTGAATACGGAGTTCGAGGGTGGCCGTCACGCCCGCAGAGTGGCTTTACTGGATGCCATTGAGCCCTGATTTTGATTTATCCGTTAAGGAGAAAACCGTATGACAACAAAAGGGTATAGCAGCTATAGAGGCCGGGCGGTGGGCAAAACCATTGCTTTGGCAGCAGCGCTGGTAGCGGTCATTGTGGCTGCAGCCGGTTACCTCATTGCGCAGAATTATACCGTCTACGACGATGACGGAACGGCGCATATCGAGTTGCCCTTTGCCAGGAAGGAAAAAAAGGACAACCGCATCGATGATGTTGATTTGGACATTCAGAAGCCGGAAGATATGCTCCATGCGGTTACGCTTTTACAGGCACAGGAACTTTCCGATACGGCTCTGGCACAGGAGGATCCGGCGCAGATCCTGAAGGATCATCCCGACAGTCTGGTAATTCCCGTCAAGCTGATCAACGGTGGTATCACCTTTGATATTGCGGCGCAAATCCCCCAACAGGTGGGCCGCGAAAAAGGAGACTCTCTGCAAAATCTGAAAACACTTCTGGCGGCAGACCGCTACACCGTGGCCCGTTTGGCCTGCCTTTGTGACAGCTATTTTGTCCGCGCCTATCCCGATGCGGCGTACTCACTGAAAACAGGTTCCTACTGGTATGATGCCGAAGGCTGGACCTGGTTGAACCCCACAAACCCGGAGACGGTTTCTTATCTTTCCACATTGTGCGGCGAATTGAGCGATTTGGGATTTGATGAGATCATGTTGGACTATTTTTCCTATCCCATTGTCGGCAATACTGCGGCCATTGGGAATATGGGTCTGGAAGATCGCGTAGGAACCTTGCAGGAATTGGCCGCGACCTTGCGCAGTCAGGTATCTGAGGAAACGGTTATGAGCGTGGTTTTGCGCAGCGATGTGTCGGAAGAATTCGGCCTGAGCTATGAGATGCTCACCACCGGCTTCGACCGTATTTATGTGGAAGCCGGTGCCGACATGACCGCGCTGATGGCGCAACTTCCGGACGGCTATGATGCCACGACGAGAATCGTTTCCGTGGTAAACGAAATGCAGGAAGGGAATTACGTGCTGCGCTATCAGGCACCTGTTTATATTTCCCGAGAAGAGACAGCAATTCCATAACAACGAACAAAAACACCCCCATCCGGATTGACCGGATGGGGGTGTTCTGTGTTGAGTTCTTACAGGTGGAAAGCCTTCTCTTCGCCGGTCAGGACGTGCAGAGCACCCTGAGCCAGAGCCAACAGCTCGTCTTCGCCGGGATACACGGTGATGGGAGCGATCCAGGAAACCATCTTGGAGATGGCATCCACGGTCTCCTTACCGTAGGCAATACCGCCGGTGAGGATGATCTGGTCGACCTTGCCGCACATGGCAGCAGCGGCGGCACCGATCTCCTTGCCAATCTGATAATGGAAGGCATCGACGACCTCGGCCACCTTCTTGTCACCCTCGGCGGCCATCTTCAGCAGATCGCGCATATCGGTGGAACCGGCATAGGCCACCAGACCGCCGCGGCCGGTGATCATCTTGCGGACTTCAGCCTCGGTGTACTTGCCGGAGAAGCACAGGTCTACCAGCGGGCCGGAGGGAAGGCTGCCGGAACGCTCGGGAGAGAAGGGACCTTCACCATCCAGTGCGTTTTCGGTATCCACCACCAGACCCTTGACGTGAGCGCCCACGGAAATGCCGCCGCCCATGTGGCAGACGATCAGGTTCAGATCTTCATACTTCTTGCCCACTTCCTTGGCGTAGCGCTTGGCAACGGCCTTCTGGTTCAGGGCATGGAACTTGCTGATACGGGCAAGCAGGGGATGACCGGTATAACGGGCAACGGGAGCAAGCTCGTCCACCGCGGGAGGATCCACCACGAAAGCGGGTACGCCCAGCTCGTCGCCGATCTCACGGGAGATCAGGCCGCCCAGGTTGCAGGCGTGCTGACCCAGCTCGCCCTTGATGCAGGCAGCGACCATGGCATCATCCACGGCATAGGTGCCGCCGTGCAGGGGGCAGATCAAGCCGCCGCGGCCGCAGACAGCGGTCAGTTCCTTGGCGTCGAAATTGTTCTCTTTCAGAGCGTCCATAACCAGCTGCTTACGCCATGCCTTCTGATCGGGAATGGAAGCAAACTTGGCAATCTCTTCTGCGGGGTGACGCAGAGTCTTGTCAAAGAGCATCTTTTCGTCTTCAAAGACGCCGATCTTGGTGGAAGTAGAGCCGGGATTGATAACAAGGATCTTGTTGGACATGTTGCTGTTCCTCCTGAATAATATTGTAACATTGCATTGCAAAAATACACTAAAAATTATTATACAAAGCTTTTCCGCACTTTACAAGCCCCTATTTTGACAAAAGGACTCGGTGAATTCTGCGGCATTACACCAATTCCAGCATCACAGGGCAGTGATCGCTGCCGAGAACCTCCGTGCGGATCTCTGCGGCTTTCAGATTCTCCCGCAAGCGGTCGGAGGTGATGAAGTAGTCGATGCGCCAACCGGCGTTTTTCTCCCTAGCGTGGAAGCGGAAGCTCCACCAGGAGTAGGTGACGGTGTCGGGATGGAGAAAGCGGAAAGTGTCGGTAAAGCCGCAGGAAAGAAGCTTCGTCATCTTGCCGCGCTCTTCATCGGAAAAGCCGGGATTGAAGTGGTTGGTTTTTGGATTTTTAAGATCGATCTCCTCGTGGGCCACGTTGAGGTCGCCGCAATATACCACGGGCTTTACGGCATCCAATTCCTTGAGATAGGTTCGCAGATCGTCCTCCCACTGCATGCGATAGGGTAGCCGGGCAAGCCCATCCTTGCTGTTGGGGGTATAGCAGCACACCAGATAGAACTCGGGGTACTCACAGGTGATGACGCGTCCTTCGTGACGGTGGATGTCCTCGCCGAAATCGAAAGTGACGGCAAGAGGTTCTTCTTTTGTCAGCACGGCGGTACCGGAATATCCCTTTTTGTCGGCGGAGTTGAAATAGCGATGGTAGCCGGGGAGATCAAACACCGCCTGCTCCGGCTGCAGCTTTGTTTCCTGTAGGCAGATGATGTCGGGATCCTCCGCGGCCATATAGTCCAAAAATCCTTTGCCCAGTACGGCGCGAAGACCGTTGACATTCCAGGATATCAATTTCATAAATAAAGTCCTCCCGTGAGGTTTATTTTCCTCAGAATAGCACAAAATAGGGAAAAAGCCAACGAAAACATTGACAAATCCCGTTTTGGGCGATAGAATAGCCGAGAACTGAATAAAAAAGGCAATGATGGAAAGAGTACCCGGTGAAAGCCACCACAAGAGAGTCCGGTCAGGTGAAAGCGGATGTGGAAATACCCGGCGAACATGGCTCCGGAGCCGTCGGGTCGAATGATTTTTCTTTAGACCGGAACGGGTGCGCCCGTCAAAGCGCAGGAGTGTATCGGCACTCCGTAAGGCCGCATCTGTGAGGGCGCGGTGAAGCAAGGTGGTACCGCGTTATTTTGTAACGCCCTTGGCGATGAGCTGAGGGTGTATTTTTATGCCCGAGAACCGTTATTATTTTTAAGCCGCGCTTTCATTCGGCGCGGCGGAAAAGGAGATAAACCCATGGAAAACAAGAAGTTTTATATCACGACCCCTATCTACTATCCCTCTGACAAGCTCCACATCGGTCACAGCTACTGCACCGTGGCTACTGATGCCATTGCCCGCTATAAGCGTCTGCAGGGCTACGATGTGATGTTCCTCACCGGCACCGATGAGCATGGCCAGAAGATCGAGACCAAGGCCAGGGAAGCCGGCATGACCCCTCAGGAGTTTGTGGATCATATCGTCTATGGGGAGCGCGGCGTGCGCGACCTGTGGAAGCTGATGAACATCTCTAACGACCGTTTCATCCGCACCACCGACGACTATCACTGCAGCTCCATTCAGAAGATTTTCAAGAAGATGTACGACAAGGGCGACATCTACAAGGGGTCTTATAAGGGCAAGTACTGCACCCCCTGCGAGAGCTTCTGGACGGAGAGCCAGCTGGTGGACGGCAAGTGCCCTGACTGCGGCCGCGATGTTCATGATGCCGAGGAGGAGGCTTACTTCTTCAAACTTTCCAAGTACGCTGACCGCGTGCAGCATCTGCTGGAGGACACCGATTTCCTGCAGCCCCGTACCCGCGTCAACGAGATGGTCAACAACTTCATCAAGCCGGGCCTGGAGGATCTGTGCGTGAGCCGCACCAGCTTCTCCTGGGGCATCCCCGTAGACTTTGACCCGGGTCATGTGGTGTACGTGTGGGTGGATGCCCTGTTCAACTACTGCACCGCCATGGGCTTTTTGAACGACAAGTATAGCGACTACGATCACTACTGGCCCGCCGATTACCACATCGTGGGCAAGGAGATCGTCCGTTTCCACTCCATCATCTGGCCCGCCATGCTCATGAGCATGGAGATGCCCCTGCCCAAGCACGTGTATGGCCACGGCTGGCTTGTCATCGACGGCGGCAAGATGTCGAAGTCCAAGGGCAACGTGGTGGATCCTTACGTTCTGTCCGAGATGTTCGGCGTGGATGCTCTGCGCTTCTTCCTGCTGCGCACCTTCCCCTTCGGTACCGACGGCAACTTCTCCAACGAGCTTTTAATCAACACCATCAATGTGGATCTGGCCAACGACCTGGGCAATCTGGTGAGCCGCACCACCGCCATGGTGGAAAAGTACTTCGGCGGCACATTGCCTGTCGAGCGTGTGGACAGCGATACCGACTGCGAGCTCAAGAAGGTGGTATCTACCCTCCGTGACCGCTATGAGGCCGAGATGGATAAGCTGCAGCTGCAGAACGGCCTGGAGGAGATCTTCAAGGTCATCGACCGCGCCAACAAGTATATCGATGAGAACGCCCCCTGGGCCCTGGCCAAGGATCCCGCCAACAACGCCCGCTTGGCCACGGTTCTTTACAACCTACTGGAGACCGTCCGCATCTGCACCACGCTCCTGACCCCCTTCATGCCCGACAGCTGCGCCAAGATCTTCGACCAGATCGGCGCCTGCGAGCTTTGCCGTACCTGGGATAAGGCCAACGTCTGGGGTAGTCTGAATGCCACCGCGACCGTCCACAAGGGCGAAAATCTTTTCCCCCGTGTAGATGCTGCCAAGGCGCTGGAGGAGCTCAACGCTATGCAGGAAGCCCAGAAAAAGGCCGCCCTGCCCGCCCTGGAGGTGGAGCCCCTGAACCCCGAGTTCGTGGACTTCGACACCTTCTCCAAGTCTGACTTCCGCGCCGTGAAGATCAAGAGCTGCGAGGCCGTGAAGAAGTCCGATAAGCTTTTGAAGTTCGTGTTGGATGACGGCACCGGCACAGACCGCGTGATCCTCTCCGGCATCCACAAATACTATGAGCCGGAAGCCCTGGTTGGCAAAACCGCCATCGCCATCGTGAACCTGCCTCCCCGTAAGATGATGGGTCAGGATTCCTGCGGCATGCTGCTGAGCGCTGTCCACACCGAAAAGGGTGAGGAAAAGCTGAACCTGATGCTGGTGGATGATTCCATCCCCGCCGGTGCCAAGCTGTATTGATGCCTGTTGCAACGGGAGATCGCATCTGCGGTCTCCCGTTGTTTTACCCGCGTAAGTGTGCTACAATAGTGCCAATAAGTTTAGGGAGGACACCACCATGTTGACACTCTGTGTGAAGTATATTGCAAAGCCCGGTATGGCTCATGCCTTTGTGGAGGAGATCGAGCGCTCGGGCGTGGCAACGAAGATCCGCGCTGAAAAGGGTTGCCTGAAGTACGACTATTATTACCCCGCCAACCGTGAGGACGAGATCCTGCTCATAGAGCAGTGGACGGAGCCCGAGGATCAGAAAGTGCATATGACTCAGCCCCACATGAATGATCTGCGGGAAATCAAACACAAGTACATTGCGCAAGCCGTTCTGGGTGATGAGGCGCTGCGGTGATGGAGTATTTGTTTGACACCCACGCCCATTACGATGATGAGTCCTTTGATGCAGATCGTGATGCGGTGCTCTCCGCAATGCCCCAAAGGGGCGTGGGATTGATCGTCAATCCCGGATGTGACCTCAGTTCTTCCCGCAAGGCGATCGAACTGGCGGAGCGTTATGACCATGTGTATGCCGCCGTGGGCATCCATCCGGAAAACTGCGGCGACTTTGTGCCGGAGCGCATCGATGCTCTGCGGGAACTGGCGCGGCATCCCAAGGTGGTGGCAATCGGTGAGATCGGTTTGGATTACTATTGGGAGCAGAATCCACCGCGGGAATTTCAGCAGGAGGTATTGCGCCGTCAGTTGGCTCTGGCCGTGGCACTTCATAAACCCGTCATTATCCATGACCGGGATGCCCACGCCGATACGCTTGCCATTGTAAAGGAGTTTCCCTCTCTGCGAGGTGTGTTCCACTGCTTCGGCGGAAGTCCGGAGATGGCGCGGGAACTCATCGCCATGGGGTGGTATCTGGGCTTTGACGGACCCATTACCTATAAAAATGCCAGGAAAGCCCCGGAGGTCATCGCTGCCATTCCGTTGGAACGGATGCTGATCGAGACCGACAGTCCCTATCTCACCCCGGTACCTCATCGGGGAGAGCGGAATGACTCCGGCTTTGTGTGTCATGTGGCGGAAAAAATCGCAGAACTTCGTGGGATTTCCACCGAGGAAGTGGCGCGTATTACTCTGGAAAACGGGAAAAGACTCTTTGAAATTACAAAATAAAGTGGGCGTAGAGCCCACTTTATTATTTACTTTTTGTATAATCTCGGATATAATTTACCCGTTGTATTTTTAAAGAAATGATAGGTGGGATATGAAATGGCAACTGATTTTTCCAGAACCCTGTGCCTTCTACGACAGGAAAAGGGCATCTCGCAGCGAAAGGCTTCCACAGAGCTCGGGATTTCCCAGGCGCTTCTGAGCCACTATGAAAACGGTATTCGCGAACCGGGTCTTGCTTTCGTTAAGAAGGTCTGCGACTACTATCATGTTTCTGCGGATTTCCTGCTGGGTCGAACCGCCAGCCGTGACGGTGCCATGATCGAGGCGGACGATCTCTATGACGCAAGCGTTGAAAAGGGCACTCTCAAGGGCAGCATTATGGCCACATTGCAGAAAAAACTGACAGTGAATACTGCCGGCGTGCTTTTTGACCTCTTGGGCAAAAGCGGCAGTCGGGAGGCTATTACTGCGGCGGGCGAATACCTCTGCGCTGCCGAGTATCAGCTTTTGCGCCAACTGTATCGCCGCTGCGGCGGCAATGAGGGCCTCTTTGCCGCTGACCGCACCGAATTTGATGCCGGCCTTACCGATGCCAGGATGATTGAAAGTCGTATGGCCTATCTCAAGGCACTGGATACCTGTGAGAGCCTGCCCGTCCTTACTTCCGATGACCTGACGGCTGTCCCCGGTACCGGCCAGAGTGTGGCCCAGGTGGTACATACCGTGGACGAGCTGATGAAGCGATAATCCCCAAGGAGGAACATAGCATGTTTGATCAATCCCATATCCGCAATTTTTCCATCATCGCCCATATCGACCACGGCAAATCCACCCTGGCCGATCGCCTGCTGGAAAAGTGCAATGCCGTCAGTGAACGCCAAATGTCCGACCAGCTGCTGGACAATATGGACCTGGAAAAAGAGCACGGCATCACCATCAAGTCCCGCGCCGTACACCTGACCTATACCGCCCAGAACGGCGAGGATTATCAGCTGAATCTCATCGATACCCCGGGCCATGTGGACTTTAACTATGAGGTCTCCCGTTCCCTTGCCGCCTGTGAGGGTGCCGTTCTGGTGGTGGATGCCACCCAGGGCGTGGAGGCCCAGACCCTGGCCAACACCTTCCTGGCTATGGAGGACAATCTGGAGATCCTGCCCGTGGTGAATAAAATCGACCTGCCTGCCGCCGATCCTCAGAGGGTCAAGCACGAGGTAGAGGACATCATCGGCCTGCCCGCCATGGACGCTCCTGAGATCTCCGCCAAAATGGGCATCAATATCGATGCCGTACTGGAGGATGTAGTAGCCAATGTGCCCGCTCCCACCGGCGATCCCAATGCGCCGCTGCAGGCATTGATTTTCGACAGTCAGTACGATCCCTATCTGGGCGTGGTGGTTTTGTTCTGCATCAAGCAGGGCAGCATTCGAAAAGGGCAGACCATCCGCATGATGGCCTCCGGCGCAGAGTACACCATTCTGGAGTGCGGCTACCTGCTGCCCATTGGCAATCAGCCCACGGAGGTGCTCCATGCCGGCGAGGTGGGTTACTTTACCGCCAGCATCAAGAATGTGAAAGACACCCGGGTGGGCGACACCATCACAGATGCCGCAGATCCCGCGTCCGAGCCTCTGCCCGGCTATCGTGGTGCCCAGAGCATGGTGTACTGCGGTATTTACACCGAGGACGGCTCCAAGTATCCGGATCTGCGGGATGCTCTCGAGAAGCTGCAGTTAAACGACGCCTCCCTGACCTTTGAACCCGAGTCCTCCGTGGCTCTGGGCTTCGGTTTCCGCTGCGGCTTTTTGGGGATGCTCCACATGGAGATCATTCAGGAGCGTCTGGAGCGGGAATTCAACCTGGATCTCATCACCACGCTGCCCAACGTTATCTATCATGTCTATAAAACCGATGGCTCCGTGGTCACCGTGGACAATCCTCACAACTACCCCGACCCTGCCGCCATCGAGCACGCCGAGGAACCCTATGTAAAGGTGTCCATCATCGCACCAAATGAGTACGTGGGTAACATTATGCCCCTGTGTCAGGACCGCCGCGGCGAATTCAAGGATATGCAATATCTGGATACCCGCCTGGTGGAGCTCCATTACCAGATGCCTCTCAATGAGATCGTCTACGATTTCTTTGACACCCTCAAGGCCAATACCAAGGGCTATGCCTCGTTGGACTATGAGCTTTCCGGCTATCGTGCCAGCGAACTGGTGAAGGTGGACTTGCTCTTAAACGGTGATGGCGTGGATGCCTTGAGCTTCATCGCCCACAAGGACAAGGCCTATGCCCGTGCCCGCAGACTCTGCGAGAAGCTGAAGGACAACATCCCCCGCCAGCTGTTCGAGGTGCCCATTCAGGCGGCCATCGGCGGACGCATCATTGCCCGCGAGACCGTCAAAGCCATGCGCAAGGACGTGCTGGCCAAGTGCTACGGCGGCGATATTTCCCGCAAAAAGAAGCTTTTGGAGAAGCAAAAGGAAGGCAAGAAGAAGATGCGCAACCTGGGCACGGTGCAGGTGCCTAACGCTGACTAAAAGGAAGTTCTCAAGCTGGCCAGCGACAGAT
>R24__coassemble_963_pt1 | contig 17104 bp, 17 predicted proteins | sample R24__metabat2_high_PE_003 | metagenome-assembled genome bin R24 | reverse complement strand
CAACACCCTATTTTGCACGGATTATGGACGCCTATCCCACAGTGGAGGCTCTGGCCGCAGCTTCGGAGGAATCCCTGAAGCGCCTCTGGCAGGGTCTGGGCTACTATTCCCGTGCCCGCAATCTGCAAAAGGCCGCCCGGGTTATCGTGGAACAATACGGCGGAGAATTCCCGCAGACTTACGACGAGATCATCGAGCTCCCCGGCATCGGTGACTATACCGCCGGCGCTGTTCTCTCCATCGCCATGGGCAAGGCCGTTCCCGCTGTGGACGGCAACGTTCTGCGGGTGATCTCCCGGATCACCCGCTTTGACGGCGATGTGCTTGACACGAAAAACCGCGCCCTGTTGCGCAGATGGATGGCTGATATCATTCCCCTTGATGCTCCCGGCGCCTTCAATCAGGCGCTGATGGACCTGGGCGCCATGATCTGCACACCCAACGGTGTCCCTCTGTGTGAGGATTGTCCCGCCCGGAATTTCTGCGCGGCTCATGCCGAGGGAGTGGAAATTTCACTTCCCATCCGCATCAGGAAAAAGGAAAAACGCTTGGAGCAGCTGACGGTGTTTGTGCTCAGGAAAGGGGCAAAGGTCGCCCTTCGGCAAAGACCCCAACAGGGTCTTTTGGCCGGATTGTGGGAGTTTCCCCATGTTATGGGAACGCTGTCTGAACAGCAGGCCGCCGAACAGCTGACAAAGTGGAACCTCTCCGCCCATCAATGGGACAAGCGCCTGAGTGCCGTACACGAATTTACCCACATCCGCTGGAAAATGACGGGGTTCGTGGTGCAGGTAGACGGCGGCGGAGAGCCAGACTGGGTTTGGTGCACCGAGGAAGAATTACAGCGCAGGGCGATTCCCTCCGCTTTTGCAAAATTTGTACAGGAAACAGGAGATTGAGAATATGGCACAGCTTTATTTCAAGTACGGAGCCATGGGCTCCAGCAAAACCGCCAACGCGCTGATGGCCCGGTTCAACTACGAAGAGCGCGGGCAGAAGACCCTTCTGGTAAAGCCCCAGTTGGACACCCGCGACGGCGACCATATGGTGCGCTCCCGCATCGGACTGACCCACGAGTGCATTTACTTCCACGAAATGCAGGCCATTTCCGACGAGGAGTTGAAAACCTACGCCTGCATCATTGTGGACGAGGCACAGTTCCTCTCCAAGGAGGACATTTACTACCTGGTGCATCTGGTGGACGACTGCAACATCCCCGTGATCTGCTACGGCCTGCGGGCCGACTTCCGTGGCGAGCTTTTCCCCGGCAGCTATTATCTGCTGGTGCTGGCCGACAAGCTGGAAGAGGTCAAGACCATCTGCTGGTGCGGACGTAAAGCAGCTTTTAATGCCCGTTTCGACGAGCACGGCCACGTGGTCAAGGAGGGTGCGCAGGTGGTGCTGGGTGCCAACGACAAATATATCGGCCTGTGCCGCCGCCATTGGATGGCCGGCGATCTTGGCCCGGATTTCGATATCAAAAAGCTATGATCTGCCGTCTTTGTCCCCGGAACTGCGGTGTGGATCGCAGCGTGACGGCCGGCTTCTGCGGCATGCCCGAGGGTCTGCGAGTCGCCCGTGCGGCGCTCCATCAATGGGAAGAACCCGTTTTGTCCGGCACGCTGGGAAGCGGTGCCATCTTCTTTTCCGGCTGCTCCCTGGGCTGCAGCTACTGCCAGAATCACAGTATCTCGGCCGATGGCTTCGGAAAGGAGATCACCACGGCGCGTCTGCGGCAGATCATGGAGGAGCTCATCACGCAGGGCGCCCACAACATCGACCTCATCACCGCCGGGCACTTTCTGCCCTGGATCCTGCCGGCGCTGACACCTAAGCTGCCGGTGCCGGTGGTCTATAACTGCGGCGGCTATGAATCCGTGGACACTTTGCGGATGCTGGAGGGCAAGGTGGACATCTTTCTGCCGGACCTGAAATATGCAAACACCGCTCTGGCAAAGGAACTCTCTGACGCGCCGGACTATTTTCAGGTGGCCACCGCTGCCATTGAGGAGATGTATCGGCAGGTGGGGGATTACGTTCTGGACGAAAAGGGCATCCTGCAAAGTGGCGTGATCATACGGCATCTGGTGTTGCCGGGACAGTTGGACAACACCCGCGCCTGCCTGGATTGGATCGCACGCACCTTCCGTCCCGGGCAGGTATTGGTGAGTCTGATGGCGCAATATACGCCACAGCCCGGCATGACCGGCGCCATGGCACGGCACGTCACCGGCGGAGAGTATCGCGCCGCCGTGGCCTATATGGAAAACTGCGGCATCGTGGATGGGTTTACCCAGGAGCGCACCAGTGCCGGGGAGGAGTATACACCGCCTTTTGATCTCAGCGGTGTCTAATGGCACTTTGCTGTCACGGGCTGCACAACTATTCCAAGTGCAGCTTGCGGTTGCAATTTACTTTTGACTGTGCTACCATGATTTTATGAATGAGCCGGGGGTTCCGGCGAAACTATCAGAAATGGAGGGCCATCATGAAGTATCCCAAAACCGGCGAAGAAGTGTATGTCAGCCTGAACCTGAGCAATACCATGCTTACAGGTATCGGCAAAGGTACCATCACCCGCGAAAACGTGTCCGTGGACTATCTTAAAGATCTCTTTGGGAAGCACGGCGCCATTGTCTCCTGCAAACCCGAACAGCTGCCGCTGATGCAGCTGGTAAACGAGCAGTGCGGTCTGGATCTGGAGCTGCCGGAATCTCTGAAGCTCTTCCAGCTCAGCGAACAGCATCGCCGCCTTGTGGTGATCAATGTGGCCGGCCTGCAGCGCAAAAACGGCTCTCTGCTGCCCTCTTATACGAAAGAAGAGCTGGCCGAAGCCACCTTCACCTTCGTGAAGTACTATGTGCAGACCGAGCACTACGACGACGTTATGGAGCGTCTCCGTAAAACAGAGTACGCACTGAATCAGGAACTGGAATACAAGAACATGACCGACTCCTGATCATCTTTTCCCTTTCCCGACGAGCATTTCTGCCTGTCAAAGAACTCTCAAAACGTGTGGTAGTCGGAAAGGAAGATAGAATGAAAGAAACCCATCAGGGGTGTCTTTCATCATTAAAATTATTTTTATCTTGTTGAAAAGACTTTTTCGACAAGATGAAATGCGAGCTACGTTTTTGTAGCTCGCATTTATTGTTGCTTTTTATCGGTTGGGGTCTACAAACAGACGGCTGCCGTCCTCATACCAGCCCAATGCACGGGCCAGGGACTTGATGAAATCCTCGTCGTCTTTCTTTTCCAGGCCTTCCTTAAGGCCCTCGTTTTCCTCCTCCAACTGCTCCTGCTGCTGCGACAGGATCTGCTGTTGCTCCTTGGCCTGATTCAGCTTCCAGTAGACCTTGACAACCTCCACGCCCAGGATGACCACCAACAGGGCAATCACCACATACAGCAGTGGATTATGGCGCCGCGGCGCTTTTTTCTTCGTTTTTCTCACGGGGCCTTCCTCCTTTTCTCCGACGGTATACTGCAATATGTAGGGGTTTTGTTGTCCCCATTGTAGCGTACTTGCCACTGAAAAGAAAGACCTTTTTGGCGACTTTTTTTCCGGCGGAAAAAATTACCGCGAAAGGCTTTACCAAAAGCTTCACCGCCTGCACCGCCACATCCACCCAAAAAGCCCACAGCTCCCGGCAGTAAGGCCCCGGCAGCACGAACCATAGTACCGCCCCGAAAAGGATGCCCAAAACCATGTAAAGCCGCAGTGTCCCGCCGCCTTTGATCGCGCACAGATACAGCAGTACGCAGGCCACGGCCCCCACGAAGACGCCGTCCAGCAGATGAGTCAGGGCCTTCGCTTTTTTCTTCCGCAGGCGAACGGCCCGCAGCAGATCATAGACCAGGGCGCCGCCCAGGCCCAGAGAAATGCTCAGCAGCAAGGTCCTCAATTGCTGCGCAATATCCACTTCCATCAGGTAAACAGCCGCTGCCAGAACCCACCGCTGTGGCCGGTAGGCAACTCCTCATAGGCCAGGCTCTCGATCTGTCCGTCCACATGCAGCTCGCCGCCGTCTAAACTGAGCTTACCGATATGCAGTCCCTGCCCGGTAACGACCAGTGTTCCCACGCAGGTGGTCATCACCACGGCACTTTCATCAAAGCGTTCTACATCTTCTACGCCGGTGACGGTCAATTTTTCCCGCCCGTCCAGTACCAGCCGGTGTTGCAGCGGCATGGCCCCGGATGCAATTTCATACGGCATGCAAAATCCCCCCATATACTTGATAGCAAAGTATATGGGGAGACTCCCATGTCAAAGAACGACTGTTCTTTGACATAAAGATTGCGCTGCGTTTTGGCGCCTTGTTGTCGATTATATCGACAACTTCGACACGTCACTCCGCGAGAAGTATATTTCGCCACGTACACGCCGCGGCGAAATATGATGGAAAGGGTTTGCCGCCTGCGGGCGGCAAATTCTGCGAAGCGCTCGGCAACGGTTCCCCACACACTTGATAGCCAAGTATATGGGGGGATTGTCCCTGTTATTACACCTGTCTGTACATCAAGGATGCTTCTGCCTTGCCGGCATTTTCATTGATGCTCACCACTTCCACGGAAACCGTATTCTGTCACAGATGCAGTTGGATCACATCACCGATCTTCACATCATAGCTGGCACGGGCGGCCTTGCCGTTGACAAAGACCTTTTCCCCGTCGCAGGCTTCATTGGCCACGGTGCGCCGCTTGATCAAGCGGGAAACTTTCAAGTATTTATCCAGTCGCATAAAAACCTCTTATCTATGTAAAAAAAGGGGGGCAAAACGCCCCCCTTTCTGTATTCGGAAAATTACTTTACGATGTCCTTCAGAGCCTTGCCGGCCTTGAAAGTGGGAACCTTGCAGGCAGCGATCTTGACGGGCTGCTTGGTGCGGGGATTCAGACCGGTACGAGCGGCACGGGTCTTCACTTCGAAGGAACCGAAACCAACCAGCTGCACCTTGCCCTCTTTGTTCATGCCGTCAGCGATAGCGGCGAAAGTGGCGTTCACAGCAGCCTCAGCGTTCTTCTTGGACAGGCCGGCCTTCTCTGCAACAGCAGCGATCAGATCAGACTTATTCATGGGTTATCCTCCTATAAAATAAAAATAATCTTCTGTAAAATTCAGCCAAATGCGAAATCCGCACCCGAACCTCAGTGTACTTTTACATTCTCCCACAAAGCAAGCTTTTCGTCAAGAGCTAAATCTTTGAAATCACGGCCTTTTTGGCGACTTTTTTGCTCCATCTCCTGAAATCTGCCATTAAACTTATCGCAGGCACTATGAAGTGCGGCCTCCGGGTCGATTCCCAGGAATCGGCTCACCTTTACAGCCGCAAAAAGAAGATCACCCAGTTCTTCGGCCATATTGGACTGCTCTGCGATGGCCGTGTGCAGCTCCTCCACCTCTTCCCGGAGCTTGTCCATAGCACCTCCCACATCCGGCCAGTCGAAGCCGGTGGAGGCTGCCTTTTTCTGAATTTTCTCCGCACGCCACAGAGCCGGCAGGCTCTTTGCCACCGCCGCCATGGCTTGCCCTGTGGTAGCGAAGCCTTTTTCCTTCTTTTTCAACTCTTCCCAGTTGACCAGCACTTCCTCGGGCGTATCGTTTTTCGTATCCACGGTGGCGAAGACATGAGGATGGCGATAGAGAAGCTTTTTCACCACGCCGTCACAAACCTGATCCATGGCAAAGCGTCCGGCTTCTTTTTCAATGTCGGCGTGGAACACCACCTGCATCAAAAGATCGCCCAACTCTTCGCACATACCCACCGGGTCATCGCTGTCGATGGCTTCCGCCGTTTCATAGGCTTCTTCCAACAGGCCCCGGCGAATGCTCTGATGGGTCTGCACTTTATCCCAGGGACAGCCCTCGGGAGACCGCAAAAGCCGGATGATCTCCAGCAGATCCTCATAGGTATAGGCCTCTTTTTCGGGAAAGGGAATCATGTGTATAACCTCCTTGCGCCCCTGTGGGGCAGCAGTTTTTTCATCTCCTGCCATGTGATGCCGCCCAGCGACAGCATTAAAATCAGATAGACCCCTCCTCCCGCTGCTGCGGAGCAGCAGCAGGCAAGGATAGCAGAGCATCTGGTTTCCAGCAACCCGTATAAAGACGTTACCGCCAGCGCCATGGTCACCGCCGAAAGGCCTGCCGACCAAAAAAGCGGACGCCGCGCTCTCTCATTGCCGCTGCACTTCCTCACCGCCCACAGCTGAACGATGCAGATGAGCCCGTAGCACACCAGCGTGCCGATGGAGACACCTCGAACCGCAATATCTTCCTGCGACACCAACACCACGTTGCACAAAAGCTTCGCACTGCCGCCAACAGCCAGTGCTATCAGCGGGATCCGCGGCTTTCCGTAAGCCTGCAGAATTCCGCCGGACACAGCGGAAAGTCCCACAAAGACCGCCGCGATCCCCAAAAGGCGCAGATGCCATGCCGCCGCCTGTGCCGCCAGGGGTTGCGCCGGATAGAGCATTTGCAGAAGCGGCCCTGCCAGGGCGCTCAGTCCGATCCCCAGGGGGATCCCCACAAAGGTAGCCAGGCGCAGAGCCTGCCAGGTATAGTGGGATGCCATCTTTTCCCGATGCCCGGCCAGGGCACCGGAAATGCCCGGCAACAGTGCCGCTGACAGTGGCATGATCAGCGACGGTGCCAGCACAAAAAGTGTCATGCTGAAGGTGTATTCTCCGTAGGCCGCCGCGGCCTGCTCTGTAGAATAGCCAAGAGCGTGCTGCAGCGTGCGCAGTACCAGCGCCTGATCCAACAGGGTGAGGATGCTCATGCCCGCGGCGCTGAGGGTCATGGGAATCGCCATATGGAGAAGATCGCCTGCATCCTTTTTGTGAATGCGGCACCATACCGCCCCGGACCGAATACGGCGCAAACGCAAAAGAAGATAAGAAAACGCCAGAATACCGCCGGCCACCACACCCCACAGTGCGCCGGACACGGCTTTTTCTACCGGGAATCCTCGGCGCAGGAGTATATAACAGGCCCCAAGACCCACCGCCAGCTTGCCGATGGATTCCAAAATCTGGCTGACCGCCGTGGAGCGCATATCACCCAGACCCTGGGTATAGCCTCGCACGGCGCCGCACAGGCTCATGGCCAGAAGAGCAGGGGACAGCGCCCGAATCGCCTCCTCTGCCCGGGGATCGTGCAGAAGCTCTGCCAGGTGCGGCGCAAAAAGGCTCATGGCCAGCGTACCTGCTGTACCGATAAGCCCCAGCAGAATACTGCCGGTGAAAAAAGTGCGCCGGGCCGCTTCTCGCTTACCCAGCGCACAACTTTGCGACACCATGCGGCTCATAGCCGCCGGCATGCCGGCGCAGAACATCACCAGTACATTGAACACATTGTAGGCGGCATAAAAATGTGCCATTCCCTCGCTGCCCAAAAGGTTGCCCAGGGGAATTTTATACAGCGCTCCCAGCACCTTGGTAATGGCCACTGCGCCGCTTAAAACCATTGCACCGGAAAGAAAACTCTGCCGCCTTTGTGCCATGAAAACAACCTCTTATTTCAGCATATTTTCATGGAATGTACGGAACGCTCTGAGATTTTCCTCTATTTTCTCAGGCCGCTGGATATACTCGGTGGGATATTTGGCGTGGAATACCCGCTCAATACGGTTGTGGGGCAGGTCCACCATCTTCGTGGAACCGCCGGCACCCAGAGACAGGATGCTGTGCAGTTCCTCCATGATATAGATATTATATAGTCCTTCGCTGCCGGGTATGCACCAGCCGGTGTTTTCAAAGCTGCCGGACATGTACTTTTGCCGATAGAGATAGTAGGGGGCAAACCCCGCTTTACGCAAGGTGGGATTGGCATAATCCAGCATGGCCGCCACATTCTCTGCCGAGGGGATCGCCAGATTCTCGAGAAGAATGCGACTGCCCTTTTTCAGGCTCAGGGTGTGGACGGTGATGTTGTCCGCGCCGTAGGAAATGCACTTATCGAGAGTCGCGGCAAAGCCCTCGGGTGTATCCTCCGGCAGGCCGGCAATCAGATCCATATTTACATGGGGAAAGTGCATGGCAGTGGCAAGAGCCATCGCCCGCTCCACTTCTTCGGCCGTATGCTTTCTGCCGATAGCGCACAGCACCTTATCGTCCAGCGATTGGGGATTGACGCTGATGCGATCTACCCCGTGATCCAGAAGCACCTGCAGCTTGTCCCGGGTGATGGTATCGGGCCGTCCCGCTTCCACGCAATACTCCACCGCGGTGGAAAAGTCGAAGTTCCTGTTCAGATGGGTCAGAAGCCTGTCCATCTGCTCTGCGGACAAGGTGGTGGGCGTACCGCCGCCCATGTAAAAGCTCTTGATATGAAGACCCGTTTCTTTCACCATCTGTCCGGCGGCAGTGATCTCTCGGAGAAGCGCCTCCAGATAGGGCTCCATCAGGTGAAAGGATTTGGCCACGCTCTGGCTGACAAAGCTGCAGTAGGCACAGCGAGTGGGGCAAAAGGGGATTCCCACATACAGAGAAATATCGTTGGGCTTCAAGTCCTGCGCGGCCTTCATGCCGGCACGGGCGGTCTCCAACGCCAAACGGCGGCGATCTTCACTGACGCAATAGGTCTCGGCGAAAACCTTATCCACCTTTTTTTCGGACATGCCGCTCTCCATCATGGTGCGGGCCAGCTTGCCGGGACGAATTCCCGTCAGGGCACCCCAGGAGGGTGTATGGCCGGTGAGCTTCCGGGCAGCACGGAAAAAGCTCAGCTTCAACACCCGCTGGCGAAGTCTCTCCTGTTCATACTCATCCAGCGCAGGGGAAATCACCGCCCGGCAGGAGCCACGGGCGGTTTTCTCATCGTAATGCAGTTCTGTTACGCCGGTGGTAAATTTACCGCCCCGGTGCAGGGTCACATCGGCCCAACGGGCTCCGTTTTCCCCTTCATATACCGGCCGTTCCTCCGGAAAAAAGTTAAGAAGGCTCTGCTCCAGAGCATAGCGGTCATCATGGCCGAAAAAGTTCAGTTTCATAGTGTCCTGCCCTGCTTCATGTAGGGATTGTGCGTGCGTTCAAAGGAAAGGGTTGTGGCCTCCATGTGGCCGGGATAGCAGGTATAGTCACCCGGAAGCTCCGCCAGACGTTTCAGGGACAAAAGAATCTCCCGATAATCGCCGCCGGGGAAGTCGGTACGGCCGCAGCTCATGCGGAAGAGGGTGTCGCCGCAGAAGATCACGTTGCTCACCACAAGGCACACACTCCCCTTGGAGTGACCCGGCGTCTCCATGACCGTGATGGTCAGCTCACCCAGGTGCAGTACGTCGCCCTCTTGATAGTACCGCTGGTTTTTTTCGCCCAGTCGGGGATAGAGGAGCTCCGAGGTCGCGGCATCTGTGGTATCTGCTCTATGGATATAGACGGGCAGGTCGGGATAAATATCAAGAAGACCTTTCACGCCCGTGTAGTGATCGAAATGACCGTGGGTCAGAAGGATCATGGTGGGTTTGCAGCCGGTAGATTCCACCGCCTTTGCCACCCGGGCGGGCTCATCACCGGGATCGATCACGGCGCAGATGCCGATCTTCTCATCGGCAAGAATATAGCAGTTGGTGCCGATGGGGCCGACGGTCAACGCAGAAATTTTCATCAGTCTTTCTCCTCTGCAAAGGGTGTTTCCAGCAGTTCGGGATTTTTCAGGTATTTGCGGAAATCGTTGCAGAACGAGGCATATTCATAGCCGGTGCAGATGCGCTCATCCATGACGATGCCCAAGGGCATCATCTTTCGGGTCATATCTCCGCGGTAGAAGTCAGGCACCGGCTTGCCCATGCAGATAAACACACTGGTGGTGCCGAATTCATAACAGTGATGGTGGATAAAGCTGGTCTTGATGGAGGCCAGATTGGTGATAAAGAGACTGGTGTGGAAGGGGGAAAGGTCGATGACCTTTTTGGGCAGAAGATCATGCTTATCCAGGAAGTAGGCAAGGCCAACCACGAATTTGGGCAAACCCGGCACAGAGAACATCATGCGGGCAAACTTGTCCGTAGAATTCTTCTGCTCTGTAGCACTGTTTTTGGCAATCTCGTCGACGATCTTCCGGTACACCGTAAACACCGTGTCGGTGGGCTCCAGATAAATCTTCAGCGAGGTCTCATCGGGGCTGCCGTCAGGCAGTTTTTTCAGGATCACGAAGGAAACGCAGAAGTGGTTGCGCTCGTAGATGCGGCTGTTCACCACAAAGTAGTTGAGCTTGGGGTTTTTCTGAACGGCTTTGTAGTAGGCCGCAATAATCACGGACATATGGTCGATGCGGTTGCCCTCCCGGCGCTTATCGCGGATGTAACTCTTGACGATCTCCTCGTCGATATACTCGGTGATGGTATTCTGTGCATCATAGCGCTTCGGCATGATATAAGGAACCGCGGCCACAATGGGCGGCAGGTTTTTGACACGTTTGCCGTCAGGTCTCATAGTGATTCCTCCTCTTTTGGATGGACACATTATAAAGTATCCCCCCGCACATTGCAACGGTTCATTTTTCACTTTACCTTTTCCCCATAGTTTGCTATACTCTATTTGAATATTTAGTGTGGGGGATTAGTATCCCCGTGAAAGGAGGTGCCTGAGCCATGAAGTTTCAGAAATGGAACATTGCAGCCGTGGATTCGAATGCTCTGCAACAGTTGATGGCCGCAGGCTACCCCTACTTGGTGTCCAGTGTTCTGGTGAGCCGCGGGATCAATACCCCGGAAGCCGCGGCAGAGTTTTTAGCGCAGGAATCTGTTCTTGCTCACTCTCCGTTCCTGATGAAAGATATGGACAGGGCCGTAGAGCGGATCAACGATGCCATTGCCACCCACGAAACGATTGCCGTGTTCGGCGACTACGATGTGGACGGCATTACCGCTACCTGCATTTTGACAGATTATCTGAAAAATCGCGGCGCAGATGTGATCCATTACATTCCCCGCCGCATCGAAGACGGGTACGGTCTGTCCCGCGATGCCATCACCGGCCTGGCCCAGCAGGGTGCAAAACTTCTCATTACCGTGGACTGCGGTATTACCGGTGTAGAGGAGGTGGCATACGCCTCCTCCATCGGTCTGGACACTGTGGTGACCGATCACCACGAGTGCAAGGAGGATCTGCCTGCGGCCTGCGCCGTGGTGGATCCCCACCGGCCGGACTGTAACTATCCCTTCAAGCATTTGGCCGGCTGCGGCGTGGCATTGAAGCTGGTGCTGGCGCTGGGCGGCGACAACAGGGAAGAGGCTCTTTTCTCCCGTTACTGCACCCTGGCCGCCATTGGTACCATTGCTGATGTGATGCTCATGGCCGGCGAAAACCGTACCATTGTCCAAAGGGGTCTGGCCGCTTTGGAACACAGCGATTTTATTGGTCTGCATGCCCTTCTGGAAGAAGCCGGCCTGGCCGGCAAGGAGATCTCCTCCGTGCAGATCGGCTTTATTCTCAGTCCCCGCATCAACGCCGCAGGACGCATGGGTGCCGCCGACATGGCGGCCGATCTTCTGCTGTGTCAGGATCCTGTCCAGGCCTGCGAGATGGCAAAGGCGCTGTGCGCTTTGAACCGTGAACGCCAGACGGTGGAGCAGGAGATCTATTCCCAGGCCGAGGAGATGATCACCCGCATGCCGGAGCGCCTACGGGGTGCTCTCGTGCTGGCCGATGATACCTGGCATCAGGGCGTGGTAGGCATCGTGGCCTCCCGCCTCAGCGAAAAATACTCCCGTCCCAGCTTCATGATCCACTTAAACGGCGACACCGGCAAGGGTAGTTGCCGCAGTTGGGGCGGCTTCAACCTCTTTGCGGCTCTGGAGAGCTGCAGTGATCTTCTGCTGGGCTTCGGTGGCCATGAGCTGGCCGCCGGCTTCACCATCGAAGAAAAAAACATTGACGCATTCCGCGAGCGCATGAACCAATACGTCAGCGCATTCCGCGGCGGCGAAAAGCCCGTCAGCTGTCTGGACGTGGACGTGGATATTCAGCGGGCAGCTCAGGTGAATCTGCAGGAGCTGGAGTCCATGAACACCCTGGAGCCTTACGGCAGCGGCAATGCCCGCCCGGTATTCTGCCTGCAGGGCGCCTCCGTGATCCGCATGCAGAGCGTAGGGCAGAACCGCCACATCAAGATCCGTCTGGGCAAAGGTTCTTCCCAGTTCGACGGCATCTTTTTCTCTACCACAGCCGAAGATTGCGGCTGTCAGGAGGGTGACCGCGTGGATGCGGCATTTTATCTGCAGGTCAACGAGTTCCGCGGAAACCGCACGGTGCAGATGCAGCTGGTGGACATCCGCCCCAGTTTGCAGGCCAGCGTCAGAGAGCAGGAGGCTCTCTGCGTCCTGCAGCACTGTTTGGACGGCGATGCTTTGAATCAGCGGGATGCCAAGCGCCTTTTGCCCACCCGGGAGCAGTGCGTTTTTGCATGGCGCGCCCTGGAAAAGCTCCTTGCCGGCGGCAGTGTCACCGCGCCTTATCTGCCTCTGCTGCGGCAGCTGAGCGCCTCTGTGGGGAAGAACGAAGCCTTTGCCCGCAGCGCTTTCTGTCTGGAGCTGTTCCGGGAGAGGGGGCTTCTGTCCATGCAGCGCTGCGGCGATGACGTAACCCTGCGACTTTCCACCGGCGGCAAAAAGGTGGATCTCTATGCATCCGTTTACTGGCAGCGGCTGGAGGATATCTCTCAAGGAAAAGGAGATGCTGCACAATGACACCTGAAGAAATGTATCAGCATCTGGAGCAAACCATCCGCGCCTACAACCCCAGTGCCAACTTTACACAGATCCGCGCCGCCTTTGACTATGCCAATCGGGCGCATAACAACCAACTGAGAAAAGACGGTTCTCCCTACATCACCCATCCTCTGGCCGTGGCTCAGATCGTGGCAGAGGAGCTGCGCCTGGACAGCGAATCCATCGAAGCCGCCCTTTTGCACGACACCCTGGAAGATACCGATGCCACCCACGAGGAGCTGGCACAGCTTTTCTCTCCCACGGTAGCTGACCTGGTGGAAGGCGTCAGCAAGCTGACCCGGGTGCAGTACACCTCCAAAGCGGAGGAGCAGATGGAAAACCTCCGCAAGATGCTTTTGGCCATGGCCAAGGACATCCGCGTGATCCTCATCAAGATCGCCGACCGTCTGCACAACATGCGCACCATGGAATACCAGTCGGCGGTCAAGCAGAAGCAGAAATCCTACGAGACCATGGAGATCTACGCTCCCATTGCCCACCGTTTGGGCATGCAGAAATGCAAGTGGGAGCTGGAGGATCTGTCCCTGAAATATCTCGATCCCGCCGGCTATGCGGAAATTGAAAACGCCCTCAACGAAAAGGCCATGCAGTATGACGGCTTCATGGCTTCGATCCATCAACAGATCACCGAACGTCTGCAGGAAAACGGGTTGAGTGCCGAAGTGTACGGCCGCATGAAGCACCCTTACTCCATCTATCGTAAGATGTACACCCAGAACAAATCCCTGGACGATGTGTTTGACCTGTTCGCCTTCCGTGTGATCGTCACCACCGTGGCGGACTGCTACAATGTTCTGGGTATCATCCACGAACTGTATAAGCCCATTCTGGGTCGATTTAAAGACTATATCGGCACGCCAAAGCCCAACATGTACCAGAGCCTGCACACCACCGTTGTGGGTGAGCGCGGCATCCCCTTTGAGGTGCAGATCCGCACCCGTGAGATGCACGAGATTGCAGAATACGGTATCGCCGCCCACTGGAAGTACAAGCAGCACGGCCAGGGAACCGGCGACGAGGGCCGCTATGAGTGGGTACGGCGTCTTCTGGAAAACCAGGAGGGTACCGATGCCGAGGACTTTATCCACTCTTTGAAGGTGGATATGTTTGCCGACGATGTGTTCGTGTTTACTCCCGGCGGCGACGTGATCAACCTGCCCGCCGGCGCAACGCCCATCGACTTTGCCTATACCATTCACTCCGCCGTTGGCAACAGCATGGTCTCGGCCAAGGTCAACGGCCATATCACCTCGCTGGACTCCACCTTGCACAACGGCGATGTGGTGGAGATCATTACCAGCAAAAGCGCCCGCGGTCCCAGCCGCGACTGGCTGAAAATCGCACGCTCCAGCAACGCCCGCAGCAAGATCCGCCAGTGGTTCCGCAAAGAAAAGCGGGACGAAAATGTGGCCAACGGCCGGGCCAGCTTTGAATCCGAGGTCAAGCGCTGCGGCGTAAGCATCAAGGAGCTGACCAACGAAGAGAACCTGCCGCTGGTGCTGAAAAAGCTCAACTACAACTGCCTGGAGGACATGTATGCCGCCATCGGTTACGGCGGTGTCAGCTCTCAGAAGCTGGTGGGGCGCCTGCGGGAGGAATTCCAGCGGATTTCCCGACAGCATCAGGAGGATCGCCAGAGAGAGGTCGAGATCAGCACCGGCGGTGTCACCGTTACCCGTCCCGCCGTTCCCAAGCGCAAGGGCAGCGAACACGGTATCGTGGTGGAGGGGCTTTCCAACTGTCTGGTGAAGTTCTCCAAGTGCTGCACACCCGTGCCCGGCGACGAGATCGTGGGCTTTATCACCAGGGGTTACGGCGTTTCCGTCCATCGCTGCGACTGTCCCAACGCCAACCCCGAACGGCGAAAGAGCGAGGAACAGGGGCGCTGGATCCGTGTGAGCTGGGTGGAAAAGCCCACCGAAAAGTACCATACGATTCTGGAGATCACTGCTCGGGACCGCATGAACCTGCTGGTGGATGTGTCCACGGTTTTGTCCACCACCCACACCTCTCTTTCCTCCCTCAACGCCCATGCAGCGCCTGACGGCTTCAGCAGTATCCGCATCGGCGTGGAGATCGGCGATAATGAGCAGCTCCACACCATTATGACGAAGCTGCAGAATATTCCGGGTGTGCTGCTGGTGAAACGCCCCACCGGCTAAATCCCTCACTTCAGAAAAAAGGAGAAACCACTATGAGAGCAGTATTGACACGCGTGGACCACGCTTGCGTAAAAGTAAACGGTGAGACCGTCGGTAAGATCGGCAAGGGTTACTTGATCCTGCTGGGCATCGGCCAGAACGATACCGAAGCCGAATGCATCAAGCTTTGCGACAAGCTCTGCGGTCTGCGTGTCTTTGAAGATGACGAAGAACACATGAACATGGGCCTTACCGATGTAGGCGGTGAAATCCTGGTGATCTCCCAGTTTACCCTCTACGGCAACACCAAAAAAGGCCGTCGCCCCGACTTCCTGGCCGCCGCCAAGCCGGATCTGGCCATTCCTCTGTATGAGAAATTCGTGGCCATGTGTCGGGAAAAAGGTTTCCACACCGAAACCGGCATATTTGGTGCCCACATGGAGGTGGAGAGCCTTAACAACGGCCCTGTCACCATTATGGTGGATACCGATGAATGGGCCAGACAGTAACGCCCTTACCAACGCAGTAAAAAGACCTGCATCTTTCGATGCAGGTCTTTTTGTATGTACCGGAAGTTCTATCAGAAGAACATGCCCCAGGCCAGGAAGCCCAGAACGGCAACCAAGCCGGTGAACAACAGAACGATCACCAGATAGCCCATGATGTCGCGGGCAGTCAGTTTGGCAACACCCAGAGCAGGCAGAGCCCAGAAGGGCTGGATCATGTTGGTCCACTGGTCGCCCCAGGCGATAGCCATGGCGGCGCGTCCGGGCTCAACACCCAGCTGAGGAGCAGCGGGCATCACGATGGGGCCCTGAACGGCCCACTGGCCGCCGCCGGAAGGAACGAAGAAGTTCACGATACCGGCGCTGAGGAAAGTCCACATGGGGAAGGTCACGTTGGTGGAGATGGAAACGAAGAAGTTGGAGATGACGCCGGCCAGAGACACGCCGTCGAGGTTCATGGCGGTCATCATGCCCATGATACCTGCGTAGAAGGGGAACTGCAGCAGGATGCCGGCAGCTCCGGAGGCCGCCTCGCCGATGGCGTCCACATAACGACGGATGTCACCGTGCAGCAGAAGGCCTAGGAACAGGAAGATCATATTGACGATGTTCAGGTTCAGAGCGGCAGCCACGTTGGAGCCGGCCTTACCCACGTCGATGAAGTACTTGATAATATAACCGAAGCCCAGCACCAGAGTGATGATCCACAGAATCTTGGAGTGCTCCATCTTGTCAGCAGGAGTATCCACCTTGTATTCCTTCTCGGCCTCATCGGTCAGCAGAGTGGGATCCACAGTGATGGTATGATCCTTATCGGGATGCATAGCATAGTTGACAAAGGGCATGGCCACCAGGACCACCAGGCACATGATCAGGTTCATGGGGTGGAAAATGGTCTCGGTGGTGATGGCGGTAAAGGTCTGCTCAGCTTCGGTGCCGGCAAAGACGGTATAGCCGCCGTTCAGAGCCAGAGGAATGGAACCGGAAAGGCCGGCGTGCCAGATCACGAAGCCGGAATAGGCGGAGGCGATCAGCAGGGGATAGTCTACGGTGGGAACGCGCTTGACGACTTCCTTAGCCAGCAGTGCACCGGCGATCAGACCGAAGCCCCAGTTCAGCCAGCAGCAGATGGTGGACACCATGGTGGTGACCAGGATCGCCTGCAGGTTGTTGTGAGCAAGTCCTGCCAGAGCACGCAGGGCCTTCTTGCAGGGACGGGCGGATGCCATAGCACTGCCCAGAACCAACACCAGAGCCATCTGCATGGAGAAGCTCAGCAGGTTCCAGAAGCCCTTGGCATTGCCCCAGGCATCCAAAATTTTGATGGGACCCATATGGGTTGCTGCCATAGCGGCGATAAAGACCACGATGGTCAGGATGACTGCGAACAGGAATGCATCAGGCAGCCATCTGTTGACTACGCGAACGCAGCCATTGGTGAATTTCTTGAACATTCACTCACTCTCCTTATAAAATCAGGGCTCTGCCCCAGATTTCGCTAAAAGATTGCAAACCTTTTAACGATGTTATTATAGTCCAATTATATGAAAAGTGCAAATTAAATAATTAACAATATTTTTGGAGAAATGCTGTGCATATTCACAACAGACAAAAATTTGGTTTGAAATGCTCAAAAAAAGTTAGGAAAAGACGGCGCCCTGCATTTGAACTGCTCTCCGTCAAGAGTACAATGAAATAATATAAAGTTTATATGAGCTTC
>R24__coassemble_798_pt1 | contig 19475 bp, 17 predicted proteins | sample R24__metabat2_high_PE_003 | metagenome-assembled genome bin R24 | reverse complement strand
GCGTTCACCAGCACCGCACCCACGATGTCCTCGCCGCCGAAAAGGCCGATGGTCTTGTCGATGCGGGGACAGACCCACCACGGTGCGCCCTGCTCGTCGATCTCAAAGGCGGGCGTGTCAAACATATAGGTGGGATAGCGGAAGCGGAGATAGCGGTTGAGATTGCGGCTGAAATGCTCGGCGGTGGTGTAGCGGATGCCCTCGCTAAGCCGCACCACGTCCACATTCTGGGTCACCATGTCGATGACAAGGTAGGCGGGCAGACCGTTTGCGCGGTTGTTGAGCCACTTGATCCAGTCGCCGTAATGAAGGCCGGTGACACGCACCGGACGGCCCTTGTAGTTGATCTGCGTATAGTCGTCATCCACCTCAAACTGGGATACCATGTCCGCCAGCTCGCCCAGCTTGCGGTTGCCCAGCTTGGTGGCGCTGTTGCGGTCCAGCATGGGGATCTGGGAGAAGCCGATCTCCTCCACCTCGGCGGCGAAGTCGCCGGTTTCCACCTTCAGCAGATCCCGATAGGCGCTGCTGCGGAAGATGGCCCAGCCGGCAATGCTGCCCAGGATCATCGCCGCAACGGAGGCGGCAATGATGATGCCGGGGATCTTGCACTGCTTCTTCACGAAGCCGAAGTAGCCCTTGGCTCCGGTGCCCTGAAAGCCGGAGGTCAGCATGGCGCAGACGATATACACGATGCACAGCAGAATCAAAAAGCCGTAAAAGCCTTCGTTTTTCGGGTTCAGCGCCGGCAGGGTCACGTAGTAATCAATGGCACCAAACAAAAGCGTCACGATCAGGTTGATGGCCGTGCGAGCACCGGGAGTGCCGATGGGCTTGCGCTGGCGTTTGGGACGATCAGAGCGCTGGAAAGGGTTCTGCCCTCCTCCAAAGCCCTGGAAATTCGGGTCGTTCCAGTTGGTATTCATTGTTCAATATCCTCCTTTTCGGATAAATCCTCAGTTTATAGTTTACCGCAAAGTGTTCCGTAGTACAATCATTTTTTTCAGAGCGGCATTTCGTTCACAGATTGTTTACCATTTGGTCAAAGAAAGTCAAAATTCACCTATTGACTTTTGCCGTGACCGTGCTATGATATGTGCAATGTCAAAGAAAGTCAAAGTCAAATTGATTTTGACAAAGGAGGAGTGAAAACATGGGTATTACCGATATCATCGCAGGATTCATTCAGGAAGCGCTGGAGGAATCGGGCGGCGCACTGGAGCTGCAGCGCAGCGATCTGGCGCAGCGTTTCAACTGTGTGCCCAGCCAGATCAATTATGTTATGTCAACTCGTTTTTCCCCGGAGCACGGCTATATCGTCGAATCCCGTCGGGGCGGCGGCGGTTATATCCGCATCACCCGGGTGCAAGTGGATCGGCAGACGCTGTTGATGCATCTGATCAACTCCATCGGAGATACGCTGGACGTGCAGAGCGCACGAGCCATCACCCAGAATCTGGTGGATTCTGCGGCCATCTCTTTAGAGGTGGGGCGCTCGTTGATAGCCGCCGTCAGCGACAAGGCGCTTCGATGCGTTCCTCAGGAACAGCGCGGCGCTCTGCGGGCGGACATCTTCAAGCAGGTACTGATACAATTTGTTTAATCATGTCAAAATATTTTAGGAGGTAATCATTATGAAATGTGAACATTGTGGCAAGAATGAAGCTACTTTCTATTGTAGAAGTAATGTAAACGGCAAGGTTTCCGAAGTGCACCTGTGCCCTGATTGCGCCGAAGCCCTGGGCTATACCCAGAGTTTCCGCAGGAGCTTTCGTCCCATGAGCTTCTTTGGGGATGACTTTTTCACCCGTCCCTTCGCCCTGCTGGACGATCTGATGGAAAGCCGTCTGCTGACGGAGTTCCCCGCCCCCGTGGAGGAAAAAGAGCCTGTTTCGGAAGAGAAAAAGGCCGCACTGCTCAGCGATGCCGAGTGTCAGGAGCTGCAGAAGCAGCGCCATCGCAACGCCCTGGAGAATCAGCTGAAATTTGCCATCGAACAGGAGGATTTTGAGTCCGCCATTAAACTGCGCGATGAGCTGAAAACCCTCCGCGATGAGAAAAACGCATCTTAATATTATGTAAACTATATCCTTTTTGAAAGGAGTGTCGTACTATGAATGAAAACAAATTTACGCCCAGAGCCGAAGAGGCTCTGCGGCTGTCTCAGGAAGCGGCTGAGGATCTGGGGCACAGCTACGTAGGGACCGAGCATCTGCTGTTGGGACTGATCCGTGAAGAAGAGGGCGTTGCCCATCGTGTGCTGGCGGAATATGGCGTCACCGACGAGATGGTGTCCTCCATCGTACAGCGCAGTGTCGGTCAGGGGATGGCCGGAACGGCTCCCACTCAGGGTCTTACTCCCCGGGCCAAAAGCGTTGTGGAGCTGGCGGTTACCGAGGCTGCCCGCCGCGGCGATCGCTACATCGGTACCGAGCATCTTCTGATGGCCATGCTGCGTGAAGGCAACAACATGGGTCTGCGGATCCTGCAGACGGTGGGCGTGGACGCCCAGAAGATGTACGCATCCATCGTAAAGAAGTTGCAGGACACGCCACACGCCGTCACCAGCGGCAGTGCCACACCCAATAAGGAAGCACCCAAAACCGGCAAAACCCTGGCCGAATTTACCCGCGATCTGACGGAGGCTGCCAGAAACGGCAAGCTGGATCCCGTCATCGGTCGCTCTCAGGAGATTCAGCGTACCATTCAAATTCTCCAGCGCCGCACCAAGAACAATCCCGTTCTCATCGGCGAGCCCGGTGTGGGTAAAACCGCCATCGCCGAGGGTCTGGCTCAGGCCATCGTCAACGCCGACGTGCCCGAGGAGCTGCTGGACAAGAAGATCCTGTCCCTGGATCTGTCCGGTATGGTGGCCGGCACCAAATACCGCGGCGAATTCGAAGAACGTATCAAGAATACGCTGGAGGAAGTGAAAAAAGACGGCAATGTGATTCTTTTCATCGACGAACTGCACACCATCGTCGGAGCAGGCTCCGCTGAAGGCGCCGTAGATGCCGCCAACATCATCAAGCCGGCTCTCGGCCGCGGCGAGATCCGCGTCATCGGCGCCACCACGCTCAACGAATACCGCAAGTATATTGAAAAGGATGCCGCTCTGGAGCGCCGTTTCCAGCCCGTCACCGTAGGTGAACCCACAACAGAGGACAGTATTGCCATCCTGCAGGGATTGAAAGACCGCTACGAAGCCCATCACAAGCTGACCATCACCGACGGGGCCATTGAGGCCGCTGTAAAGCTGTCGGCACGGTACATCAACGATCGTTTTCTGCCCGACAAGGCCATTGACCTGATGGATGAGGCCGCCAGCCGGGTGCGTATGGATGCCGAGACCGCCTCCCCCGATCTGAAGAGTCTGGAGGAGAAGATCAACGCCCTCCACGCGGAAAAATCCGAGGCCATTGCCGCTCAGGACTTTGAAAAAGCCGCTCAGCTCCGGGACATTGAGCAGAACTATCAGGAGCAGGTGGAGATTGAGCGGGATAAGTGGAAGAAATCTCAGGCGCAGAATCACGGCTCCGTCACTGCCGAGGACATCGCCAATGTGGTGGCCGGATGGACGGGCATTCCCGTCATGCGGCTCACCGAGGACGAAAGTCAGCGGCTTTTGAAACTGGAGGACACCCTTCATGGGCGGGTCATTGGGCAGGATGAAGCCGTCACGGCTGTGGCCAAGGCCATCCGCCGCGGTCGCGTGGGTCTGAAAGACCCCAAGCGTCCCATCGGCAGTTTTCTCTTCCTGGGCCCCACCGGTGTGGGCAAGACCGAGCTTTGCAAGACACTGGCCGAGACCATGTTCGGCGATGAAAACGCCATGGTGCGCATCGACATGTCGGAGTATATGGAAAAGCACACGGTATCGCGTCTGGTAGGCTCGCCTCCCGGCTATGTGGGTCACGAAGAGGGTGGACAGCTTACCGAAAAGGTGCGCCGCAAGCCCTATTCCGTGGTGCTGTTCGACGAGATCGAAAAAGCCCACGAGGACGTATGGAATATCCTCCTGCAGATTCTGGAGGACGGCATCGTCACCGATTCTCAGGGCCGCCGGGTGGACTTCAAGAACACCGTGATCGTCATGACCTCCAATGTGGGTGCCAAGAACATTACCGCCGCCGAGACCGCCCGTCTGGGCTTTGATGGCGGCGATCAGGACACGGACGAGAATGCCCGCTTCGGACGCATCAAGGAGGCGGTGATGGCCGAGCTCAAGCGCACCTTTAAGCCAGAGTTCTTAAACCGTATTGACGAAACCATCGTGTTCCGTCAGCTCACCGAGGAAAACATCGTGAAGATCGCCGGCAAGCTGCTGGAGAATACCGCGGCACGCATGGCACAGCAGGGTATTATCCTTGCCGCCGACGAGGATGCTGTGGCAGCTTTGGCCAAGGACGGCTTTGATGCCCAGTACGGCGCCCGTCCCCTGCGCCGCGCCATTCAGAACACCGTGGAGGACGCTGTGGCCGAGCAGATGCTGGAGGGCACCCTCCAAAGCGGCGATACCGCCCATGTCCGTCTCCGGGACGGTAAAGTGGTCATTGAAAAGTAAGCATACGCAAAAAGAAAGCACCCGATGGGTGCTTTCTTTTTACAGCAAATGAAGTATCAGATCTCTTTCTGCATCAATACAACGCCGAAGTTGCGGTCAAACTTCTCGCCGATGGACTCCAGCTCGCCCACCTTGCGGAAGCCATTGGCCCGATGGAAGCGAATGCTCCCCTCGTTCTCGGAGGAGATCTCCGCCAGCAGGTGGGTAATTCCCATTCTTTTGCCGTCCTCGGTCAGCTTTTGAAGGCACTGCTTACCCACGCCCCTGCCGGTGTATTCTTCGGCAATGAAATAGGTGCAGTCGGCGGTCTTGACAAAGGAGGACATGGGATTGTAGGGAGAAAGCTGGCAGAAGCCGATGACGGTCTCACCTTCTTTTACCGCATAGGCGGGATAACCGCCCTCGGACTTTTTCAGGAACATAGCGAAGAAGGGCTCGGGCAGAGGACGGCCGGGGAAAGCGCTGGTGGTGGTCTCCACATAGTGGTTGAAAATGGCCATCACGGCGCTTGCATGGGTCATGCTCAGGGGTTCAAATGTCATGTTCATAAGGAGGTTCCTCTCTTTTTTTAATATCAGCGGCACGGCCGCATAATATCATCAGATGCCCAGCTTTTCCAGAGCGGAAAGCTTCAGACAGTTGCAGAAGATGGCGATAGCCTGCTCCAGTTCACTGACAGGAGGCAGAGACGGCGCAATGCGGATATTGCTGTCATTGGGGTCAATGCCATAGGGGAAGGTTGCACCGGCACCGGTCATGGTAACGCCCGCCTCCTTGCAAAGTGCAAGGGTGCGCTTGGCGGTACCGGACATGGCATTGAGGCTGATGAAATAGCCGCCCACGGGGCGCTTATATTCGGCAATGGCAATGGGTGCGACCTCGGCATCCAGCGCATCCAGCACAGCGCTGAATTTGGGGGCCATGATGGCGGCATGCTTTTTCATGAGTGCCAGGGTAGTCTCCCTGTTCTTCAGATACTTTACATGGCGCAGCTGATTGACCTTGTCAAAGCCGATGGTCTGGATGTTGATGAGCTTTGTCAGATAGGCCAGATTGGCCTCGGAGGCAGCCATCACGCCCACACCGGCACCGGGGAAGGTGACCTTGGAGGTGGAGGCAAACTCGTAGACCATGTCAGCATTGCCGTACTTCTCGCACAGAGAGAGGATGTCGGGGAACTCCACATAGTCACAGGCAAACTCGTGGATGCAATAAGCGTTATCCCACATCAGCATGAAGTCGGCAGCGGCGGGCTTCATCTTTGCAATACGCTCAATGGTCTCATCGGAATACACCACGCCCTCGGGGTTGGAGTACTTGGGCACGTTCCACATACCTTTGACTTCGGGATCCTTCACCAGTTCCTCCACCATGTCCATATCGGGACCGGTGGCGGTCATGGGCACGGTGATCATCTCCACGCCGAAGCTCTCGGTGACCTTAAAGTGGCGGTCATAGCCGGGTGCCGGGCAGATCCACTTCACCTTATCGAGCTTTGCCCAGGGCTTCTCGCTGTGGAGCATACCGTGGGTAAATGCCTTGGACACGGCATCATACATCAGTTGCAGGCTGGCATTGCCGCCCACGAAAACTTGAGAGGGCTTGCAGCCCAGGATCTCGGCAAATAGCACCTTGGCGGCGGGGATGCCGTCCACGTTACCGTAGTTGCGCACGTCGATACCGTCGCTCTTGAACTCATCCTCCGGGGTCAACACATTGAAAATGTCACTGACCATATCCAGCTGAGCCTTGCCGGGCTTGCCGCGGGCCATGTTCAGACTCAGGCCCAGGGCTTTCTGCGCCTCATAGGCCGCCATCACTTTTTTGTATTCCTCCTGCCGTTCCTGCAGGGTCATCTCTGTGTATTTCTTCATATTCTCCTCCTTATCTCGGAATGTTTCCGATAGAATCATCAAAGTTTACGGATCTCGTAAAGATCCGTTCTTCTGGCCGATAAAATAGGCAATTGCCGCCGCACGGCATCCACACGGCTCATGTCCAGCTCCGTAACGGCTACGCCCTCGGTTTCATCCAGTTGGGTCAGCACGCTGCCCCAGGGATCGCAGACCACGGAATGGCCCCAGGCAATGTAGGAGGCCTGATCATCCCGTGCCGGTGATGTGCCGACAGTGAACAGTTGATTGTCCACTGCCCGCTGACGGAACAGGAGTTCCCAATGGGCAGGGCCGGTGGTCATGTTGAAAGCCGCCGGCACGATAATCGCGCGGGCACCACCCAGCGCCAACAGCCGGGACAGCTCCTCAAATCGAAAATCAAAGCACACGCACACGCCCATCCTGCCCCAGGGTGTATCAAACAGGGTCACATCCCGTCCTGCCGACAGGGTGTCCGATTCCATGAAGTGCTGGCCGCCCTCTACGGCAATATCAAAAAGATGCGTCTTCCGATGTCGTGCGACGCATCTGCCCTCGGGATCAAAAACGTAGCAGGTGTTATATACCTTTCCATCGCAGAGCTCGGGAACGGTGCCGCCCACCAGATAGATGCCCCGCTCCTTTGCCACAGCTGACAGCATCTTAAAGGCCTCTCCGCCCTCTTCATCTCCATATTGGCGGAAGCAGGCGTTATCATAAGGACAGCAGAACATCTCCGGCAAAACGGCCATATCCACTTCTCCTGCCCGGCGGATCAGTTCCGCAGCATGGCGCAGGTTTTCCGCCTTGTCGGCGGTGACGGCCATCTGGATCTGCGCCAGCTTCATAGTCTGGCGCTCCATTCTTCCTCCTTGAAGCCCACCAGTACGAAATCGCCGCCGACGGCGAGAGGGCGCTTGACCAAAAGGCCGTCGGTGGAGAGCAGATGAAGCTGCTCATCCTCCGTCATGGCGGGTAGCTTATCTTTGAGCCCCAGCGCCTTATACTGCAGGCCGCTGGTATTGAAAAAGCGCTTGAGAGGCAAACCGGAGGCTCTGTACCACGCCTTCAGCTCCTCGTAGGTGGGGTTTTCCTCTTTGATGGGGCGGTAAGTATAGGCGATACCCTTTTCCTCCAGCCAGGCCTGCGCCTTACGGCAGGTGGAGCATTTGTTATAGCAAAGAAACAGCATCGTATTCTCCTCCTTAAAACTCTCGTATGATCAGATCCGTGGTGCCCTCGTTGATGGTGGCGATGCGTAAAACGCGGGACGCGTATTCCTCCCGGATCATATCGCGGATGGCGGTGCCGCCGTGGTAACCGTGAACGAGACGCAGGCGGTAAGTGCTGCCGGCAGCCCGGCGCAATGCGGCATCCACCGTCACTCTGGCCTGATAGGTATTCTTCCCATGGAGATCGATCTCCACAATGCCGCCCATACGTAACACCTGACCTTTCCATTATATCATAGACGAAAGGATTTGAAAGTACAATCCTTTCCTGCTATAATTGCATAAGGAAATTGTTCTGCGAGGTATGCGGCATGAAAATTCTTGTGTTGTCCGACTCTCACGGCGGTATCGGCGCCATGCGCCGCGCTGTGGAAGCGGTAAATCCCCACCACATTCTCTTTCTGGGTGACGGCCTGCGGGACGCAGAAAAACTGCAAAAGGACTATCCTCATATCCCCATGGACACTGTGCCCGGCAACTGCGATATGGGTGCCTTGGGCGATACGGAAAAGCTTATCGAGTTGGGAGGCAGGCGCATCTTCATGCTCCACGGACATACCCGAAACGTGAAATACGACCCCATGCGTGCCATCTACGCCGCCCGGGAATACGGCGCCGAGATCCTACTCTACGGTCACACCCACCGCGCCTGCGTGGATTATGACGGCACACTGTACGTGATGAACCCCGGCACCATCGGAGATCGCTCCAAAGCCAGCTACGGCATCATCACCATCGAAAAAGGCAAAGCGGACTGCAGCGTTTTCCGCTTGGAATAAGGAGGATTTTATGCTTTATATCGGATGTCATTTATCCTCTTCCGACGGCTTTGAGGCTATGGGAAAAACCGCCCTGTCCATCGGCGCTACCACCTTTGCGTTTTTCACCCGCAACCCCCGGGGAAGTAAGGCAAAGGCCATCGACCCCGCCGACGCGGCGGCGATGCGGGCGTTGCTGGAGGAAAATCACTTCGGCAAGCTGGTTGCCCACGCCCCCTACACCATCAACCCCTGCTCCAAGGACGAGCACACCCGGGAGTTTGCCCGCATGACATTGGCTGATGATCTGGAGCGGATGGAATACCTCTCCGGCAATTACTACAACTTCCATCCCGGCAGTCACACAGGGCAAGGCACAGAGACGGGCATCTCCCAGATTGCCGAGACCCTCAACGCCATTCTGAAGCCGGAGCAGCACACCACGGTGTTATTGGAGACCATGGCCGGCAAGGGCACGGAAATCGGCGGGCGGTTTGAAGAGCTGCGGGAGATTCTGGATCGCGTGGAGCTCTCCGGCCACATGGGGATCTGTCTCGATACCTGCCACGTGTCCGACGGCGGATACGACATTATCAACGACTTAGACGGCGTATTGACGGAGTTTGACAAGCGCATCGGCCTTTCCAGGCTCTGCGCTCTGCATGTCAACGACTCCCTCAATCCCCCGGGTGCCCGCAAGGATCGCCACGCCCGTATCGGGGAGGGTTTCCTGGGTGTAGACACCTTTCGGCGCATCGTGAACCACCCGGTATTGCAGAGTCTGCCCTTGATCCTGGAAACGCCCAATGAATTGCCGGGCTATGCCCGTGAGATTGCGCTTTTCCGGGAGATGCAGGAGTCAACCGCCCGTTAAGGGTTATGCGCCGCCACAATTTCCCTTGACAGCGGGATTTTGGGTGGGTATAATCATCTCCGTTAAAAGGGAGTAGTCATAACGGTGCAGCAACACACCCCGGCAGATTCTGCCGTGTTGCCCGCTTTCATGTGATCAGGAAAGGACAAGACTTTTAGCACGGTCCCGTGCTGAGAGGACTTGTCCTTTTTGTGCGATGCCGACTCTTCTGACTATAGAAAGGTGAAAACTATGCTACAAGCGTTATTGCAGTGTCTTATTCTGACGGTGGGCTTTGTGCTGCTGGTAAAAGGTGCCGACTGGTTTGTAGACGGCGCCGCCAAGCTGGCCGCCCGCTTCGGCATCTCCCAGATGATCATCGGTCTGACCATCGTGGCCATGGGCACCTCCCTGCCGGAGACCTCCGTGAGCATGACCTCCGCCATCAAGGGTGTGGGGGGCATCGCCGTGGGCAACATTCTGGGCAGTAATGTGGCCAATGTTCTGCTGATTCTGGGTCTGTCGTCCATGTTCCGCTATCTGCCGGTGGATCGGCATACCATGCGCTATGAAATGCCCTTTCTCATGGGCATTACCCTGCTTCTGCCGGCTCTGGGCATCTTCGACCATACCGTGGGACGCATCGATGGTGCCGTTCTTCTGCTGCTGATGGGTGTGTATCTGGGATATCTCTTTTTCCGTTCCCGCAAAGAGGAGGCCGAGGCCAAGCTGGAAGAAAAAGAACCTGACACCACGCCCCTCTGGCGGATGATCGTGATGATCCTCATAGGCCTTGCCTGCATTGTAGCGGGCAGTCAGCTGGCCGTGGATGCCGCCGTGTCTCTGGCCAAGATGGCCGGTGTCAGCGAGCGCGTCATCGGTCTGACCATCGTGGCGCTGGGCACCTCTCTGCCGGAGCTGGTCACCAGTGTCACCGCCGCCATCAAGGGCGATACCGACATCGCCATCGGCAACATTGTGGGCAGCAATATCTTCAACATTCTGTTTGTAGGCGGTCTCAGCGCCGTGATCATGCCCATGGGATATCAGCAGGAATTCCTTTTCGACAGTGGCATGGCCATCTATGCGGTGGTGCTTTTCATCGTGTGCCTGCTGCCAAAGAAACGCTTGGGAAAGCTGACGGGCTGTATCATGCTGGGATCCTATGTGACCTACATTCTCACCCTGCTGGCCAACGGCTGATAATCAATATGCAAAAGGTGCCTCAATCTTGGGTTGAGGCACCTTTTATGCTTATTTCTTCTTGGCTCTGGCCTTGGCAAAGGCCTCTTTTTTCTTGGGGGACATCTTTGCTTTCTGACCATTCGGCATCCTGCCGCGATGGGGGATCCCCTCGGGTTTGGGGCCGCGGCCGTCCGCTTTTTTCTTCTTGGGATGTGGTTGACGATCCTGGGGCTTGATATCAAAGTACTTCTCACCTTTTATCGGGCGGATCAGGCACTCGGGCGTAAATCCAATGAGGTCGGTGCGCTCCGCTTTTTCCAATGCCTCGATGACCAGTTCCCGCTTATCCTTTCGTGCCCACTGCAATAGAGCACGCTGAAGGGCCTTATCATGGGGATCTTTGGCCACATAGACCTCCTGCATGGTGCGGGGGTCGATGCCCGTGTAATACATACAGGTAGACACTGTGCCCGGCGTGGGATAAAAGTCCTGCACCTGCTCGGGGACGTGGCCAGAGCGCTTCAAAAAGGCTGCCAGCTCCACGGCATCTGCCAGTGTACAGCCCGGATGGCTGCTCATGAGATAGGGCACCAGGAACTGCTCTTTTTCATCGGCGCTGTTGCGCTTTTGGTACTGCCGCCAGAACTTTAAAAACACATCGAAATGGGGCTTGCCCATATAGTCCAGCACACCGGCCACACAGTGCTCCGGAGCCACCTTCAACTGGCCGGAGATATGGTAATCCACCAGCTCGTTGAAAAAGTCCTTATTCTTATCCTGCAGCATATAATCATAGCGCACACCGCTGCGAACAAAGACTTTTTTGATACCGGGAATGGCCCGCATCCGCTGCAGAAGCTCCGTATATTCGCTGTGGTCGGGATCCAGATTGCGGCAGGGCTCCGGCGCAAGGCAGGATCGGTTTTTGCACATGCCGTGCTCCTTCTGCTGCTGACAGGAGGTGTGGCGGAAGTTGGCACTGGGACCGCCCACATCGTGAATATAGCCCTTGAACCTGGGATCACGGGTCAGCATCTCTGCTTCCCGCAGGCAGCTTTCGATGCTGCGGGAGGTGACCATACGACCCTGATGGAGCGCAAGAGCGCAGAAATTACAGCCGCCGAAGCAGCCACGGTTGTGGCATATGGAGAAACGCACCTCGTCGATGGCGGGCACGCCCTCTTTGTACATAGGGTGCACTTCCCGGACAAATGGCAGGTCGTAGAGCTTGTCCAATTCATGGCGAGGCAGAGGCCTCTGAGGTGGGTTCACCACCAGCACGCGGCCCTCACAGGGCTGCGCCACGGCATTGCCGCGAATGGGATCATGCTCGTCGTATTGCAGCTTTGTAGCCACCGCATAGGCGGTTTTGTCCTCTTTCACCTGCTCATAGGATGGGCAGTCCACCCTGTGGTATTTGCAGACATCGCCGCTCTGGGCAATATATGCCGTGCCGCGGACATCGGTGATCTCACCGACAGGCGTTTTGGCAGCAAGACGCCGGGCAATTTCCTTTGTGGCGGTTTCGCCCATGCCATAAACCAGGAGATTGGCAGGGGCATCGAAAAGGATGCTCCTGCGCACCTTATCGTCCCAATAGTCATAGTGGGCATAGCGGCGCAGACTGGCCTCCAGGCCGCCGATGACGATAGGGGTATCGGGAAAGGCCTCCCGGGCGCGGTTGGCATACACAATGGTGGCGCGATCGGGGCGATAGCCAAGCTTGCCGCCGGGAGAATATAGATCCTGGGTGCGGCGGCGCTTAGCCACCGTGTAGTGGGCCACCATGGAGTCCAGATTGCCGCCGCCGATCAATACGCCGTAGCGTGGTTTGCCCATGGCGCGGAAAGCCTCGGCATCGTGCCAGTCCGGCTGTGCCAGCATAGCTACCCGATAGCCCTCACCCTCTAATAAGCGGGCAATGAGCGTGGAGCCGAAGCTGGGATGGTCAATATAGGCATCGGCCGTTACCACCAGGAAATCATAGTAGTACCAGCCACGGTCTACCATTTCCTCCCGGCTGACCGGCAGAAATTCAGTTCCTCGCATGGTCACTTCCTCCGAATCTGCGGACGGGTGCTTAAGCCCGCCTCCACCAGATGGCTGTTATCATCACGGAAAACCACGCGGAATGCGCCATCCTCTGCCTCCAGCAGAGATACGGCGGTATTGTCGCAGTAGTCCACCTTGCCGATATCCTCCAATGTACCGCCGCCGAGGACGGTAATGGCCGTGCGCATGGCCGCACCGTGAGAGAAGATCGCAATGGTCTGCCCATCGTGCTCTGCGCAAACTCCTCGCAGGGCAGATAAAAAGCGCTCCAGCACCATCTGGGCTGTCTCACCGCCGGGGACGGAGAACTTCTCCAGATGGAAGTTGAAGTTCTCGGAGTTTTCCCTGTCGTTTTCAAAAATATCGTCCCAGGTGCGACCCTCCCAAATGCCCATATTATATTCCCGGAAGCAGGCATTGGTGTGCAGGGGCAGATTCTTGGGCACGTAAATAGCTTGCGCCGTGGTACGGGTGCGCAGCAGGTCGGAGGCATACACCGCATCAATAGGGATGTCCGCAAAGCGCTTCTCCAGTGCCCTGATCTGCAGCATGCCGGTGTCTGTAATGCCGCCGTCGGTATGTCCCTGAGCCTGACGGAGGAGATTTCCCTCGGCCTGGGCATGGCGAATGATATAGACTTTTGTCACAGCACGTTCACCCACTTTTTCATCTCTTTCACGGCCTCATCTATTGCTTCGGTATAGGGCAGTGTAAAGTCCGCCACCATGGCGCCGTGGCCGTAGCTGTCAAAGGCGCACTCGGCATTGGCGCCGTCACAATCCGTGAGCAGCAGAAATGCCTTATCGTTGCGGCGACGGATCTCCTGGATATCCAGAGAGAGTCCCGTGCCGATCACAAGACCTGCGCCCCGGCGTGCCATCTGCTCAGCGGCAGCGGCGAAAAGAGGACGGTCCCCGGCGCGAAGGGTCTGCATCTCAGCGGCAGCGGGGTTCCCGGTGCGCACCATGGCAAAAGCAGCCTTGTCCTCCGGCACATTGCACACATCCCCACCCAGATAGGGATTCACCGTCACGGCATCGGCGCCGCAGCTCCACCAGGCATCGGGCTCACCGGTGCCCACATGGAGGATCACATAAAGCCCCTTGCTCTTTGCCGCGGAAATCACATTCCACAGAACATCCATGCCCATCATGCCGTAGCGCAGATATCTCTCTGCCTGCACCATCACAGCGGGCAGCTTATCGCCGGCCACAGACAGCGCCTGCATGCTGAAAAAGCGAATGCTTTCAGCGCCTGCCATGGGCCCGGGGCCGAACATCTCTTCAAAGTTTTTGCGGATCTTTTCCGGCACGCGCTCCAGCTCCGGGCGAAGTCCCAGAGCGACGGGCGTTTTTTTCTCGCGAATGGCCGCCTGTAATCTCTCAATAGACATGATGATCTCCTTTTTCCTTGTACTTTCAAACTTTGATTATAGCGAAACTGTCGCATTTTGGCAACCTGTACGCCGGGTTTTTTTGCAAATTGCGGGCATACTGACGATATCGCATGAAAAGGAGGTTTTTTTATGAAAACGTCTGACTTTTTCCGCGGGATGTGCATCGGCATGGCCGCCGGTGCCGCGGCAGATATGCTTCTGACCGGCGGTAAGGCAAAAAAGTGCAAAACCGCCGCCGGAAAAGCCATGCAGAAAATGGGCTGCGCCATGGACAACGTTGCACAGGATATCAGCAGCATGTGGCGCTGAGAATCGGGCGGTCTTTGTGCCGCCCGTACATAGCCAACCTGTAAACATCCTGTAAATACAGTGCCGGCGCTATTGCATTTTCAAACACGCTTCATTACAATAGCACCACAATCTGTAATCCGGGAAAGTGTGTTGCTACCATGTTGGAACTGAAAAACATCAAAAAGACATACGCTGTGGGTGGAGAAGAGGTCCATGCCCTCCGGGGCGTGGATATCCAATTCCGCGAAAGTGAGTTCGTGGCGATCCTGGGCCATTCCGGCTGCGGCAAAACCACAATGCTCAATATTATCGGCGGGTTGGATCAGTATACCGAGGGTGATCTTGTGATCAACGGCCGCTCCACGAAGGACTATTCCGACCGTGATTGGGACACCTATCGCAACCACTCTGTGGGCTTTGTTTTTCAAAGCTACCATCTGATCCCCCACCAGACCGTTCTGCAGAATGTGGAGCTGGCGCTGACCCTCTCCGGTGTGGGAAAGGCGGAGCGCCGCAAACGGGCCGCCGAGGCGCTGCAGCGGGTAGGACTGGGAGATCAGCTCCGGAAGCGTCCCAGCGAAATGTCCGGCGGTCAAATGCAGCGTGTGGCCATTGCCCGTGCCATCGTCAACAACCCCGACATCATTCTGGCCGACGAACCCACCGGCGCGCTGGACAGCGAGACATCCGTGCAGGTCATGGATATCCTCAAGGAGATCGCACAGGATCGCCTGGTGATCATGGTGACCCACAATCCCGAGCTGGCCAAGCAATATGCCACCCGCACCATCCGCGTGCTGGACGGCCGCGTCATCGGTGACTCCATGCCGCTGTCCGCAGATGAAGTGGCGACACTTTGCCGGCAGGATGCTGAAAAGTTGGCCGCTACAGGCCGTCAAAAGCGCCCTGCTATGTCCTTTTTTACCTCCTTCGGTCTGTCTCTGCGGAACCTGATGACCAAAAAGGGTCGCACCACCCTCACCGCCTTTGCGGGCTCTATCGGCATTATCGGCATTGCCCTGATCTTCGCCGTATCCCAGGGCACCAATAACTATATTGACTCCATTCAGGAGGACACTCTCTCGTCCTATCCTCTCACCATCACTGCCGAAACGGCGGATATGTCCTCCATGCTGACGGGCTTTGCCTCTGCCTCGGAAAAATCCGAAGAGTCCGAAGCCAACGGCACTGTTTCGGAAACCCAGGTGGTGAGCCAAATCTTTGCCCAGGTGGGCACCAACGACCTGAAGTCTTTCAAGGCCCACATGGATAAAAATATGGACAACATCAAAGGCGATCTGAATGCCCTGCAGTACAGCTACGGCGTGGAGCCCCAGATTTATACCGTGGATTGCAACGGCGATATTCTGTGCGCCAACCCCAGCGATCTTTTCAACACCCTCATGGCGGGTTATACCTCCACCATGATGACCGGTACCGGTGTTTTCACTCAAATGCTGGATAACCGGGAGCTTCTGGACAGTCAGTACGATGTGCTGGTCGGCCACTGGCCCGAAAAGTATAACGAGCTTCTGCTGGTGCTGCCCGATGCCGACAGCATGCTGGATTACACCTCCTATGCAGTGGGTCTGCGTGATCAGCAGGAGCTGAAGGACATGATTTCCCAGCTGATGGACGGCAAGGAGGTCGAGGCCCCTTCCAACGCTCTCCACTGGACCTATGATGAGCTTCTGGATCTCCCCTTCCGTCTGATCAACGCCTCCGACTACTATCGCTACAACAGTAATTACAAGGTCTGGGAGGATATGCGCGATGACGATGACTACATGCAGGCCCTTTATGACGGTGGTGAGCCCCTCCATGTGGTGGGCATCGTCACCGCCAAAAAAGGTGTGGCTGCCAGCGCCATTACCGTTGGCTTTGCGTATCTCCCCTCTCTGACCGAGCACGTGATCACCCAGGCCGCAGATGCTGAAATCGTCAAGCAGCAGTTGGCCGATCGGGATGTGGATATCTTCTCCGGGCGCACCTTTGAAGATCTGGAAGAGGATAACGGCAGCATGCTGGACTTTGCCGATATGATCTCTGTGGATGAGGATGCTCTGAGCGATGCTTTCGGCGGCGATATGGACGAGGACAAGATCAAAAGTCTTTCCGAGTCCACCATGAAAACCATGCAGGGTTCCATTACTGCCGACACCACGGCGGCACGCAACTATCTCGATGACACCACAAACAAACTGGCCACCGGGCTTTTAAACAGCGCACTGACCTCCAACGGTGGAAACCCCATGCTGAATATGGCCTCCGCCTCGGATATCACGGCAGCATATCTCGCTACCGCAGAGGCAAAGGCGCTGATGAGCGGCATCACCAGCCACTATCTCATACCCACAGATGTGCTTTCCCAGCAGTTTTACGCCGGTATCCTCCCCGGGTTGATACCCACCTATATGCAAGCCTACGCCTCTGCAACCGACTTGGCAATGACCATGATCCCGCCCGTGCTCCCCACACCCACCGATCTGGTAGCACCAACGGTGACAAAGTATCTGTCCATGGCTCCGATTGACGGCGCTGCCGCCAAGATGGCCCAAGGCATGACAGAGGCTGTGATGCAGAAGAATATCCTCACAGCTTTCGGCAATTACGTCACCGACTTTACCAAGTCGCTCTCCGATGCCTTCAACGTGGATGAAGATGCCATTGCCGGTGCCTTTGACTTCAATCTGGATGAAGACGAGCTTACCCGACTGATGAGTGTGGCGATGGGCAAAACCTCTGCCGCCAATGCCAACGGCAACCTGCAGTCCCTGGGTTATGCCGATCTGGATGAGCCCACCGGCATCTTCCTCTACCTTAAGGATTTCGACGCAAAGGAGCACTTCCTGGACTTCATCGACCGATACAACGACAAGATGGAATCCCTGGGCATGGACGAGCAGATCATCACCTACACCGATATCACCGGCGTGCTAATGTCCTCCGTCACCACGATCATCAACGCTGTGACCTATGTGCTGATTGCCTTTGTGGCCATTTCCCTGATCGTTTCCTCCATCATGATCGGTGTCATCACGCTGATCTCCGTACAGGAGCGCACGCGGGAAATCGGTATTCTGCGTGCCATCGGTGCCTCCAAGCGGAATGTTTCCAGCATGTTTAATGCAGAGACCGTCATCATCGGTTTCATCTCCGGCGCTTTGGGTGTTACCATCACGTATCTGCTGTGTATCCCCATCAACATCATTCTGCACAAGGTGACCGGCATTGCCACACTCAGCGCCGCTCTGCCTGTTCCCATCGCCATCGCACTGGTGGCCATCAGCGTCATGCTGCCCCTTTTTGCCGGCATCATCCCCTCCCGCAGCGCCGCAAAGAAAGACCCTGTGGTTGCTCTTCGTACCGAATAATAATTCTCCCGATTATGGAAAACTGTCGTCGAATTGAGAAATTCGGCGGCAGTTCTCTCTTGTCAAACGAAGTCGCTGGAGCTATAATAAGCAAGGAATATTTTATACAAGAATCCGAGATTCTCTGTATCAGCTTCGCGGGCATTCTGCCCGCCGTAATAGGAGGCTTTAATGAAGCGTATTGTCAGTATACTTCTGATTTTGATTATGTGCCTGAGAATGGTGTCTTTTGTCTGGGCGGACGATAAACAACAATCAGGCAATGGTGGTGGTGCCAAAGCAGGAGATGCGTCACCTACCGATGTATCTCACACACATTCGTACACAGTAAAGGAAACCCCCTCTACCTGTTCAAAAGCCGGAACCAGGGTTTCCTCATGTACCTGTGGTGACACACAAACGGAGACCCTTCCCCTTCTTCCCCACACCTGGGATACCGGAAAAATCACCAAGGAGGCCACCTGCGCCGCAGAAGGTGTAAAGACGTATACCTGCTCCGTCTGTGGCACCACCAAGACCGAATCCATCCCCAAGCTCACTACCCATAAGTGGGATTCCGGCAAGGTCACTACCGCCGCATCCTGCGTAAAAAAAGGTGTTAAGACCTACACCTGCACTGTCTGCAAAACCACCAAGACCGAGTCTTTAGGATACGGCAGCCACATCTGGGGCGATGGCTCAGTGGAAAAAGATGCCACCATTACCGAGCCCGGCACACTGGTGCGCAAGTGCGATGTCTGCGGTAAAGTCCGCAGCGAGGTGATCTCCCGTCTGGGTCTGCGTATGACCCCGGAGGAACTGACCACCGTTGTGGCCGAGGAGAACAATGTTCTCCGTATCCGTCTGGATGATGAGCTTTATGTGATTATGCAGGGTGTCTTCACCCCGGAGGAGACGGAATGTCTTCAGGACGGCTGGCCTGCGGAGATCACACTGAAGGCCGTGGATGTCACCATGGATGTTCCGGACCGGACGCTGGATGAACTGATGGAGCGAAGGGATAACCTCCTATCCTGTTTCCATCTGCAGCTGAGCAAGAGTGTGCATACAAGTGCCGATGAGGTTTCGGAGACGGAATCTCTGTCCACCCCCGCCAATCCTCTGATTATGGCCCTGGACTTCCCTGAGACCATGCCCCAACCGGACGGCAAAAAGGAACGGCACTACTTTCTTTACTCTCTGGAAGGCGATTCCACGGAAAAAGTGGCCTTTCAGCTGAAGGAGGACGGCTCCGGCATCCGTTTCCAGACCGATAAAATGGACGGCACGTTCATCCTTCTGTTCCGTGATGGCAATGGCGGTAGCTTCAATCCGATGGTCTTGGTATTCGGACTTGTAGGATTGACCGCCTTGGGTGGTATCGGCTTCCTGGTGAAAAAAGTATTCTTTACCTACGAGGAAGAATAGTTCTTTGATTTGGTATACTGGCGAGGCCTTCGGATTTTTCCGAAGGCCTTTTGCTATCTCTGTTATCCTTCATATTCCGGAGCTTTGCGAATCACCCGTACACCCGCCACATCATGAATGTGGGCATAGATGTTATGAATGGTCGCCTCGTGGACGCGGCGGCGCAATTCTTCAGCGATGTTCTCTGGGGACTTGATATGATGCTCAATGTGATGGAAAAGCAATTTGAGAATCTGCTTCCCTTTTGCTCAGAAAAATTATTGCTGTTTTAAGATTTTTTCTTGACATTCAGCAGATTTTTGCTATAATAGTCCGTGCTGTTGCAGAAAACTGCATACGAATTATGACACGCAGTGGTATCGAAGTGGTCATAACGAGCACGACTGGAAATCGTGTTGCCGTCAAAAGCGGCACGAGGGTTCAAATCCCTCCCACTGCGCCATATCGAGTGTTCATAACGGATTTGACGTTATGGACACTCGATTTTTT
>R24__coassemble_529_pt1 | contig 25518 bp, 28 predicted proteins | sample R24__metabat2_high_PE_003 | metagenome-assembled genome bin R24 | reverse complement strand
CTACGATATTTTTGACCGTAATATCAGAAAGCGGGTGTTCCTCCAAAAGAGAGATAAAAGTATCTTTGATTGCTTTTTGCGTGAAATTAGCCATTCTTACACCTCTTCCACACAGATTTCAACAATATCAGAAATTTCGCATTTCAAGGCAATACAGATTTTCGCAAGGGTTTCCAGTGTAACAGATTCGCCCTTGCCCATTTTTGTAATGACGTTCGATGACAGTGAAGATGCCTGTTGAAGATCTTTTTTCATCATATGTTTGTCAATCAACAGCTTCCATAGTCCGTCATAATTAATACGATATACTTTTTCCATGGTTTTATCTCCTACCGTCTTCTTTTGATCTTCTTTTTTTATGAAATTATACCCCAAAATCACTCAAAAGTCAATGCGATTTGCTTGAAAGTCATATTTATTCGCTCAAAAGTCATATTTCTTCCGCGCGCTGATACAAGCAAGTCAGGCAAGGCAGGTTGCATATTGTATCTTAATTGTAAACACGCAGAAAACCACCTTGACAAATCAAATCTCACTGCGCCAAATTGAACTGGTCTCCGATTTTGAACTTTTTTATCAAAATCGGAGACCAGTCTTTTATTATTCTTTGTCATACCAACGGTTTGCCGATATGGCTATTTTTTATTCTCGTTCGTAAAAGTGCAAAACTGCCGCTTATAAAATCTTCATTGGTCTCCATATTTCCACTACCCATTATCATTTTGTTGTGCGCAATTCCTCTCAAGCTTTTCGGGAGACATGGGCGATAAATCTTGTAGAAAAATATCCGGCAAGTTCACTTTTTCCTTCAAAAGTTGACTTGTAGTGTTCCACAACTCAAACGACAATGGTGAATACACTTTCATTGAGGGATAAGAAACTCAGTTTTTTCTTTGGTTACCTCTTTTTTGTATATTGTTGCAAGTCAATTATTCCAATGAAAGCAAAATAGCCGCGCCATGGCTGAAGGTGCGGCTATCTTGCTATGGAAAAGATGACAGGCGGGAGGAACCGCCCGTTGCTATGAAAAACGGCTGTGAGGAGGTAAGTCTCATGCGCCGATCTTCCCTCATCAATCGATCTCCAGTCCCTTTGTAAAAGACCGTGTAGCAATACCCAGATGTGGATACCGATTGCGGAGTGCGGCAATCTCTTCATCCGTACCGCTGAAAATCTGCACCCGCATAATACGCTCCAACACAGCGTCGTCCATCAAATGATCACATTCACTGCCGCAGATACGGCAATAATATGTACCACTGTTTTTCATCTCGGAAATCTCACTGCTACCACAGTTAGAACAACGTCTATTTTTAACGACCAATGCCATGTTTTCGTCCCCTTCCGCTGTTGTTGACAAAAGCATAGCATACCAATTATAATTTGTAAAACGAATGTTTCTTATGGAATTCATAACAACTTGTATGGGCAGAGGCTTTTCGATGCATATTTCTAAGTATCAGATCTTTTTAAAGGCAGTTGAGTGCGGGAACTTTTCTAAAGCTGCCGAGTTGCTCAATTTTACACAGCCCGGCATTTCTCATGCGGTGCAGGCGTTGGAGGACGAACTGGGCGTAACGCTTCTCAGCCGGAACCGGGGCGGTGTCACCCTCACGGCAGATGGAAGAGCGCTCCTACCTAAAATCAAACAACTTTGCGCCGTATACCATAATTTAGAGCAAGCCGCGTCAGATCTGAAAGGAATGGGTACCGGTCTTGTAAGGGTGGCCACATTTTCTAGCGTATCGGCGCAGTGGCTTCCTTCTATTTTGAAGGGTTTTGGCAGAATTTATCCCCATATTGAGTTTGAAGTTGTCACCGGCGACTACTATGATCAAATCGAAGAATGGATAATAACCGGACAGGTAGATTGCGGATTCTTGCGCCTGCCGTCCATAAAGAAGTTACGAGTGTACCCATTACATCAGGATACGCTCCAGGTCATATTGCCCTGCGATCACCCAGCAGCAAACAATCAAACGGTCTCAGCGGAGCTGCTGGCCACGGAGCCCTTTATTCAATTGGAAGAGGGGGACGATTACGAAATCATGGCCGCTTTTGATGACATGGGTATTCGGCCAAGAGTGCGCTACATCGCAAGAGAGGATCGTACCATTTTGTCAATGGTATCCAACGGTCTTGGAATCAGCCTTCTGCCGGAGTTGATGATACGACATAGCCCATACCCCATCTCCGTTTGCCAACCACCGAAGGTATTCTACCGAAACATTGCTATTGCTGTGAAAGATGAAAAAGCCGCATCTAATTCTACGGCACGATTTGTAGAATATGTTCAAAAGTGGGTAAAAGAAAACGGAGAAAGGTAAGTGGGCTGTCCGCTTTATTCCCCAAAAGTTGACTGTCCGGTTTGCAAGTTTCCGATAGTCCAACGACGAAAAAAGGCACCCAAATGGGTGCCTTTTCTTTTTGCTGGCCGCTAATAGAGGATTTGAAACGAGTCTCTACTTTTGCAGGCTTTTTTGGCTCCACTTTGCTACGCTCTCCAACACATTCTCGTGGGAAACGTCCCGGGGTTCGAATTTTACAATGCGAAATACCAATTGCATGGCACTGCTCCAGGTGCAGACCGTGATGGCCGTGCCGATGCCGATGGGTCCTTTCAAAAGGAGCCCGAGACCAATGACCACCACCAGAACGAGAGCATTCACCACGCCGATGGGCAACTTGCGCAATCTCTTTCCAATGCCCACCAGAAGAGCATCTCGAGGCCCACAGCCCAGACCGGCCGCCATGTAAAGCCACTGGCCTGTGCTGATCACCAGCATGGCACCGCACATAATGAGAGCGCCCCAGCCCAGGGAGTGACATCGGGGCAGGGGATCCCAATGGAGAAACACGTCGGTGATGGTGCCCACCAGAAAGGCATCGAAAAAGGTGCTCAGCCCGATGGGCTCATGCAGCAGGATATCCGCCAGCACCACCAAAAGGGAGATGCAAACCGAAGCCACGCCGTAGCTGACAGGCAGATGGCAGGACACCGCCATGCTCAGAGCATCCCAGGGAGACATGCCGATATTGGCCACCACTGTCAGATAGGCACCGAAAGCACAGATGGCAAGGCCGGCAACGGATTTCGTGATTTGCAATGAAAGCTTTTTTCTCATAGTGGCAACTTATTGTACAGGTAGATTCCCAGCGCCATCTGGCACAGCAGAATGGCGGGGATTCCGAATTTGAAATACCAGTGGCGGGTCTTGTGGCGGAACAGATACATGCCCAGCAGAGCACCCACGCTCCCTCCTGCGATCGGCAGGAGAAACAGGGTCCTCTCCGGTATGCGCCACTTACCCTTTTGCGCTTTGCGCTTATCAATGCCGTAAAGGCAAAGCGTCACCAGATTGATAATCGCCAAATAGTAAAGCGCGATCCGCACAAGGGAGTAGGACATCAGAAGTTCCATTACAAACGGCAAAGCTCCTTTGCGGTTTCGGCAGCCAGAGCGGCATTGTTGTAGACCAGTTGGATATTGGAAGCAAGGCTGTCGCCGCCGGTGATATCCTTGATGCGGGCCAGCAGGAAAGGCGTGGTCTCCTTGCCGTGGATGCCCGCGGCTTTGGCCTCTGCCACCGCCTTGTCGATGGCAGCGTTGATGAGCTCATGGTCCATGGAATACTGCTCCGGGATGGGATTTGTCACCAGCATGCCGGTTTTAAGACCCATCTCACGCTGGACATGAAATGCCTTTGCCAGTTCCCGGGGGGTGTCCAGTTCATAGTCAACGCCGAAGCCTGATTTGCGGGTATAGAAAGCGGGCAACTCCTTTGTGCCGTAACCGATCACGGGCACGCCGTGGGTCTCCAGATACTCCAATGTCAGCCCCAGATCCAGAATGGACTTGGCACCGGCACAGATCACCATAACCGGGGTCTGGGCCAGCTCCTCCAGATCGGCGGAGATATCCATGGTCACCTCAGCGCCGCGGTGGACGCCGCCGATACCGCCGGTGGCAAACACGGAAATGCCGGCCATATGGGCGATCATCATGGTGGTAGTGACGGTGGTGGCACCGTCGACACCTTTGGCCACCAGAATGGGCAGATCCCGGCGGCTGGCCTTGGTAACACCGGCACCGGTACGGCCCAGATAGTCGATTTCTTCGGCGGTAAGGCCCGCTTTCATACGACCGCCGATGACGGCGATGGTGGCGGGCACAGCGCCGTGGTCACGGATGATCTTCTCCACGTTGAGTGCCGTTTCCACGTTCTGGGGATAGGGCATGCCGTGGGAGATGATGGTGCTCTCCAGCGCCACCACAGGGCGATTGTTGCGAAGTGCCTGCTGCACTTCGGGAGCAATATCCAGATACTTATTCATGCTGTATTTCCTCGCTTTCACGCAGTTTTGCGATGTTTTCCCAACTCATATCAGGGTGGATGGTGCTCTGGGCTGTGGCGGCAAAAGCACCAGCGCAGATGGCATTGCCGGCACACTGCGCAAGATCATCACCCCTCAGAATCCCGGCACACAGCGCAGCCACCATGGCGTCCCCGCCGCCGGTGGCATTACGAACTTCCACCCGGGGGCAATAAAACCGGGCTTTTTCGCCCGAAACACCCTTGGCAAAAATGCCGTCAGCACCCAGAGAGATGCAGATCTGTCGGAGGCCCTTTGCCAGCAGTGCATCTGCCGCGGCCTCCATATCCGCTTCGGTACGGATGGTCATGCCGGAGAGGAATTCCGCCTCCATACGGTTGGGCTTGATGGCATAGAGTCTGTCCATCACGCCCTGTAGCTTGGATGCCTTGGCGATGGATACGGGATCCGCCACAATGGGCACCGTGCAATTGTCGCACAGCCACTCTATGGTATCCCGGGGCGGATTGGTATCCAGCACCACCAGATCAAAACGGTTGATCTCATCGCGCTTTTTCTCCAGAAGAGCCGGGGTCATATTCCGATAGATGCCCATGTCATTGACTGCCGTGACCATGTCGCCGCAGTCGTTGAGCACATAGAGATATGTACCGCTGCGCTGACCGGGCAAAGCTTCCGACAAGGCCATGTCAAGACCCAGCGCCTTACACTGCGCCATGGCGGCGGTGCCGAATGCATCATCACCCAGCACCGTCAAAAGGGCGGTATCCACTCCCAGCAGACGCAGATTGCGGGCAATATTGCAGCCCACGCCGCCCAGGGATGTCATAATGTGTCCGGGATTGGAATCCCCTGGCACCATGGTCTTTTCCGGCGCTGCGCCGATATCGGTGTTCACTCCGCCGATCACAAGAACGCGCTTGCTCATAGCAGTTCTCCCACGGCAAACGCGATGGCAGCGACAAGTGTAATGCCGATATTCTGAAAGGATGTGCCGTCCAGCGCGTGGATCTGCATCACAATGCCTGTCACCACGCCGGCGATCACCGCAAAGACGATGACCTTCCACCATTTCATTTCTATTCCGAAAAAGAGCTTCTTCATGGGCTTCCTCCTACTTTATTACCCCGATATTGTACGTTTTTCTCCCGGGAAAGTCAACAATGTCCCTTGTCAAGTGGCCAAACTTGGTCTATAATGTATGGCACTGTTTGAAAATACACTGAAAAGGTGGAAAAATAAAATGGATCACATGAACGAACGTATGAAAATTGCCGCCGTCTTTGCAGACAGCGAATCTCTGGGCGGCAAGACCGTCACCGTCTGCGGCTGGGCCAAGACTATCCGCGACATGAAGACCTTCGGCTTCGTGGAATTGAACGACGGCTCCTGCTTCCGCAACCTGCAGGTGGTGCTGGATGCAAATGTGCTGGAGAACTATAAGGACATCGCTTCCCAGAATGTGGGCGCCGCCATGATCGTCACCGGTACTGTGGTGCTGACTCCCGAGGCCAAGCAACCTCTGGAGATCAAGGCTGCCGAGATTGCCGTAGAGGGCAAGTCCACTCCCGACTATCCCCTGCAGAAGAAGCGCCACAGCGTGGAATTCCTGCGCACCATTCAGCATCTGCGTCCCCGTACCAACCTCTTCAGCGCCACTTTCCGTGTGCGCTCCGTGGCCGCCTATGCGGTGCATGAGTTTTTCCAGAACCGCGGTTTTGTATACGTCCACACGCCCCTGATCACCGGCAGTGACTGCGAAGGTGCCGGCGAGATGTTCCAGGTGACCACGCTGGATATGAAGAATCCTCCTCTCACCGAAGATGGCGAGATCGACTACACTCAGGACTTCTTCGGCAAGAAGACCTCCCTGACCGTTTCCGGCCAGCTCAATGCCGAGAACTTTGCCATGGCCTTCGGCGATGTGTACACCTTCGGTCCCACCTTCCGCGCCGAAAACTCCAACACGCAGCGCCATGCCGCCGAGTTCTGGATGATCGAGCCGGAGATGGCTTTCTGCGACCTAAACGGCGATCTGGCCATGATGGAAGATATGGTGAAATATATCATCCGCTCCGTGCTGGACAAGTGCCCTCAGGAGATCGAGTTCTTCAACAGCTTTGTGGACAAAGGTCTCAAGGAGCGCTTGGAGCATGTGGCAAACAGCGACTTCGGCCGCGTCACCTACACCGAGGCTGTGGACATCCTCATGCAGCACAACGACGAATTCGACTATAAAGTCGAATGGGGTACCGACCTGCAGACCGAGCACGAGCGCTATCTCACCGAGCAGGTCTACAAGCGTCCCGTGTTCGTCACCGACTATCCCAAGGAGATCAAGGCCTTCTATATGCGCCTCAACGACGACGGCAAGACCGTGGCCGCAGCCGACTGCCTGGTGCCCGGTATCGGCGAGATCATCGGCGGCTCTCAGCGCGAAGAGCGCCTTGATATTCTGGAAAGCCGCATCCGTGAGCTGGGCATGAACCCCGAGGACTACTGGTGGTACTGCGACCTGCGCCGTTACGGCTCCTGCCGTCACGCCGGCTTCGGCCTGGGCTTTGAGCGCATGGTGATGTACTGCACAGGCGTTTCCAACATCCGCGATGTGGAGCTTCATCCCCGCACCGTGGGCAACGCCGATTTCTAAGAGCCATATTGCAGGGGGCATCCATCGGATGTCCCCTGTTGCGCATTTTTGAAATTTTCCCCGAAGGAGAGGAAAATATGGAAAAACCGTCCACTGTTTTTGTCGTTCCCTGCGAAAGCTATGAAAAAGATAAGGTCTACGCCGCCATGTGTGCCGGTATTGCCGCCATGGGCGGACTGCCCTCACTGATTGCGCCAGATGCAAAAGTATTGGTAAAGCCCAACTTTCTGACCGCCGCTGTGGCCGACAAGGCCATTACCACCCATCCCGCGGTCATCGAGGCCATGCTGCGTATTCTGCAGGAGCAGGGCTATGCCCATGTCACCTTCGGCGACTCTCCCGGCCATGGCAGCTGTGAAAGCGCCGTCGATCGCCTGGGGTTTGCCACCTATGGCGCCAGGATGGCCGACATGGATCACGAGGTGACTGTGGCATTTTCCCAGGGCAATGCCTGCCGCAGTTTTCCTTTCGCCCGGGGTGTCACGGAAGCAACGGCCATTATCAATCTGTGCAAAATGAAGACCCATATGCTGGAGCGCATCACCGGTGCGGTGAAAAACGTTTACGGCTTCATCTGCGGCAAACACAAGGCCGCCGGCCATGTGAAATATCCCGATGCCAGTTCCTTTGCCCGGATGCTCTGCGATATCCACAAGGCCACACCCATCCGCCTGCACATCATGGACGGCATCGTATCCATGGAGGGAAACGGCCCCGGCTCCGGCGATCCTACCCCCATGAATGTGCTCTTGTTCTCCACCGACCCCGTCGCTTTGGACGCTGTATTCTGCCACCTGGTATATTTAGTGCCTACATTGGTGCCCACATGCGTGCAGGGGCAGTTGGCCGGTATCGGCACCTACGAGAATATTGACGTAAAGTTGGTGACATCCGACGGTACGGCTCATGCCATCACCGCAGAGCAATTGCAGGAACAGTTGGGAAAAACTGACTTCGACGTGGATCGCAAAGGCACACGCAAATCTCTGCTGGGCAATTTCTCCCGGGTGATGACCCGATTCCGGAAGCGGCCCTATATTCAGAAGGACAAATGTGTCAAGTGCGGTATCTGCGTGGACCACTGCCCCGTCCCCGGCAAGGCAGTGGCTTTCCGCAATGGTAAAACGGAGCCTCCTGCCTATGATTATACCAAGTGCATTCGCTGCTACTGCTGCCAGGAGATGTGCCCGCAGCATGCCATCCACGTAAAAGGCCGCTGACTGTCCGGCTGTGAAACCGACAAAAACTGCTTTTCATTCCCGCAGGTCTGTGATAGAATAATCCCCACTGGAGGGAATTCCTTTGAACATTTCGAAAAAACCGTCCCGTCCAAAAACAGCTTTCGGACAGGTGGTCAGTGAACTGGGACAGCGCTTTTTTACCCACGACGTGGGACGCGACAGCGCCGCTCTGAGCTATTACTTCTTGTTTGCCATCTTTCCGCTTTTGATCCTCATCAGCCTTTTGGTGGGACTTCTACATGTGAATATTGAATCCACCTCTGCCCTTTTATCCCAGATGATTCCGGCAGATGTGGTGGGTGTGATCGAAAACTATTTAAGCTATGTATCGGGTCTGCGCAGTCCCAAAATGCTCTGGTTTTGCATGATTTTTTCCATATGGTTTCCCATGCGGGCCATCAACTGCCTGACCCACTCGATCCGAAAGGCCTTCGGCCACGGCAATCCGGACAGTCCCCTGAAAAACCAGTTTTTTCTCTTTCTGGCGGCACTGGTGCTGATCCTGGTGATCTCCTTTTCACTGTCTTTGATCGTGATCGGCCGCCGTGTGCTGGAATTCGCCGCACGGTTTATCACATTGTCCGAGGGTTTTATTACCGTCTGGAACTACGGGCGATTTGCCGTTCTGTTTGTGATCATTCTTAAGCATTTCCGCCATCTATTTTCTCGCCGTGGGACGGCGGATGCCGTGGAAAGACGTATTGCCCGGTGTTCTGTTTTCCGTTGTGGCGTGGACACTTTTCAGCGTCATCTTTTCCTATTATGTGGAGCATTTCGGAAACTACAGCATTCTTTACGGCTCCATCGCCACCATCGTGGTGGTGCTTCTGTGGCTTTTCATGACGTCCACTGTTTTGGTTTTGGGTGCCGAGCTGTCTGCCGTTTTGACACAGCGGCGGCATGATAAGGACTCTTCCCGGGAGGTAAACACATGAAAATTATCATCGTCGGCAACGGCAAAGTGGGATACGCCCTTGCCCGTCAGCTCTCCAGTGAGGGACATGACCTTTCGCTGGTGGACAAAAATCCGGACAACCTTGCCCGTGCAGACGGCACGCTGGACGTGCTGTGTATCGAGGGAAACGGCGCCAGCATCCGCGTGCTGGACAGCGCCGGTGTCCGTCAATCCGATCTGGTCATCGCCGTTACCGAAGAAGACGAGATCAATCTGGTGTGTTGTCTGATCGCCAAAAAGCTCGGCGCCAAACACACCATTGCCCGCGTTCGCAACCCCGAATATCGGGCAGATGCCGATATGCTTAAGGCCGAGATCGGCCTGGACATGGTCATTAATCCCGATCTGGGTGCCGCCCAGGAGATTGCCCGCATTCTCTCCTTCCCTGCCGCTTTCAGCGTGGAGCCTTTTGCCCGGGGCCGCATTGACATGATCGGCCTGCAGGTGGCGGCAGAGGATGCACTCTGCGGTGTTCCCCTTTCTGATTTTTCACCTCTGCGAAAAGCGCAGGCTTTGGTATGCGCCGCACAGCGTGACGGAGAGTACATCATCCCCAACGGTGCCTATACGCCCCAGGCAGGCGACAGCATCTATCTCATCGGCGCCAAGTCCGATCTCCGCGCCATGCTCAAAACCATCGGGCGCAGCGTGTCCCCCATTCGAGATGTATCCATCATCGGCGGCAGCCGCTTGAGCATATATCTGGGCTGGGAACTGCAGCGCTCCGGCATTGACGTGCGCATCGTGGAACTGGATCATGAGAAATGCCTCCGTCTGAGCCGGCAGCTGCCCAAAGCCCTCATCATCGAGGGTGACGGTGCTGACAGCGCTCTTCTCCAGCAGGAGAATATTCTGGGCACCGATGCCCTGGTGGCCGTCACCGGTCGCGACGAGGACAACCTGCTGATGGCACTTTACGCCCGCCGAAACGGCATGGAAAAAGTGGTGGCAAAAATGAATCGGCCCAACTACAGTGAATTGGTGAAAGATATCGGACTTGACAGTATCGTATCCCCCAAGAACATCATTTCCGACAGCATCACCCGCTACGTACGTGCCCTGGCCAACAGCGAGGGCAGTCCTGTGGAAAGCCTATACAAGATGATGGACGGCTCAGTGGAAGCTCTGGAGTTTACCGTCGGTGAAAACGCCCGCATTCTCCACCAGCCGCTGAAAACCCTGCACCTGAAAAAGGGTGTTCTCGTGGCCGCCATCGGCCGCCGCAGCGACATTATCATTCCCGACGGCAACACCACCGTGGAACCCGGCGACCGGGTCGTCTTAGTCACCCACGGCATGATGGTGGATACACTGGACGATATACTGGCTTAAACGTAAAAAGGGCGGCATCTGCAGATGCCGCCCTTTTTATGCGCTCTTGACACACATGGTATAATACTTCTGATTGAGAATTTTGACGATTTGAGGAAAACACTATGGAATTGACAAGCGGCGTGCCCTTCGATAGCTTCGGCCTGTCCGATGCCACCATGCGCGCCATTCGCAACAAGCACTATGAGATTTCCACCCCTGTACAGGCCGGCTGTATTCCCCCCATGATGGCCGGAAAAGACGTGATCGCCAAGGCCCCTACCGGTACAGGCAAAACCATGGCATTCGGTCTTCCCATCATCGAGCGCGTAGATCCGCAAAGCGAACAGGTGCAGGCTGTGATCATGGCTCCCACCCGTGAGCTGGCCATCCAAATCACCGACGAACTCCGTGATGTGGCCGTGTGCCATGAAGGCGTTCGACTGGTCTGCCTCTACGGCGGCCAGCCCATCTCCAAGCAGATCAACGCCCTGAAGCGCCGTCCCCAAATCGTGGTGGCCACCCCCGGCCGGCTGAGCGACCACATCAAGCGCCGCACCGTGGATGTGCGCAATGTGCGCACCGTGGTGCTGGACGAGGCGGATCGCATGCTGGACATGGGCTTTATCCACGATGTGACCCAGCTGCTGGATAAAATGAAGTCCCGGGAAAACCTGGGCATGTTCTCCGCCACCATCAGCCGTGAAGTGTTGGATATCTCCTGGGTCTATCAGCGTGACCCTGAGGAGATCACCGTGCAGGCCACTCAGGAGAATAAGCCCGATATCACCCAGTATCGCATCGAGCTTGCCGCTGAAAATAAGGTAGGCGCCATTGCCAGCATCATCGAGCATGAAAACTACGACCGCGTGATCTGCTTCTGCAACACCAAGGGCAGCACGGAGCGTCTGTGCAAATTCCTGCAGATGCGGGGCTTGGATGCCCAGTGCATCCACGGCGATATCCCCCAGGGCAAGCGTGAGCAGGTGATGCAGCAGTTCCGTGACGGCAAGCTCCGCATTTTCGTCGCCACAGACGTTGCTTCCCGTGGCATTGATGTGGATGATGTGGACGCTGTGTTTAACTATGAGGTACCCGATGAAAACGAGTACTATGTCCATCGCGTGGGCCGTACCGGCCGAGCCAAAAGGCACGGCGTGGCCTATACCCTGCTGTCCGACTTCCCCAGTCGGATGCGACTGGACACCATCGTACGCGACACCCGGCAGGAAGTGACTTCCGCCAAATGGGAAAGTGACGGCACGGTAACACCCATTGAAAAGTAAGAGAATCCCGCACCTGGTGGTGCGGGATTTTTATATTCTTTACTTCTTGCCGCCGTGGGTGGCCTTCATACGCTTTTCATGGTTGAGAATGGTCTTGCGGATACGCAGGTTTTCAGGGGTGACCTCCAGCAGCTCATCGTCTGCCAGGAACTCCAGATCCTGCTCCAGGCTCATGCGGCGATAGGGCACCAGACGCAGTGCGTCATCGCTGCCGGAAGCACGGGTATTGGTGAGCTGCTTTTTCTTGCAAACGTTCACCACGATATCCTCCTGCTTGGGGCTGATGCCAACTACCATGCCCTCATAAACGCCCACATTGGCGCCGATGAGCAGAATGCCGCGCTCCTGTGCATTGAACAGGCCATAGGTGATGGACTCGCCGGTTTCGGAAGCCACCAGAGACCCGGTGTTGCGGCGCTGCAGATCGCCCTTATAGGGGGCGTAGGAATCGAATACGCTGGCCATGATACCCTCGCCGCGGGTGTCGGTCAAAAACTCGTTGCGATAGCCGAAAAGGCCGCGGGAAGGAACCAGGAACTCCAGCTTCATGCGGTTGCCCACGGGGGTCATCTCCACCAGATCGCCCTTGCGGGAGCCGATCTTCTCGATGACGGCGCCCACGCTCTCGGCGGGGACATCGCAGACCAGACGCTCGATGGGCTCGCAGCGCTTACCCTCGATGGTCTGATACAGTACACGGGGAGGAGACACCTGGAACTCATAGCCTTCGCGGCGCATGGTCTCGATGAGAATAGACAGGGACATCTCGCCGCGGCCTGCCACGTTGAAGGCGTCCATGGCGCCCTCGATCTCGGTGACACGCAGAGATACGTCCTTCAGGGTCTCGCGGAACAGACGGTCACGGAGCTGACGGGAGGTGACATACTTGCCCTCACGGCCTGCAAAGGGACTGTCGTTCACAGAGAAGGTCATCTCCATGGTAGGCGCGGAGATTTTCACGAAAGGCAGGGGCTCCACACAGTCGGGCACACAGATGGTGTCACCGATGGTGATATCGCCGATACCGGACATGGCGATGATGTTGCCGGCAGTGGCCTCGGTAATGGAGCGCTTGCCCAGGCCGTCAAACTCGTACATAGAAACGGCCTTGGCCTTCTTGGCGGGTGCATCGGGATTGTGGTAGTTGCACACGGCGATCTCCTGATTCTGCTTCAGGGAACCGCGCTCCACGCGACCCACGGCAATACGTCCCACAAAATCGTTGTAGTCGATGGCGGAAACCAGCATCTGGAAGGGCTGATCCACTTCGGCCTCTGGGGCGGGAATATACTCCAGAATGGTGTCAAACAAGGGCTTGAGATCCTCGCCGATCTTGTCGGGAGAATAACCGCAGATGCCGCTACGGGCGGAGCAGAACAGCATGGGGCTGTCCAGCTGATCGGCCGTGGCATCCAGATCGAGAAGAAGCTCCAACACCTCGTCAATGACCTCGTTGATGCGCTGGTCGGGACGGTCGATCTTATTGACCACCACGATGACACGGTGACCCAGTTCCAGAGCGCGGCTCAGCACAAAGCGGGTCTGGGGCATGGGACCCTCAGCGGCATCCACCAGCAGGATAACACCGTTGACCATCTTTAAAATACGCTCCACCTCGCCGCCGAAGTCAGCATGGCCCGGGGTGTCCACAATGTTGATCTTGGTGTCGCCGTACTGGATGGCGGTATTCTTGGCCAGGATGGTAATGCCGCGCTCACGCTCCAGATCGTTGGAGTCCATCACGCGATCCACGGTGTCCTGATTCTCGCGGTATACGCCGCCCTGCTTGAGCATCTGGTCCACCAGCGTGGTCTTGCCGTGGTCGACGTGGGCGATGATGGCAACGTTTCTCAGTTTCTCGTTTCTCAAAGGTAAAACCCCTTTCATGGGTAGAATGTAAAAAATAACACAACTTAAGTAGTATATACTCAGTTTTTTGCATTTGCAACCCTTTTGCCGCAGAAAAGTGCGCAAAATCCATTTATCCGTTGACAGTGTGAAGGATGTAGCGTAAAATGGTCGCCGTGGTGTTTCATATGCCTCCGTAGCTCAGTTGTATAGAGCGACCGCCTCCTAAGCGGTAGGCCACCAGTTAGAGTCTGGTCGGGGGTGCCAGTGAGAAGCCAGATTCTTCGTATTATGAAGAATCTGGCTTCTTTCATTTGGTCCATCGAAGCGGGCAAGAATGCATCGCTGTGCGTGTTCTCCAAAGATCTGCTTACCATTCCCGATACCGAGATTATGTCAACTGAGATGCTGAACTGTATGTACAAAGGCATCAGTCTTGAATCTCCGGAACAGGAATATATCCGGAAAATGATGGATCACATCAATTCCTACACGCGTAAGAACCTGGGCGACAGATCCGCGTATCAGGTGTTCAGTTTCCTGTATGATGAGGAGACTCTGGAAAAACTTCATGCAACTGTAATCCCTGCTGATGACATTATCCTAAAGCCAAGGCTACTGAGGAAGTAGTATTTTAGACCCGACGAAAACTGGACGTTAGTTTTGCAATTCAGCGGACGTTAGTATTTCAATTCAGCCATTTTTCAAACGTTCTTTACATTTTAGAATTTTTGTTCTATAATGCATTGTATAGGGGGATCATAACGAGGAGGTGATGGCCGTGTATACAATTCAACAAAGCTGTTGTTTTACCGGCAATCGCCCGGAAAAGTTGCCCTGGCGGGAGAATGAAAAAGATCTGCGCTGTCTCCTGGCCCAGGATCAGATTTACATCGCATTGGAAGATGCCTATGAGCGGGGTTTTCGCCATTTTATCTGCGGCATGGCCAGAGGAAGCGATTTATATTTCGCTGAATTGGTTCTCCAATTGCGGGTAAAATACCCATGTGTCACTTTGGAGGCCGCGATTCCCTATCGAGGGCAGTGCGATACCTGGAGCGACGCAGATAAAGCCCGTTATCTCCATCTGGTCGAGCAGTGCGATACCGTCACCGTATTGCAAGAGGAATATACCCCCGCCTGTATGCAGAAACGAAATCAATACATGGTGGATCACAGCTCTCTGGTCATTGCGCTATACAGCGGAACACCGGGCGGCACACGCTCCACCCTGCTATATGCCTTGCGCCAGGGCATAGAAACCATGATATTATCCCCGGAATAGTTTTCAAAGGAGAATCACAATGGAATATACCTACACTCCCCGCGGCACCTGTTCTCGCCGCATGACCGTAGAATTGGAAGACGGCATCATTAAAAACGTTGCCATTGAGGGCGGATGCTCCGGCAATCTGCAGGGCATCAGTTCCCTTGTCATCGGCATGAAAGCCACCGATGCCATTGAAAAGCTCCGTGGCATCAAATGCGGCCCCAGACCCACCTCCTGCCCGGATCAGCTCTCCATTGCTCTGGAGAAGGCTTTGCAGGAATGAGTGAATAAAAAGCAGTAGCATTGCGAACTGGTGGTTCGCAATGCTACTGTCTTTTATATCTTGTCAATGGTTTGGAATTGGAAGAGCGTGGTTTGTTCGAAAAGCTCTCCCCGCTTCAACACAGTGGTTGGAAATTCCGGAAACTCCGGAGCACAGGGGTAGTGCTGGGTTTCCAAACAGAAGCCATCCCTGCTTTCATAATGTGCACCGCTCTTTCCCACCGGTGTCCCGTCACCCAAGAAATTCCCACTGTAAAACAGGATGCCCGGCTGCGTCGTCGCCACCTGCATGGCAATTCCCGTCTGCGGTGCATAAACCAAGGCCGCCGGTGCTGTGTTCTCTTTCAAAACATAGCAATGGTCATACCCGCTCACCAGCTCCATCTGCTCACAGCTTATGGGAAAACCCCGGCCAATGCGGTGCATGCGGCGGAAGTCCATGGGAGTGTGATCCACCGGAAGAATCTGACCGGTGGGACAAAAATCGTCCGCCGTTTCCAGAAAGCTCTCTGCATTGAGTTGCAGCAAATGCTCGTCAATTTTCCCGCTTTGATGTCCCGCCAGATTAAAATAACTGTGGTTTGTGAGATTGATGATGGTGTCGGCATCCGATACCGCCTCGTATTTCACAGAAAACACATTATTGTCATCTAAAGCATAGGTCACAGAGACATCCACAGCTCCCGGATACCCTTCCTCACCGTCGGGACTGTGATAGGTAAGACGCACTCCGCCGCCACAGACACTGCCCTCAAAGACACGGTGGCTCCAGGTGCCGTGGCGATGATTGGGTCCTTCATTGGCAGGCAGCTCATACCGACTGCCATGAAGCGTGAACTCACTGCCGCGGATCCTGCTGGCATACCGGCCGATAAATGCACCAAAGTAAGCATCGCGGCTTTTCTCATAGGATGCAAGGTCGTCAAATCCCAACAGTATATCCGTGGGTTTTCCTTCTCGATCCGGGACCCACAGCTCTGTCAGGATGCAGCCGTAATCTAAAAAGGCGATACGAACACCGTTTCGGTTTTCCATTACATATCGGGTAACTGTTTGTCCCTGTTCTGTAATCCCGTAGATCCGGCTTGTCAGTTGCATGAGCTCACCTCCTCGCACAGGCAGTGATTTTATCAAATCTTTCTTTCCTTTGCAACAGCAATATACAAAATATCGTTTTTTGTTGCAGATGTCACTATTATTATTGTCTCTTTTCGGGTATACTGCAATCAAACTACAAAGGAGGGTTTTCCATGTCTATCATACATGTTACTACCGAGCAGTTTGATGAGGTCGTTCTCAACAGCAAAGAGCCCGTTTTGGTGGATTTCTGGGCCACCTGGTGCGGTCCCTGCCAGATGCTGGCTCCCGTGCTGGAGGAACTGGCCGCCGAGGACAACATGAAAATTGCCAAGATCGATGTTGACAAGGAAGGCGAGCTTGCCATCTCCTTCGGCATCGTCAGCATTCCCACGCTTCTGGTCTTCAAAGACGGTAAGATCGTCAACAAATCCGTGGGTCTTGTGGACAAAGCCACTATCCGCAAGCTGATGGTCTGATCACATCGCATAAAAAGGTGCTTCGACAACTGTCGAAGCGCCTTTTTCATTTTATAAGCTTCAACGGTTCTTTCATGTCCTTTTGGATTTTGGAGCCGTAGCGCTCCTCCTCGCTGAACACACAGCCGCAGTATTTCTGCATATAAAAGCCCAATTCTCTGGCCTGTGCCTGTCCCTCCCGGAAGCCAGGGCGAAAATCCCGGTACAAAAACTTTACACCATACAGCTTCCCCATCTGCTCCGCCGTTTCCGCCAGAAGCTCATGGTTCTGATAGGGGCTCACCAGAAGCGTGGTGGTAAAGCTGTCAAAGCCGTTTTCTGCTGCGAATTTGGCCGTCTGTCCGAGACGCATGGCGTAGCATTCCCCGCAGCGATGATCGATATCCTCACACACCGCACGGCAGAAGTCCCGCAGGCCGTAATTCTCCTGCAGGATCAACTCCATCCCGATGGTGGGAGCGTAGGTCATCAACGTATCCCGACGCGCTTTATATTCCATGTAGGGGTGAATATTGGGATTATACCAGTAGCTGACCGGCTCAATGCCTTCACGGCGAAGCTGCTCAATACAGCTCACCGAGCAAGGTGCACAGCAGGTGTGCATCAGTGTCTTTTTCATGGACTCTCCTTCAAGCACGAAACTTTTTCTCTGTTATACCACGCTCACCATGCCTTGACAAGTGAAAGCAGCGCACAAAATGTCAAGAAAAGCGCAACTCCTTCCCTTGTCTTATATTGGTTTCCTTGCTATGATGGCGATGCTGGCAGAAATAGCAATATTTTTCTCCGGTGTTGTGCTAAAAGTGCTACACTCCATACATTCTCTGCTGCAGTTTTCGATGGGCGGTATGATTTGCAGAGCAACCGAGTATCAATGGTTATGATTACCGTCCTTCGCAGAAGAAAGGAGCTTCTCATGGAAAAGAAATCTGTTTTGAAAAACTATACTTTCCTGGGCATTATGCTGGGTGCCATGGTCCTGGGCTGCATCGTAGGTTGGTTTGCACCGAATTTCGGCCATACCATCAAGCCTCTGGGCACCGTGTTCATCAACATGATGTTCTGCGTTGTCGTGCCTCTGGTGTTTGCCTCCATTGCCGGCTCTGTGGCTTCGATGAAGAGCCGCAAGCGTGCCGGTAAGATCATGGGTACCACGGTGGCCATTTTCGTCATCACCGGCGCTATCGCCGCCGTCATTATGTTCGTGCTCATGAAGATCTTCCCGCCGGTAGTGTCCGCCTGGAGTGACATTCCCACCGAGGAAATGGGCGAATACGCCTCTATTTCCGATCTGATCGTCAACTTCTTTACCGCCAGCGACTTTGTGGGTCTTCTCACCCGCAGAGCCATGCTGCCTCTGATCGTCTTTTCCATTCTCTTCGGCTTTGCAGCCAATGCCGCTCAGGGTCCTGAGGGTTCCATTGCCCAGTGGCTTCGCGGACTGAGCGATGTGATGATGAAGTTCGTACAGATCATCACCTACTACGCCCCCATCGCATTTTTTGCCATCTTTGCCGACCTGGTGGCCCGCTACGGCGCTGAGGTCATCAGCGGCTATGGTCGTGCGCTTGCCGTCTACTATCCCCTCTGCTTTGTGTACCTCTTTACCGCGTTCCCCCTGTTTGCCCGCTTCGGTGGCGGCAAGGGTGCCGTGCGGGTAATGTTCCGCAACCTGATCCGTCCCGCTGTGGTGTCTCTTGGCACCTGCTCCTCTGTGGCCACCATTCCCACCAATATGGAGGTCTCCGAATCCACCGGCATCAGCAAGGATGTCAGCGAGATGGTGATTCCTCTGGGCGCCACCATGCATATGGACGGCTCCTGCTTCTCCTGCGTGTTGAAGATTGCCTTTGTGTGGGGCGTGTTCGGTCAGGACCTCAGCTGGGGTAAACTGATTCCCATCGTACTGGTAGCCGTGCTCTCCTCCGTGGGTATGTCCGGTGTGCCCGGTGGCGGTTATATCGGTGAATACATCATCTGCTCCATTTTCTTCCCCACCCAGATTGAGATGGCTTTCCCCATCCTGATGATGATCGGCAACCTGGTGGATCCTCCCGCAACCATGATCAACTCCGCCGGCGATTATGTGGTCAGCTTCATGGTGTCCCGCTTCGTGGACGGCAAGGATTGGCTGCAGAAGGCTATGAAAAAATAAGCACAGTGTAAACCAAAAGACGGACACCATCCGGTGTCCGTCTTTTTTATTCCGTAAACAGTGTAAAGGCCAGTTCTGCCTGCGCCTGCAAAAGGGCAAGGCCTCCGATGGTGGTGTGTCCTTTGGCCGCAGCACGTTGCAAGAGCTCTGTTTCCAATGGGTTGTACACCAGATCGTATACAACTGCCTTCGGCGGCAGCTTCTCCAGAAATGCCCAGTCCGAAAAGCTTTCCTGACCGGCCATGCCCAGTGATGTGGCATTCACCAGCAAGTCGCAGGACAATACTTTCTGATATAATCCGCCCCATGGCACTTCGCCATTTTGAGGATGTCGAGCACAGACCGTCACCTCTGCCCCGGCATGCTCCAGCGCATAGCGCAAGGCATGAGATGCGCCGCCATTGCCCAAAAGCAGCACTTTTTTTCCCATCGGGACGAATGGAAGCGATTTGATAAAGCCTGCACCGTCCGTATTATAGCCGGTGACTTTCCCCTTGCGTACCACAACAGTATTCACGGCACCCATAGACTTCGCCGTTTCGTCCAGTTCGTCCAGAAGCGGTAAAATAGCGCTTTTCAGCGGCATGGTCACATTAAAGCCGTCCCAGACACCCGCCCTGGCGTCGGCCACAAAGTCCGCCAGTGTCCGGCGGGTCACGGTAACGGCTTCATAGCTGCCGACGATGCCGGCTTTTCGCATCAGTTCGCCCTGGATGGCCGGACTGCGGCTATGTCCCACCGGATCACCGATCACACACAGCTTCAGCATTTCACTTGCTCCTTCAACTGTTCCATGGCCTCCCAATAGCCCTCAAATCCATGGCCTGCGATCATAGCCACGCAGGCCGGCGCCGTTACGGAAACTCTGCGCCAAGGATCGCGGCTCGTGATATCGGAGATATGCACCTCAATGGCCGGCACCGGGCTGTCCAGCAGCGCATCATAGATGGCATAGCTGTAGTGGGCATAGGCACCGGGATTGATAACCATGCCGTCAAACCGTCCACGGGCCTGCTGAATGGTGTCGATGATGGCTCCCTCGTGGTTGCTTTGGAAAAAGCTCACCCGGTCGCCACGGCTCTTTGCCCAATCCTCTATTAATTTACATAATTCAGTATAGGTTCCGGTTCCGTACTGTTTGGGGTCTCTTTGACCCAGCATGTTCAGATTGGGGCCATTGATGATCAGAAAATTCATTTTTGCTTCCTCCACCAGTCCGCAATCATTTCTACTTCCCTATCTATTTCGTCTTCACCCACAGTAAGATCTGCCAAATCCAGATAGAATCTCCGACGCTCATGGGATAATTGCTGCAGGGTATGGTCTTCCATCACAGGTCTTCCGTCTGCTTGAAAAGTTAACATAATATTTTCGGCTGACCGATCTAAAAAGACGACATTTGCCGAGCGCAATGCCTGACGGTTTTCCTCTGCCAACACGACACCACCGCCGGTGGCGATCACGTATCCGTCCCGCTCCAACAGCTTCCGAAGGCAGAGAGTCTCCTGCTGTCGAAACCATTTTTCGCCTTCCGATGCGAAAATTTCCGGTATGCTCATCCCCGCGATTTCTACTACTGCATCATCCATATCCGCAAAGGGCATCTGCAGGGTTCTTGCCAGGGCTTTTCCCACGGTGGTTTTCCCTGCACCCGGCAAGCCGATCAGCACCAGATTCATTTCTGCTCCTCCCGACTCTGCTCCATCAAAAGGGAAAACAACTCCTCCACCTGCCGGCGATACTCCGGTGCCAGATCTCCGCGACTGCAAAGGACTTCCGCTTCTCGGACAGCGTCCTGTATGGGCAGGCGGTGTTCTTTTTTATAGCCACCGATTTTGCCGGCAATTTCCAGGCGGCGGGTGGCCAATGCCACCAGGTCCTTATCAATCTCATCTAATTCCCTGCGGTATCCTGCCAGAGAATCCTCCCGAGGCAATAAGCGCATAACAGCCAGTGCCGCAGCGGCCTCTACTGCCGGTGCGGCCCGCAGGGCAATACAGGCATCATGTCGCCCTTGGATTGCAATATCTACAATTTCATTTGACTTTATGTCAACTGTCTTCTGCTTTTTGGAAATAGATTGAGTAGGCCGAAATGTCACCGTAAAGGTGACGGGCATGCCATTGGTCATTCCACCGTTGATGCCGCCGGCGTGGTTTGTTTCCGTGTAAATCTCTTCGCCATCTGTACGCAGAGCATCATTCGCCTTACTGCCGCGCATATGGGCAAAACCTTCACCGGCACCGAACCCCACGGCCTTGACCGCCGGAATGGCGAATACCTGTCGCGCGATCTCGCTGTCAACAGATTCTTTCCAGCCGAAATCGCCTAAACCGGCCGGCAATCCATCAATCGTGCACCGGATCTGTCCGCCTGCGCTGTCGCCGTCTGCCTTAGCCGCGGCGGCCCTTTCCCTGAGCTCATCTTCTCCCACTACTTCTGCTGAGATGATGATGCCCCACTCCTTGAGATAGGTCTGGGCAATACTGCCCGCCACCACCAGCGGTGCTGTCAGGCGGCCGGAGTGGTGGCCGCCGCCGCGGTAATCGTTATGCCCATTGGACTTCACCCATGCCGCATAATCCGCGTGGCCGGGACGGGGTGTATTTTTCAGAGCTTCATAATCTCCGGAATGTACATCGCCATTGCGAATGACAGCCACCAGCGGATCACCGGTCGTCTTGCCCTCGAAAACGCCGGAGAGATATTCCACCTTGTCTTCTTCGCATCGTGCTGTGGTCAGACCGCCCTTTCCGGCACGGCGCAGCATCTGCCCGGCAATAAAAGTCTCGTCTACCGTCAGTCCGGCAGGGATATTTTCCAGTAAAACGCCCACCACAGGGCCATGGGACTCTCCGAACAGGGTATAGTCCAGCACTTCTCTCACTCCTCGATCTGCCCACCCAGGGCAACATAGTCTTTCCAGAATTGCGGATAGGATTTGCTCACACATCCCGAGTCCAGCAATTCTATCGGTTCGTCGCAAAACAGCGCCGCAAAAGCTGCCAAAAAGACCATGCGGTGATCTCTGTCCGGATCGATCACCACGCCGCCATGCAAGCGATCGCGGCCAAAAATTGTTATGGTATCCTCCGACACCTCAACTCTCACGCCCAGCGCGGTCAGGATTTTCTGCACATTGCGCAATCTATCGCTCTCTTTATCCCGCAGGAAGGCACAATGGATCATTTTAGTCACCTTACCCGGGCAGAGTGCCGCATATAAGGCCAATACCGGGAAAATGTCGGGCGCCACGGAAATATCAACCGTGTCCGGCAGGTGATCCAAGTAGTCCAGGATGGCTTTGTCCGGCTGCTTGCTCTCGTTACAAATAGTTGTTATGTTAACTTCGTTGCTCAGCCTTTTGGCCATGGCATACCATGCCGCAGCAGACCAGTCGGTCTCCGCTTTTATCGGCGCAATCTGGTACTTCTGACCGCCGGGGACAGCAAAGCCATCGGGTGTTTTCTCTATGCCGATTCCGTAGCGGTGCAAAGCGGAAACCGTCATGTCCACATATCCGGAGGATACCGCGTTTTCCGTACGTACGACAGAATCCCCCTCCAACAGAGGCAATGCCATCAGAAGGCCGCTTGTCACCTGGGAGGTTCTGGAGGCATCGATCAGATACGCTCCGCTTCGGAGCGCTTCACGGATACACCATCCCTTTTGGGTCCGTTCAATAGGAAGTCCTGCCGGAACGGGTCGTTCCAAGAGGCGCGGTGAACCTGTAAACGTGACACCTCTCTTCCCCATGGCCGCCGCAAGAGGCAGCAAAAAGCGCAACGTAGTGCCGCTTTCTCCGCAGTCCACGATCTTTTCGCCGTCCCGAAGAGCGATAAGCGCTCTCTGCGTCATCTGTACGTCCTTTGGCACCGCCGGGATCTGCGGATATTCACCGCACATGGCCTGACAGATGAGTTCACGGTGTAAGATGCTTTTACTGACAGGCGGCGTGACCTCTCCCCACAGGGTAGCGGGATACAGCTTCACAGCGCCACCTCCAAAAGCTTTTCTATCGGTACGGAAGTCACCTCGGCATTTTCTACTTCCGCTACGATAACAATACTGATCCTATCACCCCGGGCTTTTTTATCCCGTTTGAGATAGGTTTCGCAGGTCGCTTTATCGCAGTGGATGCAGCCGGGCAGTTCGTATTTCTCCAGTAGCGGTAACAGCCGATCATAGACCTCCACGCCGCCGATACCCCTTGCGCACTGCCAGCGCAGCATCTGCGCCATACCAGCCGCCACAGCTTCCCCGTGGGTATAGGTGCCATACTGCCCCATTGCCTCATAAACATGGCCGAAGGTATGGCCGAAGTTCAGGATATGACGAACTCCAAGATCCTCCTCGTCTTCCTCTACCAACTTTTTCTTGATGGCAAGGCATTTCTCTATCAGATGTGTCCAATCGGGTTTATCTGCCATCAGCTCTTCCAAAATACTGCAATCGGCAATGAGGCCATACTTGATCACCTCTGCCACACCGCTGCGGAACTGCCTGGTAGGCAAGGTCCAGAGCAGATCGGGATCCACTACCACCATACGGGGTGGATAAAAAGCGCCGATGAGGTTTTTTCCCTCCGGCACATCAATGCCAACTTTACCACCGATGGCGCTGTCCACCTGGGCCAACAGACTGGTGGGTACCTGCACCAAAGTCACGCCCCGCAAAAGCGTGGCCGCAGCAAAACCGGCCAGATCACCAACCATACCGCCGCCCAGTGCCACGATACCGTCGCTCCGCGAAAAACCCTCCTGCAACAGTTTGCGGCAGAGCGTTTCATAGGTCGCCACGGTTTTGTGTCCTTCTCCGGCAGGGATTGTCACCAGTTGTGCTGACAGTCCCTCGGTCTGCAAACAGGACACTGCCTTTTCGCCGTAGAGAGCCGCTACCTTTTCATCGGCAACAATTGCCCAGCGCATAGGACTCAGGCCACTGAGATATACACCCAAACGGGAAAAAGCATCTCTTTCGACGATCACACGGTATTCTTGCTTTTTTGCTTTCACCGTCAGTTCCATAGCGCACCTCCACCCATTAGTTTCTTTTATTTTATCCACTTTTCGCCATTCTGTAAAGTAAAAAAGGAAACCGCACTGCAAAATCAAAAGTTTGCAATGCGGTTCCTATTATATCGGTAAGTTTTCCCGATTTTTACCGAAAGCATGTCAAAAGATGATCTGCCCGTCCTCGTTTACAAGAAGCTCTTTGGGCGGTGTATGGCTGGAAAAGCGCTGCGCACTCAGGGTGCAGGCATATGCGCCGGCATTGCCCACCTCGATCAGATCGCCGACTTCCAGTCGGGGCCCTGTGAAATTCTCCTGCAGAATATCCTGGGCACAGCACAGATTGCCCACGATGTCTGCGGTCTCCGTAGCCGCCTCATCTCCGTGAGCGGTGATGGGAAAGGCATATTCTGCAGTGAACATCGGCTCATTGGGCGTAAGGGGGCCGTCTCCCACGGCACGGCGCAGCATGGCGGCAATGGCAGGCTTCTGCAGGCCGTTCATGCAGTTTTCCACGATGACATAGGTCTTGCCGCGAGATACCTTTTTGTCCACTACCCGTAGAAAATAGCTGCCCATCTGAGCGGTAAGAAAACGGCCGGACTCGATTAAAAGCCGCGCTTTCCAGGTCTTGTTATTCTCTTCGGCAATGGCATCGGTATAGGTGCGCAGACGGGCAAAATCAAGGGGAGACTCTTTCTTCAGGTCGTAGGCAATGCCAACACCGCCGCCGAAGTTCACATAGGAAAGAGGCCTTTTCAGCAATGCGGACAATCTCTTGGCACATTCCCAGCACGCACGGTAATACTGTCCCAGAATATCAGCATCAAGGTTCTGGGACTTCAGGTGGATATGGATGCCCTCTATCTCCACAGGCGCATTCTTTAACAGTTCTGCCAGGCGGGGAAGGTCTTCCTCATCGATGCCGAACTTGCTGGTGTGACCCTGACCACCGCCCATAGCGTAATCGGGATTCAGGCGAATGCCGATCATCTTTTTCTCGCCTCGCGCAGCCGCCAAGGCGCCAATACGGGATACCTCGCCCAGGGAGTCTGCAATCAGATGGCCATGCTCCCATGTGGACAAAACCGCCTTATCCGACTTTCCGGCTGCAGAGAAATAGATATCGCGCCCCGGCATACCGCAGTGCTCTGCCAAAAGGACCTCCTGGGCAGATGCGGCATCTGCGCCTACTCCCAATGAGGCCAGGGCCGTCAACACCGGCGGAAAGGGATTTGCCTTGACGGAAAAGAGAAAATCATAAGCCGGAAACATCTGCCGGAGCGTTTTTGCCTGCTGACACAGCTTCTCGTATTGGTAGAGAAAACAGGGCGCGTTTTCCCGTGCCACAGATAGAATCTTCTGGTTCATGGTCGTTCCTCCTTATATTTTCATGGAGCGGATTCCGCGTGACAGTTTTGCTCCGATTCCCGGAGACGGGCTTGCCGTCAAAAGAGGCACGCGTTTCTGCTATTTAGTTGATTATACCATGTCCTCTTTTCATTCACAATATGGAGGATCAGGAAAAAGGCCACGAAAACGGACTGAATCAAGTGAATTTATAAAGATTTAGCGAAAAAGCAGCGGTGAATATCTGCCTTTTTAAGGCAGTATTTA
>R24__coassemble_429_pt1 | contig 28653 bp, 34 predicted proteins | sample R24__metabat2_high_PE_003 | metagenome-assembled genome bin R24 | reverse complement strand
AATGCTTCATTTGTATCAATGTTGTCAACAACGGGTCCGCTTCGCGTATCATCATGGTACGGAGAATTTCCTTCGGGATCACCACTCGGCCTAAATCACCAATGCGACGTACGATTCCGGTTGCTTTCATATGATAAAATCATCCTTTACAGTAAAAGTTCGGTATTCATAGTGTGTGTAGCAATAAGATAGATTATGCGGACATATTGTTGATTCAAAAAGCGCAGGCGACGTTGGGAAGAATGCCCGCAATGAAGATCATTTGCTTTTTTTCTGCGGGTGTGCTACCATGATAAAAAATATGCAAGGAGGGCGAACAGCATGAACATTCTGGTGACAGGCGGCGCCGGTTATATCGGGAGCCATACCTGTGTAGAACTGATCGCAGCCGGCTATACGCCGATCGTTGTGGACAATCTTTGCAACTCCTGCGAGGAGAGCTTGCGCCGTGTGGAAAAAATCACGGGGAAGCACGTAGAGTATATCTGCGGTGATGTTCGGGATGAAGTCTTGCTGGATCGCGTTTTTTCCCGATATGATATTGGGTGCTGCATCCACTTTGCAGGGCTGAAGGCCGTTGGCGAATCGGTGGAAAAGCCCCTGGAGTATTATGAGAATAATTTGGGTTCTACCATGACGCTGTGCAAAGCCATGGCGGCACACGGCGTGAAAAAAATTGTTTTTTCCTCTTCGGCAACTGTCTATTCCGGCGATAATGAGATGCCTCTGCGGGAGACATCCAAAACCGGCAATTGCACCAATCCCTACGGATGGACCAAGTACATGGGCGAGCAGATCCTGCGGGATATTGCCAAGGCCGATCCGCAGTGGTCGGTGGTGCTCCTGCGCTATTTTAACCCGGTGGGAGCGCATCCCAGCGGTCTTATCGGCGAGCATCCCAACGGCATTCCCAACAATTTGATGCCCTTTATTTCTCAGACCGCCGTTGGTAAGCGGGATCACCTGAATGTATTCGGCAATGACTATGACACACCTGACGGTACCGGCGTGCGTGATTATATCCACGTGGTAGATCTGGCCCGAGGTCATGTGGCGGCCATTGACTACCTATTGAAGAACAGCGGCGAGGCGGTATTTAACCTGGGAACAGGCCATGGCTACAGCGTGCTGGATATGGTGAATGCCTTTGAGCGGGAAAATCACGTGAAGGTCCCTTATGAGATCGCTCCGCGCCGTGCAGGGGATTTGGCGATCTGCTATGCCGACCCGAGTCGCAGCGAGGAGATCCTGGGCTGGAGAGCGCAGCTGGATCAAAACGATATGTGCCGCGACGCATGGAACTGGCAGAGCAAAAACCCAAATGGCTACGATGCCGAATAAGGGTATCATATCGAAATTACGGCAGGAGAGCATATGGATGCTCTCCTGCTTTGCAGTTATTTGGGCAATGCTTTTGTGCAGTCCTACAAAAAAACAGGTCGGGCACATATGAAAACGGGTAAATATGGAGAAGTAAACCCTGAGTTTTGCATGATAGTTGCGTAGAAAATTCATTTTCAGTGAGAACGAAATAAAAAAATCATACAGGGAAGCGTAATCCTGCATAATGGGAAGTTTTTCATCAAATTTGCAGGAAAATTTGCAATAATAGTAGTGAATTCTTGCACAGCCGTTGAGATAAATTGATCTATACTGCAGTATAACTTGCAAATTGTGCATAATTGAGGTGTAATTTTGCTGTTATTGAAATTCGTCTTGCATTTCTGAAAGGAGAGGCGTATATTGAGTATAACAAAAAGCAAGAAAACTTGCTGATGATGAAAGAGGTGTTCAGAATGCTGGCAGTGATTGGTGTTTGCGGAGCAGCTTATTTTGCAGGTATGATTTACATGACCGTAGCGGGCATGAAGGATTGATTTATAAGAATACTTTTAAGGAGCAGACTTTCGTCTGCTCCTTTTTTGTTGCCGTTTGTAGGGCAACTTTGTATTTTTTCACGCGGATAGTATAAGGAACTTTTTCATTTGAGGAAGAAAGGGGGAACGGTTGGATGGAAACGATTGCGCGGATCGGTCAAGTCTGCTCCTGCGTGACAACAGTGGTGGCAGCTGCGGTATTGCTGATTCGCCCGCTGCGCCATGCATTGAGCGGCACAAGAGATCTTTGTCAAGGACAGAAATGCCTTCTGCGCAGCACAATGCTGCATACCTATTACAAGGGGCGTGAGGCACAAAGCCTGCGGCAATATGAATATGAAAATTTCCTGTTAGCCTATAAGGCATACAAGGCCCTGGGCGGGAACTCTTTTATCGACCATATCGCGCAGGAGATCAGTACTTGGCATATTATGACATAAGGAGGAGTAAAAATGGACTTTGGGATTGCAGGTGTGGCGGCTATTACGGTGATCGCGTATATTGTGGGCCTGACGGTGAAAGCCAGCGGTTTGCATGATCGTTGGATCCCCATTATCTGCGGTGGTACAGGTGGCGTGCTGGGTGTGACCGCAATGTTTTTCATGCCGGAGTTTCCGGCGCAGGATGTGATCTCTGCAGCGGCAGTTGGCATCGTCAGCGGATTGGCCGCCACCGGTGTCAACCAGTGTGTAAAGCAGATGAGTCAGAGCAGGGAGGACGAAAATGCCTAAGATCTATCTTTCTCCGGCCTATCACAAGGCCAACAACTGCTCGGTAAACGGCTGCTATGAAACGACACATAATAACGAGTATATGGATGCGCTGGAACCGTTTTTAAAGGCCTGCGGCATTGACTTCAAGCGCGGTCCGCGCCGCGTCCCCATGAGCAACGAGGACGGTACAGCACTGATGAAACAGGCTGTGGCAGAATCCAATGCCTACGGCGCGGATATCCACTATGTCAGCCATACCAACGCTTCCGGCAATGTGGCGGGAGACGGCAAGATCCGTGGTTGCAGACCTATTATTTATAAGGGCAGTGCCCGTGGCGAAAAGCTGGCGGAGAGTATGGTAAAATACCGCAGGGAAGTCTATCCCTGCGGTGTACAGCTTAACCGCCGCACCGACCTCTATGAGCTGTCCGTTCCCAATGGGGTGAGTTTCTATGAAGAGCACGTGTTCCATGACAATAGGGAGGATGCCCTATGGTTTCATGAGAATCTGACTGCTGTTGCCCGCAGTGCGGCAAAGGGCTTCTGTGAATACTTCGGCATTCCGTTTGTGGAGCCCGGCGGCGCAGAAGCTACCCGGACGGATACGAAGTCTCAGGCAGCCTCCGAAAATCGTGTGACCATCACCTTTTCAGACAGCGCAAAGGCGCAGGAATTTCTGGGTGCATTGAAAAACGCTGTTATTGAATAAAGGAAGAGCAGGGCAAAAGCCCTGCTCTTCCTTTACAGGTAAAAAAATCAATAGTTCTCGCAGCGAACCTCGAAGAATGCCTGGGGATGAGCGCAGGTGGGGCAGACCTGGGGGGCCTTGGTGCCAACTACGATGTGACCGCAGTTACGGCATTCCCAAACCTTGACTTCGCTCTTCTCAAAGACCTTCTGTGCCTCCACGTTCTTCAGCAGGGCGCGGTAGCGCTCCTCGTGCTCCTTTTCAATAGCGCCAACCAGACGGAAACGGGCGGCCAGCTCTTTGAAGCCTTCTTCGTCAGCTTCGCGGGCCATGCGGTCGTACATATCGGTCCACTCGTAATTCTCACCATCGGCGGCATGCTGCAGGTTCTCGGCGGTGTTGCCCAGCTCACCCAGAGCCTTGAACCACAGCTTGGCGTGTTCCTTTTCATTATCGGCAGTTTTCTGGAAAATTGCAGAAATCTGCTCATAGCCCTCTTTCTTGGCAACGGAGGCAAAATAGGTGTACTTGTTGCGAGCCATGCTCTCACCTGCGAAAGCTTCCCACAGGTTCTTTTCGGTTTTGGTACCGGCTAATTTCTTATCCATAATAAATACTCCCTTCATAAAATACTATGTATCAGCGGAAGTGTTATGCCGCTAAAGACATCTTATCCATAGATTAACAGATTTTCAAATAATTACAAGTGGCAAATACAACAGGCGGAATGACTACTTCACAGGTTTTCCGTTCAGCGCGGCATAGGCCAGTTTTTCACCCTCATAGCAGAGCTTTAAGGAGAAAAAGGGACAGTCATCATGAATCAGGCGCAGAAAGATCCTGTCACCCTCCCACTGAGGTAAGGCACCCAGAGCGTCCTTGTGGAGCCACTCCAGCACGCCCTCATCGCATTCGCGCAATGTGCCGGTATAGCCGGTGGCGGTGAATAGATGCATGTACTCTGTTTCCCAGCGGTCGGATACAAAGGTCACGATGCCGCGATACCGATAATCGGTCAGGGTAAGGCCGGTTTCCTCCAATGTTTCCCGCAGTACACATTCCTCGGGGCTTTCTCCGTCCAGAAATTTGCCGCCCACACCTATCCACTTGTCGCGGTTTTCGTCATTTTCCTTTTTGACGCGGTGAAGCATCAGGTATTCTCCTTTTTCGTTTTCGATATAGCATAAGGTGGTGTTTTTCATCCTACTGCCTCCTATGATAGCCTTGTGCTATTGTACCATAGCCGCCGCCGTGGTACAATGAAAAAAAGGGGAGATGACGTATGGAATATGAAGTGATCCGTTCCCACCGCCGTACTATGGCGCTGGAAGTGCGCAAGGACGGATCGGTAGTGGTGCGCGCGCCGCATTTTGCAGACAGCGGCACTGTTGCGCGGTTTGTGAAATCTCATGAGGAATGGATCGCGAAAAAACAGGAAAAGATGATGCGCCGCACCCAGACCCATCCGGAGCCGACACCGCAACAGGTGAAGCACTATCGACGTATGGCACAGGAACTCCTGCCTGTTCGGCTGGAATACTGGTCAGAAATCATTGGTGTGCAGCCTACAGCACTGCATATCACATCTGCCCGCACACGCTTTGGCAGCTGTTCGGCTAAAAACAGTATCTCCTTTTCCTGGCGATTGATGCAGTATTCGCCGGAGACCATTGATTACGTGGTAGTACATGAGCTGTGCCATATCCTTCATCACGATCACAGCGCTGCATTCTGGGCGGAGGTCTCTCGATATCTGCCGGATTATAAAGAGAGCCAAAAGCAACTGAAGACCGAATGAATATTGAAAAGCTGCACAGAAAATCCGTGCAGCTTTTCAACGATTTGAGGATAGAAAGGAAAAGCAATTCATAGTTCGAATTACTGTGATTAAAATACACGTAAGCGCCCCATTTGTAAAGCGACAAATAGTAATAGAAACATGAGAAATACTCATATATGATATTCGACACAAATTTACAAAATACCCGTACTACAAAGAAAAAACTTGCGGGAATTCGCGAAATTGGGTATAATGCATCTATGAAATAAAAACATGGAAGGTGAGCACAATGGACAGTAAGAAACTGGAAGCCTTGGTTACCTCGGTAGAACAGGGAAGCTTCACCCGTGCCGCTGAGATCCTGGGCTATACCCAATCCGGGCTGACTCACATGATGAACGCGCTGGAAAAGGATATCGGTTTTCCCGTGCTGGTACGGTGTCGCAGCGGCGTGAGATTGACCGCCGCAGGAGAGAAAGTGTTCCCCTTTATCCGCGAGTGCCTATCGTCCACAAAGGAATTGGAACAGCAGATCCGTTTGGTGAAGACCCAGAAAGAGGACACAATCCGTGTAGCAGCCTATGCCAGTATTGCCATGCATTGGCTGCCGGAAGTCATTGAGCAGTTTCACGCCCAGCACCATGATGTGCATGTGGATCTGAAAATGGGCAGTGTGGAGGAGGTTTACCGTTGGATCCAGGAGGATAAGGTGGACATTGCCTTCGCCAGTCGACAGGATCTGTTGGGCCCTATGGACTGGACTCCGTTGCGTGACGACCCGTTGATGGCGATCCTGCCAAAGGACTATGATCTGCACGGTGCCGAGACCTTTGATATGCGTCTTTTTCAGGATCAGGAATTCCTGATGCCGGCGCTGGGTTTTGATTTGGACATTACCCGCGCCCTGGAGCGCTGCAATGTGACGCCCATCGTACAGCTGATGGAGGTCAGCGACAGTGTTGTGATCTCCATGGTGAGCCACGGCCTGGGTGTAAGCATGCTCAGCGAGCTGGTGCTCAAAGGCCGCCGTGATACGGTGCAGGCCCTGCCACTGTACCCTGCCGCCGTGCGGGAACTGGGCATCGTGACACGCAGCAAAAACAATCTGCGGCCGGTGGCACGGCATTTCGTGGCCACGGCCTGCGAAATGATACGAGCAATGTGAGGCAAACATGAATTTCAAAGAGCTTACTTTTGAGGACATTGGCCTGATAAGAAGATATTATGTAAACTGCAATTATCGCCTTTGCGAATACAGTGCCGGCGTAAAGCTCATGTGGCGGAGTTATCTGCACCCGTTCTATGCTTTGACAGCAGGGTGTCTTGTGATCAAAAACATTATTGAGGGACGCGTGCAGTTTGACTATCCGATTCCCGGTGAAAATGGGGATATTGACGGAGCGTTGACGGCGATTGAGAAGTATTGCACCCAACAGGGAATACGGCCGGTGATCTCTGTGGTGCCCGAAAGTGTTGCCGCGCATCTCCTTATGCGCTATCCTCATTTTTCGCTGAGCAATGAGCAGTCGTGGAAAGATTATGTATACTCGAGAGCAGACCTGGCGGAGTTTGCGGGCAGAAAATACAGCGGCCAGCGGAATCATATCAATAAGTTCCGAAAAGAACATCCGCAGGCGGAGTTTTATCCGCTGACCGCGGCAGACGGTGAGCTACTTGAGCAATTCTGGGAAGACTATCAAAGGGAATTTGATAAAGGCAGTGCCATGGCAGAGCGTGAACTGGCCTCGGCCCGGGAGATGTTTTTGCATCTGGACAGCGGTGCTTTCCGTGCCGGCGGCATGGTGGAAAACGGGCGATTGCTATCCGTCTGCCTGGCAGAAAAATGCGGTGATACGCTTCTGGATCATATTGAGAAGGCGCTCTATTCCTGTGCCGGGGTGTACCCGGCCATGGTACAGGCCTTTGCCCGATACTATGGACAGGATTGCAAGTGGATCAACCGTGAGGACGATGCCCGGGATCGGGGACTTCGCATGAGCAAGCGGCAATATCTGCCCACGTCTATGGATGGTAAGCTGTGCTTTGCTGTGGGTAGTCAGCTGGATCTTCTCCCGGAGATCCCCGAGATCAAGACCCGAAGATTGACAATGAGTGCATTTTCTGAAGAGGACAAGCCTGTGTATAACGCCATCTGTCTGGACGATGAGCGCAACCGCTGGTGGGGCTATGATTATCACAAGGATCTCCGGGGTGAATGGACAGAGGACTATTTCCTGCAGGTGGCCCGTGAAGATTTTGCCGCGAAAAACGCCGTCAACTGGGCTGTGCGGTTAGACGGAAAGTGCATCGGGGAAGTGGTGCTCTACAACCACGACTGGCGCGGCGGCATGGAACTGGGCTGCCGTATTGCCCCTGAATTTTCCGGCCACGGCTACGGCACGGAGGGCTTTTCCGCGGCGGCAAATTGGGCTCTCTATACGCTGGGACTTACCCGTGTAGTAGCCAAGTGCTTCCATGAAAATGTGGCATCCCGGAAGATGCTGGAGAGCTGTATGCGAAAGTCCGGTGAGGATGAGAAGTTTATCTATTACGAAAAGTACGAATAAATGATGGCGGACAGTACAGTCCGCCATCATTTATTCTCAAAACGCTCTTGGCCTGTTTTCGATGGCGGCATCCAGTGTGGCCTGCCGCAGTTCATCCATGCAGCGGATGTGTTTTCCCTGCAGAAGAGTCTGGGTGGCGGGCGGCAGAGTGTAATAGTAGTCGTAAGCGTTCACGTCATTGTTCAGCAGATCGGTCAAACCGGAATAATACTTCATAGTAACACCTCCGTGCTTATTTTGCGCAGAGGCGGCGATTTTATGTGGACAGAACCGCAATGGAAAAAAGTGCGAATCACTGCAACCAAAAGGGGAAAGCGTGTGTCTATATGGGCGAATGGCTGTTCAAAATACAAAACAGCAGGGGGAATGCACTTGGAGGAAAAGAGGATGCTGCGCAGACTGTGCTGCGGCTCGGAGGAAGCGCTGGCATGGTTTATCCGGCAATACACGCCCTATGTGGGTGCTGTTGTCTACCGCGTCATCGGGTCATCCATGTCCCCGGCGGATGTGGAGGAGGTCACGGCGGACGTATTCGTGGCGCTGTGGAGCCACGCCGGGGACATTCGCACACAGCAGGTAAAAGGCTGGCTGGGTACTGTGGCGCGGAATACGGCGAAAAACAAGCTGCGGGAGATGGGACAGGAGCTTCCCCTGGAGGACGATGTTCTTTTGACCGACGGCACCACGCCGGAGACCGAGAGCGAAAAGCGCGACCAGCTCCTGACGGTGCGGCGGGCGGTGCTGACCATGGAGGAGCCGGACCGGGAGATCATTTTGCGCCACTACTACGATTATCAGACCGAAGAGCGGATCGCCGAGGAGATGGCGCTCAAAGCCTCCACCGGAAAAAGACGTCACCGCCGGGGACGGGAGAAGCTGCGCATCGCCCTGCAGATTCTGATGGAAGCGAAAGGAGATCCGACATGAAACAAAAAATTTCCGAAATGCTGTGCGGCATGGAGGAGCTGACAGAACTGCCCGCTTACACCGCAATTTCCGCGGAACGGGTGCAGGAGCTTGTCGGGGAGAAGATCGGCCGGAAGCGGCATGGCTTCCGGCGTCCCGTGGGGATCTTGGCTGTGGCGGCGCTGTGTGCTGTGATGTGTGTGGCCGCCTATGCCGGTGGGCTTCTGATGAAAGCCCAACACGACCTGTCCCGATTTACCGGGGAGGATGTGGGGGAGGCCGTGGAGCAGCGGCGTTTGGACAACGGTATCCAAAACGGTATTACCCAGTTTTTCTTCGGCAGGGACAAGATCGCCGCCTATTATGAAAACGGCGACATTATGTGGATGGATGACCGCAGCTTGACAGATGAGGAATACCGCCCCGCCATGACGGCAGAGGAAGCGGCGGCCTACGCCGACAAGGCGGAGCGCATCGCGCCGGAGGTACTGGATGCCCTCCGCGAAAAAGGCTATGTCAAGGGGGACAGCAGCGGCGTGGAGTGCTGCTTCTGCAACGATTTTGCCGGCTCCGATACGATCTTCAACGGCGGCACCGTATGGGTGGATGTGCTGATGAAGGATGGCTCGGCCTATGCGCTGCTCCTGGATCCGGAGGATCTCAGCTCCCGGGGCTTCCTGTACTTCGATGCCGAGACCGCACCGAAAATGTATGACGGTGTGTATACCGCCATGCACAACGGCACGCTGGAGCAGTATTGGTACGATCTGCAGAATCGCGGCGGCCTGGGATAATTCGAAAAAAGCTCTCATCCTGTGGGATGAGAGTTTTTTTCGTTCAGCAGAACTGGCGCATTTCCGCGCCCAGCTGCTGCTCCACGGCCACCAGAGTACGGCACAGGGCACGGGCGGGAACCTCCGCGCCTTTATACTGCTCCAGATATCCTTTCAGGGATTTGACCCCCATGTCGCAGCCGTCGGAGATGATCTCCGCGATGCTCTCCTGGGAGTTGTCTGCCGACAGCTTGACATTGGTCTTGACGGACGCCATCTTACGGGCGATGGGATGGGGTTCTCTGCCCTTGCCGCCGCACTTTTCCAGCATATCCTGCACCTCGCGGCCGATCCACTCGTGCTGCTGGCGGCTGGTGTTCAGCAGGGCGCGCATCTCCGGCGTTTTGGCATAGTCCCGCACATGATCCAGCGAGTCGGTGGCCATCTTTACCCCGGCATCGCATTCCTTCAAAAGGGAAAAGGTATCTTCATTGGTCATGAGAGTTCCTCCTGCAATATCGAAATGGCGCTTTATAAAAAAGCACCTCCGCGCTTATTGTGCGCAGAGGTGCCATATTTATTACCGCCGATATTCAAATTCCAGATTATACATACTGACGATCTCACCGTCCTGAATGCCCATGGCTTCCAGCTGATCGAAAAGACCGCTTGCCCGCAGCTGCTTATCGAAATACATGCGGCTTTCATAATCGGAGAAGTTGATGTTGGCCATGAGCCGCTGCAGCCAGGGACCCTCTACGATCCAGGTTTCGTCCTCGTGATCGATGTGGAGAGGCTCAGAGGTGTCGATAACAGGCGGCTTGGGCACATACTCTGGCTCGTAGACCACCACAGGAGGCAGGTCGGCCAAGCGGGCGGCTACGCGCTGTACCAGTTCGTGGGTGCCCTGATGGGTAGCGGCGGACATAGCGAAAAATTCATAGCCTGCACCTTCCACATGGGCGCGGAAAGCTTCCAACTGGCTTTCATCTTCCAGAAGATCGGTTTTGTTGCCCACCACGATCTGAGGACGTGTGGCAAGCTCGGGGGAGTATTCTTTCAGTTCGGCGTTGATGGCGTCAAAGTCGGCGATGGGGTCGCGGCCCTCACTGCCGGACACGTCCACCAGATGCACCAGCAATCGGCACCGGTCGATATGACGCAGGAAGTCATGGCCCAGGCCTGCACCCTCGCTGGCACCCTCGATAATACCGGGGATGTCGGCCATGACGAAGGACACGCCCTCGTCCACATACACCACGCCCAGATTGGGATAAAGGGTGGTGAAGTGGTAGTTGGCGATCTTGGGATGCGCCTTGGAGACCACGGACAAAAGGGTGGATTTACCCACGTTGGGGAAGCCAACCAAACCCACATCGGCCAGAAGCTTCAGCTCCAACAGGACATCATGGCTTTCACCGGGGAGACCTGCCTTGGCAAAGCGGGGTACCTGACGGGTGGGCGTGGCAAAATGCTGGTTGCCCCAACCACCGCGGCCGCCCTTGCAGAGAATATAGGGCTGGTCATCGGACATATCCTTGATGATCTCGCCGGTTTCGGCATCGCGTACTAAGGTACCGCGGGGTACACGGATGGTGAGACTCTCACCGTCACGGCCACTCTTGCGGCCGCCGGCACCGTCCACGCCGTTGGTGGCGGTATATTTACGCTTGTAGCGGAAGTCCATCAGAGTGGACATGTTATCGTCGACAACGAGAATGATGTTGCCGCCATCGCCGCCGTCACCGCCGTCGGGACCACCGGCCGCGATATACTTTTCACGATGGAAAGCCACCGCACCGTTGCCGCCGTTACCGGCGCGCACCGTAATGCGGGCCTTGTCAATAAATGTAGTTGCCATATTGGATTACCTCCTTTGGGGGTGTAAATACTGGATTACTTACGGCACTCCGCCGTGATATCCGCTTCCAGCCAGCGCAGAGCGGGGTCATTCAGATTGCGGGGATATGGGAGCGTGGAGAGATCGTACTCCTTGAGTGTGCTGTCCGAGTGCATGACCACGATTTTCTCCGCCAGGAGTACCGCTTCCTGTAACTGATGGGTCACAAGGATGATGGTACGGGGCATCTTCTTCTGAATTCGCAGCAGCTCCTGCTGGAGTTCTTCACGGGTGATAAAATCCAAAGAGGCGAAAGGCTCGTCCATCAGCAGGATCTGTGCCTGAGAGGCCAGTACTCTGGCAAGACCAAGGCGCTGCTTCATACCGGTGGAAAGCTCTGTGGGGGTAAGGTCGGAAAACTCGTCCAAACCTACGATGTGAACAAACTCTTTGGAGAGCTCCAACCGCTCCTCCGGATTATGCCCCACACCGGCGGCCATGGCCACATTGCGCAGAACGGAAGTCCAGGTGATCACATAGGGATCGGGAGTGAGAATGGCGCTGTGCCAATCCTCGGGAATAAGCACATCACCACTGTCGGGCGTATCTTTCTGGCTCAGAAGACGCAGAAGCGTGCTTTTGCCGCAACCGCTGCGGCCCACGATGACCGTGATGTGTCCCACGGGAAAATCCACGGAGAGATCTTTAAGCACCTGCCGAGTACGGGTAGGCCGCTTGGCGTGGTCGATCATGATATCGGTAGATTCGGTGGTATAGGATTTGTCAATATGACGCAGGGAAATAGTATCCATTGTTTTGCGAGGCTCCTTATTCAAGTTCATCCAAAGTCAGGGAAAAACTGCTCAGGCAGTTTTCCATAAACCAGTTCAGCTCCGGCATATCGTATCCTTTGAGAGCCATGAGAGTTTGTTCCGCGGCCTTTTTAAACTCCGTGTTGCCGGCTTTCAGTTCTTCCAGACATTTGATATGGGCGGACAGTTTATCGGCCGCTTTTACCAGCTTTTCGATTTCGGGATCAGCAGGTTGAAGTGCTTTTTCGTATTCCGCGCGCAGCTCCTGAGGCAGCATCCCCAGGAGTTTATCACCGGCAATCTTCTCCACCAGCTTATAGCTGTCGCGGATAGTGGGATTGTAGTATTTGATGGGGGAGGGCATATCGCCGGTGAGGATTTCCGTGGCATCATGTTAAAGGGCGGCCACTGTAACCGCGCCTGTATCCACATGGCCGCCGAACCAGGTGTTGCGGATCACAGCCAGGGCGTGGGCCAGCACCGCCACCTGATGGCTGTGCTCCTGAATATTCTCGGTGTAGCTGTTGCGCATCAGTGCCCAGCGGTTGATAAACCGCATACGGGCGATGTAAGCAAAAAAATTGAAACTCATTCCACGACCCTCCCCATGAGGATTTCTCCATTACTATCTGTAATTTCGACAAGCTTTATTACGTTGTGTAGATTTTCGCCCGCGACTGAGACCTCCATGTAGTTGGGGGCGTGTCCCACAAACTGACCGGGACCACCGGGCTGCTCCAGCAGGGCGGGATAGGTTTTGCCGATACATTCCTGCAGATATTTGCGGTGCATTTCCGCCGCAATGGCCGCGCCGCGGGCGGCCCGGTCATCCTTGACGGGACCCTCCACCTGCTCCATGTCGGCGGCCTTTGTGCCGGGACGGATGGAATAGGGGAAAATGTGCATCTCCGCAAAGGCGCACTTCTGGATGAAAGCAAGCGTCTGGGAAAACTCCTCTTCCGTCTCACCGGGGAAGCCGGTGATCATATCGGTGGTGATGGCGGGATGGTCAAAGTACTGCCGCAGAAGTTGGCAGGATTCATAGAATCGTGCTGTATCGTAGCGGCGGTTCATGCGTTTTAGTGTGGCATTACAGCCGGACTGCATGGACAGGTGGAAATGCGGACAGAGGTTAGAAAGCTTCAATGCACGGATGCAGAAGTCCTCGGTGATGGTGCGGGGTTCCAAAGAGCCGAGACGCAAGCGCATATCCCCGGCGGCGGCACTCACCGCCTCCAGCAGGTCGATGAGAGTCGGCTCTCCATCCAGATCCCGTCCCCAGGAGGAGATCTCAATACCGGTGATGACCACCTCGTGGTAACCCTCCGCGCGAAGCTTTTCCGTTTCGGCCACGGCATCAGCCAAGGGCAGGGAACGGACGGGACCGCGGGCAAAGGGAATGATGCAGTAGGTGCAGAAATTCTGGCAGCCATCTTCCACCTTCAGCATGGCACGGGTACGGCATTCCATGCCTCCGGCGGGAAGAATTTCAAATTCATGGCGCTTGAGTGCCTCGTCCAGCTGGACAATGCGCTGACGCTCGCCGTAAATCTTTTCCAGGGAGTCCAGAAACGCCATCCGCTGACCGCTGCCGCCGATGAGATCGATGGGCAGACCCTCGGCTTCCTTGCTGTGGGTCTGGGTATAGCATCCGCAGGCGCAGACGATGGCCGCGGGATTCTGCTTTTTACAGCGGCGGATCATCTGGCGTGATTTCTTGTCGCTGACCGCGGTAACAGAGCAGGTATTGATGATATAGGCGTCAGCCATGCCCTCAAAAGGCACGAGAACATGACCCCGACGGTGAAGCTCCTGCTCCATGGCCTGGGTTTCATATTGATTCACCTTGCAGCCCAAGGTGTAAATGGCAACTTGCATGGGGTTTCTCCTTGCTTTTTCCGGGAAAGCATATATAATACCAGTTTAGTGACACTATATTATATCCAATACTTGTCCTCGCCGCAACCCCCAATGCGAGGAAGATTTCCATAAATGAGGTGCTTATTGATGATTTATCTGGATCATGCCGCCACAACGCCTGTCCCCAAAGCTGTGGCCGATGCCATGTATACCGTGCTGACCGAGCAGTTTGGCAATCCCTCTGCCCAGTATCCCTATGGGCAGGACATGAAGAAACAGGTGGAGTCCTGGCGTGAGACGATTGCAAAGGCCGTAGGCTGTGAGACCAAAAACCTTTTTTTCTCCTCCTGCGGTACCGAGTCCGACAACTGGGCCATTGAGGCGGCGCTGTGGCAGAATCGTCGGGTGGGTAAGCACATCATCACCACCGCCGTGGAGCACAGTGCCATTCTGGAGCCCCTGAAGCTTCTGGAGCAGCAGGGCTATACCATCACCCGCCTTGTACCGGACAAGACCGGCCATATCACTGTGGAGCAGGTGGCTGATGCCCTTCGCGAGGATACGGCCCTTGTGAGCATCATGCTGGTGAATAATGAGACCGGTTGTATTTTCCCTGTGGCGGAGATCGCCGAACTGCTCCGTGAGCGTAAGAGTAAGGCACTTCTCCATACCGACGCGGTGCAGGGCTTCATGAAAGTGCCCTGTGATCCCAAGGCACTGGGTGTGGATTTCATGAGCCTCAGCGCTCATAAGATCGGCGGTCCCAAGGGTATCGGCGCTCTTTATATTGCCGATACCGTCCGCAATCCCCGTCCTCTTCTGCCCGGCGGAGGTCAGGAGAGCGGCAACCGCTCCGGCACGGAAGCCACGTCCCAGATCGCGGGCTTTGCCAAAGCAGTGGAGCTGCGCAGTGAGAATCTGTCCGACAAGCTTGCCCATATGACGGATATCAAGGATTACTGCCGCGAAAAGCTTCTCACCATACCCGGAATGGTAGCTGTGGGCGAGGGAAAAGCGCCCCATGTGCTGATGGTGTCTTTACCGGGATACCCCAGTGCCAATATCGTTACCGATCTGGGCGCCAAGGGCATCTGCATCAGCGCGGGCAGTGCCTGCCACCGCGGCAAGCTCAGCCATGTGGTGCAGGCCCTGGGTCTTGACAAGCGCACCGCCGCGGGCGTGCTGCGTATCAGCTTCGCCCCGGAGACTACGAAAGAGGAAATTGACGGGCTTTATGAGGCCATTGCCGAGCATCAGAAAAACAGATTCCCCATGCTGTAATTGAGGTACATATGTTCAAACTTCTGCGCCGCGAAAGCGGATTCTATAAGAGATTGTGGTGGCTGTCGCTGCCGATGATCCTGCAAAACTTAATCACCTTTTCCCTGGGGCTTATCGATACTTTCATGGTATCCCAGGTGGGCCAGACCGAGATGGCGGCCGTGACTACGGCCAATGTGCCCGTATTTTTGCTCATCTCCATCGTGTTTGGTGTGCAGTCCGGCCTGGGTATCCTCATCAGCCAGTACTGGGGCAAAAAGGACCTGAAGTCCATTTCCAGGGCACTGGGTGTGGCCAGTATAATCGGCACCGGTATTGCCTTGATTCTGGCGGTATTGTTCTATTTCTTCCCAGTATGGATTATGGATCTTTTATCCAACAGCCATGAGCTTTCTGTGCTGGGTGCACCCTATCTGCGGATCATCGGTTTTTCCTATGTGTTCAATATGCTGTCCTCGGTGTATGTCAGTGCCCAGAGAAGTGCCGAAAATCCCCATTTCGGCATGAAGCTTTTCGGCTTTTCCACCATTCTCAACACCTTTTTGAACTATCTTCTCATCTTCGGCAAGTGGGGCTTTCCCATGCTGGGGGTCAAGGGTGCCGCCGTGGCCACTCTCTGCGCCCGTATCAGCGAGTTTGTGATCTGCCTTTGCTATGCTCTGCGCAGCAAGCGCCTCCCACTGGATATGCGCGCCTTTTTCCGTCCCGGTTGGGAGATGACCAGACGATTCTGGAAATATTCTTCACCGGTTTTGCTCAATGAGATCGCCTGGGGTGCGGGCAACAGCCTTCTGACCGTGATCCTGGGCTATACGGATAATTCGGTAGAATTTTTGGCGGCCTATGCCGTTACCGGCAATCTGGGGCGCCTTTTCCTGGTGGTTTGCTTCGGCCTCGGTGCTGCCACGGCCGTGATGGTGGGTAAAGCGATCGGAGAAGGGAAGACCACCGATCAGGTGGAATCCCTGGGCCATTGCCTGTTACTGTTCACGATTTTGGTGGGCCTGGTCCTTGCTGCAGTTTCCTGCGCCCTGGTGCCGATTCTGTTTCGACCTGTGATTTTTCCGCTGTTCAAATTGCAGGGCGATGCCATTCCCATCGCCACAGCACTGGCTATCTGCTCCTTTGCCGCCACACCGCTTCACGCCTATGGTATTTCCGCCGTGACGGGTGTTATGCGCGCCGGCGGTGATGTGGTCTGGGGCGCTGTGTTGGATCTTCTGCCCCAGTGGCTTTTTGCTTTGCCCTTGACGGCACTCTTCGCACTGGTGTTCCACTCTGATTGCTGGCTGATTGCCATGGCGATTCAGGCGGAGAGCATCATCAAGGTGCCCCTTTGCATCTTCCATCTGCGAAAGCCTACATGGATTCATGACGTGACCGTATCGGAGGAAGATCTATGAGCCTATTTATCTGTCCTATCTGTGGTAGTACTCTGACAAGAGGTGATACGGCCTATCGCTGTGAAAACGGCCATAGCTACGATATTGCAAAGGAGGGTCATACCCATCTTCTGCCCGTAAATCGTAAAAACAGCCTGATGCCCGGCGATGATAAGGGTATGGCAAAGGCTCGGCGGGACTTTCTTTCTCTTGATTATTACGCACCCATGCGAAAAGAATTATGTAAACTATCCGTAGAGCTGACGGGGGATGACCCTGCAGTGTTGGACACCGGGTGCGGGGAAGGCTACTATACCGGCGGCATCTACCGTGCGTTGGTGGACGCGGGCAAGAACCCCACCATGGCGGGCATTGACATCAGCAAGTTTATCCTGCGTTTGGCAGCAAAATGCGAGAAGAACATCGAGTTTGCCGTGGCCTCCAGCTACCATCTTCCGGTGGGAGATGACAGCATTGATCTTCTCATCAACTGCTTCTCACCCCTGGCATTGGAGGAGTTTCGGCGGGTTTTACGTGCAGGAGGACATTTCCTCTATGTGGTGCCCTCGGAGTATCACCTGTGGGAATTAAAGCAGGTGCTCTATGAAACGCCCTATCCCAATGAGGTAAGGCAGACGCCCTATGACGGCTTTTCCTATGTGGAAATTCGCCATGTAGAGGGTGTGATGGGTCTTCAATCTCAGGAGGAAATTCATGCCCTGTTCCAGATGACACCCTACTACTGGAAAACCCCAAAAAACGGAGCAGAGAAATTACGTAAACTGGAAAAGCTGGATTGCCGATTTGCATTTGATATCCACGTATTCCGAAAGAACTGAATCAAAAAAGCCTGTCATTGCGAACCAGTGGCCGATGTCACTGGTGTGGCAATCCGTTTTTTCTTTGTCAAAAAGTGCCGAAAAAGACCAATTTGCGAGAATGCGGATTCTTACGCCAGCGTGCGCACTGGCTCAGAATGACAGAGATTGGGTTCTTTGACAAACATAAAAGGACGCCGTTTGGCGTCCTTTTTATTGTTCGTTTTCGTGAAAATGTTTCCAAAGCGCTTCGGCAGAGGGGCGGGGGAGTACAAGAGAAAGTGTTTCCACATCGGCTTCCGTAATGGCACGAACGGTCCCAAATTTTTGGAGAAGAGCCCTTTTACGGATCTCACCGATGCCGGGAATACCGTCCAGTTTACTGCGCTTGGAAGACTTGCTGTGCTTTTCGTGATGGTAGGTGATGGCGCTGCGGTGGACTTCCTCCTGAATACGGCCCAACATGGCGAAAAGCGGCGGATTCAGCTGAATCCCCAGCTCCTGACCATCAGGTGTAACCAGTGCGCGGGTGCGATGGCGGTCGTCCTTCACCATGCCCAAAATGGGAATGGAGAGTCCCAACTCCGACACTACCTTGCAGGCAATGTGTACCTGACCCAGGCCGCCGTCCATGAGAAGCACATCCGGCAGGGGAGCAAATTTTTCATCGCCGTCTAAGTAGCGGCGGAAGCGGCGGGTGAGGACTTCTTCCATGGAGGCGTAATCGTCGGGCTGCGCCATATCCTCCAACGAGAATTTGCGATAGTCCCGCTTGAGGGGCTTTCCGTCTACGAACACCACCATGGCGCCTACGGTATCGCTGCCGGCGGTGTGGGAGATATCGTAGCTCTCCATACGGCGGGGAAGCGTGGGCAGAGCGGCCAGCTTTTGCAGATCGAGAAGGGTTTTATTGATACGCTCGACATCTGTGGTGATGCGCTCCACTTCTTCCCGGGCGTTGCGTCCCGCCAGATTCATCAGGTCATATCGGGGGCCGCGCTGGGGCACTTTCAGCTCCACCCGATGCCCGCATCTGTCTGACAAAAGGGTGGCGAAGGTATCAGCACCGTCCCACAGGGTGGGCAGGAGAATCTCTCGGGGCAGTACGGATTTTTCCAGATAGTACTGGCTCAGTACAGCCGATAGAATGTCGGCGGGGGTATCCTCGGCGGGAATGGCAAAGACCTCCATCTCACGGCCCAGAAGATCGCCCTGTTCAATGTGCAGGACGGCGGCACCGCAGCGGGTGGAGCCCATGTAAAGGTTCCACACATCCGTGTCGGCACAGACACCGGCAATCACCTGTTGCTGCTTGGTGAGAATGGAAAAGTCTCGAATGCGGTCACGCAAGGCCGCTGCCTTTTCAAATTCCAGATTTTCGGCGGCGGCTTCCATCTCCTTATGAAGATTGCCCGTCTTCTGCCGCAGATGGCCGGAAAAAAGGCTCTCCGCCTGGGCAATGCGGGCTTGATACTCGGCGTCGCCGGGGCCATCTGCAAGGCACCACCCGGCACATTTGCCGATGTGGTAGTTCAGGCAGGGGCGGTCTTTGCCGCGATCACGGGGGAACTGACGATTGCAGGTGGGCAATTTTAATGCGGACAGCACCGCATCTATGGCGGCACGGGTTTCATGCCGTCCGCCGAAAGGTCCATAATACTTTGCTCCGTCATCGGCAGCACGGCTGACCAGGGTAAAACGGGGGAAGTTACCGAGGCTGAGACGGATGAAGGGATAGCCCTTGTCATCCTTGAGGAGTGTATTGTATCGGGGCTGATGGCGCTTGATGAGGGAGTTTTCCAGAATCAGCGCCTCAAACTCCGTGCGCACCACGATGGTGTCAAAGTGATCTACCAGGCCGATCATGGTGCGGGTCTTGTCGTTGTGGCCGCCGTCCTCCCGGAAGTAGGAACTGACGCGGTTGCGCAGGCGCTTGGCCTTGCCTACGTAGAGCACCCTCTGGGCGGCATCCATCATCAAATAGACACCCGGCTCCATAGGCAGGGAGAGGGCTTTATCTAACAATTCTTCTTTCGTCACGGGACACAAGCCCCCTTTTTTAAAATCAGTTCAACGCTTCGGCATTTACTTCAAAGAGATCTTCAATGCGTGAGCGCAAAGCACGGTGTTCTGTTTCGGACAATGTAGGGTCTGCTTTCAGCAGTTCCTTTGCAGCAGTCTGCGCTTCATCCAGAAGACGCATATCGCAGCTGAGGTCCGCTACCTTCAAATCAGGCAGACCGTGCTGCCGCTGCCCGAAGAAATCACCGGGTCCCCGGAGCTTTAAGTCCTCCTCGGAGACCTTAAAGCCGTCGTTGGTCTCCGTCAGCGCCCTGAGACGCTGCTTACCGTCCTCGGAGGGGTCTTGAGATAATAAAATACAGTAGGACTTTGCCTTGCCGCGTCCCACACGACCGCGGAGCTGATGGAGCTGGGAAAGACCAAAAAGCTCGGCGTTTTCCACCACCATCAGTGTGGCGTTGGGAATATCCACGCCCACCTCTACCACCGTGGTGGAGACCAGGATATCACTTTCGCCGCCTGCAAAGGCGGTCATGACAGCGTCTTTCTCCCGGGACTTCATCTTACCGTGGAGCACTGACACACGCAGGTCGGGGAACACTTCCTTTTGCAGTTTTTCCGCGTAGGCCGTCACAGCCTTGCGTTCATCGGGAATATTTTCACCGTCCCCTACAAGGGGGCAGATAACGAATACCTGATGTCCTTCCTCCACCTGCTTGCGGATAAAAGCGTTGACCCGGGCGCGGTAACTTTCACTCACGGCAAAGGTGTCCACCGTCTGTCTTCCCGGGGGCAGTTCATCAATGACAGATACATCCAGGTCGCCGTAGATGATCAGAGCCAGGGTCCGGGGAATGGGAGTGGCGGAGAGCACCATCATGTGAGGATTTGACCCCTTTTGTCCCAGCGCCGAGCGCTGATTGACACCGAAGCGGTGCTGTTCATCGGTGATTACAAGACCTAAACGAGCGTATTGCACATCCTCCGTCAAGAGAGCATGGGTGCCGATACAAAGGTCGATCGTGCCGTCTGCAAGACCCTGTAAAATTTCGCGCCGCTCCTTGACTTTGGCAGAGCCGGTGAGAAGTCGGCAGGTGAGGCCAAACTTTCCCATGAGCGGGGATAGGTTGTCATAATGCTGCTGTGCCAGAATTTCCGTGGGCGCCATCAGGGCGGTCTGCCAACCGTTTTGAGCGGCAAAATATGCGCCCGCGGCGGCCACCATGGTCTTGCCGCTGCCCACGTCACCCTGGACCAATCGGTTCATGGGACGGCCTGAGAGCATATCACGCAAGGCATCCTCGATAGCACGCCTTTGAGCGTTGGTAAGCGGGAAAGGTAGGGCATGATAGAAGTTTTCCATATCCGCGGAATGGCAGGTGGGGCCTGCCACTTCCTGTCGGCGGGAGCGAAGAAGCTGTAAGCCGCAGGTCAGGAGGAACAGCTCTTCAAAAACCACTCTGCGCCGTGCCAACTCCAGTGTGTCAAAGTCGGCCGGGAAATGAATATTCTCAAATGCGTAGTTTACATAACATAAGCCATGCTTTTGCCGCACGTCTTCGGGAAGTACATCCGGCATCAGGTCACGACACTCGTCCAAGCCCTGCCGCACCGCCTTTGAAAGCTGCCATTGGCTGATTCCGTGGGTGAGGGGATAGACGGGCATGATGCGCCCGGTGAGGGCTTGTTGACCGGGCTTTTCCAGAATGGGGTTTACCATCTGCCTGCGCAGGAGATTGCCCTCCACCTTGCCGAAGAAGATATAGCTGTCACCCCGATGGAGGGTTCCCTTTCGATAGGCCTGATTGAAGAAGGTCACATCCAGTGCGCCGGACTCATCCACGACGCGAACCTTGACGATGGTGCGTCCGCCCGGGATACGCCGACTCTCCGGTTCGGTGGCGATCATGCCCGTGCAGCAGGCGTTTTCGCCCACGGGGAGCCGGGCAATGGGGTAGGTCTGGGAACGATCCTCCCAGGTGCGGGGAAAGTAGGAGATGAGGTCGCGCAGCGATGTAATACCCAGACGTTCCAGCGCCTTGGCACGCTCCTCGCCGATACCGCGGATCGTGCGGATATTGGTTTTCAGATCAGCCATGCGTAATCTCCTTTCCAAAGAATAATGGGACGGGCAGAACTGCCCGCCCCAAAAGCATTATTCGTCTGTTACAGGGATATCTTCATCTACCATGTCAATACGCACCAGATCGTAGTCCATGTCCTTGACATACTCCACGTACTGAAAACGGATGCCGTCTTCTTCCATGATCTCGCTTTCACTTTCCACGGTCCACTCGTCGGTGGCATCCAGGTTGGGGAAGTGGGAATCGGCTTCCTTCTCGGCCAATACTTTGGTGACGAAAATGCGGTCACAGTTGGGCAGCAGCAGGCGGTACACGCTCTCACCGCCGATGCAGAAATCCGAAAGCCCTGTGGAAAAAATGGCCTGCATGGCATTGTGGATGACCTCACATCCCTCGGCGGAATAATCCATGTCATGGGTCAGCACCAGGTTCGTGCGGTTGGGAAGCCCCTTTTTACCGGGCATGCTCTCCAGAGTTTTACGACCCATGATCACAGTATGCCCTGTGGTGAGCTCACGGAAACGCTTCAGGTCGGCATGAATGTGGAAAAGGAGCTGTCCGTCCTTGCCAATGCCCCAGTTCTGATCAACACATACGATGGCCTGCATGGCGATACCTCCTTAGATTGCAACGGGGATCTTGTCCTCAAAGGGCTGAGGATCGTAACCCTCCAGAGAGAAGCTGTCCCGTGTGAACTTGTAGAAATCATCTACATCCTTGTCAATGATAAACTTGGGCACCTCATGAGGCTCCACTTCCAGCAACTTTTTCATGATAGGTACGTGGCGGTCATAAATGTGGGCGTCGGCGATGACGTGCACCAGCTCGCCGGCCTTAAGACCGCTGACCTGTGCCATCATGTGCACCAACACGGCATACTGCACCACATTCCAATTGTTGGCGGCCAGCATGTCCTGAGAACGCTGGTTCAAAATGGCGTTGAGGGTGTTGCCGGTGACGTTGAAGGTCATGGAGTAGGCGCAGGGGTAGAGAGCCATCTCGCTTAAATCCTGGAAGTTATAGATGTTGGTGAGGATGCGGCGGGAGGCGGGATTGTGCTTGAGGTCATAGAGCACCCGATCCACCTGATCCATATCCCCCTCGGGATAATGGTGCTTCACACCCAGCTGATAGCCGTAAGCCTTGCCGATAGAGCCGTTTTCATCAGCCCAGGAGTCCCAGATATGGCCGCGGAGATCCTTGATGTTGTTGGACTTTTGCTGCCAGATCCACAGAAGCTCATCGATACAGGTTTTGAAGAAGGTGCGGCGAATGGTGAGAATGGGAAACTCTTCCTGCAGATTGTAGCGGTTGACGATACCGAACTTCTTCACCGTGTGGGCAGGGGTGCCGTCATCCCAATGGGGACGGACATCCAGATCGGTATCCCAGAAACCGTTTTCTAAAATATCACGAACATTCTGTTTGAAAATCTCATCTGCACGACTCATAGTGGCGGCCTCCTCATCTTTGTGATCGGTGTTATTGTATCAAAAACGGTTCGTAGTTGCAACAAAAAAAGGACGGCGAAAGCCGTCCTTTTTGTCACGCATTTTTGAAACTGGTCTCAGGGGCACGGATCACCACTCGGGTGTTGGGCTGCACGGAAGTGGTCAGAAAGGCGTTGCCGCCCACCACAGAGTTTTCGCCGATGACGGTCTCACCGCCGAAAATGGAGGCACCGGAATAGATGGTGGCCCCGCTCTCCACGGTGGGATGGCGCTTGCCGATCACGTCGTGGCCGCCTCGGGGACTCAATGCGCCCAGTGTCACCCCCTGATAGAGCTTTACATGGTCGCCGATCCGAGTGGTCTCGCCCACCACGATACCGGTGCCGTGGTCAATGAAAAAGTAATTGCCGATGGTGGCACCGGGATGGATGTCGATGCCGGTGCGGCTGTGGGCGTACTCGGTCATCATGCGGGGGATCATGGGCACTTTTCGCAGATACAATTCGTGGGCGATGCGATAGGCAAAGATGGCAAAGAGTCCGGGATAGGCAAAGACGATCTCCTCCTTGTTGTCGGCGGCGGGATCGCCGTCAAAAATGGCATCCAGGTCGGTGAGAAGCATCTTCTGAATGGCGGGCAGCTGTTCTACCACCTCCCGGGCGATAAAAGGGGCTTCCTGGGCATTTTCCTTGGGCAGTGCCAGGGCGATCTGGGTGGCCAGATGGCGCTCGATGCGATCCATCAAAAGGGCGGCGTAGTCCTCAGCGGCCAGTGTCATCAACGTGCTATCTCCGAAGTATGCGGGAAACATCAGCTGACGCAGCTCCTTCAAAAGCAGCTTGATGGCACCGCGATCGGGCAGGCGCAAACGGGCACCGTACATGGGAATGGCGGCATTGTTCATGGTAGCCGCCATCTCGTGAGCGGCTTTGCGGATGTGGTTGGGATACATGTTTCAGTCCTCCTTGAAAAGCGCAGTGGAAAGGTAGCGGTCCGGTTCCAGCAGGGGAGTGTGCCCCACCAATTGGGACAGAGAAGTATAGATGTTCATATTACGAATCCTTTCTTTTCCTCAAATGCATAAAAAAAGTGGGGCCACCATATGCGGACCCGGAAGTTTCCAAAATGAATCGGATTTTATCCGCGAAAAAAACCGCCCGATATTCGGCACACCAACGTAAGGCCTGACAACAGACCTGACAGTTATTGGCGCAACAAAACAGCATCATGTGTTCTCCTTTTCTAAGACTGGTGGACATTATAGCGAGGAATGTGACAAAAAGCAAGAGTTTTATTCCATGTCCACGGTAATATTGTCGGTTCCGTGTTGTTCAAATTCCCCCAGATAGGTCTCTACCCGGGCCATGATCTCCTCGTAATTGTCCTTGGTGATGGGAGGGTCGTCCATGTCCCGCAGGGCCAGTTCCTGGGCCAGGATCTCGAAAAATGTGTTATCCTCGTAGGCCATGATGGCTTCGTGGATGCCGCCCTCTGCAAAGGCACGGGAGGGAATGATCTCTCCGTTAAAGAGTTCAGTGAGAGAAACCATGTCCTGCCCCAGACAGTGGGCAAAAACAGCACTTTCCACCTCATCATACTCCCGAATGCGATCGTTGCCGCGGGTGGAGTTCAGGACCCAGTTTCCGATATATACCATATCCAACAGACGCCGGAACTGTTTTTGCGTCAGTTTGACCTCCATAGTACACCTCCAAAAGCAAGAATCGACTTTTCCCGATTATAGCACCGATAATTTAGAAATACTACAGAAAAAAGTGGGTAACACAGGGAATTTTTGACTTGTGCATCATAGATATCCATAGTATACTATATTAGTTCGTAAACTTTTATGTGAGGAGCATTGTATGGACAATCGACCCATTGGAGTGTTCGACTCCGGCCTGGGCGGTCTGACCGCTGTCAAGGAGATCCGCAACATTCTGCCCTCTGAAAACATTATATACTTTGGAGACACGTCCCGTGTACCCTACGGCGGAAGATCCAAGGAAACCATTCTGAAATATGCCCGTCAGGATGTCCGTTTTCTGCGCACTTTCGATGTAAAAGCCATCCTGATCGCCTGCGGCACCGTATCTTCCAACGCACTGCCCCAGTTGGTGACGGAAAACGATGTGCCCATGTCCGGCGTGGTGGAGCCTGCCTGCCGCCGAGCCCTGGAACTGACCCGCAATCGTCGCGTGGGTGTGATCGCCACGGCGGCCACCATCCGCAGCGGCGCATACGAGAGCGTGATCCGCGGTCTGGACGATGGCGTGGAGGTACTCTCCTGTGCCTGCCCACTTTTTGTGCCGCTGGTAGAAAACGGCCGCTTTCATACCGGTGACTGTGTCATCGAAACGGTGGCCCGGGAATACCTGCAGGGGCTGAAAGATGCCGGTGTGGATACGCTGATTCTGGGCTGTACCCACTATCCGCTTCTGACAGAGGTGATCGCGGATGTCATGGGCGACGGCGTGCAGCTGATCAATACCGGTGCCGAGGCGGCCCGGGAACTGAAACGTGCGTTGACCGCCACAAACAGTCTGGCGGAAGGTGAGGGGAGCGCTGTGCTTTATACCAGCGATGCACCGGAGGGCTTTGCCACTTTGGCCAGCCAGTTCCTGGAGAACGATGTAAACGACGTGCGCCACACCGACATAGAAAATTATTAAGAGTTGAGATATACGAAGGAGAAGATCGCCATGAATATGATCCAGGAAGCCAAAAATCAGGTACTGACCCTGACCGTTGGTGCCTATGAGAGCGCTGTAAGAGAAGGCCTTCTGCCTGAGGGCTGCACCGTGACCCCCTCTGTGGAGATCCCCAAGGATACCCGCAATGGTGACTATACCACCACTTTCTGTCTGGCCGCCTCCAAGGCCATGCACAAAAATCCCCGTGAAGTGGCTGCCATTCTGCAGAGCCACATGGCTTTGAAGGGCAGTTACTTTACTTCCGTGGAAATCGCAGGCCCCGGCTTTCTGAATTTCCGCCTGGGCGGCAAGTGGTTTGCCGACACCGTGGCCACCATTGAGAAAGAGGGCGGCAATTTCGGCGCCAATGAGGCCCTCAAAGGCAAAAAGTATATGGTGGAATTTGTCTCCGCCAACCCCACCGGTCCCATGCACATGGGCAATGCCCGCGGCGGTGTGCTGGGTGATACCCTGGCTTCTGTTCTGGGCAAGTGCGGCGCAGACATCTGGCGCGAGTTCTACGTGAACGATGCCGGCAACCAGATCGAGAAGTTTGCCAAGTCCATCGAGGCCCGCTACTTCCAGATCATCCGCGGTGAAGAGGCCGTGGAGTTCCCTGAGGACGGCTATCACGGCGAGGACATCAAGGACTTGGCCAAGGCGTTTTATGACCTCCATGGTGACAGCTACATGGATAAAGACGAGGCCACCCGCCACGCTGATATGGCCCACTTCGGACTGGATTGCAACATCCCCAAGATGAAGACCGATCTTACGCGCTATGGTATCCATTACGATGAGTGGTTCTTCGAAAGCTCCCTCCACGAGTCCGGCTATGTGGCCGACAGTGTGCAGGCACTCACTGACATGGGTTATACCTACGAAAAGGACGGCGCTCTGTGGCTTGCTACGGCCCGCATTCTCTCCGAGAATATGAAAAAGGCCGGCAAGTCCGATGAGGACATCGAAAAGCTGGAGCTGAAGGACGATGTGCTGCGCCGTGCCAACGGCTTTTACACCTACTTTGCCGCTGACATTGCCTATCACCGCAACAAATTTGCAAAGCGCGGCTTTGACAAGGTCATCAATGTCTGGGGTGCCGACCACCACGGTCATGTGGCACGCCTCAAGGGTGCCATGGATGCTCTGGGTCTGGATGGAGAAAACCGCCTGGACATCGTGCTGATGCAGCTGGTAAAGCTGGTGGAGAACGGCGAGGTGGTGCGCATGTCCAAGCGTACCGGCAAGGCCGTGAGCCTCACTGATCTGCTGGACATGGTGCCGGTGGATGCCTGCCGCTACTTCTTCAATGCCAAGCCTGAAACCCAGATGGAGTTCGACTTGGGCCTGGCCGTCCGGGAGGACAGCGAAAACCCTGTGTACTATGTCCAGTATGCCCACGCCCGCATCTGCACACTGCTCAAGGCACTGGCCGCCGAGGGATACGAAGTACCCGATGCCGAGAATGTGGATTTCTCCCTGCTGACGGACGATACCGAGATCGCTCTGATCAAGCAGCTGGCTCTTTACAGCGACACCGTTCTGGTGGCAGCCAACCACTACGATCCCAGCTTCATCAACCGTTATCTCACCGATCTTGCCGCGGCGTTCCATAAGTTCTACAACGCCTGCCGCATCAAGGGCGAGGAGAAGAATGTGCTGTTGGCACGCCTGAAGCTGGCCGACACCACCCGCAGTGTTCTGCGCAACGCCATGGAGCTCATCGGCTGCACCGCACCGGAGAAGATGTAACAGTCCCGATACGGGTCTGCGACTTCGCCTTGCAAAAAGTGAAAAGATGTAGTACTTTTGCTGTAGCACAGAAAGAGAGGTGACGTCGTTGTGGAGATCCTGCGTGCCGCAGAGGACTATCTGGAATCCATGCTGATGCTTCAGCGGGAAAAAGGTTTTATCCGATCTATCGATGTGGCAGAAAAACTGGGCGTGACAAAACCCAGCGTCACCTATGCCACCAAGCGTCTGAGAGAAAGCGGCTACATCGTTATGGACAAAGACGGCCATATCACTCTCACGGAGGACGGCATGGCCATAGCCGGTGAAATGCTCTCTCGCCATACCATGCTGACAGGCTTTTTAGTGGCGTTGGGTGTAGAGCCTGCCATTGCCGAGGCCGATGCCTGTAAGATAGAGCATGACATCAGCCCGCAAACTTTTACGGCGATTTGCAAGCATGCAAAGTCTCACCAGAAAATATAGCATAAACGAGACCCCGAAGCGCTTACCGCGTTTCGGGGTCTCGTTTATGCTCCTTTGTATTTTTTGCGGGTTGCCATACCTCCGCGAATATGTCGCTGGGCCTTGTTCTCCTCCAGCACTTCTTTTACGGCCAGATAGAGAGAACGATCGCATTGAGGCAGACGTTCAGAGATGTCCTTATGTACCGTGGATTTGCTCAAACCGAATTTCTTAGCGGCAACACGCACCGTGGTGCGGTTCTCTATCAGGTAAAGGGCCAGATCGCAGGCCCGCTGTTCCAAATCGCCTTTCATAACGCAACACTCCCTTACGCTACCATGCTATGCGCAGTAAGTGGCAAACAGTACGGCATCTTTTGCTGACAAAAATGCGCCATTTTTTTGGAATCAAACGGCACCATATTGTAAATAATCACCATTTGAGGGATTTACCGGCGGAAAAGCTTGCTTTTAGTGAAAACTTTGTTATAATAGATTGTCTAATTTATTAAAAGTATCTATTAATTTTTGTAAGAGTCGGGAGGACGTAACACAAATGAGTAAGAAGTATTGTTACCTGTTTACCGAAGGCAATGCCACCATGCGTGAGCTTTTGGGCGGAAAGGGCGCCAATCTGGCCGAGATGACCAATATCGGCCTGCCGGTGCCCCAGGGTTTTACGATTACCACCGAGGCCTGCACCCAGTACTATGAAGACGGCCGCAAGATCAATGACGAGATTATGGATGAGATCATGCAGTACGTGGAGACCATGGAGAAGATCAACGGCAAGAAGTTCGGCGATCTGAAGAACCCCCTGCTGGTTTCTGTTCGCTCCGGTGCCCGCGCCTCTATGCCCGGCATGATGGATACAATTTTGAACCTGGGCCTGAACGAGGATGTGGTGGCTG
>R24__coassemble_296_pt1 | contig 35860 bp, 35 predicted proteins | sample R24__metabat2_high_PE_003 | metagenome-assembled genome bin R24 | reverse complement strand
CGGGCAAAGCCCTACATGAAGTAAATCAAAAGCGGTGTCGCAAGGCGACACCGCTTTTCTTCAGATTTGAGACAGTACCTCACCGATAGGCCCGTCGATCACAAGGTCGGCATTGACAGATGCCGCCACGTCACCCTTGTTGATGACCACCAGCTTATTTCCGCGGTAATACTGCACCAGTCCTGCCGCAGGATAGACCACCAAAGATGTGCCGCCGATGATGAGCATATCGGCACGGGCGATATAATCCACCGCTTTTTCGATGGTCTCACCGTCGAGCCCCTCTTCATAGAGCACCACGTCCGGCTTGATATCGCCGCCGCAGGCACATTTGGGCACGCCGTCACAGGAGGTCACAGCCTCCACACCGTAGAACTCATGGCATCTCTCACAGTAATTCCGCAGAACACTGCCGTGGAGTTCCAGCACTTCCCGACTTCCCGCTTTCTGGTGCAGACCGTCGATATTCTGAGTGATGACGGCGCGGAGCTTTCCCTCCTGCTCCCACTGCGCCAGCTTTCGATGGGCGGCATTGGGCCGGGCATCCAGGGCCAGCATCTTATCGCGATAAAACTCAAAAAATTCCCTTTTGTGGGTCATATAGAAAGTGTGGCTGAGCATATGCTCCGGGGGATATTTGAACTTCTGGTGATAAAGGCCGTCTACGCTGCGAAAAGCTCGGATGCCGCTTTCCGTAGACACTCCTGCGCCGCCGAAAAAGACGATATTGTCACTGGATGCCACCATGTCTTTGAGCTTCTGGATTTTTTCGTTCATATTGACCCTCCCCGATACGTTTGGTATACTGTATGCAATTCCCGGAAAGGAGATTGCGCCATGAATATTCAGATCTTCGGCTCTTCCAAATCTTTTGACTCCAAGAAAGCGGAGCGCTGGTTCAAGGAACGCCGCATCAAATATCAGTACATTGATCTCATCAAAAAAGGTGTCTCTCTCGGAGAGTACCGCTCCATCCGATCCGCTGTGGGCTATGATGCCCTAGTGCAGCGGGACTCCCTCGCCTACAAAGAACTGGGGCTGGATTATTACCGTCCCGAGGATGCGGAAATGAAGCTTCTGGAGCATCCCGAACTGTTCCGGGCCCCCATTGTGCGCAACGGCAAGCAGGCCACCGTAGGCTACTGTCCCGATGTGTGGAATACATGGGAATAAAGAACTATTTGAATTGTCCGGCGGTCACCCGCCGGACAATTTTTTCTACACATAACTCTGTTCCACTTTTACCAAGGCAAAGTAATTTCCTTCCATATCACGGACCAATTCTTTGATCTTGTGCTCCACCTCTTCAAAGTTCAGATGCTTTTCCATCGGCACCACGGCATCAAAAATCAGGTTGGTATGGGTAGGACCGGTTACCATACGAAAATCATGGACGGTGATACGCTCGTCGATGGTCTTGCACAGGTCGCCCACCTGATGGCGTAATTCGGCCGTCACGCCATCGTCAGTGATGATGGGATCCATATGGATGGTGGCCACGCAGTTCAGATCTTTCTGCAGATGCACCTCCACCTGATCGATCACATCGTGGAGCTCCAGAATATCGCCGCTGGCAGGTACCTCGGCGTGGAGGGTGATCATTACACGGCCGGGACCGTAATCGTGCACCACCAGATCGTGGATACCGCAAATCGGCTTATGAGACATGACGATCTTCTCGATGGCGTCCACAAATTCTTTCTCGGGCGGCTGACCCAGCAGAGGATCAATGGTCTCCTTAGCGGCCTTGATTCCCGTAATCAGAATCAGGATGGCCACCACCATACCCACGTAACCATCGATCTGTATATGGAAAAGCTTCCCGATGAGCATGGCTGCCAGCACCGCGGCGGTAGAGATGGCGTCACTGCGGGAGTCGGCAGCGGTGGCCGCCATGGCTGCAGAAGAGATCTTCTTGCCCACGGAAGCGTTATAAAACGCCATATAGAGCTTCACAGCGATGGACACCGCCAGAATTGCGATGGCCAGGATGCTGAAATCCACCGCTTCGGGATGAAGGATCTTTTCAAAGCTGGACTTGCCCAACTCTACACCCATCAGAAGGATCAGTGCCGCCACCACCAACCCGGAGATGTATTCGATGCGGCCATGACCAAAGGGATGCTCGGGATTGGGCTTACGGCCAGCCAACCGGAAGCCTAGGAGCGTTACCACTGAGGAGCCGGCATCAGACAGGTTGTTGAAGGCGTCCGCCGTCACGGCGATGGAACCGGAGATGGTGCCGGCGAAGAACTTGCCCAGAAACAGCAGGATATTCCAGCCGATGCCGACAATACCGCAAAGTGTGCCGTAAGCCTGCCGCACGGCAGGATCGGTGACATTTTCGCGATTCTTGATAAACCATTTGGAAAGCAGACCGATCATTTTGATTTTTTCTCCTTGGGGTAAAAGTATTTTTTCGTAAACCCATAGCAGATGGGAATGGCATACAGAAGTACCGCGTAGGGAATTGCCTTTGCGTTTTCGCCCAGCATAATGAGCGGGATACTTACGGAGATGTTCCAGGGAATCAGCGGCGCCAAAACAATGCCAGAGTTTTCCATATCCTGTGCCAGTTCACCGGAAGGAGTCCCGTCATAGGCATCCCCTACCAACTGCGGTGTCACTACCGCGCCGGTGGACTGGTTACAGAATACCAGAGCGCACAGCACCATCGCCGCGGTGGTAGCAGGAAAACGCCCTCTATGTCGGGCCAGCTTTTCCATGAGGCTGCGGACGCCATTCAACACACCGAGCCCGTCCAGAAGACCTGCAAACATAGCCGTGCAAAGCATCAGCACCGAGGCCGTCAGCATGGATATGATTCCGCCGCCGGACATGACTTTTGCCAACACTTCGTCCGCCGGCGTATAGCCTGTCACCATTGCCCGCAGCGTGGGCAGGATTTCTCCACCCTGGACAAACAGCGTAACGCCAAATGCCGCCAGGACAGATGCCGCCATAGAAAGCTTTATGGGCACCCTGCACAGTGGGAGCAGGAGAATCAGTCCTGCCGGCAACAGTGTCCATATCTGTAACCGAAAGCCGCTTTGCAGCATTGCCAGGAGGCTCTCGTCCACGGCGGAAATGGGATTGCACCAGGACAGGATGCCATAGATCCCAAGGGACACAGCAAACGGTAAAAGTCCCGTGCGGAGCATCATTTTCACATTTTCCTCCACCTTTGTGCCGGTGGCCGCTGCCACCAGGGCGGCACTGGAAGAGGCATTGGAGCATCGGTCACCACAGTAGGCACCGGCAATGATGACTCCGGCCGTCACTGCCGGATCCACATTGCCGGTACGGCCCAGCGCCATGAGGATGATCCCCGCAGTACCAACCACGCCGAAAGACGTTCCCAGGGCAAGGGAGATGCCCGAGGTCAGAAGAAATGTTATCAGGATAAAAAGACGGGGCGTAATGAGCTGTAAACCGTAATAAATGCAGAAGGCGATGGTTCCGCTGCTTCGCCACAGTGCGGTGATACAGCCGATGAGGGCGTAGGTCACCAGCACCGGCAACATCTTTTTCGTGGGTGTCCAGGCTGACAACAGCAGATCTCTCAGGCGCCTGCCTTTCCAAAAGCCCCAGGCCGTAAACACGGCGATGCCGAAGCACATGGCCCAGATCAGAGAGTAATCCTGCAGCAGGCAGATCACCACAGCGGCCAAAAAAGCGGAAAAGGCGATAAGCACGCTCATTTCCCGTGAATGGTCAGCGTCATCTGACAGCACAGCCGATCCAGATCCTCGTCCGTTGCGGCAGCCAGGCGCAATTTACCGCCGCAGTCGGCGCACTGAAGATCCACCGCATCACGGTGTACCTGCATCTTGTACTTCTTACTGCCGCAGGTGCAGCGAATTCCGCCGCGAGCGGCAATATCCTTCAGTTCCGAGAGCACCTCATACATAATGACATTGTCTGTGAAAGCCTCGGGGTTTTCACTTTTTTCTTTTTCCGCCAGAATCGCCAGCTCTTCCATGGCGCTCCGCACCCGGTTTTCCTCACCGGCATAGCAGCAGATCTGTTTTGTTTTGGGACAGCCCAAACCCACGCCGCGACCCTCCAGCAAAGCCGCAGAATCTACCACCGCGGTATGGGTCTCACCGCAGAGGCCGCAGGGAACAGACAGGGTAAACTTCACCCCGTCGGTCTCCACATCCATCTCCCCTTTGCCGCACTCGCACTCGATGCGTGCCGCGGCGGCGGTCAGGGCAAATACGGTGCGGCTGCCCAAAACGGCTTTGCCGCAGTGGGGACAGATGTATCCGAAGCTGCGCATTTTCTCTTCCATGGTACTCTCTCCGTTTCTTCATTTTTCAATATCCTGTATATTATACTTCTTTCCGTCTGCAAAGGCAATCATCTTTCCCTGGTCAGTGAAATATTTTCCGCCGTTTGTGGCACAATAGAACGGAGGTGAATCATTATATGAATCAAGACATTTCTCCCCTTTTTTCCTTTGCCGAGCCTGTTCATATCCTCAGTTGGGCAAACGTAGGCGGAAAACTGGAATCCCAGGGGCCGCTGCGGGACTATTTTGATGAGTTGGAACAGGATTCTTTCTTCGGGCAAAAGACCTGGGAGCAGGCCGAGTCGGTGATGCAGTCCCTTGTATTGCAAAAGGCCCTGCAAAAGTGCGGCAAAACAATGGAAGACCTGTCCGCGGTATTCGGCGGCGATCTTCTGAACCAGTGTACCGCCGCATCCTTTGCCGTGCGAAATACCGGCATCCCCTTCTGCGGCATTTACGGCGCATGCTCCACCATGGGCGAAGGGCTTCTTCTGGCTTCGTCCCTGCTCCACGGTGGCTTTTTACAGCGCGCGGCCGTCATGACCTCTTCCCATTTCTGCGCCGCAGAGCGCCAGTATCGCAGTCCGGTGCCCTACGGCTCTCAGCGCAGTCCCACAGCCCAATGGACCGCCACAGCCGCCGGTTGCTGTATTCTGGACCGTCAGGGCAGCGGCCCTCGCATCACACATGCCCTGATGGGCCGGGTCATCGACCTGGGCATCACCGACATCACCAACATGGGTGCCGCTATGGCGCCGGCCGCCATTGATACGTTGGAGCGGCTCTTCCGGGCAACCAACACTTCTCCCGCCGATTACGACCGTATTTTTACCGGAGACCTGGGTGCTCTCGGCCATCAGGTCGTGGTGGAACAGCTGGAAAAGGACGGTTTCCCCGTGGACGAGAGATACAACGACTGCGGCCTTCTGCTCTATAACCGGCAAAAGCAGGACATGCACTCAGGCGGCAGCGGTGCCGGCTGCTCGGCCAGCGTGCTGTGCGGCTATATTTTGGAGCAACTGCGAAAAAAGGCGTGGCGACGCATCATCTTCGCACCCACCGGGGCACTCCTGTCTCCCACCACTTCCTTTCAAAAGGAGAGCATTCCCGGCATCTGCCACGCCATCGTTATGGAAAGTTCGAATTAGGAGGAACTCATGTCATATCTATATGCCTTTCTCTGCGGTGGTGCTCTGTGCGCCATCGGACAGATCTTCATTGATAAAACCTGCCTGACACCTGCCAGGATCCTTACGTTTTATGTGGTGGCCGGTGTTTTTCTGCAGGCAATCGGCGTCTATCAATACCTGGTGGATTGGGCCGCCTGCGGCGCTACCGTTCCTCTTACGGGTTTCGGATACTCTCTTGCCAAGGGTGTAAAAGAAGCTGTTCAAGAGCGCGGTTTTCTCGGCATTTTCACCGGCGGATTTACCGCCACATCGGCCGGCATTGCCGCCGCGGCGGTGTTCTCTCTCATTGCAGCCGTACTGGTTCGCCCCAGCGACAAGCGTTGACAATTTCAACCCCCGAAGGTATACTGCCGTTAGAGAACTCAAACCTCAGGAGGTGATGTTGTGCAGCAGAAATTCACGGTAACAGGCATGACCTGCGCCGCCTGCAGTGCCCATGTGGAAAAGGCGGTCAGCCACCTTGCGGGCGTGACCTCCTGCGGCGTGAACCTGATGCTGGGCAGCATGGAAGTGGACTACGACGCATCCCTTTGCAACGAAAGCCGCATCGTCGCCGCCGTGGTGGATGCAGGCTACGGGGCATCGGTTTTTGATGATACGAAAAAGGGTTCTTTGCAGGAGCGAAAAGACGAAGAGGCCCGTGCCGTAGGGCGGCGGCTTCTGTGGTCGCTTGTGTTCCTCGTCCCTCTGTTTTATCTCTCCATGGGACTCATGCTGGGACTGCCGCTCCCTGCTGTTATCACATCGCACCACCTGCTCCACGGATCGTTGGAACTCATTTTCTGCGTTCCCATCCTGCTTTTCAACCGCACCTATTTTACCGTCGGTTTTTCCCGGCTTTGGAGGCTCTCACCCAATATGGACTCCCTGGTGGCTGTGGGTGCCGCGGCCGGACTGATCTACAGTCTGATCGAGCTTTTTCTTCCCGGGAGTCAGGGCGTTATGCCTGAACTGTACTTTGAATCCGCCGGCATGATCCTGACTCTGGTAACAGTGGGCAAATACCTGGAAAAGCGTTCTCAGGGAAAAACCACCCAGGCCATCTCCTCTCTTCTGGCTCTGTCTCCCACCAGCGTGGTAGTCCGCAGAGACGGCCGCGAGGTCACCGTATCTCCCGATGAAGTACACGTGGGAGATACCGTCATCGTTCGCCAGGGCGGCCGCATCGGTGTGGACGGTGAGGTGCTCTCCGGCAATGGCTCTGTGGATGAATCCGCCATCACCGGCGAGAGTCTGCCGGTGGAGAAAACCGTAGGGGACTCCGTTGCCTGCGCCACGGTGGTACTCAGCGGCTATCTGGAATACCGCGCCACACGGGTGGGCAAAGACACCACTCTCTCCCAGATCGTCCACCTGATGGAGCAGGCCGCTTCCAGCAAGGCGCCCATCTCGCGGCTTGCAGATAAAACTGCCGGTATATTCGTGCCCGTTATCATGGCCATCGCGCTTATCTCCGCCGTGCTGTGGGCTATGGTCGGTCATATGGATCTGCGGTTTTGTCTTTCCATCGGCATCGCCGTTCTGGTGATCTCCTGTCCCTGTGCACTGGGGCTTGCCACACCGGTGGCCATCATGGTGGGCACCGGCCGCGCCGCCGAGCAGGGCATTCTGATCAAATCCGCCGAGGCATTGGAACTGCTGGGCCGTGTGGAGACCGTGATCCTGGATAAAACCGGCACCGTCACGGAGGGAAAACCCCGTGTCTGCGATATCTTGCCCTATGGCGATACCACCCCCGAGGAATTGCTGTGTGTCGCCGCTTCGGTGGAACGTCCCAGCGAACACCCGCTGGGACGCGCCATTGTGGAAGAAACAGGCAGCCGGGAAATCCCCCTTTGCAACGTAACGGATTTCCGCTCCATACCCGGCGGCGGTATCACGGCCTCTCTGCAGGGCAGCACCGTTCTGTGCGGCAATGCCGCCCTGATGGAAGCCCACCGCGTTGACATTTCCGCTCTCGCTTCCAAGGCTGAAGAGCTGGCCCGGCAGGGAAAAACGGCTCTCTACTTTGCCGAAAACAATCATCTGATCGGGTTTATCGCCCTGGCAGACACCGTGAAACCGGACAGCGCAGACGCTATTTCCCAGCTCCATGCGCTGGGTATGCAAACCGTGCTGCTCACCGGTGACAACGAGCGTACCGCCCGTGCCATTGCCCGACAGGTGGGTATGCAGGAGGTGCGTGCACAGGTTCTTCCTCAGGACAAGGCCGCCTGCGTGCAGCAGCTGCAGGCAGAAGGACGGCTGAGTGCCATGGTAGGCGACGGCATCAACGATGCCCCGGCTCTCGTGCAGGCAGATGTGGGTCTGGCCATCGGTGCCGGCACCGACATCGCCATGGAATCCGCCGATGTGGTGCTGATGCACAGTCGGCTGATGGACGTGGTGCACGCTGTTTCCCTTTCCCGGGCCGTTTTGCGGAACATCCGGCAAAACCTCTTCTGGGCATTCTTTTACAACGCCATCGGCATCCCCATTGCCGCCGGTGTTTTATACCCGGCTTTCGGCATTGTTTTGAACCCCATGGTGGGTGCTGCCTGCATGTCCCTGAGCAGCATCTGCGTTGTTACCAATGCACTGCGGCTACGGCGGTGGAAGCCCCACGGCACAAATGACGCACAGTCCCAACAGATAAAAAAGGAGGATCTCCCCATGGCAAAAACCATCACCATCGAGGGCATGATGTGTGCCCACTGTCAGGCCCATGTTGACAAGGCTCTCAACGCCATTGACGGCATATCTGCTACGGTGGATCTGGAGAAAAAAACCGCCACCGTCACCGGTGATGTCAGCGATGAGGTGCTGCGCAAGGCCGTTACCGACGCCGGCTACACCGTGATTGACATCAAGTAATAGATCTATAAAGAGGCCGCGCCGGCGGTCTCTTTTTTCTTGCCTTGGGATAGGAACTGTGCTATCTTTATTGTAGATTTTTGTGTCCGGAGGGCGCATCATGACGGATATCAGACAAAAGAAGCTCTTCCTGCTGGATATGGACGGCACCCTCTATCTGGGAGACCGTGTCTTTGACCGGGTGGTAGAGTTCTTACAACATATCAAAGCCGGCGGTGGACGCTACCTCTACCTCACCAACAACTCCAGCCGCGGTGTGGAGGGGTATCTCCAAAAGTTGCATCGGCTGGGACTGCCGGCATACAAAGAGGACTTTCTCACCTCTGTGGATGCCACCATCGCCTGTCTCAAAGCGGAGTATCCGGGAAAAAAGTGCTTTGTCATGGGCACCAGGTCATTCTATCAGCAGTTGGAGACCGCTGGGATTTCGGTGTGCGATACCCTCTGTGACGATGCACAGCTTGTACTCTGCGGCTATGACACGGAGCTGACCTATCAGAAGCTGACGGACGCCTGTGTTCTCCTGCGGCGCGGTCTTCCCTGGCTGGCCACCAATCCGGACTGGGTCTGTCCCACGGAGCGGGGACCCATGCCGGACTGCGGCAGTATCTGTCAGATGCTGACCATCGCCACAGAGCGAAAGCCCCGGTTTATCGGCAAGCCCCTGCCGGAGATGGTAAAGCTCGCCCTTGCCGGAACGGGATTTTCACCGGAAGATGCCGTGGTCATCGGCGACCGTATCTATACCGACATTGCCTGCGGCGTAAACGCCGGTGTGGATACCGCCTTTATGCTCTCCGGCGAGGGCGTCATGTCCGACATTGAAAAATATGATATCCACCCCACGTGGATCTATGATAACATCGCGGCTCTGCTGCGGGAATTGGAGAGATGACCCCATGAAACTCAGCTACAAAAAAACCATCCTGGTAGGCTTCGCCTTTTTCCTGATCTGCGCTTTCTGGCAGGCCTATGACAATACCATCCCCCTGATCCTCACCAACAAGTTCGGCATGTCACAGGGCTGGAGCGGCGTGATCATGGCTCTTGACAATGTGCTGGCTCTTTTCATGCTTCCCTTGTTCGGTGCCATTTCCGACCGCTGTAAGTCTCCCCGTGGTCGCCGCACTCCCTTTATCGTGACAGGTACACTCATCGCCGCCATTGCACTGGTGGCGCTGAGCTTTGTAGACAATGCGCAGCTGAAAAATATCCGCGAGGTGTCCGCCATTGACGATCCCGCCGCACTGGAGATCATCTATGAGAGACAAGCCGATACGGATTTGATCACTCCCAGTGGTGTGCATTTTACTCTGAGAGACACCTTCTCTGCCGACGAGTTCTCCGCTATCCGCTCTCAGGTCACCGACGACAGCGGCAAGACCATCACCAACTCCGACTACACCAATTACGTGGTACCTGCCCGACAGGCCTGCGCCGCAGATGCCACCACGGCACACCGCACCACCTTGGTCATTTTCGTGGCACTCCTCCTTGTGGTGCTCATCGCCATGGCCACCTTCCGCTCTCCTGCGGTGGCTCTGATGCCCGATGTCACCGTGAAGCCCCTGCGCTCCAAGGCAAATGCCGTGATCAATCTCATGGGTAGCGCCGGCGGGATCCTAGTGCTGGCTCTGGGCATGGTGTTCGCCACCAGTTCGGTGCGCAACTCCCTGATGCCCTACATGGGCTACTTCGGTGTCATTGCCGCCACCATGCTGATTGCCCTTGTCATCTTCATGCTGACGGTGAAAGAGCCTCAGTGGGCGCAGAAGATGCAGGAGGACTCCGTGGCTTTCGGTATCGAGGAAGAATCTGTCTCAACCCAAGAAGAGCGAAAGCTGACCTCAGAGGAACTGAAATCCCTCATCTTTATCCTGCTGTCTATCGTTTTGTGGTTCTTCGGCTATAATGCCGTCACCTCCAAGTACAGTGTCTATGCCAGCAACATTCTCCACAAGGACTACAACCTGACACTCATCATTGCCCAGGCCGCCGCCATCGTCGCCTACCTGCCTGTGGGCTTCATCGCCTCCAGGGTGGGTCGCAAGAAAACCATTCTGGCCGGCGTGGTGATGCTGACCGGCGCTTTCGCCGTGGCCGCCTTTTTGAACGCCGAAAGTCCCACCATGCTGATGAACGCCATGTTCGCCCTGGCAGGTATCGGCTGGGCTACCATCAACGTCAACTCCTTCCCCATGGTGGTGGAGCTGGCCGGAGGCAGCAATGTAGGCAAGTACACCGGATATTACTACACCGCCTCCATGGCCGCCCAGGTGGCAACGCCCATGCTCTCCGGCTTTTTGATGGACAAAATGGGTATGCGGGTTCTGTTTCCCTATGCCGCCGTATTTGCCGGTCTTGCCTTTTTGACCATGTGGTTTGTCAAGCACGGCGACAGCAAGCCTGCCGCCAAGAAGGGCCTGGAATCTCTGGAAGATCTGGATGCATAAGCCATGACGATACTATTGATTTTTCTGGTTCTGCTGGTTCTGGCAGAGTTTTTGATCCTGGCGCTTGCCTGTCGCAACCGCCATCCCATGTGGCGTATTCTGCGGCTGTGGCGCTACGCCCACCGAGGGTTCCATGACAAGCCCCACATCCCCGAAAACTCCATGGCTGCCTTTCGCCGTGCCATCGAAAACGGCTACGGTGCAGAGTTGGACGTGCACCTGACGGCCGACGGGAATCTGGCTGTGATCCACGACTCCTCCCTGCTTCGCACCGCCGGAGTGGATGTTGCCATTGAGGATCTGACAAAGGAGCAGCTCTCCCAATACCGTCTGGAGGGTACCGATGAGCGCATTCCTCTTCTGGAGGAAGTGCTGGCGCTCTTTGAGCAAAAAACGCCTCTGATCGTGGAACTTAAATCCGAACGCGGCAACTACAAGGAGCTCACCGCCTCGACGGTGGCAATGCTGGATCGCTTCCGGGCAAACTACTGTATCGAGAGCTTTGATCCCCGCTGCCTGCAATGGCTGCACAAAAATCGCCCGGAGATCGTCCGCGGGCAGCTCAGTGAAAACTTCCTGCGCCACGGTGACGGTGCTCCTCAAAGCAGGATCGTACTGTTTTTACTGGCCAAGCTGTTGCTGAACTTTACCACCCGCCCGGATTTTATCGCCTATCGCTTTGAAGATCGCGATTGCCTTCCCGTAAAGCTCTGCCGCAGGATCTATCGGGTGCAGGAGGTCAACTGGACCATCCGCAACCGGGCAGATATGCTCGATGCAGAGAGTGTTGGTAATCTGGTAATCTTCGAACAATTTGACCCCAAAGGAGAGTAATTCGCATGCATGTCATTACCGGTACCGCCCGCGGGCGGCGTTTGAAAGAATTAGAGGGAATGGAAACCCGCCCCACCACCGGAAAGTTGAAAGAGAGCATCTTTTCCATCTTCCAGTTTGATATCGAAGGCCGCCGGGTGCTGGACCTTTTTGCCGGCACCGGTCAGCTGGGTATTGAGGCATTAAGCCGCGGCGCAGCTTCCTGTGTGTTCTGCGATCAGCGAAAAGATGCCGTGCAGCTGATCCGCGACAATCTGGCCGTCTGCCGGCTGGCAGATAAGGCCACCGTACGGCAGGGCGACTCCATGGCCTATCTGAAAAGCGGTGAAAAGTTCGATATCATTTTTCTGGATCCGCCCTATGCTTCCGGTCTGCTTTCCCAGGCCATGGAGGAAATCATTCGATTTGACATTTGCCGCGACCATGGTATAATTGTTGCGGAGAGTGCCGCGGATACGGTGTTGCCTCCGGTGGAGGCCCCCTACTCCCTGTATCGGGAATATCGCTACGGCAAGATCAAGCTGACGGTGTACCATCGCAGCGGAAACGAGGAATAACCTATGAGCGTTGCCATCTGTCCCGGCAGCTTTGACCCCATCACTTTGGGGCATATGGACATCATCACCCGCGCTTCACAGTGCTTTGATACCCTGTATGTTTGTGTTATGGTCAACTGTGATAAATCCAAGCACATGTTCTCCGAAGAAAAACGTCTGGATCTGATCCGTAAAAGCGTGGCACACCTGCCCAACGTCACCGTGGAAGCCTGGAGTGGCCTTTTGGCGGACTATGCCCGCAAAAAGGGCGCCAATGTGATCGTCAAGGGTGTACGCAATGTAACCGATTTTGACCAGGAAATGCAGATGGCTCGCATTAACGGCGGTATTCTTCCCGGTCTTGAAACGGTTCTTCTGCCTGCCAGCGCTCCCTATGAGCACTTCAGCTCCACGATGGTGCGGGAGATGATCCGTTACAATCAACCCCTGGAGCAATATGTTCCGGCCCCTGTGGCAAAGGAACTGTCAAATATATAAGGAGGATCTAACCATGGAAGAAAAAGATGTACAGCGCTTACTGGATATGCTCTACGGCATGATCGATGAGGCCAAGAGTGTAGCTTTTAACTCCGAAAAATGCGCTATCAATCGCGATGAGGCTCTGGATATTCTCGATGAGATTCGTGGTAAGATGCCTCTGGAGCTTCGCAAAGCCAAGGAGCTTCTGGCCGCCCGCAACGATTTCGTAGAAGGTGCCAAGTCCGAGGCCAAAAAGATCATTGAAAGCGCACAGAACGAAGCCAAGGGCATCGTGTCTGAAAGCCAGATTACCCAGGCTGCCCGTATGAAGAGCAGCGAAATCATCCATCGCGCCGAAGAGCGCAGCCGTGAGCTTTACAAGGTGGCCAATTCCTATACCGAGGACGCCCTGCGCCGTACCGAGGAGGCCATCCAGGCCGCACTCAGCGAGGTTCAGGAATCCCGCATCCGCTTCCGCACCGCCTCTCAGGAAAAGATGCAGGAAAAGCCCCAGGCCTACGACGCAGAGAACGAACAGTAATCCATACCTTACCGATCACCGGACGGTTACCCGTCCGGTGATTTTTATTGTCTATTTTGCATAAATTTAACTCTATATTTTCTATATTTTAAACAATCATTATTTCTCCATATGCATATTGTGCATCTCAAACTGCTCAAGCACAAGATATTGTGTTTGAGCAGTCTTTTGTGCTTTCTGGAGGTAGAATCCCGTCGGATTTGGTTTTTTTACAGACTTTTCCGGAGCATACTGGGAAGATTTTCCGAAAATAATCCCTACTTTCCGCTTGCATTTCCCAATCACATTATGTATACTGAGGTTGCAGTGGTGAATTGTGGGTAATTACCCCATATATGTGGTGGATAATCCCACGAATTTCATGAAAGGAGGTTCGGCGTATGACCGGTCAATATGCGCACAATATTGATGCCAAGGGACGTCTGTTCCTCCCTGCCAAGCTCCGCGAGGAGCTGGGCGAAGTGTTTCATGTTACCGTCGGGCAGGATCACTGCCTGAGCGTGTATTCGGATGACAGCTGGGCCACCTTTATGGACAAGCTGAAGGCTCTGCCCTACAACGAAATCAAAAAACTCCGCGGGCTTTTTGCCTATGCCTGCGATTGTGAGCCCGACGCTCAAGGCCGCATTCTTCTTCCGGCCAAGCTTCGGGAATACGCCGGCCTTACCAAAGAAGTGGTGATCATCGGCAGCTTTGACCGTGCCGAGATCTGGGATGCCGCCCGTTGGGCAGAATTGGAAACCGCAGCCTTTGCCGACGGTTCTCTGGAGAGAGCCATGGAAGAAATGGGGCTGTAAGCCATGGCATTTGATCGTAATTCCTGCGAGGATATGGCTTTCGGCCATAAGCCCGTATTGCTGGATGAGTGCCTGAACGCATTGAACATCCGCCCTGACGGCGTGTATGTGGACGGCACACTGGGTCGCGCCGGACATTCTCTTGAGATCTGCAAACGCCTGACCACCGGTCGGCTGATCGCTATTGACCGGGACGAAACCGCCATTGAGGCCGCAAAAGTGCGCCTGGCAGAATACGCTGACCGCGTCACCCTGGTCCACAGCAATTTTGACCGCCTGGGTGAGATCTTAGATGAGTTGGGGTTATCCGGTGTGGACGGTGCCCTGTTTGATCTGGGTGTTTCCTCTCCGCAGCTGGACGAGGCACAGCGTGGTTTCAGTTACATGCAGGATGCTCCGCTGGACATGCGGATGGATCGCAGCGCCGCATTGGACGCTTATCAGGTGGTCAATACCTGGCCTTACGAAGAGCTGCGCCGCATCCTGTTTGATTACGGCGAGGAGCGCTACGCCCCCGTGATTGCCAAACATATCGTACAAGAGCGGGAGATCTCTCCCATTAAAACCACTCTGCAGCTGGTGGATATCATCAAAAGCGCCATGCCACCCCAGGCACTGCGGGAAAAGCAGCACCCCGCCAAGCGTAGTTTTCAGGCGATTCGCATCGCCGTCAACGGCGAGTTGGATGCTCTGAGCCCCATGCTGGAGGGAGCCTGCGAACACCTGAATGTAGGCGGTCGGCTGGCCGTGATCTCTTTTCACTCGTTGGAGGATCGCATCATTAAAAAAGCCATGCAGACCCTCTGCACCGGCTGCACCTGTCCGCCCAACTTCCCGGTGTGCATCTGTGGAAATAAACCGAAAATGAAGCAGGTTTCCCGCAAGCCCATTGTGGCCGGGAATGCCGAGCTGACCTATAACCCCCGCGCCCGGAGCGCCAAGCTTCGCGTAGCGGAAAAACTTTGACTATTATGAGAGGTGGCATCTGATATGGACGAAAGAAAACGGCGTAACACCGGTTCTACATACGGTTCTCTTGCCTATGATCTGGATGCCCTTGCCCTGGAGCGTCAACTGGATGATGCTGGCACCATGCCTCTGCGCCGCGAAGCGGCACCTCAGCCCAAGGTGGAGCGCCGTACCCATACAGCCCAGCGCACCAAGACCTCTCCCCTGCTGATCGGCAGCATCGTTGCCCTGTGTGCCATGGTGGCTGTTCTTCTCTTTGGCTATGTACAGCTCACTGCCGTTTCCGGCAATGTGTCAGCTCTGAAGAGTGAGATTGCAAAGTTGACCGACGAGAACATCAGTCTCACCACCGAGTACGAGCGCACCTTTGATCTGGCCACCATCAAGGCCGTGGCAGAGGAAAACGGCATGTCGAAGCCCTCTTCCGGGCAGATCGAATACATCGACCTGGGCGGCGAGGATACCGCCGTGGTATATGCCGGTGCCGACCTGTCCAGCGGAAAGCTGGCCGGCTCCGTGCTCAATGCCGCACAGTGGCTGTGGGAATATTTCCAGTGACGGCGCCGTATAGTTTATAAAAAAGTGTAAGGAGTAAGAAGGAAACTTCTTGCTCCTTGCTTGGATTTTAGAAACCGTGGATCGTAGCGCTATTTGGGCGCATCAGGAGGGAAAATCGTGCTTGACCGTAACAGTAGGCCCAATCGAAAAGACGAAAATGTACGTCGCGCCAACCGCGTTATTCAGCAGCGTACACTGGTTTTAATGCTGGTTCTGGGCGTGGGTGTTTTTTTGGCGCTCTTTTTCAAGCTTTTTTCCCTGCAGATCACCCGTCACGATGAATTGCAGAGCAAAGCCGTGGATCAGCAGACCCGCAGTGTCACCGTCACCGCCAATCGCGGCACCATATACGACCAAAGCGGCAATATCATGGCCATCTCCGCCACGGCTGAGACCGTCTTTATCAGCCCCAAGGAGATCCTTGAAGCCCTGAACGACCCCAAGCAAAACCTCAGCTGGACAAAGAACTCTCTGGCTGAGTCGTTGGGGGAGATCCTGGATGTCAACTCTGTCAATATCCTCAAGCGCATGGATCGCGTGGACTCTCAATATGAAGTCATTAAGCTCCGTGCAGACGAAGATGTAGCCAATAAGGTGCGCGCTTATATCAACGAGAACAAGGTCTCCGGTGTGTATCTGGTAACCGATACCAAGCGCTACTATCCCTACGGTTCTCTGGCTGCCCAGGCCATCGGCTTCGTAGGCGATGAAAACACCGGGCTCTACGGATTGGAAGCCCAGTACGAGGCCCAGCTGGAGGGTCAGACGGGTCTTGTGATCACCGCCAAGGACAACGCCGGCAACGATATGCTCTATGAGTATGAGCAGTACTTCGACGCCAAAAACGGCGATAATCTGGTGCTGACTCTGGATGCCACCGTCCAGTACTATCTGGAAAAGGGCATGACAGAGATGTGCAACAAATTCCATCCCTCCAACGGTGCCACCGGCATCATCATGCACGCCCAGAGCGGCGCTGTACTGGCCATGGCCAGCTTCCCCAATTACGATTTGAACAATTTCTCCTCCGTCACCGATCCGGCTCTTCTCAGCAAGATTGACGGCGAGGAGTACACTCTGGGTGATGCGCAGCTGACCCAGTGGCGTAACAAATGCATCAACGATACCTACGAGCCCGGCTCTACTTTTAAGATCCTGACACTGTCTGCCGCTTTGGAAGAAGGTGTCATCGACAAAACCACCAGTTTCAACTGCGGCGGTGCTATCACCGTTTCCAATTCCACCATTCACTGCTCCAACACCTCCGGTCACGGACTGCAGACTTTGGAACAATCTGTCGGAAATTCCTGCAACCCTGCGTTTATTACCTACGGCCTGCGTCTGGGAACCGATAAGTTCTATCAGTATCTCAAGTCTTTTGGCCTGATGAACACCACCGGTGTGGATCTGGGCGGTGAAGCCGTGGGCGTATTTGCTGCACAGAGCAATTTTACCCAGTTGGACCTGGCCTGCTACGCTTTCGGCCAGAACTTCACCGTAACACCCCTGAGCCTGATCTCTGCCCAGGCAGCCTGTATCAACGGCGGCTATCTGCGGACGCCCTATCTGGTTTCTCAGATCACCGATGGCAATGGAAACGTTACATGGCAGCACGACACCACCCCCGTACGGCAGGTGATCTCCGAAGAGACCTCTGCTACCGTACGTGAATGCCTGGAATACGTTGTGAAAAGCGGTACCGGCAAAAACGGCCAGGTCTCCGGATACCGCATCGGCGGAAAAACCGGTACTGCCGATAAAGGGCAGACCGGCGACGTCGTGGTCTCTTTCCTTTGCTTTGCCCCGGCAGATGACCCCCAGGTCATCATGCTCATCACCATGGATACTCCCTCCCGCAGCACCGGCACTTACGTATCCGGCGGTAACATGGTGGCGCCCACGGCCAGCAGTGTTTTTGCAGACGTGCTCCCCTATCTGGGCATCGAGCCCACCTACAGCGCCGAGGATCTGCTGGGTATGGACACCACCGTTCCCAACGTAATCGACATGTCCGTTGCCGATGCCAAGGCCCGTCTGGAGGAAAAGGGCCTCACCTACAAGGTGGTGGGCAGCGGCGACAGCGTCACCGACCAGACACCGGTGGGCGGCGCCATCATCCCCGGCAAATCCACCGTGATCCTCTATTGCGGCGAGGAGAAATCCACCGATCCCTGCACAGTACCCGATCTGATTGGTCGCTCTCCCGCTGAGGCCAGCACCGTATGTTCCAACAACGGCATTCTCATCCGTTTCTCCGGCACCACCGGCAGTGAATCCGGTGCCATTCGCGTGCTGAGTCAGTCGGAAACCGCCGGTACAGAGGTGGAAGCCGGCACCGTAGTCACGGTACAGTTGGGTGATATCTCGGTCACAGACTGATACATTGTCGCAACTATTGCACAGCTTTCCACAGGAAATATCATGCTAATCCCCCGTGGCAGCTGGTATACTGATATGGCAAGCTCTTATTACCTGCGAAAAGGAGATCGCTCTATGAAACTCAAAGATGTATTGAAGGGTATCCCTGTTGTCTGCGCCACCGCTGATCCGGAAACGGAGATTTCCGGCATCAGTTACGATTCCCGTACCACGGCTCCTGGTGACCTTTTTGTGGCCATCAGTGGAGAAGCCGTGGACGGTCATAAGTTCATCCCCATGGCCGCGGAAAAGGGCGCTGTCTGTGCCATTTGCGAACACCCCGTAGAAGGGATTCCCTATATTGTTACGGAAAACAACCGCCGGGCACTGGCCATCATCGGCGACAACTGGTTTGACCATCCGTCAAAGGAGATGACCATGATCGGCGTCACCGGCACCAGTGGCAAAACCACCTCCACCTATCTCATCCGCAGCATCCTGCAGCAAAAGGCAGGTGCCAAGGTGGGCCTCATCGGCACCATCCAGAACATGATCGGCGACAAGGTCATCGAAACCGAGCGTACCACCCCCGAATCCTTTGAGCTGCACAAGCTCTTCCGGGAGATGTCCGACGCCGGATGCACCCATGTGGTGATGGAGGTTTCCTCCCATGCACTGGTTCTGGACCGTGTGTACGGCATTCAGTTTGCCGTGGGCATCTTTACCAATCTCTCCCAGGATCATCTGGATTTCCACCATACCATGGAAGAATACTGCGATGCCAAGAGCATCCTCTTCGATCATTGCGATATCGCCGTTGTCAATCGGGACGATCCGTGGTATGATCGACTGATGGCACGCTCTGCCTGCCGCCGTTTTACCTACGGTGTTGACAGCGAGTGCGACCTGAAAGCCAAAGATGTGAAGCTTCATCCCGGCTCCGTGGCATTTACCGCAGAGGCCGACACGGATTGGGCCGCTGTCACCGTAGGGATCCCGGCATTGTTCACCGTGTACAACACGCTGGATGCCATGGCCTGCTGCTATAATCTGGGCGTTCCCCTGATGGATTGCGCCGATGCCCTCAGCCACAATCACGGTGTTAAGGGCCGTATGGAGATCATTCCTACTCCCGGTAAAAACTACACCATTTTGAACGACTATTCCCATAAGCCGGATGCTCTGAAAAATGTGCTGGAATCTGTCAACGGTTTTGCCAAAGGCCGCACCGTGGTTCTCTTCGGCTGCGGCGGCGACCGTGATCGCACCAAGCGTCCCATCATGGGCCGCATTGCCGCAGAACTGGCCGATTTTGTCATCGTCACTTCCGACAATCCCCGCACCGAGGATCCCATGGCCATCATCGAGGAGATTCTCCCCGGTGTCAGGGAGTTCGACACGCCCTACGCCGTGGAACCGGACCGTGTAAAGGCCATCCACTACGCCATGGACAACGCACAGCCCGGCGATGTGATCATTCTGGCGGGCAAGGGTCATGAGGACTATCAGGAGATCAACCACAAGCACTATCCCATGGATGAGCGCGTCATTGTTGCCGAGCATCTCAAGCACTAAAGAATTCGCCCGATGGGCAAAAGGAGCACATTATGGATCTTTTCTTTATTCTGGCGCCGATCGTCAGTTTCGTGGTCACCGCCATCGTCGGCATATTTCTGATTCCCATGCTGCAGCGGCTCAAGGCCGGACAGAGCATCAAGGAGATCGGGCCCACCTGGCACATGTCCAAACAGGGCACTCCCACCATGGGCGGCATCATGTTCATCGCCGGCATTGCTGTGGCCATCTTGATCTGTGGCTGGACGAATATGCTGGGAGGCGATTTTGCCCACCTCTATATCTTCGTGTTCGCTCTGGTGTTCGGCCTCATCGGCTATATTGACGACTATCAGAAGGTGGTACACCACCGCAACACCGGCCTCACGGCACCCCAGAAGTTCGTGCTGCAGCTGGCCGCCGCAGTGGCCTTTCTATGCCTGATGCGCTATGAAGGCATGCTCTCCCCCAATCTGTATGTACCTTTCTTCAACACGCATATCGTGCTGCCCTGGATCGTATATTTGATTCTGGCCGCTTTCATCATTGTGGGCACCGTCAATGCCGTGAATATCACCGACGGCGTGGACGGTCTTGCCTCCTCTGTCACCTTGCCTGTGGCCATCTTTTTCACCGTCACCGCCATGGGCTGGAATCAGTGCCGCGGCGTGGCCATCTTTGCCGGAGCACTGGTAGGCGGTCTGGTTGGTTTTTTGCTGTATAATCACCACCCTGCCAAGGTCTTTATGGGTGATACCGGTTCTCTGTTTTTGGGTGGTGCCGTGGCGGCTATGGCATTTGCCTGTGATATGCCTCTTGTGCTGATCCTGGTGGGTATCGTGTACATCTGTGAGACCCTGAGTGATATCATTCAGGTGGGGTACTTCAAGCTGACCCACGGCAAGCGCATTTTCAAGATGGCACCTCTGCACCATCACTTCGAAATGTGTGGCTGGAAGGAAAACAAGGTGGTGGCTGTATTCTCCACCGTTTCTGCCCTATTCTGCATTCTGGCCTATTTCGGTATCCGCGATCGCTTCGGCTTCTGACTTTTGATTCACTGTTTTCAGGAAAGGAGGACTGTCAATGCCTCAGAAAAAAGCCTATATTCCCTGGCGTGAGCGGCAGCGCCGTCACGCTGTGGAAAAAAAGAGCGCCATGGCCCATCGGGGCAATATGGACATTCCCTTCCTCCTTCTGGTCTTATTGCTGACGGGTGTCGGCCTCGTGATGCTGTTTTCCGCCAGCTTTCCCAGTGCCTATTACGAAACAGGCGGCGCAAACCCTGCCTATTACTTCAAGAAGCAGGCGATCTTCGCCGTACTGGGCCTGATTGCCATGTTCTTTTTGGCCAACGTAAACTACCAGCGTTTTCGCGGAGCCGCCAAACCCCTGCTGGGGCTTTCCATCTTCCTGCTGGTGATGGTGCTGATTCCCCATGTGGGTATCACCGTAAACAATGCAACACGATGGCTGGGTATTCCCGGTGTATTCCAGTTCCAGCCCTCTGAGATCGCCAAGCTGGCCGTTATTCTCTATTTCGGCGACAGTATTTCCAAGAAAAAGCAGCGCATGCTGGACTGGCGGCAGGGCATTGTCCCCTATGCCATCATTCTGGGTATTATCTCCATCCTGATGCTGCTGGAGCCTCACCTTTCCGGTACGATTCTGATCATGGGTACCGGCATCATGATGCTTGTGGTGGGCGGCATTCCCGCCAAATTTGTAGCACTGGGTTTCGGCGGTGTGGCAGCTGTTGCCATCAGCTATATAAAAGCCGTGGAAGCCGGTATCATCTCCTACGGTGCCAACCGCATTCAGATGTGGCACAATCCCTGGCTGGATGCGCGGGATGACGGCTACCAGATGGTACAGAGCCTGATCGCCATCGGCTCCGGCGGTCTTCTGGGGGTAGGTCTCGGCAAGAGCCGCCAGAAGTTCCTGTATTTGCCCGAGGAGCACAACGACTTTATTTTCGCCGTGGTCTGTGAGGAATTGGGGCTGATCGGTGCCTGCGTGATCATGCTGATCTTCTCCCTTTTGATCATCCGTGGATTCTGGATCGCTCTTCACGCCAGAGACCGCTTCGGCGCTCTGATCGTGGTAGGCATCATGACCCATCTGGGTCTGCAGACCTTTTTGAATATCGCGGTGGTCTCCGGTCTTGTGCCCGCCACCGGCATTTCCCTTCCCTTCTTCAGCTACGGCGGCACGGCATTGGCCCTGCAGCTGGTGGAAATGGGTATTGTATTGAGTGTGTCGCGGCAGATTCCCGCGCCGCGAGAAGGATAGGTGCTCCATGAATGTGATTTTTACCTGCGGCGGTACAGCGGGCCATGTAAATCCTGCGCTGGCCCTGGCAGGCTATATGAAAAAGAAAGATCCCGACCTGAACATCCTCTTCGTGGGAACCCCCAATGGAATGGAAAAAGGCCTGGTGGAAAAATCCGGCTATGCCTTTGCCGGCGTGGACGTATCCAACTTTCACCGTTCTATCAAGGATCTTAAGCACAATCTGCACACCGCACGCACGCTGATCACCTCTCGCGTTGAGGCCAAAAGAATTCTCAGCAGCTTCAAGCCCGATCTTGTGGTGGGTACCGGCGGCTACGCCAGCTATCCCATGATCCGTGCCGCGGCCGCCCGAGGTATTCCCACCGCTGTCCACGAATCCAACATGATTCCCGGTCTCACCACCCGAATGCTGGAGGGCAGTGCCGGACGCATCATGGTAGGCTTTGAAGAGTGCCGACAGCACTACAAGAGCCCGGAGAAGATCGTGGTGACCGGCACACCTGTGCGAGGAGATTTCTTCGATTTGACCCCTGCCGAGGCTCGCCGGAAACTGGGCTATACGGACAACAGACCTCTTGTGGTATCTTTCTGGGGAAGCCTTGGTGCCAGCGGTATGAACAATCAGATGCTGGACTTTTTCCGGGCAGAAAAGGCGGCTTCTTTCCCCTTCCATCATATCCACGCCTGCGGAAAAAACAGCTGGGATGCCATGCGGCAGCACATCCTAGAGAGCGGTCTGGAAAACCCGTCTTTGGATGTTCGCCAGTATATCTATGATATGGCCGTTGTCATGCGTGCTGCAGATCTTGTGATCTGCCGCGCCGGCGCTTCTACCATCAGTGAACTCACCGCGCTGGGCATGCCCGCCATCATCGTTCCCTCTCCCTATGTGGTAGCCAACCACCAGGAAAAGAATGCCCGCATTCTGGAAAAGCACGGCGGCGCTGTTGTGATCACCGAACCGGAATCCTCCGGTGAAAAGCTTTTCCGTGCCGCCGCCGATATTCTCAATGACGAGTCCCGTCGAGAGACCATGGCCAAAAATATGGCTTCCCTTGGCATTCTCGATGCCACCGAGCGCATCTATGAAACTGTTATAGGGCTTCTCAAGTAACCTTCTGCCCACCGCCGCCATAAGATGGCATAAAACCATCGAAAGGCGGTTATCAAATGGGTTACATCATGGTAAAAGGCGGCCATCCTCTTCATGGGGAATTGTCGGTGCAGGGCGCCAAAAACAGCGTGCTCCCGATATTGGCTGCCACACTTCTCTGTAACGATACCTGTCGAATCCGTCATTGTCCGCATCTGCGAGATGTGGACAGCGCCGGTGATATCCTGCGATACTTAGGCTGCGATGTCCGTTGGGACGGAGACGATCTTGTGGTGGACACCAGCGGACTTTCACGGTGGGACATCCCCGAACACATGATGCGGGCCATGCGTTCCTCCGTGATTTTTCTGGGCGCTATTCTGGCCCGCTGCAAACAGGTAAAGCTCAGCTATCCCGGCGGGTGTGAGCTGGGCCCGCGGCCTATCGACATGCACCTTTGCGCTTTGCGCACATTGGGCGCGACCGTGGATGAAAAAGGCGGTGATCTTCTCTGTCGGGCCGACCAATTGGTGGGACAGGATATTGTTTTGGCCTTTCCCAGTGTAGGTGCCACGGAAAACGCCATGCTCTGCGCCTGCGGCGCGCAAGGCACCACCGTGATCACAAACGCCGCCCGGGAACCGGAGATCACGGATCTGCAAACCTTTCTCGTGGAGATGGGCGCTCATGTACAGGGTGCCGGAACCTCCACCATCACCGTCACCGGAGGAATACCGCTCCACGGCTGTATCCACCGCTGCATCGGCGACCGCATCGTAGCTGCTACATATTTATGTGCTGCAGCCGCAACGGGAGGAAACATTACACTCCGCGGCATTGATTGCCGCCACTTGGCAACCGTGATCGACTCCCTGCGACAGGCCGGGTGTACCATTCGCTGTACGGATAACACCATCCAGCTTTCCGCTGAGAAGTCCCTTCACTCCGTACCCACCGTTCGCACCGCCCCCTATCCCGGCTTTCCCACCGATGCACAGGCCGTACTGATGGCCGCACTGTCGGGCGCAAAGGGTGCCACCGTCTTTGTAGAAAACATTTTTGAAAACCGTTACCGCCACGTACCGGAGCTCATTCGCATGGGTGCTTCGGTCCGTATCGAGGGCCGTGTGGCTGTGGTACTGGGCAGTAGCTCCCTCCACGGCGCAACGGTGCATTGCACCGATCTTCGCGGCGGCGCCGCTCTTGTGATCGCCGCCCTGCAAACGCCGGGGGAAACCCACATCTTTGAAACAGAGCATATCGCCCGCGGGTACGAAGATATTGTCCGCGACCTCCGCACCCTCGGCGCAACTATACAAATGATTGAGGAGACCTGACCTCTATGTCCAGAAGAAATCGACACTACAAAAAAAGACGCAGAACCGGAAGCTTATCCTTTCTGTATAAGCTTCTGTGCTTTGTGGCCATCTGCGGCGCCATTGCTGTTGCCATGGCTCTGTTTTTTAAGGCCGATTCCATCCGTGTGGAGGGTAACAGTACCTATTCCGCAGAGCAGGTGATCGACGCCTCCGGCATCCACGCCGGCGATAACCTGTACCTTCTCAACAAATATGATGCCGCTGACCGCATCATCCACGCCCTGCCTTATGTGGAGCAGGTACAGATCAAGCGTCAGCTTCCCGACACGCTGGTCATCACCGTCAGCGAATGTACCGCGCCGGCGGCCATCTCCCAGGACGGAAAGCTGTGGCTGATCTCCGGCAACGGCAAGGTGGTCGGCAATGCCGGCGTGAATCAGGCCGACCGTTATACGCTCATTACCGGCGTTTCTATTGTCTCTCCTGAGGTGGGTTACTCCGTGGAATCGGCCGGAGATTCGCAAAACGAATGCGCCGCCATGCTTCGCCTGCTGGGCCTTATGGAGGAGCGCGACATGCTGCAGGATGTTGGCAGCATCCATCTGGAAAGCCACGATGCCATTACCATGAGTTACCTAGAGCGCTTTGAGGTGATTCTGCCCTGGGATGCCGACTGGGAGTATAAATTAGACTACCTGCTGGCTGTTGTGGATCGCCTGGAGGCCAACGAAACCGGCACCATCGACATGATGCAGGACGGCACGGCCAGTTTCATTCCCAAGGCGAAAACAGCTTTGAAATCTTCTCCCAGCGATATTTCCGAACCTGGAAATACGCCCCAATCGTCGCCTGTTGCCTGATTCGTTTGCGCAGTGCTCAGCACTGCGCAAACTTTTTTTGGGAAAAAACGCATTAGTTCTTGACCTGCTCTCCAATCCGTAATACAATACAAGATATAGTAGTATACGTAAGATATTCTGTCGTTTTTATACAATCTTTTGGCAGGAGGAAGCATTATGGCATTCGGACTCGAAACAGGCACCGATAACGTTGTGGATATTAAGGTATTGGGTGTCGGCGGTGGCGGCAGCAACGTAGTAAATCGCATGGTAGTTTCCGGCACACAGGGCGTTGACTTTGTGGCTGTGAATACAGATAAGCAGGCGCTGAACAGCTCCAACGCCAATTATAAGATCCAGCTGGGCGAGCAGCTCACCGGCGGCAAGGGTGCCGGCTCCAATCCCGAGATCGGCCGCAAGGCCGCCGAGGAAAGCCGCAATCAGGTAGCCCGTGCTCTGGAAGGCACCGATATGCTGTTTATCACCGCAGGTATGGGTGGCGGTACCGGTACCGGCGCTGCTCCCATCGTGGCGGAGGTCGCCCGTGAAATGGGCATTCTGACCGTGGGTGTCGTCACAAAGCCCTTCGCCTTTGAGGGTCGCCGCCGCATGCAGGCTGCTGAGGCCGGCATTGAGGAACTGCGCACCAAGGTGGACAGTCTGGTGATTATCCCCAACGAGCGTTTGAAGTACGCCACTGATCAGAAGATCACCTTTGCCAATGCTTTTGAAATTGCCGATGATGTGCTGCGCCAGGCCGTGCAGTCCATCTCCGATCTGATCCGCGACACCGGCTTTATCAATCTGGACTTTGCCGATGTGACCGCCATTATGAAAGATGCCGGTCTTGCCCATATGGGTGTTGGTCGCGCCGCCGGTAAGAACAAGGCAGAAGAAGCCGCCAAGATGGCCATCTCTTCTCCGTTGCTGGAAACCTCTATCGTAGGCGCCCGCGGTGTTCTGATCAACATCACCGGTTCTCCCGATATCGGTTTGGAAGAGGTGGAGCAGGCCGCTACTCTGGTTCAGGAGGCCGTACATCCCGATGCTCTTACCATCTTCGGTGCCGCCTTTGACGACACTCTGGAAGATGAGATCCGCGTCACGGTGATCGCCACCGGTTTTGATGAGGGCAACGGCACGTATGCCGCCGCCAAGGCCCGTGAGGAAGACGGCCTGAAGCCTCTGCCCGCCGCCGGTGAAAGCGTGGATACCGACTCCACCATTGATGACATTTTGAAAATTTTCCAGAAAGAATTCTGAATTTAAAACTATTAACAAGGCTTCATCCGTTGGATGAAGCCTTGCTTTTTTGCAGAAATTAGCGGGTATGTTTACTTCTTTTCGACACAAATTACTAATGTTGTCGGCAACGCATTTTGAATAATGGGGTGATTTTTTTGTATGAAACGCGAAAAAAGCGGGGCATACGCCGCCCCACCGCTTTTTTTCTGTCTTTGGCCATGCTGCTATCTGTCTGCCTGCAGACGGCATCTGCTCGGGAGGAACGTACCTTGATCCCCCTGGGAAATGCCGTGGGCATCAAGCTTTTTGCAGACGGTGCATTGGTAGTATCGGTCAGTGATGGGGATTGCCATTTGAAAACCGGAGATCTTTTGCTGCGCATCAACAGCGAAAAGATCCGCTCCACCGAGTTTTTGCAATCCTATCTCCAGGACAATGCTGCTGCGCCTGTTTCCCTGACGCTCCGACGGGACAGCCGCATGTGTACGCTCACCGTCACGCCGAAGGCAGACACGCAGGGTGTCTACCATATCGGCGCATGGGTACGCGACAGTATGGCGGGCATCGGTACAATGACCTATTATGACCCCGCCACAGGCACCTTCGGCGCTCTGGGCCACGGTATCAACGATGTGGATACCGCTATGCTGATGAGTCTTTCCTCCGGCAGTATCATGGAGACCACCGTAAAAGCCGTTAAGCGCGGATGCGCCGGTGATCCCGGCGAATTAAAGGGCGACTTCACCATACAAAGAGACATGGGAACTCTCCGGGCCAATACCGCAGGCGGTGTCTTCGGCACCCTCGGTGATACCTCTTTGCTGACAAATAATCAGCATCCAATCCCGGTGGCTTCTGCTGACGAGATCACCACGGGACCGGCCACCATTCTCTCCACCGTATCCGGTAACACGCCCCGGGAGTATGCCGTAGAGATTCTGCGGCTGAATTCGGGCAATGACACCCGCAACATGGTCCTGCGTATTACCGATCCGGCCTTGCTCTCGGCAACAGGCGGCATCGTGCAGGGAATGTCGGGCAGCCCCATCCTGCAGAACGGCCGCATTGTGGGCGCTGTGACCCATGTTCTGGTCAATGATCCCACCCAGGGGTATGGTATTTTCATGGAAAATATGCTGTCAATGGCCAACTGAATTTTGGGCGTGGGGAATTTACCCACGCCCTCTTTTCACGTATTATCGGGGCTGATGTGCTGGCGGCGCAAGATACGCCGCAGCACTTTGCCGTCAAAAGGGATCAGCGGATAGAGATAGCCGCGTCCCACCACCGGTTTGGTGGTCAAAACCAGAATAAATGCGCCCACCACGCCAATGGCAAAACCCCACCAGTCCCAAAGCCATACCAAAAGCAAAAGCGTCATCCGTAGCATTTTACAGGCATAACCCATCTCATAGCTGTGCTGGGCATAGTCTGCCACCGCAACAAAGGCCATATAAACCAGCACTTCCGGCACAAGCCAGCGGCTTTGCACTGCAAAATCACCCAAAATCAGCGCGCCCAGTACACTGAAGGAATTTGACAGCACATTGGGTGTATTCAGAGATGCCAGCTTCAGGATATCAATGATAAATTCCACCAGCAGAAGCTGCCCGATCAGCGGTACATAGCTCTCTTCCTGTACCAGAAGAAAGTGGAGATTTGGGTGCAATGACTCCGGGCTTTTTACCAGCACATACCATAGCGGCGTAATAAATACCGTCAGAAGAAGCACCACAAGCCGAACAGTCTGCAGATATGTGCCGATCAGCGGTGGGAAATAGTAATCGTTGATTTCTTCGGCAAAGGACAAAAGCGTGGTGGGAAAAATCATCACGCAGGGTGTGTTGTCCACCATCAGGAGGATATTTCCCTCCATCAGGGAAGCCGTTGCCACATCGGGTCTTTCGGTATAGCGGATCTTGGGAAAGGGATTCCACCACTGCCGCGGCGTGATACATTCGGCCACTGATTCCTGAGCCATGGCAATAGATCCCACACGGATATTGCCGAGCTTCTGCCGCAGCTTCTCCAGATCCTCCGTCTTTGCCTTTCCTTCCAAAAAAGCCAGCACCACATCGCAGCCGCTCTTGCCGCCTATTCGGTGCTTTTCCATGGTCAGCCCCGGTGTACGGATGCGTCTGCGCAGGAGCGCGGCATTCTCCATGAGGTTCTCTAGGAATCCGTCATGACTACCTCGCAAAACGCGAGAGGTGTCCGGCTCCTCTATACTGCGGGTGGGATAACTCTTCGCATCGATCAGCAGGAGCTCCCGATAACCGTCGATGTAGAGCAATGTCTTGCCGGCAAAGGTGGCGATCACCGCCTTTTGCTCCTCCGGCTCCGCTTCTGCGTCCGCCGCTGACAGATAGCGCCACAGGAATACATTGGCCTCTGTGGGCATCTGCGGCTGTGTAATCGATAGCCATCCCCCGATCAGCCGCTCCAGCAGCTCATTTTCCGCATAGCCATTCACTACCCACAGGCGGGCCCGACGTCCGCCGATCACCAGGTACCTGCCGATCATATCGAAGCATCGATTGAAGCCCAAAAGGTCATCCAGGTGCGCACACCGCTGCTCAAAAGTTTCCATAAAAATCACCTCATTTTCCCTGTTATTATAGGTCAATGAGGTGATGAATATACAAATGCAGGCGGCGCACAAATTTATTCTTCCGGTACCGGGACAAAATCTACGGGTTTTCCCTCGGAAAACGTGACGGTATACCCCGTGCCCGGTTTGCGGTAAAAGGTGAAACGATTGCCGTCGAACCACTGCATCATCAGATTGGCTGTAACTCCGCCATGGATGATGCAGACGCTGTCCTCACCGGTGGCCAGCACCTTCTCGATGGCGGCCATATTGCGCACGATCAGCTGGGGAACACTTTCTCCGTTGGGACAGGGTAGATGCTCCGAGTCCTCCTCCCAGCGGAGAAATGCCGGGTCGTTTTTCAGATCGTCGTAAGAGCGCATCTCAAAATCGCCGAAATCCATCTCCTGCAGGCCGGGCAGCTGTGTGTGCTCCACTTCGCCGTAGATGGCGCGGAGTGTCTGCTCCGTGCGGAGCATGCCGCTGGTATAGTAGTGCTTTGCCCTGGGATAGCTCGCCGCTTTCCGGTGCAGCTGCTCGAGGGAGTCCTCCAAGGCCGGGATATCAGAAGCGCCGTAATACAATTCCCGGAGACTTCCCTCTGTCTGTGCATGGCGTAAAAGGGTCAGTTTCATTTTCTCTATCCTCAGTCGTTCTCGTTGCTGTAAAGGATATCCATGGCCACCGGCGTGTAGAAAAGGCGCTCTACCTCTGTGATGTCATGGGTCTGGCCCAGGATCCACATCAGCTTGGCAACTGCCGCCTCGGTGGTCATGTCATAGGCCTCCAACAGATGCAGGGTGTTTTTCAGGTGGCCGCCCACGTGATACACCGTCAGATCGCTGCCCTCATTGGGCACCTGGGTGGTCATGACCACGATCTTCCCTTTTTCAACCGCCTGCTGTACCGCCTGATAGAGATCACCGTACTCCGGCAGGCCGCCCACACCAAAGCTCTCAATGATCAGGCCGTCATACTTGTCCAGCATAAAGCGTACCAGATCCGCTTCCACGCCGGGGATCAGCTTCAAAAGGCCCACATTGGCGTCCATGGTGTTCCAGAATTGAGGGCGGGGATAGTTTTCACAGCGAATGTACTGCATGATATGCTCGTCCTGCACCACCGCCAGATCCGGATAGTTGACGCTGGAAAAGGCCTGAAAGCTCTTGGAGCAGGTCTTGCGGGCACGGGTGCCTACAATAACCTTGCCGTTGAACACGATCTGCACGCCGCCGCAGCCATGGCAGGCATAGAGAAAGGCATCTGTCAGGTTCCGCTTGGAGTCGGTGGAATCAAACCAGATGGGCTTCTGTGCTCCGGTGAGTACGATGGGCTTACGGCCGCCCTGCACCAGATAGCTCAGCGCCGCCGCTGTATAGGCCATGGTGTCTGTACCGTGGCTGATGACAAAACCATCATACTTATCATAGTTCTCCCGCAGACACCGGGCCACGCCCAGCCAATGCTCCGGACAGATGTTGGTGCTGTCCAGATTGTACAGCTGAACGCATTCCACCTGGCAGATCTCCGCGATACGGGGAATAAAGCTCAAAAGCTGCCGGGGATTTAATTCCGGTGTCAGGCCGTCGGGCGTCATTTCGCTGGCGATAGTACCGCCAGTACCGATCATCAGTATTTTTTTCATGGTCACATCTCCCGATTATCCATTGCGTGCAGTCCGAAGCGAACCGCCAAAACCACCTTTTGGCGGCTCTCATCATCTGCTGCCGTCTCATACTTTTCGCGCATCTCTCGCAGGAAAAGGCCCCGCAGAGAGTCCTCGTCCTGGCGAGCCCAGATATCCTGACGCAGGGTGGTTTTATCTCGCAGCTCCACGGCAAAAAACCGTCCCTCCAGCTGTCGGCTCAGCTCCTCCGTATGGATGCTCTGCTCCGTTTCACCGGTGAGCACAATGCGGTAAATATCTTTTGTTGCATCCCGGGGCAGGCGATCTTCAATGGCCTCCAGCGGTGTTCTGTCAGTGACATCCACCGTAAGGACCTCATAGCGCTGCTGAGAAAAGGGCACAAACTGCAGCCTCACTTCGCCTCTCGCCACCGTGCCGAAGAGGAATCCTTTTTCACCGGTCTCGTCAAAACCGCGACCCTCCAGGCAACCGGGATAGGCCCATACGGTGTTCCCTGCTTTCTGCAGACCGCTGCAGGCGTGCACATGGCCCAGTGCCAAATAGGTAAGGCCGCTGGATCTGATCTCACCCAGTGAGATGGGACGATACCGGCTATTCTTAGCACCCACCTCTCCGTGGAGAAGTCCGATGTTCACCAAATCAGCTTTCGCTGTAAAGTCTGCAAGTGTATCGCCCTGACGATGCTCCGCCGCCGTAAAGGCCGCACCATAGACACGGCAGCCATACTCCGGAAAGTCGAAATGTGTCAGCGAATCATCGGTAAAAATATGTACGTTTTCCGGCCAGGTCTGCACGCACCAGGCGCTTTTGGCCGAATAGCAGTCATGGTTGCCCGGCGCGATCACCACCTGACCGCGAAACTCACCCAGTGCCTTTGCCAGTTCGCCTGCCGTCTGGCCATAGAGATCATCGCTGTCGAAAAGATCTCCCGCCAGAAGCAGCAAATCGGCCCCATGGTCATTTCCGTAATCCACCAGACGTGCCACGGTCTGGCGGCTTTGAGCCCGACGCTCTACCGCCTGCCGGGATGATAAGCCCGTGAAGGCACTATCCAGATGGAAATCGGCCGCATGCAAGACAGTAACCATTATTCTGCCTCCTGCCAACCCTTGCAGACATCCACCCATTCTACGAAATTGGGACCGCAGCAGGTCTGCAGTTCATCGCAGGTCAGCTCGATGGCGCTGGCATCACTGCCCACAGCGGGAAACACCGTGGCAAAGCGCTTGAGAGAAACGTCCAGGTAGGTCTTTACATCGGCAGGAAGTGCAAAGGGACATACGCCGCCCACGGCATGACCGGTGCGCTCCACGGCCTCTTCATGGGTCAGCATCTTGGCTTTGCAGCCGAAGAAGTGCTTGTACTTGCTGTTGTCCACCTTGGCATCGCCGGCGGCTACGATTAGGATCGGATCTTCGTCAATTTTAAAGCTGAGAGTTTTGGCAATGCGGGCGCCTTCAACGCCCACGGCAATGGCCGCCAGTTCCACAGTAGCGCTGGATACGGTGAATTCCTGCATACGATCAGCAACACCGTAGGGAATCAGATACTCGCGTACTTTCTCTACAGACATGATTAATTTCTCCTTTACAACAAATATCATCTGAATATTATCGAATGTCAACTCGTTCCACAGCCGTACATAGTCCTGTTTCACTGTCCAGGGTGAAAACACAGCCCTGGGCCTTGCAGGGACCGGGAGCACCGCGATAGAGACCGGGCATACCGCCTAAAAAGTTCTCCACCGACTGCCCGGGCTCCACACCCAGCACGGATTCAATAGCGCCTGTCATCCCCAGATCGGTGATGTAGCCCGTTCCCTTGGGATAGACTCTCTCGTCGGCTGTAGGCACATGGGTATGGGTTCCCCACATGGCACTGATACGGCCATCCAGGTAGTAGCCCAAGGCCAACTTCTCGCTGGTGGCCTGGGCATGAAAATCCAAAAGAGTAAAGGTCGGCTTGTCCATCTTTTCCAAGATCATGTCCGCCGCTGTAAAGGGATCCTGCGCCTTCCAGTTCAGGTCACACCGGCCGATGAGGTTCATCACACCGATGGTGATGCGGCCGCAATCATAAACACCCCAACCACGGCCGGGGATTCGATTGCCCATGTTGGCCGGGCGAAGGATGTAGCGGTTTTCATCCAGGTAGTCCGTGATCTGACGGCGGCCGAAGGTGTGGTTGCCCAGAGTGATCACATCCGCCCCGGCCGCAAAAAGGCTGTCTGCCTGTTGTGGCGTAAGTCCTGTGCCGGATACATTTTCCCCGTTGACCACAGTGAAATCTATGGACTTTTCTTTTTTGAACTGCCGCAGAACCTTGTGCAAATGGTCAACGCCCGACTCACTGGTCACATCGCCCAATGCCAAAATGTGATAAAGCATATTCGTCCTCTCAGTCATTCCAGCCCAGGATCTTTGTCAACTGCTGGTTGGTATAATAATAGGCTCCCGCCGGGAAATTTCGCAGGTTGGCGGTGTTGGAGCACAGAAGATAGTCCAAAAACGCCCCCTCACCGTCTCGCAACACATCGCAGATCACCGTGGTATGGTCATCGGCGGACTTTAGCCCCATGGTGATGATGTCGCCAATCTCGCCGGTGTCATAATCGGCACCTACCTGTGCCACCAGACCTGTCCCGGTATTCTCCGCGGCATAGTCCAGAAAAGACCCCACATTGATAAAGGATTTTGTCAGTCGTCCTCGTCCGTAGTTATACCAGCACTGCTCAATCGGGCCGCTGCGATCCATGGGGATTCCCCCTGCCAATAGCACCTGTGAACCGAAGTTCATGCAGTTGCCGCCGGCATCGTCATAGGCCGGATATCTGCCATCACGCCGGGTCACATACTGCAGCATAAATGTCTTGGCTGCTCCGCGATCATAGAGGTGGTCAAAGGAAATACCTGTTTGCGCAGTCGTATCGTTACTGTCACAACGTGTCGCTGCGTAGCCAAGCAGCGCATCCAGATTCAGATCCGTATCCGACACCGCATCATAAGAGGCGCTGTAAAAAGGCGCATCCTCCGACAGGTGGCTCTTGATCACCCAGCGATCACCCGTCAGGCGCTGAATCGTAAAGGTATGCTTTACCTTCCACTGTTCAGAAGGCACACCATCCAAAGCCGCAAAATACTGGACGTTGTTTTCCAGTAAAACGACGGTACAAATGCCCTCGCTCTCCACATCCATTTTGTCTGCCATCAGGGTATAGCTATACCCTGTCAAAGAAAGATCTTCTCTTGCAGCCTGACGAATGGCAACGATACTGCGCCAGATGCAGCGATGGAACGCCGCCTCCTGCTCCGTGGCAAAAAGATCGCGAATGGCCACGATATCAAGGCTTCCGATAGACTGATAATATCGCTCCATGTAGTCCAGAAGCAGGAGCTCCTGACCGGAGGTCATGCCCAGTTTGGATGCACCGGCAATTCTCTCAAATTCCTTTTGGACAGTGGCGCTCTCGCCCCAGGGAGAATTCATAGTCGCCGTCTTTTCCTCCGCAACAGGGGTCTGCTCTTGAACAATCTGATCGCCGGCACACCCGCCGAGAAATAGCATACACAATATTAAAATGATTGATATCCTTTTTTTCATATCCATCCCTTTCTATGCTTATATAGTATACCAAAAAGCAGTCATTTCTGCAAGAAAAGATGAACAAAATAGGTAACGCCTACGGCAAATCGCCGCAGGCGTTACGGATCATTATTTTGCGTATTCCACGACCTTGGTCTCACGCAGAACGTGTACCTTGATCTGGCCGGGATACTCCAGCTCATTTTCAATGCGCTTGGCCAGTTCACGGGCCAGGATGACCATCTCGTCCTCGCTGACCTGCTCGGGCTTGACCATCACGCGGACCTCACGGCCGGCCTGAATGGCGAAGCTCTTCTCCACACCGGGATAGGTGCCGGTGATCTCTTCCAGCTTCTCCAGGCGCTTGATGTAGTTCTCCAGATTCTCACGGCGGGCACCGGGACGGGCAGCGGAAATGGCATCGGCCGCCTGCACCAGACAGGCCACCAGCGTCTTGCACTCCACATCACCGTGGTGCGCCTGAATGGCATGGATGATATCCTCGCGCTCTTTGTACTTGCGGCAGTACTCCACACCCAGAGCCACATGGGTACCCTCAAACTCATGGTCAAGAGCCTTGCCGATATCGTGCAGAAGACCTGCACGCTTGGCAGCATGAACATCGCCGCCCAGTTCGGCGGCCATCATGCCGGCAATATGGCTGACCTCAATGGAGTGCTGCAACACGTTCTGGCCGTAGCTGGTGCGGTAATGCAGCTTACCCAGCAGCTTCTGCAGCTCGGGATGCAACCCGCGCACACCGGTCTCCAGAACGGCACGCTCACCTTCGCTGCGAATGACGGCATCCACTTCGCGGCGAGCCTTCTCCACCATCTCCTCAATATGAGTGGGGTGAATACGGCCATCGGCGATCAGCTTCTCCAGCGCCACGCGAGCCACCTCACGTCGGACGGGCTCAAAGCAGGAAACGGTAATGGCTTCCGGTGTATCGTCAATGATCAGATCGGCACCCGTCAGGGTTTCGATGGTGCGGATATTGCGGCCTTCACGGCCGATGATGCGGCCCTTCATCTCGTCATTGGGCAGGGGAACCACACTGACGGTGATCTCAGCAACATGATCGGCGGCGCAGCGCTGAATAGCTGTGGCCACGATCTCACGGGCACGCTGATCGGCCTCATCCCGGGCTTTGGCTTCCAGTTCCTTGATCTTCAGGGCGGTTTCGTGAGTGACCTCACTCTCCACCTGCTGGATCAGATACTCCTTGGCCTGCTCGGCAGTAAAGCCGGAGATGCGCTCCAGCATCTCGGTCTGGCTGCGCTTGATGGTTTTGAGTTCTTCGCGTTCTTTTTCCAGCTCTGCGTGCTTTTCCTGCAGAGACTCTTCTTTCTTTTCAATCATCTCGGTCTTGTGATCGAGATTTTCTTCCTTCTGCTGCAAGCGACGCTCCTGCTTCTGCTGCTCGGCGCGGCGCTCCTTGACTTCCTTCTCGTATTCAGTTCGGTTTCGCAGAATTTCTTCCTTGGCCTCCAAAAGGGCTTCGCGCTTCTTGCTCTCGGCGCTCTTAATGGCTTCGTTGTAGATGCGCAGAGCTTCTTCTTCGGCGTTGCGAATGGTACGCGCATCTTTCTTTTCTTTGGCCTTTACAATCAGAACACAAGCGAGGATGCCAAGTCCGAAGGCTACAACCGCAATAATAGCGGTAACAACAACTGCGGGCATGGATTACCTCCTATTTTTTGTGTATATCCCGGCAAAAATGTCGAGTTCGTGTAGACGAAAACCGATACATTCCCCTGAATGTCTCGATAATAATCCAGTAAGATTTTACCTCCGATTATGGTAAACTGTCAAGGGAAAACTGCATATTC
>R24__coassemble_273_pt1 | contig 37648 bp, 33 predicted proteins | sample R24__metabat2_high_PE_003 | metagenome-assembled genome bin R24 | reverse complement strand
CTGCTGGGCTTTGGCCGGGCAGACGTGGGCGCGGTGGAGAGCCTGATCTGCCGGGAAGAGGGCATGGCCGTCATCGGCGGCAGCAGCGACCACTGCATCGTGGATGTGACCCGCTGCCGGGAACTGCATCCCGGCGATATCGTGGAGTTCGGCTTTTCCTACAGCCATATGCTATACGCCACCGGCCGCAGCGATATGCCGATATATCTGACAGAATAAAAAAGAGGAGAAAAAAGATGAATAATTCCGTAAAGCTGTTCATGGATGCCTTTCTGGCCCTGTTTGCCTTTTTCGTGGTGGCGCCGGTCCTGTTGAACACCGTTGCCCAGTTTGGCGTCCACAAGCGTTTTGCCAACACAATGATCGAGGAGGGCATCATTTCCGCCGATGAGGTGAAGATGATGCTGCCGAAAAAGCAGATCGCCGGTGTGATCATCTCGGCAGTGCTGCTGGGCGTTCTGGGCGTCACCTGCTATAAGACCGCGCCCTTCGGCTATCTCTGCGCAGGCGTTCCTTTCGTGGTGGGCCTTTGGAAATACCGCACCACGGTGCAGTTCAACAGCTACACCGTCCAGCGCTTTCAGGCCACCTACAAGGATAAATATGACGCTGCAAAGCTGAATAAATACGTGGATAAGATGTTCTGATGTTCTCGGAGAGGACTTCCTGTCAATCTGAGTAGGGGCGGACGACTCTGTCCGCCCCTTTTCGTTTTCTCCTGCGGAGGGTCATTGCGAGCCGGGGACCGATGTCCCTGGTGTGGCAATCCGTTAAAAGTTATAGAATTCGCTGAAACTTCCCTGTTTTGCGGCGAAAAACGGATTCCAGCGCCAGCGTGCGCACTGGCTCGGAATGACAGGAAAGGGCTTTTGACAAGCTGAAAAAGAAGCACTCCGAACGGAGTGCTTCTTTTTATAGGTAAGCAAAGATTACTTGGCCAGAGCCTCGTCGGCCTTCTTCATTTCCTCGAAGATGCCAGCGTGCTTCTTGGCGGTGATGACCTTGATGACCAGCAGAGTAGCGACCATCAGGACCACAGCGATGGCCAGGTTGATGACCACGTTCTGGATCAGACCGGCCAGGATGAAGCTGACGAAAGCCACACCGGCGACGGTCAGAGCGTAGGGCAGCTGCGTGAACACGTGGTTCAGGTGGTAGCAGTGAGCACCGGCAGATGCCATGATGGTGGTATCGGAGATGGGGGAGCAGTGGTCGCCCATAACGCCGCCGGCGCAGGAAGCTGCCAGACCGATGGTGCAGAGCACGGGCTCGACACTGTAATCGAACACGGCCACAACGATAGGAGCCATGATACCGATGGTACCCCAGGAAGTACCGGTAGCGAAGCCGATAGCGGCACCGATGATGAAGATCACGGCGGGCAGGAACTGCTTCAGGCTGCCGGCGCCGGCCAGAGCGTTGGTCACGAAGTCAGCGGAGCACAGAGCATAACGGGTGAAGGAGCACAGAGTCCAGGCCAGGGTCAGGATCAGGATGGGGCTGACCATCTGGATGAAGCCGTTGGGCACGGACTCGAAGCTCTTGGTGAAGCTGATGGTGCCGCGCAGCCAGAAATAGACGAAGGTGAACAGCATACCGATCAGGCCGCCGATAGACAGACCCACAGCAGCGTCAGCATCGGAGAAAGCGTCGATGAAGGAAGCGCCGTCCAGGATGCCGCCGGAGTAAACCATACCGAAGATGCAGGCAGCGATCAGCACGATCACAGGGATCAGCAGGTCGGCCACAGAGGTCTTCTTGCCGCCGGCGGGAGCCTCGTAATCGTCAGCACCGGCGAAGGGACGCTCAGGAGTGGTGAACAGGTCGTCCTTGACCTGTGCGTTGTACTCATGGGTCAGCATGGGACCGTAGTCGATGTTCAGAACAGAGATGACAACGATCATCAGCAGGGTCAGCAGGCAGTAGTAGTTCCAGGGGATCTGCTTGATGAACAGCTCGAAGCCGCCCACGGCGTCAGAATTGACATAGCCGGAAATGGCAGCAGCCCAGGAGGACACGGGAGCGATCATGCAGACGGGAGCTGCAGTAGCATCGATGACGTAAGCCAGCTTAGCGCGGGAGATCTTGTGGCTCTCGGTCACGGGACGCATCACGGCGCCGACGGTCAGGCAGTTAAAGTAGTCATCCACGAAGATCAGGACACCCAGCAGCATGGTCAGCAGCTGAGCACCGGCGCGGGACTTAACGGTCTTCTTAGCCCAGCGGCCGAAGGCCTCGGAGCCGCCGCCCTTGTTCATCAGGTCGACCATGATACCCAGCATCACCAGGAAGCAGATGATACCCATGTCGTAGCTGTCGGCCAGCACGGAAATGATACCGTAGTCAGCGCCGATGATAGCCACGATGGTCTCCCAGGGAGCAAACTGGGTGTACAGCAGCGCACCCACCAGGCAGCCGAAGAACAGGGAAGAATACACTTCCTTGCTGATCAGAGCCAGAGCGATAGCCACGATGGGGCCCAGCAGGGACCAGAAGGTGCCTGCGAAGGGAGTAGAAGCGTCCTCGATCAGAATCGGGGCGTTCTTGTACGTTACGCCCAGGATCACCAGCAGCACCACTACGGCGGCGCAGGCAATCAGGTACGCAACTTTCGTACTCTTCTTTTCCATTATGAGATTTACCTCCTCAAAATTATGGTTCTATCATAATAGCCCTATGTTCACAAATTGTCAATATCACAGCAAATTTTTTCGCACTTTTCTGACACAATCAGCAGAAAATATCCAAATTGTGAGGATACTTTTTGGATATAGGAGGTATTGTCACGAAATAAGGCAACGATACCGTCTGTGCAAAACTTCCCCGGCTTGACAATCGCAATGGGTTTTGTTATCCTCACATGGAATATATTTTTAATATGTATAGGAGGCCGAGAGATGTTTGATGCTGTCATCATCGGCGGCGGTGCAGTAGGCTGCGCCATTGCCCGCTACCTGAGCCAATACAAATTGAATATCTGCCTTTTAGAGCGTGGCGAGGACGTGTGCGTGGGCACCAGTAAGGCCAACAGCGCCATTGTCCACGCCGGCTTTGATGCCATGCCCGGCACCAAAAAGGCGGAATTCAACGTCCGGGGCAGTCAGATGATGGAAGCTTTAAGCCGGGAGCTGGACTTTTCCTATCGCCGCAACGGTGCATTGGTATTGTGCTTCGATGAAAAGGACATGCCCCACCTTCGGGAGCTGCACCAACGCGGCAAGAAGAACCATGTCCGGGGGTTGGAGATCCTCTGGGGCGAAGCTCTGCGCAAAAAAGAGCCGGCATTGTCCGACAGGGTCTACGCCGCCCTGTACGCACCCACCAGCGCTATCGTGTGTCCTTTCGGCATGACCGTTGCCCTGGCGGAAAATGCCGCCGCCAACGGCTGTGAGTTTCGGTTTAACAGTTGTGTGGAGTCCGTGGAGCGCGGGGGAGATCATTTTGTGCTGCACACTGCCGCAGGCAATGTGGAAAGCCGCATCGTGATCTCCGCCGCCGGTGTCTATGGCGATGAGATCCACAATCAGCTCTGCGAAAATAAGATTGAAATCACCGCCCGCCGGGGTGAATACTGCCTGCTGGATAAAAAGGATGGCGGCATCGTGCGCCATACGGTGTTCCAGCTGCCCGGTGTACTGGGTAAGGGCGTACTGGTATCCCCTACCGTCCACGGCAACCTGATCATCGGCCCCACCGCCACCGATCAGGGCGATAAGGACGAAACTGCCACCACGGCCGAGGGCCTTTCCTATGCCACCACCCTTGCCGCCAACAGCGTGCCGAACCTCCCCATGCGGGATGTGATCACCAGCTTCTCGGGCCTCCGCGCCCATATCACCGAGGGCGCGGCCGATTTCATCATCGGCGAGAGCGCTGATGGATTCTTCGAAGCCGTCGGTATTGAATCCCCCGGTCTTTCCTCGGCTCCCGCCATCGGCGAATATCTGGCCGATACCGTGGCAAAAAAGCTGGGTGCAAAGAAAAAAGAGAACTTCATAGCCACCCGCAAGGATATTCCCCATCTTCGTGAAAAGTCCTTTGAAGAGCGTGCCGCATTGGTGGCGAAAAACCCCGCTTACGGCAACATTGTGTGTCGCTGCGAGGAGATCTCCGAGGGGGAGATCGTGGAAGCCATTCACCGCAACCCCGGGGCGAAGTCTCTGGACGGCATCAAGCGCCGCGTCCGTGCCGGGATGGGACGGTGTCAGGGTGGATTTTGCTCCCCGGTGGTGATGGAAATATTAAGCCGCGAGCTGGGTGTGCCCCAAACGGATCTGACCAAGTTCGGCGGCGCAAGCCGCATTGTCACCGGTACGACAAAGGAGGCGGAGCGATGAAAACCGTACAGCTTGCCATCATAGGCGGCGGCCCTGCCGGCCTTGCCGCCGCCATCGCCGCCAAAGAGGCGGGACTCACCGATATTCTCATTATCGAGCGCGCCCGTGAGTTGGGCGGCATTCTGGAGCAGTGCATCCACGCGGGCTTCGGCCTGCACACCTTCGGCGAGGAGCTGACAGGCCCGGAATATGCCCAGCGATATATCGACAAGGTAAAAGAGTATGCCATTCCCACCTGGCTGGGTGCCATGGTGCTTCAAATTTCCCGGGAAAAAGTACTGACCGTCACCGGACGGGACATAGGTCTTGTGCAGGTAAAAGCGGAATCGATCATTCTGGCCATGGGCTGTCGGGAGCGTCCTCGGGGCGCATTGAACATCCCCGGCAGTCGTCCTGCCGGCATCTTCAGCGCCGGCACGGCCCAAAGACTGGTGAACAGGGAGGGCTTTATGCCCGGCCGTGAGGTGGTCATTCTGGGCAGCGGCGACATCGGACTGATCATGGCCCGCCGCATGACGTTGGAGGGCGCCCATGTGAAGGCCGTGGCGGAGGTTTTGCCTTACTCCGGTGGTCTCAAGCGCAATATCGTCCAGTGTCTGGATGATTTCAACATTCCCCTTTATCTTTCCACCACCGTGGTGGAAATTCGCGGCCGAGAGCGTGTGGAGGGTGTGGTGCTGGCGCAGGTGGATGAGCGCCGCCGTCCCATCCCCGGTACGGAAATGGAGGTCCCCTGCGATACCCTGCTGTTGTCCGTGGGACTCCTGCCCGAAAACGAGCTGACCCAGAGTGCGGGCATCGTGATGGACAACATCACCGGCGGCGCCGTCGTGGGAGACGATCTTTCTACCTCGGTTCCCGGTATCTTTGCCTGCGGCAATGTGCTCCACGTCCACGATCTGGTGGACTATGTATCCGAGGAAGCCGCCCGCGCCGGCGAAAGCGCCGCAAACTATGTACTTCACGGTCAAACCCATCAAAGATCTGTGACCCTCTGCGGCGAAAACGGCGTGCGCTACACCGTGCCCCGGTTCATCGATCCCGCTGCCATGGCGGACGCGGTCACCGTCCGCTTCCGGGTGGCACAGCCCTATCGGGATGCCGACCTCTGCGCCCGGGCAGACGGGAAGCTTCTGCGGCGCATCCATAAGCGCATCCTCACCCCCGGCGAGATGGAGAGCTTTGTGCTTCGTCGGGAGGATGTTTCGGGCGCAAACGCCATCACCTTTACCGTAGAGGAGGGCAGCCATGGAAAAGCGTGAACTGATCTGCATCGGATGCCCCATGGGCTGTCAGCTGACCGCCACTTTGGAAAACGGCGCTGTGACGGATGTCACCGGCAATACCTGCAAGCGGGGCGATGACTATGCCCGCAAGGAGTGCGTAGCGCCCGCGCGCACCGTGACAGGTACTGCTCGCATGAAAGACGGCCGTATCCTGCCCGTCCGCACCCATGGCGAAGTGCCCAAAGCGCAGGTGCTGGAGGTGGCAAAAGCGTTCCGTGCCATCCACCCCGCCGCACCCGTCCATATCGGGGACACCGTGCTGAAAAATGTCTGCGGTACAGGTGTAGACGTAGTGGCCACAGCGAATGCGGAATAAAAAGATAAGCGACAAGTTGGATCAGTTCCGACTTGTCGCTTTTTATCGTATACGGGCGCAAATGCCCCATAAAAACAAAAACGCCACGCTCTTCCGGCGTGGTTTCTCTTTTGTGATCGGCTCTTATCGCTCGGAGACATAGCACTCACAGTCACCGTAGATCATGTCGTCCAGATCACCCAGGATTCGATTGTCCATCATATTTGTTATCACGCTCCTTTCTCAAGTTCTATCTATATTATACGCAGGAACTTCGTTTTATGCAAGTGTAGCATTATACATTTCTTCCAAATCCCTGCCGCCGTATTTTGATAAGTTGCACAATGTTCTTGCCTTTTACAAAGCTGTTATATATAATGTAAAATGAAAATATATTGCGAATACTCAGGAGAGATGTATATGCGGGAATTCCATGCGGGACAATATGATATCGGGGTGATCGGTGCCGGTCACGCCGGCATTGAGGCGGCTTTGGCCTCTGCCCGACTGGGTATGGAGACCGCTCTTTTCACCATCAACCTGGATGCCGTGGGCAATATGCCCTGCAACCCGGCCATCGGCGGTACCGGAAAAGGGCACCTTGTCCGGGAACTGGACGCTCTGGGCGGTGAGATGGCAAAAGCGGCGGATAAAGCCTGCATTCAGTATCGCATGTTAAACCGGGGCAAAGGCCCGGCGGTATGGTCACTCCGTGCCCAGGCCGATCGCCGGGAGTATCAGCGGGTGATGAAAGCCACGCTGGAGCGCCAGGCGCATCTTACGATTCGTCAGGGCGAGGTCGTTGAACTGCGCCGTGAAGGCGAGGGTTTTGCTCTTGTATTGCGCACCGGCGCCGTATTCACCTGCCGTGCCTGCGTCATTGCCACCGGCACCTATCTCCACGGCCGCACCATCGTGGGTGAGTGCATTGAAGAATCCGGTCCTGACGGTATGCATGCCGCCACGACTTTGACGGAAAGCCTGGTGGAAATGGGGCTTCCCCTGCGCCGCTTCAAGACGGGCACACCTCCCCGTGTCAACGCCCGCAGCATCGACTTTTCCAGAATGGAGCGGCAGGACGGCGACGACGATCCCCTGCCCTTCAGCTTTGAGACCGATGCCGTCAAGGAAAACCGCGCGGTGTGCTGGCTTACCTATACTACGGAAAAAACCCACGAAGTCATCCGCGCCAATTTGGACAGAAGCCCCATTTACGCAGGTGTCATTGAGGGCATAGGCCCCCGCTACTGCCCCTCCATCGAGACCAAGGTGGTGCGCTTTGCGGACAAGCCCCGGCATCAGCTCTTCATCGAGCCCATGGGCCTTGACACCGAGGAGATGTACATTCAGGGCTTTTCCTCCTCGCTGCCCGAAGAGGTGCAGATCCAGATGCTCCACACCGTGCCCGGTCTCGAGCACGCCGTGATGCAGCGCCCTGCCTATGCCATCGAGTACGACTGCATTGATCCTCTGGCGCTTTCGCCCACCCTGGAGGTGATGGCGGTGCCCGGCCTCTACGGTGCAGGCCAGTTCAACGGCTCCTCCGGCTATGAGGAAGCCGCCGTGCAGGGCTTTGTGGCAGGTGTCAACGCCGCGCTGAAGCTCCAAGGCCGTGAACCCATGATCTTGAAGCGTTCTGAGAGCTATATCGGCACTCTCATCGACGATTTGGTGACCAAGGGCACCGAGGAGCCCTATCGCATGATGACCAGCCGCTCGGAATATCGTCTGGTGCTCCGTCAGGATAACGCCGATCAGCGCCTTTGCCCCATCGGGCACCGTGTCGGACTTGTGTCCGACGAGCGCCTTGCCGCCGTGGAGGAAAAATATGCTGCGGTGGACGCGGAGATCAAACGTCTGGAACACATCGGCGTTTCCGGTTCTCCCGAGCTGAATGCCCTGTTGGAAGCCCGGGGCACCACACCCGTGGAGGACGGCTGCCGCTTGATTGACCTTCTGCGCCGACCCCAGATCAGCTATGAGGACTTAAAGCCCTTTGATAAAACCGCCCCCGCCCTCCCCCGCGCCATCCGCGAGCAGGTGGAGATCCAGGTGAAGTACGAGGGTTATATTCGCCGTCAGCAAAAGCAGATCGAGGACTTTGAGCAGCTGGAAAAGCACACCTTGCCCGCCGACATAGACTATTCGGATATTCAGGGCATCCGCCTGGAAGCCCGGGAAAAGCTGCAGACCGTCCGCCCCCTCAATCTGGGTCAGGCCAGCCGCATCTCCGGGGTCTCCCCTGCCGACATCGCTGCGCTGATGATACATCTCAGTCACTAACGTTTGCCCACTGATGCACGGGGCGCATCAGTGAAAAAGATTGCGCTGCGCTTTGGCGCCTTGATGTCGGCAGGCCGACATCTGCGACACGTCGCTCCGCGAGAAGTATTTTTTGCCACGTACACGCCGCGGCAAAAAATGATTAAACTCATTCGCGGCTTCCGAGCCGCGAAATCTGCGATGCTTTTTTACAAAGGAGAACAAACCATGGGTAAACTCCGTTTCCTCATTGCCCTGTGGGCGGCCAAGCTGTCCGTCCCGGCGCTGAAAATCACACATCATAACGGCACAGACTTTCCCGGCAGTCTCGCCGTAAAGATCTGCCCCGACTTTCTTAAGCACGTGGGCAAACCTCAGAAAATTCTGGCGGTGACAGGCACCAACGGCAAGACCACCGTATCCAACCTGCTCATCGACATTCTGGAAAAAGAGGGTGTACGGCTCATCAGCAACCGCTCCGGCAGCAACATCCTCTCCGGCATCTGCACCACCTTTATCAATGGCTGTGACCTTTTCGGCCGTGCCCGCGATTATGACATGGCGGTACTGGAGGTGGACGAGCGCTACTCTCCCCGGATTTATCAATACGTAAAGCCGGACCATATCGTCCTGACCAATCTTTTCCGGGACAGCCTCACCCGAAACGCCCACCCGGCGTATATCGCCTCCATTCTCACCGAGGCCTTTCCCAAGACCAGCCGTCTGGTGCTGAACGCCGACGATCTCATCTCCTGCGGCGTGGCGCCCGAGAATCCCCGGGTATATTTCGGCATCGACCATATGCCGGACGATACCCCCACCTGCGAAAATCTGGTGAACGATGTGCAGGTGTGCCCCAAGTGTGCGGCGGTGCTGGATTACAGGTACGTCCGCTATCACCACATCGGCAAGGCGGTCTGCCCTGCCTGCGGCTACACCAATCCCGCGGCGGATGTTGAGGCCACGGAGGTGGATCTCCAAAACCGCACCATGACCGTGGTGGAGGGTGGCGAAAAGCAGCCCTATCAGCTCATCACCGACAGCCCCATCAACATCTACAATATGGTGACGGTCATCGCCGCCCTGCGCCAGCTGGGCTACTCCCATGAGACCATCGCCCGCCATATGGCATCGGCGCAGATTCTGGCGACCCGTCTTTCCGAGGAAAAGATCGGAGATGTCACCGTGGTGGTGCAGATGGCCAAGGAGAAAAACGCTCTGGCCAACTCCCGAAACTTTGACTATATTCGCAAGACCCCCGGCAAAAAAGAGATTTTCCTCATGATGAACTGCCTGAATCTTCTCAAGGATTGGTCGGAAAACCCCAGCTGGATGTACGATGCGGACTTTGAGTTTTTAAATCAGGACGATATCACCATGATCGTCTGTGCCGGCTCCAGGTGCCTGGACTATAAGATGCGCCTTTTGCTTGCGGGCGTTCCCGAGGAGCGCATCCGTGTGGAGAAAGACGAGTTCAAGGCGCTCAAATTCCTGCCCTGCACCGCAGGTGATCGCATCTATATTCTCCACGGTGTGGACTCTGTGGCCCGGAGTTTCCAGGTGAAAGAGGCGCTGCGCCGTATGCTGACAAAGGAGGAAAAGTAAGATGAAAAATGTTGAGCTTCTTTTCCCCGAGGTCTGCAACCTCTACGGCGAGATGCAAAACGCTTATTATCTCCAGCGCTGCTGCGGCGATATCCAGGTGGTCACCACCGACCTCCGCAGCCGCCCGAAGTTTTTGGACGAGGAAATTGCCCTTGTCTATCTGGGCACCACCACCGAACAGGGACTCCGACTCGTTACTGATGCCCTGCGGCCTTTCCGTGAGGAGATCATGGCAAAAATTGATGGCGGACAACTCTTTTTAGCCACCGGCAACGCACAGGATATGCTTTTGGAGCGCATTGAAAGCGACAAGGCGGACACCATCGAGGGTCTCGGCATTCTCTCCGGTTACGCCAAGTACCGGATGATGAAGCGCCACAACAGCTTTTTTCTGGGCAAGTTCGGCGACATGGACATCGTGGGTTTCAAGAGCATTTTCGGCCACACCTATGAGGCGGGCGAGGAAAACGGCCTCTTTACCGCCGTCCGCGGTGTGGGCCGCAATATGGACACCAAGGTGGAGGGCTTCCGCCGGGGAAGTCTCATGGCTACCTATCTCATCGGGCCGATTCTGGTGCTGAACCCGCCCTTTACCAAGTGGCTGCTGCGTAAGATGGGCTGCGACGATGGCCTTGCTTTTGAAAAGGCCGCCATGGATGCCTATGAAGAGCGCGTCCGGGAATTCAGTGACGAGAGCAAAAACTATATTGGATAATGCAGGCAGCGTCCCGACCGATGGCCGGGACGCTGCTTTTTCAAGATGATCCGCCGTGGTGCGGCAGATCCTTCTTGCCCAGCTTCATGTTTCGATATCGTTTGGGCAGCCCCGGTGCGATCAGCGGGAAAACATTGTCGGTATCGGCGGTGGACTGGACCTGATAGGTGCCGTAGCGATTGATGATATTCGCCACGCTGTCGGGCGGGGACTGAAATTCATGGATATCAGGCGTAGCGTCAATGGGACGCTTTTTCATAAAAATCACCTCTGCTTTAGTATGAGCAGAGGTGAAGTGCATTATTATAAAATCAGGTGCGATATATTTCCGCGTCAAAATCCCGCACAGGCTCATTGCGTTTTTCATCCCACACGCGAACTTCCTTGGTTTCATCGAACACCAGGCGCATGGCAAAATCCCGCGCCTCATCAATATCATCGGTCTGGAAAAAATCGCGGAATTCTGTTTCGCCTGCATGGTGAAACTGTACGTGAAAACGAAAGGCCTGATAGGGCATCTGATCACACCTCCGTGCAAATAGTATACCCCCTCCGAAAAAGAGGGGGCTATTCTTACTATACTCCGGCAAAATGTAAAATGCAACGAAAAAATTCGCCAAATTTTAAGCATTTTTTTCTACGCATTTTCTCCTGAAAAAATTGCGAAAAAAGCTTTTCTCCCTTGCTTTCCTGTTGTATAATGCACCCTGTTATTTTATTTTTGGTTGGGAGTGTGTGACTATGAAAATCGGTTTCGACAATGACAAATACTTATCTCTGCAGGCAGAGCACATTCGTGAGCGCCGCAGCCAGTTCGGCGGCAAGCTGTATCTGGAATTCGGCGGCAAGCTCTTCGACGACCATCATGCCTCTCGCGTACTGCCCGGCTTCCAGCCCGACAGCAAGATCCGCATGCTGGCTACCATGAAAGACGAAGTGGAGATCGTGGTGGCGCTGTGTGCCAGAGACATCGAGAAGAACAAGATGCGCGGCGATCTGGGTATCCGCTATGACGATGATGTATTGCGCCTGATCGATGTGTTCCGCTCTTTGGGCTTCTATGTGGGCAGCGTGGTCATCACCCAGTACGCCGGACAGCGTGCCGCTGATGCTTTCATTCAGCGGCTGACTGCCTTGGGCGTCAAGAGCTACAAGCACTATCCCATTGACGGCTATCCTGCAGATGTGGCCCACGTGGTCAGCGATGAGGGCCTTGGCCGCAACGAGTATATCGAGACCTCCCGCAGCGTGGTGGTGGTCACCGCACCCGGTCCCGGCAGCGGAAAAATGGCCACCTGCCTGAGCCAGCTCTACCATGAGAACAAGCGCGGTATCCGCGCCGGCTATGCCAAGTATGAGACATTCCCCATCTGGAACCTGCCCTTGAAGCACCCGGTGAACCTGGCCTATGAAGCCGCTACCGCCGACTTAAACGATGTGAATATGATCGACCCCTTCCATCTGGAAGCCTACGGCAAGACTACCGTCAACTACAACCGCGACGTGGAAGTGTTTCCTGTGCTCAACACCATCTTTGAGCGCATCCAGGGTTCTTCTCCCTACAAATCTCCCACGGATATGGGCGTGAACATGGCGGGCTTCGGCATCGTGGACGATGCCGTCTGCCAGGAGGCCAGCCGTCAGGAGATCCTGCGGCGGTACTATGCCACCATGGTTTCCCATGCCCAGGGCAAGTGCGACGAGACCCCCGTCCACAAGCTGGAGATGGTGATGCAGCAGGCCTCTGTTACCCCGGAGATCTGCCCTGCCGTGGCGGCCTCTCTTCAGAAGGCTGAAGAGACCGGCGCTCCCGCCGGTGCCATGGTGCTGCCCGACGGCAAGGTGGTCACCGGTAAGACCTCTGAGCTGCTGGGCGCTTCTGCTTCCCTTCTGCTCAACGCTCTCAAGCACATGGCGGGCATTGACCCCGAGCTGGATCTCATTTCCAGCTCCGTTATTGCCCCCATCAGCCATATGAAGACCTCTCACCTGGGTCACCACAATCCCCGCCTGCACTCCGACGAGGTGCTCATCGCCCTGGCCATGTCCGGTGTGACCAACCCCTTTGCCGACCGGGTGCAGGATAAGCTGCAGTCTCTCAAGGGCTGTGATGCCCACTTCAGCGTCATCATCAACGATGAAGACGCCAACCTCTATAAGCGCTTGGGCATCAATGTCAGCTGCGAGCCCAAGTATGAGGTGAAAAAACTGTATCACAAGTGAGTAAAGTAAGGCGCTCGGTAGAGCGCCTTACTTTTGCCTATGACGGGGTGAGAACACTCCGTGGGCCTACTTTTCCCATTAGCTGGAAAAGTAGGCAAAAGAGCCAGCAAAAACCCATGGTTTTTGCATTTCCTTCAGCGCGAATAATGTGGATAAAACCTGTAACCCAATACCGCGCGAATCAAATCAAGTCTTCCGTATTCCACCGAGAAAGTACATCGCTCCCAAACAAGCAAAAAGGAGCCGTCCCTGCGGACGGCTCCTTCTCATATGCAATTTGCCGGAGCAAACCTTACTTTCTCTTGATGGCCTTCTTCACGGCGGCCACGATATTGGCGCTGCGCAGACCGTAGGTGTCCATCAAAAAGTCCTGGGGGCCCACTTGGCCGAACTTATCCTGCACGCCCACGAACTCCTGGACAGTGGGGCAGTTTTTCGCCAGACAGTTGGCAACGGCGCTGCCCAGACCGCAGGTCACATTGTGGTTCTCGGCGGTGATGATGGCGCCGGTTTCCCGGGCGGCCTTGATGATGAGCTTTTCATCCAGAGGCTTCCAGGTGAACATATCGATCACGCGGACGGAGATGCCCTTCCCGGCCAGCATTTCGTAGGCCTTCAGAGCCTCGTCCACCATGATGCCGGAGGTAATGATGGTGGCAACATCCTTGTCGCTTTCATGGAGCACAACGCCCTTGCCCAGCTTAAACTTGCTGTTATCGCCGTAGACGGTGACGAAGTTCTTGCGGACGAAACGGGTGTAGGTCACAACGCCGGCATCTGCCACCTGCTCGATCACGGCCTTCAGCTGGGCATAGTCGCAGGGATCGGTGACGATGGTCTGGGGAATGGACATATACATAGCGGCATCCTCCAGAGGCATGTGGGTACCGCCGTTGAAAGCGGCGCTCACGCCGGGATCGGAGCCCAGCACATTCACAGGCAGATCCGCATAGGCGGCGGACATATAGATCTGGTCATAGATGCGGCGGCTGGAGAAGGTGCCGAAGGAGTGCAGATACACCTTTTTGCCGGTGGCAGCAAGACCGGCAGATACGCCGGCGGCATTGCCCTCGGCAATGCCGGCCTCATAGGCCCGGTCGGGATAGGCGCTCATCAGCTGCTTGGTGTTGACGCAGCCCATCAGGTCACAGTCCACATATACGATGTCCTTATCCTTGGCCATCATGTCCTTCAGGGTCAGCGCCATGGCGTCACGCAGGGCGCGGGAGTCTTTTTCGTGCTTGCCGATCAGATTGATTTTCATTTTCGTTTCCCTCCTTACTGCAGTGCCGCCAGTGCTTTTTCGGAGACGGCCAGTGCTTCCTGCCACAGTTCTTCACTGGGCTGAGAGGAATGCTCACGCTTGGGCTCGGCAAAGGTGGCACCCTTGGCCTTGATGGTGTTCATCACGATGCAGGTGGGCACATCCTTTGTGGCATAGGCCTCCTGAATGGCTTCGTAGATAGCGTTTACATCGTGGCCGTCGATCTCCAGCGTGTGAAGGCCAAAGCCCTCGGCTTTCTTTGCCAGAGAGCCGTGATCCAGAATGGAGGCGGTGGGGCCGTCCAGCTGGTAGCCGTTGTTGTCGATGATGAAGACCACATTGTCCAGCTTGTGGGCATAGGCAAAGTGGAAAGCTTCCCAAACCTGACCCTCGTCGGCCTCGCCGTCGCCGATGACACAGAACACGTGGCTGCTGCGGCCGTCGATCTTATTGCCCAGAGCAGCGCCCACAGCGGCAGACACGCCCTGACCCAGAGAGCCGGTGGTCAGATCCACACCGGGGGTCAGCTTGCGGTCGGTATGGCTGGGGAAACGGGTGCCGGGCTGGTTGAGGGTGTAGGCTTCCTCCATGGGATAATAGCCCATGATGCCGAAGGTGGCATAGGCCACGGGGCCTGCATGACCCTTGGAAAGCACCAGCCAGTCGCGGTCTTCCCAGCGGGGATTCTTAGGGTCAAAGTGCATGATCTCACCGTACAGCACGGCCATCAGATCGGCCAGGTCCATGGAGCCGCCCACGTGACCGAAACCGCGGGAATGGATGACCTTCAACGTCTCCAGGCGGATCTGCGCCGCCAGTTTTTCAATCTTCTTTGCGTCCATTTTCTCGCCTTTCTTATTTACAAATTCGCCTGCCCCGGAGACAAAAGCTCCTGCGGAAGACGCATGTCGATAGATAATGCCATGTTATCAAATAATCCCACTATTTTCAAGGGGAATTCCACTTGAATTTTATGGGAGGATTCGATAGAATGGAGAAAGAATTTTGAGATGACCGCCGGGAGGATATGCGATGAAAAAGTTTATGGCCCTTGCCTTATGTTTGCTCATGGTGCTGAGTGTGTGCGGCTGCGGGCTGCGATATGAAGACCCCATCGTTTCTTTCACCGCCGCCGGCGGCACCGGCTATGAGTGGCAGTGCACTGTGGACGATGAGACTGTCGCCGCCGTTGAAATCACCCCCCAGGTGTCCGGAGGAGCGCCCGGTTCCCCCGTGAATTATGTGTTCACCTTCCGGGGCGTGGCTCCCGGTGAGACTACAGCTGTTTTTACCTTCGGCCGTAGCTGGGAAAACGCCTGCACCAAGTGCGCCTGCACCGTCACCGTAGATGAGAAGCTCCATGTCACCCTGGGTGAGCTGTCCGAAAAAGTGCTGGAGATCGACATGGGCAGCCCCGATTATGAGATGATCTGCTTCGATACCGATGTGGTCACGGCCCGGCAGTCCGAGGAAAGCGGCATCTTCACCTTTACCGCCATCCAAAGCGGCACCACCCGGGTGGACTTCTTCTACATGCCTGCCGAGGATGAAAACACCGAAGAGGAGTTCACCGACCGCGCCTACGAGATCACCGTGGATGAAGAGGGCATGATCTTCTGGGCGGAGGTGGAAGCCGACGAAGAGGGCAATGTGGATATGGGCTTTGCGGACTTTACCTCTGCCAAGCTGCTGGCAGCCGAGACCGGCCTGTTTGTGCCCGAACTGAAAGAGATGAAAAACTGCGAATATACCCAGATTCGGGAGATGGGTCTTGCCTATGTAAACTTCACCTGGGAGGATGTCCCCATTGCCTATGCCGCCGGCAGTACCTCTCTGGAGGGTCTCACCGATGACACCACCGTGGAAAAGACCGTGGCCGGCACCAAGGTGTATGTGACCACCGGCAGCGATTCCGACGCCGAGCGCCACGATGTGACCGCCGTGTGGGAGCATGACGGCACCTATTGCTACATCGCCAGCGAGGACGATGGTTTCACCGATGAGCTGATGGAGACTGTCCTCGCCGCCATCATTGAGGCCCAGAACGCCTGATACGGAAAATAAAATAAGTCCTGCGAATTGTTCCGCAGGACTTTTTTTAATGCCATTTTATTTGGTGGGATGGCTGAAGGTATAGGTTCCGTCGGCTACCAGCGTGCCCGACTCGTCCCGTACCTGGGCACGGATCACATTGATGCGCCCGCCGGCACGAAGAACCTCGGCACGACAGGTCAGCTTGCCGGCTCGTGCCGCTGACAGAAAATGCACATCACAGTTCACAGTGCCGCCGGCAGGAGAAACACTGGCCGAAGCGGTGCCCGCCGCCTGATCCATCATGGTCACCAGCACGCCACCATGGACGGTGCCGATGGGGTTGATGTGGTGGGATGTGACATCTACTTCACTTTCGGCCAGTCCCTCTTCCACCCGGGTGATGCGCACGCCGATGTAGTCGGTAAAGCCGCCGGGCGCATTGGTGGCCGTCAAAAGCTCCTGCCGTTTTTCCTCGTTCATCTGAAACCTCCTGAAAAAGCAAAAAGCGGCTGGGCCGCTTTTTACTTATGTAGAATTCTTACAGGTATTTTTTCATCTCGTCGGTGGCGGTGTCAGCAGAGCCGTTCATGGTGACGGTAAACTTCACCGCGTTGCGCTCACTGAACTTATCCAGCCAGTTGAGAAAAGCCTCGATCTCGCGATCCTCCTTGGAATGGGAGATCTTGCACAGATTGTCCACAAATACATGGGAAATATCGTAATTGCCTGCGTACAGACCGCTGAGGAAACCGCGCAGACAGTCAAAATTATCAATGCCGTATTCGCCTGCATTCACCAGACGCACGCTGTAACGGATATCGTAAGTCATGTCGGCGTTGGGCTCAATACACACTACACTACCGCGCTCTTCGTCCACTGCGTTGTGGATCATTTCAATGAGCTGCTTGGTCTTGCCGGCGCCATTGGTACCCATGATCAGTCTAACCATAAGAAATCACTCCTTTGTAAATGGTTGGGAGATGGTTATGCTCCTACGTAAACCATACCACATTTCAGCGCAAATAGCAATGCAGAAAAATGCGGTTTTTTGGCGAAGACAGCAATTACGCCTTCAGCTTGCGATGTAGCTCCTCAGCCAGTTCCTCATAGCCGGGCTTGCCCAGCAGAGCAAACATGTTCTTTTTATAGGCCTCCACACCGGGCTGATCAAAGGGATTGACATCCAGCAGATACCCGCTGAGACCGCAGGCGTACTCAAAGAAGTAGATCAGTCCGCCCAGGGTCTTTTCGTTGTTTTCGCCGGTTTGCAGGATGATGTTGGGCACGCCGCCTTCCACATGGGCCAGGAGAGTGCCGTCCATGGCTTGCCGGCAGAGAAAGTCCATGGGCTTTCCGGCCAGGAAATTCAGGCCGTCGCCGTCAGCGGCATCAAAGGGTACGGGGTTTTCGTGGTGGGATTTTCCAAAGCGCACCACCGTCTCAAAGAGATGGCGCTCGCCCTGCTGGATATACTGGCCCATGGAGTGCAGGTCTGCGGTAAATTCCACGCTGGCGGGGAAAAGGCCTTTGTTTTTCTTGCCCTCGGACTCGCCGTAGAGCTGCTTCCACCACTCGGCCATGAAGCGGAAATTGGGCTCGTAGCAGGCTAAGATCTCGATCTTCTTGCCGGTGCGATACAGCTCATATCGGGCCGCGGCATACTGCCAGGCGGGATTCATGGCCATATCTTCTGCAGCGCAGGTCTCCATCATATCCCGGGCGCCGGACATCAGAGCCTCGATATCGATGCCGGCCACGGCGATGGGCAGAAGTCCCACGGCGGTCAGCACACTGTAGCGGCCGCCGATATTGTCGGGCACTACGAATTCCTCATAGCCGTTTTCATCGGCCAGAGCTTTCAGGGCACCCTTGTGGGCATCGGTGGTGGCGTAGATGCGTCGGGCGGCACCCTCTTTGCCGTAGCGGCGCTCCAGCTCCTGCCGGAAGAAGCGGAAAGCCACGGCGGGCTCCGTGGTGGTGCCGGACTTAGAGATCACATTCACGGAAAAATCCACGCCCTCTAAAAGCTCCATCACTTCACTGAGAGCATCGGAGGAAAGGCCGTTGCCCACGAAGTAGATGTTGGGTGTAGTTTTCTTTTTCAGGTTGTAGTTGGGGCTGCAAAGGCACTCCACCACACCGCGAGCCCCCAGATAGGAGCCGCCGATGCCGATGACCACCAGCGCCTGGGAGTCCCGGCGGATCCGGTGGGCAGCGGCCTGGATGCGGGCAAATTCCACCCGGTCATAGCTTCGGGGCAGCTTCACCCAGCCGGTGAACTCGCCGCCGATGCCGTTGCTCTTTTGCAGGTGGTTGTGTGCGATCTGCAGTCGGGGAGAAAGCTCTGCCTCATATGGCAGAAGAAGGAAACTCTGGATGTGGGTCAGGTCAACTTTCAGCATCGTAAATCCTCCTTGTGGAAGTGAAATTTCAATTGTCATTGTAGTTCGTCGGACAGGAAAATACAAGTCGAATCGGGGAGGGGGCTCAGCTCTTTTTCATCTGCGCTTCCGCCCAGTCGGACAGCTCCTCCAGAATCGGCAGAAGACTGCGGCAGCTTTGGGTAGGACTGTATTCCACACGCACCGGCACCTCCAAATACTCATGCCGGCAGATCAGCCCGTCGGCTTCCAGTTCTTTCAGTGCCGAAGCCAGTACCGTATTGGACACGCCGTCCAGCTTCTTGCGCAGGGCGTTGTAGCGGATGGTGCCGGCATTGCTGACGGCGCACAGGATCTGCACCTTCCACTTGCCGCCGATGAGGCTCATGGCGTGATGCAGGGGGCATTTTTCCATACAGGGACACTCGTAGTGGGCATCGGACACGGTCAGTTCCTCCTTACCTGGTCAGAATAATCTGCGCTCTTGCGTTTTCTTTGGGATATGTTATCATTATAGCAGGTAATAAAAAAGGAGTAAATACGCAAAATGAACATTTATTTGCAAGGCCTGACCATGGGTCTTGCCTATGTGGCACCCATCGGTCTGCAGAATTTATTTGTCATCAACTCGGCTTTGACCCAGAAATTAAAGAGGGTCTATGCCACGGCGCTGATCGTGATCTTCTTCGACATCACGCTGGGTCTTGCCTGCTTCCTGGGCGCAGGTGCCCTGATGGAGGCGCTGCCCTGGCTGCAGAAGGTGATTCTGGCGGCAGGCAGTCTCATCGTTATCTGGATCGGCATCGGCCTTGTCCGCGCCAAGGCATCTTTAGAGGGCGGCAAGGACGTAAATGTGCCCATCTGGAAAGTGGTGACCACCGCCTGCGTGGTGACATGGTTCAATCCCCAGGCGTTGATCGACGGCACCATGATGCTGGGCGCTTTCCGGGCTTCTCTGCCGGAGGGCATGGACATCTTCTTCATCTGCGGCTTTGCCTCGGCGTCCGTATGCTGGTTTTTGGGTCTGTCCACCGTGTTGTCCCAGATCGCACGATTCAGCCGTAAAAAGCTGGAAAGAAGCGGTGGTGACGGCCAGACCATCGATAACGCCCGCTTTGAGAAGGTGCTGACGGTGATCAACAAGGTCTGCGGCGTAGTGGTGATCTTCTACGGCTGCAAGCTGGCTTATAATTTCCTGCAGCTGATGGGCTGGATATAACTTTTTCCATAAACGATAAAGGAGAGGCGATGCCTCTCCTTTTGTTTTACGCTTTTGTTTCCTTGAAAACATCCCAGTTCTTTGCGAAGTACTCCACGCCGGAGTACACCGTGGTCACCAGAATGATACCCTGGCAGATGAGGTTAATGACCGTGGAGGTTCCGAAGATCATCAGGCAGATGCACACCATGGTGGAGGCCGTCTTGATCTTACCGGACCAGCCTGCAGCGATCACCCGACCCTTTTCCACGGCGACCAGGCGCATACCAGACACGGCAAACTCCCGCAGCAGTACGATGGCCAGGATCCATCCGAAGAACAGACCCTCTTCCACGAACCAGCAAAGAGCCGCCATCACCAGACATTTGTCCGCCAACGGATCGCAGAATTTTCCGAAGTCGGAGACCTGATTGTGATGTCTTGCGATATAGCCGTCCAGCGTATCGGTCAAGCAGGCAATGATATATACGCCCAGTGCCCAATAGCGGTAACCGGAAAACTGCAGGTAAACGACCACCAGGAAAACCGGGATCAGCAATACGCGCAGCAGTGTCAGTTTGTTGGCGGTTGTCATTGGCATTGAGGTCACATCCTTTCCTTGCAGAACGGATGCCATTATAGCACAGCTTTTTCAAAAGAAAAAGAATTTTTTATGAATTCTTAAGAATTTGGAAATTTACCCCACCGCTTCGCCGGTAAGATCGCCGTCCATGGTGCCGGTGATGCGCACCTGCACAAAGTCGCCGGGCTGCACATCGGCCTCTGCAGAGAAATACACCACGCCGTCAATGCCGGGACTCTCGGCATAGGTGCGGCCGGCGTAGGCCATGGCCGAAGCGTCATAACCGTCGCACAGCACCTCCAGAACATCGCCCATGCGGCTGTCATTGAATTCGTCCATCACCTGGGATTGGATCTCCATCACCAGTTCGGCGCGGCGGGCTGCCTCATCAGCGTCCACGCGGTTTAACATCTCTGCGGCAGGGGTGCCCTCCTCGGGGGAATAGGGGAACGCTCCGGCACGCTCAATTTTCACCTCACCCAGGAAGTCGCACAGCTCCTCAAAAGCGGCCTCGTCCTCATAGGGCAGACCCGTGATCAGACTGGTGCGCAGCACCAATCCGGGAATACGCGCCCGCAGCTTTGCAAACAGCGCCAGAAGTCCCTCATGGCTTTCCCGGCGGCGCATAGCCTGCAAGACGCCGTCATTGCAGTGCTGAATGGGCATATCGATATACTTGCAGATCTTGGGCTCGCTTACGATGGTATCGATCAGCTCGTCGCTGATGGTGTCGGGATAGAGATAGTGCAGGCGGATCCAGTGGAAGTCCAGCTTGCACAGCTCACGCAGAAGCTCCGGCAGCTTTTTTTCATGGTAGAGATCCATGCCGTAGCGGGTGATATCCTGGGCGATGACGATGCATTCTTTCACGCCGTCTGCTGCCAGTGCGCGGGCCTCGGTGAGGATATCCTCCATCCTGCGGCTGCGGTAATTGCCACGGAGAGACGGGATCACGCAGTAGGCGCAGCGGTTGGAACAGCCCTCGGCAATGCGCAGATAGGCATAGTGCTGCGGTGTGGACAGCACCCGGGGCAGCTCCTCCACAGGACCATTTATATCGCTGAAGGTGTACACGGTTTCGTTCTCCATCACCTTTTCCACGGTCTCCACGATGGTGCCGTAATCCGCGGTGCCCAGGATACCGTCCACCTCGGGAAGCTCCGTGAGCATCTCGTCTTTGTAGCGCTGGCTGAGACAGCCGGTGACGATGATCTTCTTCACCTCGCCTGCCGCTTTCAGCTCCGCGGCGGATAAAATGGTCTCAATGGCTTCGGTCTTGGCGCTGTCGATAAATCCGCAGGTGTTGATCACCACCACATCACTGCCGTTTACATCCTCCTGCACGGTCATACCCGCCTGGAGGCAACAGGCCATCATCTGCTCGGTGTTCACACGGTTTTTATCGCAGCCCAATGAAATAAATGATACGTTCATCTTCAGTCCTCACTGATTTTCTGCCCCAGAGCGTTTATGGAGGGGCGAATGTCATTCCAGGAAAAACCCCGGCGCAAAAGGGCGTCGGAGAGCTTTTTTGCGGTAGTGGCATCAGGGCTTTTGCCCCGCAGCCTGCTTTTAATAAAGTCTTCAATGGCTTCTTTTGCAGGCGGCATCTGCGTCAGTGCCTCTTCCCATAGTTCTCGGGGAATGCCCCGGCGGCGAAGCTCCTGATACACCCTGGCAGGCCCATAGCCCATGCCGCCGTAGTGCCGCACCAGAACAGCCGCATAGGTGCTGTCGTTGACGGCACCCAAGTCCTCCAGCCAGTCGGCGGTTTCGGCGGCGTCCTGTTCGTCTACGCCCTTTTTTGTCAGGCGGCTTTGGAGTTCCTTTTTGGAGAGCATGCGGCTGGATGCCATGCGGGCGGCTGTGGCGCGGGTCTCAGAGCGTAGGCCTGCGGTTTTCAGTTCCGCTACCTGCTTGTCCGTTAAAACAGTGCCCTTACATAACCCAAAGCGCAGGAGCTCGGCTTCGGTGATACGCAGGAGGTCACCCTCCTGCAGATACACCAGCAACCGCTCCTGCTTATGCTTTGATTTTTCGATTTTCTCAACGGTCGGCATCGTCGTCGAAGTCCTCGGCAGATACGTCCACAGCCCGGCCGGCAGCGCGGGCGGCGATCTTGGACTGGTTGCCCATCAGCTTGTGGAAATTGTCGCGGACGGCCTGCTCCAGACGGGCGGCCTCGGCGGGATTTTCACGGAAGTACTCCTTGGCGGCATCCTTGCCCTGACCCAGACGCACCTCACCCATGGCGAACCAGGAGCCGCTCTTCTGCACCAGATCCAGACGCACGCCCAGATCGATCAGTTCGCTGAGCTTGCTGATGCCCTCACCGTACATGATGTCGAACTCAGCCTCACGGAAGGGAGGTGCCACTTTGTTCTTGACCACCTTGGCCTTGACGTGGTTACCCACCACCTCGCCGCCGTTTTTCAGAGTCTCCACACGGCGCACGTCGATACGCACGGAGGCGTAGAACTTCAGGGCGCGGCCACCGGTGGTGACTTCGGGGTTACCGTACATCACGCCCACCTTCTCGCGAAGCTGGTTGATGAAAATGACGATGCAGTTGGTCTTGGCGATGATGCCCGTCAGCTTGCGAAGAGCCTGGGACATCAATCTTGCATGCAGACCCACAAAGCTGTCACCCATTTCGCCCTCGATCTCGGCACGGGGCACCAATGCGGCCACGGAGTCCACCACCACCACATCGATGGCGCCGGAGCGCACCAACGCTTCGGTGATCTCCAGAGCCTGCTCACCGGTGTCCGGCTGAGAGATGAGCATATCCTCCACCTTCACGCCCAGAGCGCGGGCATAGGTGGGGTCCAGAGCATGCTCGGCGTCCACAAAGGCCACCTCGCCGCCGTTTTTCTGAGCCTCAGCCAGCACGTGCAGGGCAAGTGTGGTCTTACCGGAGGACTCAGGACCGTAGATCTCCACCACACGGCCCTTGGGAAGACCGCCGATGCCCAGAGCCAGATCCAGCGTCAAAGAGCCGGTGGAGATGGCTTCCACATTGGCCACCTCGTTGTCGCCGTAGCGCATGATGGAGCCCTTGCCGTACATCTTCTCGATCTGTTGCATGGCGGTTTCCAGTGCTTTTTTCTTATCGGACATAGGGGCGGTTTCAACCGCGGTTTCACGCTTCACTGCCATTTTTTCGTCCTCCTGTATCTATGTTCTGTCTTTATTAAAACTCGTCAGTTGTCCCGAAAACAGGACATCAGACCTCGGCGCACAGTGTGCCGTATACCACCCGGGGAATGCCGCCCGGGTCGCTGATGACCTCAATATCGCCGAAGCCCACCTGCCGCATGATGCGCAGTACCTCATCGGATTGGCCGATGCCCACCTCAAAGTAGAGACGGCCGCCCACCGTCAGCACGTCCCGCCATTTCTGGCAGACGCTGTGATAGAAATCCAACCCGTCCTCTCCGCCTTTGAGGGCCATCAGAGGCTCATAGTCCTTTACGGAAATATCCAAGCCTGCGATATCCCCGTCGGGAATGTAGGGGGGATTGCACACGATGCAGTCGAATTCTCCCATGTGGGCGGGGGGCTTGTCCAACGCGTCCACCTGATAGGGCACCACGCGGCCCAAAAGGCTGTTGCGGCGGATGTTCTGCCGACAGATGCGAAGAGCCGCCTCGGAGAGATCGCCCAGCACCACAAAGGAATCGGGACACTGGCTGGCCACCGCAAGGCCGACACAGCCGCTTCCGGCACAGAGATCCAGCACGCGCGCACCCTTTTTGCCGCGAATATAGTCGATGGCGGCCTCGGCCAGCACTTCGGTATCGGGCCGGGGAATCAGCACATCGCGAGAGATGTCCAGAGGCAGTCCGTAGAACTCCCACTCGCCGATAAGGTAAGCCACGGGCTCACCGTCCAGGTGCTGCTGCACCAGACGGCGAATGCGGCTTTCAATGGCCTCGGGTACGTAGAGACGCCCGTCCCGTTGCAGTTCCTCGCGGCTCTTGGAGGCGCCGTAGCACACCAATTCCCGAGCCTCCAGCGTGGCACCGGGCAAACCCGCGTTGCGCAGCTGCTGGCGAATATCCATATAGAGATTGTTATAAGTTATCGCCATGCAACAACCATCCTTATTTTACAATCTGTTTTTCTGACGACATATACGTCAGAAAAACACCTCGATTCAGCCGCCTTGGGCGGCGACACCCAGTGACAGAGGTCATCTGGGTGAGGGGGATTTTACAAGGGGGACCTGTCCCCCTTGTAGGGTCTTACCACTCGTCCTTGCCCTTTTCCTCCGGCAATACCTGCTTCATGGCCTCGATGGCCACCTCCAGCATGGAGTCATCAGGCTCGTTGGTGGTGAAATTCTGCATCCACATACCGGGAGCGGACAAAATGCGGGTCAGCTTGTTGTCGTGGGCGCCCACGGCACGGTTAAATTCGTAAGTAATGCCCACCACGGGGATCAGCATCAGAAATTTCAGCGCCACACGTACCCACAGAAGCTTCCAGTTGTCCACGAAGGTGAACACGATAGAGCTGGCCAGAATGGACACCACGATCACCACAAACAGAAAGCTGGTGCCGCAGCGGGGATGGTGCTTGGGCTGAATACGAGCGTTTTCCACCGTCAGGGGCAGACCGGCTTCGTAGCAGAAGATGGTCTTATGCTCGGCACCGTGATACTGGAACACGCGCCGGACGTCCTTCTGCCGAGAGCAGAGGATCAGGTAGCACAGGAAGATCAGGATCTTCACAACACCCTCGATGAGGTTATGTACCAGAGCACTGTCGATAAAAGGATCCACCAGACCTGCCAGGAAGGTGGGCAGAAACATGAACAGCAGCAGCGTCAGTCCCAGAGAGGCCACCACGGAGAAACCCACCACCAGAGTCTGCAGTTTTTCTGCGGGGATGTGGTCTTCCATCCACTTGTCGAACCTGGAGGGCTCGCCTTGCTCATCGGGGAAAAAGTCCGCCGAATACATCAGGGCCTTGACGCCGGTGATGATGGAGCTTAAAAACGTGGCGGCGCCGCGAATGACGGGCCAGCCCAGGATGGGATATTTGTCCTTGATAAATTTGCGCTCCGTGGTTCGGGTGACAAGACCCTCGGGAGAACGCACCGCAATGCAGTCCTTTTCCGGGCCGCGCATCAATATGCCTTCAATCAGTGCCTGACCGCCGATAGAGGTGCGAAAGGCACAACTCTTTTTCTCTTCCATAGGGATTTCCTTTCGTTTGCCAGTATATCACAGCATTTCAAAAAATGCAACACTTGTTCTAATTTTTGTTCTCGGCTTCCTGGATGGGCAGTCGAACGGTGACGATGGTGCCGCCGCCGCGGGCATTGCCGATGGTGAAAGTGCCGCCGTGAAGCTTAACGATCTCATCGCATACCGCAAGGCCGATGCCGTTGCCCCGGGCCTTGGAAGAGCCCTTGTAGAACTTTTCTTTCACGTGGGGCAGCTCCGCCTTGGGAATGCCGGGGCCGTAGTCCCGGATGGTGATGATGAACCGGTGTCCCTTACGGGTCATGGCGGCGGTGATGCGTTTTCCGCTGCCGCCGTGCTTGCGGGCGTTGTCCAGCACGTTGCAGAATACCTGCTTGAGGCGGTGGGGATCGGCGGACATGATGACGCTCTCCAGATCCTCGGGTTCGTATTCCAGGGTGATGCCGTCCTTGCGGAACAGATCCTGATAGGTGAAAATGGCATCTTCAAATTCTGCCTGCAGATCGGTAGGCTCCAATTGTAGCGTAAAGCGGCCGTCGGACATCCGGGAGAAGTCCAGCAGCTCCTCCACCATCTGGGTCAGTCGGGCGGACTCCTTGACGATGATATTCAGTCCGCGATGCAAGGTCTCAGGATCATCGCCGCCGGTAGAAAGGAGCGTTTCACCCCAACCGTTGATAGCGGTCAGCGGTGTGCGCAGCTCGTGACTGACGGAGGAGACGAATTCCGTACGCATCTTTTCATTTTCGCCGATCTTTACCGACATGTCATTGATATTGTCCACCAGCTCACCCATCTCGTCGGAATAGCGATTGGTGATCTGCACGCCGTAACTGCCGCCGGAGATCTCCTTGGCGGCCTCGCTCACCTCGGCCACGGGAGCCACCACACTGTTGATAAACAGGGTGCTGGAGAGGATGATCAGGATCAGAATGCCCATCCAGACGGCCACGGTGATGGCGATGGTCAGCAGGACCCGCTGATCCAGAGCGTGGATACCGGCCACACAGCGCATGATGCCCACCACACGGCCGTTATATTTCAACAGGGTGCTCACGGCCATGATCCGCTCGCCGGTGCTGCTCTTGCCTACATAGATGCCGGTATCACCGGTGGAAAGGGCCTGCTTGATGTCGCGGGTATTGGGCGCAGTGCCGCTCATGACACCGCGGGTGGAGATCTCCACCATACCCCTGGTATTGAGGAACTGCAGCTCCATGTGGTCAGCATCCCCGTAATCCTCGGCGTAGGTCATGGCGCTGCGGATATAGTTGGCATAGCCGGTCATGACATAGGTGTTGAAGTAGTCGGCGCCGGTCTCGGCCTTATTGCGCAGATATGCCCGGGCGCTGCTGTAATAGTTGGTGGCAAGTCCCGCAGAGATGAGCCCTGCGATAAGGGTCAGCACGATCACCACAGGCACAATGCTGCTCATGATCCAGCGGTGCTTTAAGCCGCGGCGTTTCTTACCGGTGATATCTCTTTTTTCTTCCACGGGAACTCACCTCCTTAACAAAAAAGATTGCGCTGCGCTTTGGCGCCTCATTGTCGGCAAAGCCGACAATTTCGACACGTCGCTCCGCGAGAAGTATCATTTGTCACGTACACGCCGCGACAAATGATGATCTAACGGGTTTGCCGCTTGCGAGCAGCAAATTCTGCGAAGCTTTTTCTTTTCACTGAATAATTCTTCTTACTTTTCCCACTTATATCCCACGCCGCGAACGGTGGTGATATATCTCGGCTCGGTGGCGACATCTTCGATCTTCATGCGGAGCCGGCGGATGTTCACATCCACGATCTTCGCATCGCCGTAGTAATCCTCACCCCAGACCTCCCGCAGCACATCCTCCCGGGTCATGGCGGTCTCCGGATGAGACATGAAATGGCGCATGATGGAGAATTCCACCTGGGTCAGGCTGATGCTCCGGCCGTCCTTTTCCAGGGTGTGGTTGCGGGTGTTCAGGCAGAAGGGACCTGCGCGCAGTTCATCGGGGTTGGGCTGGTCATCCTGCCCGCCGCTTCGACGCATCAGCGCTTCGGCACGGGCGATGAGCTCTGCCGGAGAAAAGGGCTTTGTCACATAGTCGTCGGCACCGGTCATAAGGCCTGTGACCTTGTCGGTTTCCTGAGAACGGGCAGTGAGCATGATGATGCCGATCTGACTGCCGGAAGCCCGAATGCGGCGGCAGACCTCAAAGCCGTCGATGCCGGGGAGCATCACGTCCAGAAGTGCCAGTTTTACATCCCGGTTGGCGGCAAGCTTTTCCAATGCCTGTTCGCCCGTCTCCGCCTCCACCACGTCATAGCCGGCCCGGCGCAGGTTCACCACGATAAAGCTGCGGATGCTGGACTCGTCTTCCAGTACCAAAACTTTTTTCATAGCCGCTCCTTTCACTGACCCTGTGTGGCCCAGCTTTCCTCGGTGAGGTAGAAGCTGTGGCGCAGCAGGTCTTCGTCCATGCCGGCATCACTGCCTGCATCGTACAGCTCTGCGGAGAAAATCATATCCGTCAGGCGCTTTACCACAAAACGGTTGCCCATAAGGGCGCGGTTTTCCCGTCCGTCACCGCCGATGGAGAACAAAGACAAAACGGGCACATCGTCCAGCTTGATGCTGACCTGGGTTTCCCGATTATCCACGAAATAGTCGCCGCTGACACGGCCCCACCATGTGTTGGGCAGGCTCATATACCAGCCGTCATCCTGGCAGTGGAAGGTCTCCTCCACCTCCACCGTATTGCCCTGGGCATCATATTGCATCCAGGCCACGGCGCTGTTGGAGCCGACACCGAGGAACCGGGGAAATTCAATGACGCCGTCGCCGTTTACATCCTGGGGCAGCTGGCCGCCATAGGGATAGATGACGGCGGTGGTGCCGGTTTTTTCATCGGGTAAAAAGCTCCGCAGGCCCAGAGCATCATCCCAGACCAGAATATCGGTCATGGCCATGTTGTCTTCGGAGATGCCGGTGATAAACAGGGCAGGCGTGCCGCTGCAGCAGTAGCCGGACAGCAGAGCGCCGCGGCTGACCTCCCGCATGGAGGAACTGATCATACCCCGGTAAGAAAGGGTCAGGATATCGCTTTGCCAGCCGTAGAGCTCTACCACGGGCTGGCCGGATTCGTCATTGTGCAGCACCACCAGACTGGGGCGGTCGTCCTGATCGATGTCGGCGGCTGTGAAATGGGTGTAAGAGCACTCTGCCAGCGGCAGACAGTCTCGGCCGATGTTATAAACGGTGACGCGTTTTTCGCTGCCGTTTACCTTCCAGCCCACGATCAGTTCCAGTTTGCCGTCACCGGTGAGGTCCTCATAGTAGATGCTTTCTATGCCCTGAGCGTTGTACTCGATGTTACAAAGACGGTGATAGTAGCCGTCGGCATTTTTATAAACTACGACCTTCAGGGGCTTTTCTTCCCCGTCCTTCTGCAGAAAGGCCATGGCCTCGGCCACGCCGTCACCGTCCAGATCTTTCATCTGCAGGGATTGGATGTAGTTGCCGCCGGAGGGTGAAACATAGGTGTAGCCATCGCTGAGCAGAACATCCAGCTGCTGGGTGAGCGCCTCATATTCCGCAGGGATCAGCGGCTGTGTGAAAAGGTCATCCACTGATTGAGAAAAGCCGCAGCCACTCAACAGCCCGGCGATCAATATACCCAGCAGACATAAAAGTGCTCTTTTGCATTTCATGCGGCGTCCCTCCTCTCTGTAGATACAGATACCTATACAGCATCATTATAACACGAAAGTTCGGCCTTTGGTAGTATTTCTTTTTGCTTTTTCCCGGCCACTTCCTGCAAAAAGCACTTGAATTTACAGGAGCAGTCCTGTATAATGGCAAAGTCCACCCGCCGGTGTGATGGAATTGGTAGACGTAGTGGACTCAAAATCCACCGCTGGCGACAGCGTACCGGTTCGAGTCCGGTCACCGGCACCAAAAGAAAAAACCACCCCAACGGGGTGGTTTTTCTTTTGTTATTGGTGCCGGAAAGAGACCGGACGAGAAACGAGTTCCGAAGGTGGCACTCCTGCGATATTGCGGTACATTTCCGTTCTATTACTTTAAAAAGAAGTGTGCCCTTATCACCCAAAGTTGCCCTTGCGTATTTCCTCAAACGATGCTATCATATCCCCAGATCTTTCTCCGTTTCTTTACCAAACGGAGGGAGATCTTTTTTTGCGGAGGTCGAATATGAAGAAAAAAGTATTTGCCACGGAGATGGCATATGTTTGCGGGATTTTGCTGATAGCCATGGGCGTTGTTTTCATGGAAAAGTCGGACTTCGGTGTGTCCATGATCGTGGCGCCGGCCTATCTGATCTATCGGTGGCTCTCGCCCATATGGTCTTTTGTCACCTTCGGCATGGCGGAGTACTGCTTCCAGGCCGTGCTTCTGCTGGTGATGTGCGCTGTATTACGGCGCTTTCGTATCAGCTGGATTCTTTCTTTCGCCACGGCGGTGATCTACGGCTTCGTGCTGGACGGTTTTATGCTTCTGGGCACTTATCTGCCGGTGGCCATCTGGCAGCGGGCCATCTGGTACGTGCTGGGCATGCTGTTGGGCGGCGCCGGCGTGTCCATGATGTTCCACACCTATCTCTCCCCGGAGGTCTATGAGCTGTTCGTCAAAGAGGTGTCGGCTCATTTTCACAAGGAAATCCACAAGTTCAAGACCGGCTATGACTGCGTCAGCTGCCTGGTGGGTATTGCCATTTCCTTTGCGGTGTTCGGGCTGTGGCAGTTTGAGGGTGTGAAGTGGGGTACCATCTTCTGTGCCCTCATCAACGGCTGGATCATCAGCCGCTTTTCCAAGCTGTACGAATCCCGGTGGCAATTCGAGGACAAGCTTCCCTGGCGGGAATTTTTCACGGGACAATCCCGATGAAAGAACAGCGTGCTACGAAAGCAGCACGCTGTTTTTATATCATCACTCACTCATGGGGGTAATGCCGTTCATGGTCAGGATATGGTCGCAGACGGGACTGCCGAACCAATCGTAAAGGCGGCGGGCGCCGCTGTTTTTCGGCTCATCGGCACGAATCACTACATAACCTTTGGTGCCCAGGGGGTATTCGCCCGTTTTCACATTGTCGGGTGTGGCGGCTACGCCGTTCAAAGAGAAGCACCGGAGCGCTTCCTCGCTGAACACATCATTGAGATAGGTCATGATGCTGTAGCCGATGGTGTAGGGATCATACAGGCACTCATTGACGATAGTGGACATCTCGTCCTCCCGGTCAAAGCCCAGTGCTGCGAAATCGGGCACTTCCTCATTCTTCCACACCATGCTCTCAAACAGCCTCTGGCTGCCGGACTGATCGTCACGGTAGAGGACACGGATGGGATGATCCACGCCGCCCAGCTGCGACCAGTTGGTGATCTCACCGCGGTAAATGGCTTTCACCTGATCGAGGGTCAGGTCGGTGACACCGGTTTCCTTGTTGCCGATGAACACCAGTCCGTCGCCGCCGTAGAGCTTCTTCTCCACCTCCACGCCCTTTTCCTTGAGATATGCCTGCTCTTCCTCTGTGGGAGCGGCCAAAAGCGCAATGTCGGAGGTGCGGTCGGCCATGGCCGTCCAGGCGCCGTGGGTGGTGTTGCACACCGGGGGCATCCCGCCGGTGCCGGAATCCAGACAGAACAGCTTATAGATCGCAAAGGTGAGGGGCTTGCGGGCGGTGGAGCTGTCCAAAACAGGGAAGGTGAAATCGGCAAACATCTTCTGGATATCATCCTTTGCCGTCAGCTCCCGATAGGTGCCGTCTGCACCGTTGAAGAGATAGTAGTGCTCCGGCCAGAATTCATATTCCTCGTCAAAGACGGTGGTATGGACATCGTCATAGGTTCGCAGGATGGCATAGTCCCCGCAGTGATCCGCCACGGTCACGCCGCTCCACTGTCCTGCGCTCACTGTCAGCGGTGCATCCGAAGCAGCCGTCAGGAAATGCGGCTCCCAGCAGGAGTTGAGCTCATTATATTTCTCCGCCAGAACGCCGCCGCTGCACAAAAGGAGGATGTTGATGTCCCCGTTGTTTTCAGGCAGGCCTGTGGTATCGGTGGTACGGCTGCCGTCGGCGGTGTTGAGGGTATACCAGCGATAGACACCGTCCCCCTCGCAGACATAGATCACACCGCCGCGCTCCTGAATGGTATCGATATACTGGGTATTCACCCGCCAGAGCTCGGCGCACTTCTTCAGATCATAGGCCACCAGCTGATTGGGGCAATAGTCCTCCTCGCTGCCGTTGGTAATGTAGTACATCACGTTGTCACGGATGATGAAGCGCCAGAAGCTGGGATCCCTGAAAAGCTCTGCGCTCTTTCCCTTGGCGTAGTCATATTTGAAAACCACAGGCCCGTCTGACATGGAGAAGGTCGCAAACATCAGTCCGCCATCGTATTGGCCGATCTTGTTTATGCCGTTGCTCCCGGCATCGAAAAGCTCTTCTGCATCGCCGCTCTTTATGTCGATGCGCCGCACAATGCCGTCGGAAAAGGCAGCCACCACGGTATCTCCCTTCCGGTCAAAGGCGATGCAGTAGTCATCCACCAGCAGCCGCGGGTCGGAGCCGTCCAGCGGCATGACGTAGAGCCGCCCCTCCTGCCGGGTGCAGCAAAGCTCCGTCACCTTTCCCAAGGTCTCCTCCTGTACGGCGGATGGCGCTTCGGGCGCCTCCTTCCCGCAGGCGCAGAGGCTCAAGGCCATCACAAGGGCCAGTAAAAATGCGAAAACCTTTTTCATCATCGTTTCCTTTCTGTGGTACGCTCTTCGGCGGGCAGTGTGGCCGCCACACGGGATAGCCATTGATAAAATGGCATGATCTCCTGATAGGCGCAGAGAATTTCATCGGCCAGGTGGGGAGAATAGATCCGCTCATCCAGGGGACCCTCAAAGCACAGCATGAGGTTTTTCTTCTGATACCAGGGGTTCAAAAGTGCGCCCACATCGCCCTTGGGCTTTTTATATTCCTCGCCCTGCAGGGTGAGATCCTTTTGTTTATTGAACCTTTGCACCAGTGCGGCAAAGGCTGCGGGATCGCGGTCGATCTCCTTGCGATAAGCCTCCAGAAGTGCCGCCTTGGGTGCCCAGAAGCCCAGGCCGTAGCTGTAATAGTCGGGCCCCAGCTCAAACCAGAAGGTGGGCCGGCCCGTCCAATCCTCGCCGCCGGTGCGGATGCACCACCACAGGTGGTCCTTATAGGGGCCGCGGCCGTGGAGACGGCGGGCATCCCGGTAGATGCGGCTGACCTTCAGCATCAGAGGCTCATCGGGATATTTCTCGCGGAGGCCATCATAGACCTGCTGACCCAACTCCTTGACAGGCGCTAAAAAATCGTTCTGATAGTCCTCCTTGTGGCTCATGAACCAGTCCCGCTGGTTGTTGAAGCGGATGCCCCACATGAAGTCTACGGTTCTTTGTGTAAATCCTTGAAACATACACCATGACTCCTTTGTGCGTTTGACGATATTGTACCCGCTTTTGTTCCCCAAAGCAAGAGGCAACACGGCGATGGGCATTGGGTAAAAAGGAAGGATGCCGAAGCATCCTTCCTTTTGTCGGAAATTGAGAGGAAATTACTTCTCCTCGGCCTCTGCCATGGCCTTGGCCTCGGCGATAGCCTTCTCCTGTGCGGCGGCGGGGCAATCCTCGTAGCGCACGAAGTTGAAGGTGAAGGTGCCGCGGGACTGGGTCATGGAGCGCAGGTCGATGGCGTAAGAGGTCATCTCGGCCATGGGAACCTCGGCCTCCAGAACGGTCTCGCCGTCGCCGGTGGGGTTCATGCCCATGACGCGGCCGCGGCGCTTGTTCAGATCGCCCATGACATCGCCCACGAAGTTATCGGGAACGGTGACCTTCAGCTCGCCGATGGGCTCCATCAGCACGGGCTTGGCCTCGGGCAGAGCATCCTTGAAGGCCAGGCCGGCAGCCAGCTGGAAGGCGATATCGGAGGAGTCAACGGGGTGGTAGGAACCGTCGGTCAACGTGGCCTTCAGGAACACCACGGGATAGCCGGCCAGAACACCGGTCAGGCAGCACTTGCGCAGGCCCTTTTCCACGGCGGGGAAGTAGTTCTTGGGCACGGAACCGCCGAACACGGCCTCTTCGAAGATCATATCCTCCTGCTCGGTCTGGGGCTCGAAGGTGATGACAACATCGCCGAACTGGCCACTGCCGCCGGTCTGCTTCTTATAACGACCGCGCTTTTCCACCTTGCTGCGGATCTTCTCACGATAAGGTACACGGGGAGTGCCCAGCTCAGTCTCCACGCCGAAGCGGCTCTTCAGCTTGGCGCACAGAACATCGATCTGGATATCGCCGGCGCCGGAGATCACGGTCTGGTGGGTCTCGGCGTTGTTGGTGACGTGGAAGGTGGGATCTTCTTCGTTCAGCTTGTTCAGGCCGGTGCCCATCTTTTCCACTTCCTGCTTTACCTTGGGAGCGATGGCACGCTCATAGCAGGGAGCGGCATAGCTCAGAGCGGGCATCTTGGCAAAGGTCTTGGGCTCCACCAGAGTGTCGCCGGTCTTGATCTTGTCCATCTTGCCGATGGCGGCGATATCACCGCAGCAGATCTCCTTGACTTCCTCGGTCTTCTTACCCTTCATGGTGTACAGACGGCCCAGCTTCTCGGTGTTGCCGGTGGTGACATTGTACAGGGACATATCGCCGGTGACCTTGCCGCGGATGACCTTCACCATGGAGAACTTACCGTACTGGTCGGAAATGGTCTTGAACACGAAAGCAACGGTGCTGCCGTTGGGATCGTAAGCAACTTCGATCTCCTTGTCGCTGTCGTCCATGGCCTTCTCGGCGGGCATGTCGGTAGCGATGGGGCACAGATCGATAATGGTCTGCATCAGCATATCAACGGCCATGCCGGTGATAGCGGAGCCGCACATCACGGGGCACACGCTGCCGTCACGGACACCGATCTTCAGGCCCTTGGCCATATCGGCGGCGGACAGCTCCATGGTCTCGAAGAATTTTTCCATCAGTTCCTCATCGGCACCGGCGGCAGCTTCCATCAGCTCAGCACGGGCACTCTCGACCTCGTCGGCAACCTCAGCGGGGATGGCGCACTCGCCCTTGGCATCATAGGCCTTGTTGTGCAGCAGGTCCACCACGCAGGTGACGGCCTTGTTGGCATCGGACACGGGAACAACGATGGGGGCGATGGCCTGACCGAACTTGGCACGGATGGCCTCGATGCAGGTGGCATAGTCGGCGTTGGCTTCGTCGCAGCGGTTGATGAAGATCATGCGGGGCTTTTTGCCCAGCATCTTCCAGGCGCGCTCCATACCCACGGACAGGCCGTCCTTGGCGGCGCCCACGATCACGGCGCACTCAGCGGCACGGATGGCAGAAACAGCCTCACCGGCGAAGTCGAAGTTGCCGGGGGCGTCCATCACGTTGATCTTGACCTTATTGAAGTTCACAGGAGCAAAGGCCAGAGAAATGGAGATCTGGCGCTTGATCTCTTCGGCGTCATAGTCGCAGACGGTGTTGCCGTCAGCGGCCTTGCCCATACGATCGATGCCCTTGGTCTTCAGCAGCATCTGCTCCGCCAGAGCGGTCTTACCGGAGCCGCCGTGGCCCAGCAGGGCGATATTGCGAATGTCGTTAGCAGTCATAAAAGTTGTTCTCCTCTCATTTGATAAGCGCGGTCTCCCACGCTAAATGCTCAACATGACGATTATAGCGTACTTTTTCCCCGCTGACAACTATATTTTTCCGAATTTTCCGTGGTTTTGGCGGTTAATTTTGGGTGGTTGGAACAGCCTTTCGGCAAAATGACAAAGAACGGAGGGGTTTTATAGGTATATTGACGGGTGGAGGATGCGTTTTTTCTCTTTCCGTATGACGCTCCGCGTCAGGTGCTCCGGGGGTAGGACATAAGTGTTCTGCGCCTACCGCGGGAACGGCAGTGGTGGTAGAAGAAAAAACAGAGAAGAGGAGAAGCCTCTGCTTCTCCTCTTCTCAAGTTTACTCTTCAAAAATGCTTCACCGTGCCGGACAGAAGCAGCGTCGGCACCAGCCACAGCAGCAAAAAGCCCAGCATATAGAGAGGCATCAGTGCGCTATACGCTCCCACACGGGTAAAATAGTAGCACAGGAAAAGACCGGCCGCGGCGCTTACGTAGCAGAGCACCAGCATGGCGCGGGACATCCGCCGCATGCGCATAGAACCGATCACCGTCTCCGCCAGGGGCATCAGACCCTCGCGGTACAGCACGGCATTGGCCGTTTCACCCACATTTTCCATAGTGTCGCTGAGTGCCACGCGGGTGATCACATCGGGATATACCGGGCGCACGTCCAGACGGAACTTGCGCTTCAAAAGCCCCGGTGTCACATTGCCGCTTCGCACGGCCAACACCGGACGGATCCGGGCGCGCAGCATGGCCCGCAGAGCCCACTCCACGTTGCGGGAGGGTTGATACTTGATGACAAAAATGGCACCCAAAACGCCGTCGATGGCCAGGAAAACGCCGGTTTGTAGCTTCAGGTCATGGGGCAGTGACACATGCATTTTCCGCATGAAATAGGCGCTGCCCATCAGCACGGACTCGCCCCGGATAGTGCCGCCCACGCCGCCTTCTTCATAGAATTGCAGATTCTCCATGGTGTAGCGGAAGCCACCCTCTGCGGCCAACTGCTGGGCAAAAAGATCCGTCAGCTGGCTGTGGGCGCAGTGGGCAACGGTGGCGGCATAGGAGATCATCTTGCTCCGCTCTTCGCCGAAGACCTTATATCCGTTGAACTCCACCGTTCCCGGCGGGAAAATATCCTTTTCTGTCAGAACGAGGCGCTTTTTGGCCTGCATGCCCTTGGCACCCCACCATCCGGCCACGGCACTGCCGCCGCTGCGCAGACGCTTCTGCAGCCGATACAAAGGCAATGTGCCCGTCAGAGGCAGGCTCATGGGTACCGCCGCCGTCAGCATGGCACACCACACCCATAAAAACCGCTCCATACTGTCGCCGCTGAGACATATTACGCCGGCGAGCACCGTGGCCACAGCCAACAGCATTGGTACGGCGTAGTTCTGCACCATACGGCTCAGATCCGGCTTTTCGCTCAGACGGTAGAATCCGCTGAGGGTGCCTTTCTGCTTACAAACGCCCACCTCGGTGGCAGACACGGTGTAGGGTGGCGTGCCGCCCATGTTGATCAGGGCATAGGCGGTGTGGCGGCTTTCGGAAGAAAGATACAGGCCCTCCTGACACAGCCACAGCATCACGCATACCGCTGCGGTAAAAGGCTCGCCGGCGATAAAGCCGTAAAACATGCCGTATACACTGTAGGCGCAGTTGACGGCGGCCACCGCAATGGCACCCAATTCCCAGGAGCCGTGGCGCATCTGCAGCTGCTCGATGGCACTGCGCCACAGATCCAGTCCCAGCACAAGAGACAGCGCCGCAAGACCGCCCAGTACGCCGCCGTGGATCATATTGTTCTGCGCCCAGTATGCCTCGGGCAGGTACTCCAGGGCATCCAAAACGGTGATGATGACCGCCAAAACGGCGGGAATGGCCAGAGAGGTCACGCCACGGCGAAGATGCTTGGAGCGGCGCTTTTGCGCCCGATAGGCATCCTCGGGCTCCGGTTCGGGCTCGGGCTCCTCTTCCGGCTCCGGCTGCGCCTGACTCCACAGCTCCTCCGTGTCCTGAGGCTCATAGTGCTTACGGCGGGAGGGAATGGCCGCCCTGAGCCGCTGAGACAAGGAGCGATGGGGCTCTAAAATCCCGTCGTCATTGGCGGCCAGTACGGATTCCACGGTGTCCTGCATCAGATCCTTCAGGGACACCCGATCCGGCGGAGTGAGATCCTCTTCGGCGGGCGTTTTCGGTTCCATCTTCGGTGTCGGTGCGGGCTTTTTTTCCACATGGGGGACATCCCACAGCTCCGGCAGGGGTATGGTATCGTCAGTGGAAGCCACCGGTGCAGGCTCGGGAGAATTCTCCACGGGAGCGGTTTTGACTTCTTCTTTGGGCGTATTTTGAGCAGGCTTCGCCCCACCCTTGCCGAATTCAGCAAGGATGGCGTCCAGAGAATACTCCTCTCCCTCCACCGGGGTGACACTCTTTAAGAGCTCGCCCGTGCGGGTGAGGGTATCGTATAGTTTTTTATCCTGCTCCTGACTCATAGATGCTCCTGTGGATGGAATTTTGATGATTGGTTCGGGAGAGCGAGGTATTTTCTTTCCACAGCGGTTTTACCCCAGCCGCTGCCGTACCGCCTCATAA
>R24__coassemble_249_pt1 | contig 39428 bp, 46 predicted proteins | sample R24__metabat2_high_PE_003 | metagenome-assembled genome bin R24 | reverse complement strand
GTGATTTTTCCCCTGGCAGGAAACCTGAACGTCGTGACCACCGACGATTTTCGCGGCCACATTCTGACAAAACTCATTGAAAACCGCATTTCTGCCATTTGCATGCATACCAATTTGGATGCTGCAGACGGTGGAATCAATGATACTCTGGCAGAAATGCTGGGATTGCAGGGCATTGAGGTGTTCAATGCGGAAAAAATCGGCAGAATTGGTATACTAAATTGTGAATTACCTCTTGTAGAATTCGTACCACATGTGGTAAAATTGTTAGGCTGTAATGGTGCACGGTTTATTTCCGGAGGGAAAAATGTTCATCGTGTGGCTGTGGGCGGCGGTGCCTGCGGAGAATACATTACCCAGGTGATCGAGGCAGGTTGTGATACCTTTGTGACTTCCGATTTGAAATACAATCATTTCCTGGACACACAGGGGCTCAATCTGATTGATGCCGGTCATTTTCCAACCGAGAACGTGATCTGTCCGAAAATCGTGGCGAGACTGAAATGTGATTTTCCCGCACTGACCATTGTACAATCGACCGCGCATACTGACGAGGTCATTCAATATTGCATAAAGGAGAACTGAGAACTATGTCCGGACATTCCAAGTGGCACAATATTCAAAAGACCAAGGGTGCAGCTGACGCAAAGCGCAGCGCTGCTTTTACCAAGATCGCCAAGGAGATCATCGTAGCCGTCAAGCAGGGCGGCAGTGGCGATCCTGCTTATAACTCCGCTCTGGCAACTGTTGTGGCAAAGGCAAAAGCCAACAACATGCCCAACGATAACATCAAGCGTACCATCGACAAGGCTCTGGGTTCCAGCAATACCGACAGCTACGAGTCCGTTACTTATGAAGGCTACGGCCCCAACGGCATCGCCATCATTGTGGAAGCTCTGACCGATAACCGCCAGCGCACCGCTCCCGAGATCCGTCATTATCTGGATAAGTACGGCAAGGGCATGGGTGCTCAGGGTTGCGTGAGCTGGTCCTTCGAGCGCAAGGGCGTGATCGTCATTGATAATGAAGAGGGTGAGCTGGAAGAAGATGCTGTGATGATGGATGCTCTGGATGCCGGCGCTGCAGACTTTGAGCCCGATGGCACCATCTTTGAGATCACCACCTCTCCCGATGATTTCAACGCAGTGGTGGCTGCTCTGGAAGGCAAAGGCTACACCTTTGCCAATGCCGATATCGAGATGGTTCCCTCCACCTATGTCACCCTCACCAACGAGGACGATGTGAAGAATATGAATAAGCTTCTGGATATGCTGGACGATAACGAGGATGTCCAGAACGTGTGGCATAACTGGCAGCAGGATTGATGAATTGAATCATAAAAAAGCTCTGCAGTACAGCTGCAGGGCTTTTTTGCATATCCGAACGTTTGGCCACATAGTAATAGGACAATCGGAAGTGAGCGGGAGGATTGCATATGATTGATACAACCATTTATCAGGATATTGCCAAACGGACGGGCGGGAGCATCTACATCGGTGTGGTGGGCCCGGTTCGCACGGGAAAATCCACCTTTATCAAGCGCTTTATGGAGTCGCAGGTGTTGCCCAATATGGACAATGCCTACCAGCGAGAGCGTGCCAACGACGAATTGCCCCAAAGCGGTTCGGGGCGCACCATCATGACGGCAGAACCGAAATTTGTACCGGAGGAGCCTGTGCAGATCCGCATGGACGGCGGCATGGAGTTTTCGGTACGGATGGTGGATTGCGTAGGATACATGGTGCCGGGGGCAGTGGGGCAGCTGGAGGATCTGGCACCGCGGATGGTACATACCCCGTGGTTTGATTATGAGATTCCCATGACAGAGGCCGCCGAGATCGGGACAACAAAGGTCATCACAGAGCATGCCACCGTAGGCATCATTGTCACAACCGACGGAACGATTACGGAGATTCCACGGGAGGACTACATCGATGCCGAGCAGCGAGTGATCGATGAACTGCAAAAGATCGGGAAGCCTTTTGTGGTGATACTGAACTCTGCAAATCCCCAGGGAGAGCGTGCCCAGTCCATTGCGGATGATCTGCAAAAACGCTGCAATACACGCTGCATACCCATGAATTGCGCGAGGATGGATGACGAGGACTTTTCTCAGCTGATGGAGGAACTACTCTATTCATTTCCCCTGCAGGAACTGGATGTCTACCTGCCGGGCTGGGTTGATGCATTGCCGGGAGATCATCCCATTAAAAGCGGCATCTTTAAAGCAATTGGCGAAAAGAGCCGAGAACTTCGACAGATTCGGGGTATTGATGACTGTCTCAGCGCTGTTGAAGGGCAGGAAAACATCAGTGCGGCAACGGTGGATCGCATCAATTTCGGCGATGGAAATGTACAGGTCACCATTGCGCTTCCGCAGGAACTGTTCTATGATACGCTGACAAAGCAATCTGGCCTGCAGGTCCGCGATGATGGTGACCTGATGAAGCTGATGACGGAACTGAGCCGGGTCAAGTGCGGCTACGATAAGGTATCGGCCGCCCTGAACGATGCCATGAATACCGGCTACGGTATTGTGATGCCCAGTGTAGAGGAACTGAATCTGGAGGATCCGGAGATCGTCAAGCAGGGGGGACACTACGGCGTGCGCATGAAGGCCAGCGCACCGTCTATCCACATGATCCGCGCAGATATTGAAACCACAGTATCACCCATCGTCGGTAACGAAAAACAGTCGGAAGAAATGGTGAACTATCTTCTGCAGGAGTTTGAGGGTGATACCAGCAAGATCTGGCAGTCCAATATTTTTGGAAGAAGCTTCCACGAAATTGTTGGGGAGGACCTGCAGGGAAAACTGAAAAATATGCCTGCCGACGCACAGGCAAAACTACGCCGTACCCTGGAGCGGATTATCAACGAAGGAGGCGGTGGCCTCATTTGTATCATACTGTAAAGTAATATAGCTTTAATGTTGCATTGGTGACATATCCAGCATTTCTACTTGCAGGTCGGGTAAAATCGTGATATGATACTGCAAAAGAGAAGTGAGGGAGGCTATTCACATGTTGTTGGCAATTGATATTGGCAACTCCAATATTTCGGTGGGCTTGTTCAATGAGAACAGGGAACTTGCCTTTTTGTCCTCTCTGGATACGGATTCCCGGAAAACGTCTGACCAGATCAGTGTAGATCTGATGAACGTCTTTGCGCTATATGGTTATGATATCCACAGCGTAACGGGTGCCATTTTCTCCAGCGTTGTGCCGGGCATTAACTTCATGATGGAAAAGGCCCTGACCCGCCTTTTGGGGAAATCGCCCATGATCGTAGGCCCCGGTATCAAGACCGGATTGAACATCCGCATGGAAGTACACAATCAGCTGGGTGCTGATATAGTGGCCAATGCTGTGGCTGCTCTGGAGAAGTACCCCGTTCCTATCATCATGGTGGAAATGGGGACAGCAACAACCATTTCTTACATCTCCGGCAAAAAGACCTATGAAGGTGGCCTGATGTTCCCCGGTGTGTATCTGTCCATGAATGCTGTCTCCGAGCAGGCGGCCTTACTGTCCGACATTTCTTTGGAGTATCCCAAGAACCTGATCGGCAAGAACAGCAGCGATTGCCTGCGTAACGGTATGGTATACGGCACCGCTGGTATGTTGGACGGTATTATTGACCGCATTTGCGAGACCGTCCCCGGCGAAACACCTACCATTGTTGCCACGGGTACCCCTGCTCCTGTGATCACCAAGTATTGCCGCAATCCTGTGATCTATGATAAGTACCTGTTGATGGAAGGCCTTCTTGCCATCTATGAGCGGAATACCGAAAAGTAATATTGTAATCTATAGGAAAAGTCCTCCGTGGTCGCGGAGGACTTTTTGCTATACTATTCACTTTACTTGGCAATAATCTTCTTCAGCTTGCAGAAGCGGGGCAGAGAATCCACCTTGGGGAGGTTGGGCTCACCCTGGATCAGAGGCAATACATAGTCAATAAACTGCTGGTTCACGCCGTTGCCTGCCTCGTTGATCCATTCGCGAGGTACCTTTTTCTCGGTGTTGGCCACTTCCATCAGGGGCAGCAGCTTGGTGCGGCAGGCGTACTTTCCGCCCTTGATGCCGCGCTCGAAACCGATCATACGGCCGTTGATACCGCTGATGGCGTTTTCCACGGCAGCTTTACCAGCCATATAGCTCTCTTCAATATCTGTCTCGCTGGCCAGGTGAGCGCCGCAACGCTGCAGCAAATTCAGCTCGATGCCGCGCACCTTAGCGCCGGTTTCTTCCTTCAGCACCTGCGCCAGGATGGTGGCCAGACCACCCAGCTGGGCGTGACCGAAGCCGTCAGTACCTGAGGTCTTGGCCTCGGATACGAAATCGCCATCTTCATAGTGGATACCCTCGGACACAGCGATGATGCAGCCGCCCTTTTCCGCATAGATGCGTTTGACATCCTCAATAAACTTGGGCATGGAGAAGTTTACCTCGGGCAGATACACCAGATCAGGGCCTGCGCCGTATACAGAAGCCAGAGTCGCAGAGCCTGCCAGCCAACCGGCATGGCGCCCCATGATCTCCATCACCACGATCATGCCGGTATCATAGACGTGGGCATCCTGATAGACTTCCATCATGGAAGTGGCAATATACTTGGCGGCAGAGCCGAAGCCGGGGCAGTGGTCGGTGCCAAAGAGGTCGTTATCAATGGTCTTGGGTACTCCCATTACGCGGCATTCGTAACCAACGGACTGCATATAGTTGTTGATCTTGTTGCAGGTATCCATGGAGTCATTGCCACCGTTATAGAAGAAATAACGGACGTTGTGTTTCTTAAAAACTTCCAGAATCCGCTTATAGTCGGTATCGTCTTTTTCGGGATCGGCGATCTTATAGCGGCAGGAACCCAGAGCAGAGGAGGGGGTATAGCGCATCAGTTGAAGCTCTGCGGGATCTTCCTTGCCCATATCGAACAGACGATCATTCAAAACACCCTTGATGCCGTGTTCAGCACCCAGAACCTGGGTGATCACGCCGGATTTTAAAGCGGTTTCGATTACACCCAGAGCGCTTGCATTGATCACAGAAGTAGGGCCGCCAGACTGACCGATAATGCAGGCACCGCGCAATTCATTCATAAAAAATACCTCCACAAACGCACAAAACTGTGCTATAATAGCAGTGGATTTATTTTATCATGGAAAATCACCGTTGTAAACCGGTTTTGCCTTGCATTTTCTAAAAAATATGATACAATAGGAACATAACAAACGTTCCGTACAAATGAACGAACTATTTTGATATTTTAAATAGAAGGAGATTATACCTATGGCTCTTGTAACTTCCAAAGAAATGTTTGAGAAGGCCTATAAAGGTGGCTATGCCATCGGCGCTTTCAATGTCAACAACATGGAGATCATTCAGGGCATCACTGAGGCCGCCAAGGAGTGTAACGCTCCCGTAATCCTGCAGGTGAGTAAGGGCGCTCGCGCCTATGCCAACCGCACTTATCTGGTGAAGCTGGTGGAAGCCGCTGTCATTGAGAACGACATTCCCATCTGCCTGCATCTGGACCACGGCGACAGCTTCGAGACCTGCAAGTCCTGTATTGACGACGGCTTCACCTCCGTGATGATCGACGCATCCTCCAAGTCCTTCGAGGAGAATATCGCCATCACCAAGCAGGTGGTAGAGTATGCTCACGCCCGCGGCGTTGTGGTGGAAGCAGAACTGGGCACTCTGGCCGGTGTGGAAGACGAGGTAAAGGTCAGCGCTGAGGATTCTTCCTACACCCGTCCCGAGGATGTGCAGGAATTCGTGGAGCGCACCGGTTGCGATTCCCTGGCCATCGCCATCGGCACCAGCCACGGCGCTTTCAAGTTCAAGCCCGAGCAGTGCACCCGCAATGAGAAGGGCATTCTGGTACCGCCTCCTCTGCGCTTCGACATTCTCGAAGAGGTCCAGAAGCGTCTGCCCGGTTTCCCAATCGTGCTGCACGGGTCTTCTTCCGTCCCTCAGGAATTTGTGAAGATGGTCAATGAAAACGGCGGCAAGATGCCCGATGCCGTGGGCATCCCCGAAGAGCAGCTGCGCAAGGCCGCAACCATGGCTGTCTGCAAGATCAACATCGACTCCGATATTCGCATGGCTATGACCGGCACTGTCCGCAAATATTTAAATGAGCATCCCGAGAAGTTCGATCCCCGTGAGTATCTGAAGCCTGCCCGCCAGGCCATCAAGGATATGGTCGCTCACAAGATGGTGGATGTTCTGGGCTGCAACGGCAAAGCCTGATTGCAATGTATGATCTGAAAAGGGTGTCTTCGGACACCCTTTCTTTTCACAAAATATTTGAACGCTTGTTCATACATTTCTTGTAATACCTATTGACATCCTTCGGAAAGGAGAGTATATATATGAGCAGATAAACATATGAATAATCACTCATATATAGGAGGGAAATATGGAGCAGCATGAAAATACTATCATCCACGAAGATGTGATTGCACGGGTGAAAGATGCCTTGCCGGAGGAAACACCCGTTTATGATGTGTCGGAGCTATTTAAGGTGTTCGGCGATTCCACGCGCTGCCGCATCATCTGCGCTTTGCAGATCGAGGAAATGTGCGTCAACGATTTGAGCGTGCTGCTCAGTATGACCCAGTCAGCGGTGAGTCACCAGCTGAAGATCCTGCGGGATTCAAGACTGGTAAAGAGCCGCAAGTCCGGTCGCATTGTGTATTATGCTTTGGATGATGAGCTTGTGTCAGAGATTTTTACAATGGCATTTCATCATATAATGGAAGAGAGGGACGGCTGATGAGTTGTAAGCATTGTGAAAATGGTCATGAGCACCATGAGCATGGTGGGGAAGAGCACCAATTTCTTCGTTATCTTTGGATGGGTGTGGCTGCTGTTTTGCTGCTGCTTTCTATTCTTGTGTTTGACGGGACAGCGCAGATTGTGATGTGTATCATCGCCTATCTTGCGGTGGGCTGGCCTGTATTGAAGGAGGCCGGGGAAAATATCCTCCACGGCGAGATTTTTGACGAAAATTTTCTTATGAGCGTGGCCTCTATCGGCGCCTTTTGCATCGGAGAATACCCCGAAGCCGCGGCGGTAATGCTGCTTTACAGCATTGGCGAGACTTTGCAGGACAAAGCAGTGGATCGCAGTCGACGCAATATCGAAGCACTGGTGAATGTGCGCCCTGACAGTGCCACACTCTGTGACGGCCGGAGAGTTCCTGCGGCAGAGGTTGCGGTAGGGACGCTCGTCACGGTTCGTCCCGGTGAGCGGATTCCGCTGGATGGTGTTATCACCGACGGCACATCTGGAGTGGACACCTCGGCGCTGACCGGCGAGTCCATGCCGCGGCAATATGGCGAAGGCGATACCGTTTTGGCGGGCTGTATTGTATTGGACGGTGTTTTGACCCTTGAGGTGACAAAACCCTTTGCGGATTCGGCGGTAAGCCGCATTATGGCGCAGGTGCAGGATGCGCAGGAAAATAAAGCACGGCCGGAGCGCTTCATCACACGCTTTTCCCGGATCTATACCCCAATCGTCTGTGGCTTGGCGGTATTGGTGGCCATATTACCGCCGATTCTGGGATGGGGCAGTTGGAACACTTTCATTCATAAGGCGCTGGCATTTCTGGTGATTTCTTGCCCGTGTGCCCTGGTGATCTCTGTACCGCTGAGCTTCTTTTCCGGGATCGGCTGTGCCGGGCATAACGGCATCTTACTCAAGGGCGGAAACCATTTGGAGACGCTTTCAAAAGCAACTGTTGCCGCCTTTGATAAAACAGGTACATTAACACACGGCGAGTTTCAGATCGTAGCAATTGAGCCCTGCGAAGGTATTACGGAAAATGCGCTTTTAGAGTTGGCTGCCCATGTGGAGAGCCAATCCACCCATCCTCTGGCGAAGTGTATCGTAAAAGCCTATCACGGCGAGATCAATCCGGAGCGCTTAAGCGATGTACATGAACGTTCCGGCTACGGTGTGGAAGCTCTTTACAGCGGTCACAGAATACTGGCAGGAAAACGAGCCTTATTGGCTGATACGAATTTGCCTGACGACATTGAAATTGCCACAGCAATCTATATCGCCCGGGATGGCCGATATCTGGGACGTATCCTTTTAGCAGATACTGTAAAGGATGATGCCTGCACAGCTATTGAACAGTTGCATAAACTGGGTTTTACAAAGCTTGTTATGCTCTCTGGTGACCGCAGAAGCATTGCAGAATCCATTGCTATGCAGATTGGTCTGGACCATGCCTTCGGTGAGCTTCTCCCCGAAGAGAAAGTGAAAAAATTCCAAGAACTGAAAGCAGACGGTATAAGTGTTTACGCCGGTGATGGCATCAATGATGCACCGGTATTGGCGACGGCTGATGTGGGCATCGCCATGGGTGGCCTTGGTGCCGATGCCGCTATGGAAGCGGCAGATGTGGTGATCATGTCTGATGAACCCGGCCGCATTCCTCTGGCTGTCAATATCGCACGCAAAACGATGCGGATCGCAAAAGAAAACATTATCTTTTCGCTATCCGTCAAAGTCATCATTCTATTGCTTTCCATTCTTGCTGATATCGGACTCTGGCTTGCTGTGTTTGCAGATGTAGGCGTATGTATGATCGCCATTGCCAACAGCCTGCGTGCACTTCATATCAGGAAGTGAAAACATCTCTTTGCTTTTGCTGTTGCAGTTGAATATGTTTCTGCTGTTGTAGGTGTAGTTGTAGTTGGCATAGTTCGCAATGCGAAAAATGCGGCCGCATAACCCGGCTGAATTGGAGTGCATAGAATAGGGCAGGGGAGATACCCATGGACTTGCTACCCTATGATCGGGCACAAGCAGTTTATTATGCCCACAAATGGGCCTATAGCCGCAATCCGCTGTTTTACAGCTATGACGATATCGGTGGAGACTGTACCAACTTTGCATCTCAGTGCATCTATGCCGGCACAGGAGTGATGAATTATACACCCATATTCGGCTGGTACTATATCGATCCCAATGACAAGGCACCGGCGTGGACCGGCGTGGAATATCTGCGGAACTTCCTTGTACGTGCTGAACCGTCAACGGGCCCCATCTGTCTGGAAACCCAGGATCTGTCGCTGGCAGAGCCGGGCGATGTGATCCAAATGCTTTTTGCCGGCGATGTATTTCAACACTCTACAGTGGTAGTTGCCACGGATGGCACCGGAGATCCGTCGCAGATATGGATTGCAGCACACGGATTTAATGCGGACTGCAGACCTATCGATACCTACTACTATCAAAAGTATCGACTTCTGCACATTCTGGGGTATTACGCATAAGAAAAGGAGCCCATCAGGACTCCTTTTCTTCATCATTTTCAACTTTACCTTTCATTTTAACCTTTGACAAGGGATTGGCCTTTGCAGCAATGCGAAGAGAATCATTATCAATATGTGTATAGATTTCCGTGGTATTTAAGTGTTCGTGGCCCAAGACCTCCTGCACGCTGCGCACATCCACACCGTTTTGCAGCATCAGAGTTGCTGCAGTGTGACGCAGTTTATGGCTGGAGTATTGGGTGGAGTCCAGACCCGCTGTTGCAATATGCTTTTTCACCAGATTGTGCACGGTAGAGCGGCTGATCCGCTGATTGCGTTCTGACAGGAAAAGGGCATCGCGATCCTTACCGGTGATGGGACGTCGTGTCTGTAAATACTGCTGCAGAGCGTTGAGACAAGCCTGATTCAGGTAAACCACACGGACTTTGTTGCCCTTACCAACCAATCGGACGTGATCGTCCTGTATGTCGGAAATATTCATTCCAATCAGCTCAGAGATACGCATGCCGCAGTTCAGAAACAGGGTGATAATGCAGTAATCCCGTTCCTTATTAGGGCCGTCAATCGAATCCAGAAGGGAAAGGGACTCATTGAGTGTCAGATAATGGGGCAAACCCTTCTGCTGCTTCGGTGTATCAATATCTTTGCAGGGATTGTTGTCCAAAAGATGCCGTTTGTTACACAGATAATTGAAAAACGAGCGAATAGTGGCTAATTTACGGGCACGGGAAGCTGCACTCAACCCTTTGTTAGAAAATTCACAATTCTGGTGCTGCTCACGGTCACGGCTTAAATACGTCAGATATCCGTAAATGTCGGTCATGGTAATGGTCTCTATAAACGTAAGACCGATATCCATGATATCGATTTGGTCCAGAGACAAGTCCCGAAGCGCCGGATCGCGAATCTGTTTCATATACCGCAGAAAGTTTCGCATGTCCAGGAAGTACTCATCAACCGTTCGCGGGCTGTGCGCTTTTATGGTCTCATGGTAAGATAAAAACTCTGCCAGGATCTGCGGCGATTGCATGCGATAATCGATGGCCATAAAAATCATCTCCAAATTGAAATTGGTCAACGTACAGAAAACTGTAGAACAATGAAAGTATCGGCCGAAAGAATTCTATCGGCTCCAGAACAGAGGTCAAAATGCGGTAATTTAATTTTAGGCTGCAATGATTCCAAAATAATCAGGAAACAGCCTAAGTACAGATTATTATATTCAATGCCTCCACCAGATTGAACAAAACTTTCATTTTGTTCAATAAGATATATGGAGATGTGTGGGTTACTTCCCTATGTGGCTCTGCGTAACTGAAAATTTTGCTGATTGTTTTTGATGAGAAAAAGCGATTGATGTTTGAAAAAAGAATCCATTTCTTGAACAATACACAGGCGGATCTGTCATCGAAATTTAATTGCCGTTTTCATTATACAAAAATACCCGACGAAGCACAAGACTCGCCGGGTAAAATTTTGTTCAATACGTGGACTCTTCCCTATTAGCCCTTCATGCAGCGCAGAACGGCCATCAGAATGGAGAAATACTTACTGTCGGGAGTGTCAGCACGGCTGGTGATAATCACAGGGCAAGTGGCGCCACAGATGGTGCTGGCCATGGTCTTACCGGCGATGTAGGTAATGGACTTATAAAGCACGTTGCCGATCTCGATGAAAGGCACCAACAGGATATCAGCCTGACCGGCCACAGGATTGGAAATGCCCTTATGCTTCACAGACTCCATGGAAATAGCACCATCCAGAGCCAGAGGACCGGACACGATGCAACCCTCTACGCCGGCTTTTGCCACTTCGGTGGCGGACACGGTGCTGGGCATCTTCTCGTTATAGGTCTCTACGGCGGACAGAACGGCGACCTTGGGGCAATCGATACCCAGGGCCCGTGCAACGGGGAGAGAGTTCTTGATGATGCCAAGCTGAGTTTCCACATCGGGTGCAATGTTGATAGCTGCGTCGGTGATCATCATGAAGCGGCCTTCATACTCAAAGGTGCCCACCTGGCTCAGCAGACGCTTGGCGTTTTCGGGCATCAAACCGGTTTCCTTGTTCAGAATAGCCTTGGCAAAGCTGGAGGTCTGCAGAATACCCTTCATGGGGATATCGGCCTTGCCTTCCTTCACCAGAGCAACAGCCACCTTGGCTGCTTCCACTTCTTCACCGTCGAAGTTGATGATCTCGTAATCCTTCTCGTTTTCGCCCATCTCGTGGAGCATCTCGATGATTTCCTTTTCCTTGCCGATGAGGGTACCTTCCACAACGCCCTTGCGCTTGGCGTGGACAACGGCGCTCAGAGCAGGCTCGTCATGGGCGTTGGCCAGAGCAATGCGTTTCCTGGAATTCTGGGACAGCACAAAGGCTTCCAGTTCTTTGAAATTGGTAAACATGGATCGTCCTCCTAAATAATTAGTAAAATATGCTTTTCCTTTCGCTTGCCGAGTCATTATACGCTATTATTCCGATGAAAACAATAGATAACCGGGAAAAACATTCTGCTTGCCATGAAGGCAAAAATAGGATATACTATCTGCAATATCGAAATGGAGGTCCGGTTATGGATTTTTGGGATGTTGTATTCTACGCGGTGATTGCTGTGGGTGTCCTTTTGATCGGCGGTGTTACCTACTACCGTATTGACTGGGCCCGTCATCCGGAGAAATATCAGAAAGATTTAGAAGAACTGGAAAAAGAGCAGGCTGAAAAGGCAAAGAAGATGCAGGCCGAGGCCGATGCAAAGCAAGCACAAAAAAATATGAAGCGCTACCAGAAAAAGAGATGACCCATCATGATAAGAGCTGCCATTTCGGCAGCTCTTATTTATTCTCCGCGAACAAGCAGTTTCATGGCCTTAGAAATGTTATCCACCGGCAGAAGTGTCAGACCCGGAATGGGCTTTATGTCCTTTGCTCGATGCGCGGGGATCATGCAGCGGGTAAAGCCCAGGCGCTGTACCTCACAAAGCCGCTGCTCCAGATGATTGATACTGCGGATCTCACCGGAAAGGCCCACTTCACCGACAGCAGCCATGTCATCAGGTACGGGCTTGTCATAGTAGCAAGAAGCAATGGCAACCAGTGCCGCCAGATCCGCCGCAGGTTCTTCTAAAGTCAGGCCGCCGATGATGTTCAAATAGGCATCACACTGGCTGAGCTTCAGTCCTCCCCTTTTCTCCAGTACAGCCAGAAGCATAGAGGCACGGCTGAAATCAAAACCGTTGCTTGAGCGTAAGGGACGGTTGCCGCTGCTGGGTGCAATAAGCGCCTGAATTTCTGCCAGGACGGGACGTGCACCCTCCATCACGCAGGTCACACAGGTGCCGGGAGCATCCAGCGGACGACCGGAGAGCAGCATCTCAGAGGGGTTTTCCACCTCTCGCAGACCCTCATTAGCCATCTCAAATACTCCGATTTCATTGGTGGCACCGAAACGATTTTTGGCCGCACGCAGAATGCGATATGTAAGATGCTGATCTCCTTCAAAGTACAGCACGCAGTCCACCATATGCTCCAATACCTTGGGACCGGCAATATTGCCCTCCTTGTTGACATGCCCGATGACAAAAACGGTAGTCCCCTGCCCTTTTGCCAACTGCATCAGAGAAAGCGTACAGTCTTTCACCTGACCGACACTGCCGGGAGGAGAATCTAAAGTATCGTTGTACAGAGTCTGAATAGAGTCGATGATCAGCACGTCGGGCTTCTCCCGGTCTACACAGTCCAGTATATCGCCTAAAGAGGTCTCCGCCAGAACAAAGAGATTCTCACTGTTCACCGCAAGACGCCTGGCACGCATTTTCAACTGATGAGTCGACTCCTCGCCGGACACATAGAGTACCTTGTTCTGGCGGCCCAATTGCTGACAGATCTGGAGCATCAACGTGGATTTGCCGATGCCGGGTGCACCGCCCACCAAGACCAAAGAGCCCTTTACCGCTCCGCCGCCCAGCACGCGGTCTAATTCTCGCATACCTGTGAAGAATCGGATTTCTTCCGATTCTTCAATATCTGTAATGGAAACCGGCTTTACAGATTTTGCAAGAGAATTCCCTGTTCCCGACTTGTTTGGACGCTCCAATACCTGTTCCACAAGGGAGTTCCATGCGCCGCAAGCCGGGCACTTCCCCACCCATTTTGGAGTCTCATTGCCACACTCCGTGCAGAAATATACGGTTTTCGCTTTCATGTTGCTCATCCTTTGCGTTGAAGATAGCCGCATACAACGGCGCAGGCAAGTTTGGCCTGATATATGTTCTGTTGCAGTAACTCAGATTCCGTCGGGTTACTCATAAATCCGCATTCTACCAAAACAGCGGGACAGTTTACATGAGCCATGAGGTAGATATCGGAAGAAATACTGCGGCATAGTTTCTCATTGCCGACATTTACGGTTTCGTTAAGCGCAGCTTGCACTGCACTGCCGATTTCAGCGGCAGAATCTTTTCGGTTGAAAAAAACCATGGCACCGTGGGTTTTCGGTGAACCGGGCAGACTGTTCTGGTGAATACTGAAAAGTAATGCATTGTCGATGTCATTTACAAGTGCCACTCTGTTCTGGGTATCCGACACCTTTTGCTTTCGAATCGTTGTTGCATCGGCATCCGACAGGGAGTCATTACCGACTCTTGTCATGGCGGACCTGCATCCGAAAAAGAGACTCAAATTGCAACACTTTTTGGCGATTGAAAGATTGATGCCGCTTTCGGGTATCCCCGAGGGTGATACAGCACCGCCATCAGCGCCGCCGTGTCCTGCGTCCCAAATCAGCACCGTTTCATCGGTAATATCCGCCCAATTTGCCGAAGCTGCGACAGATTGCTTATTTAAGCGCAAAAGAAAACCGGCCAGAATCACACAGCCCATAGTAAGGAGCGCGACGCCTATCAGCATCCGCTTTCGCATAAAAATGATCATTGTCCACCCTCCGTAAGCACTTTATGTGGTGCCGAAGCGGGATATGAATATTATAGCATGCTATTGCAGAAAAGAAAATCCCTCTTTTTACATCCGGCATAGTATGGAAGGAGCCAATGGCTCACCAAAATCATTAGGAGGGTTATTTTGTTGTATGTAGAAAGATCTATGGCTCCATCTACGCCGACAGCTACACAGAAAAAGTCGACGAATCATGAGCCAGTTGGGATGGGCTCGCTTCCGTGCCGAGAAGCATCACTTGCTTTCCCCTATATAGCCATGCAGGAGCAGAATCCGAAACGATATAGCAATAAGGATGCACTGGTGCAGGGAACACTGTTCCCGGGACTGAATCTTCCCTTCCATGCGGAATTAAAGGCTCGCTTTCCTGCCATCAGCCAGGCACTGAGCGAATTGATGGCACTGGATTTCGCCATTGATGAATTGGGCCTTTATCTGACGACCCATTCAGATGATAAAGATGCTCTGGACCTCTATTGGAGTTATATCAAACTGGGCCAGGAAGGCACCAGAAAGTATGAAGAACAATACGGGCCGCTCCATCAAACAGATATTACCGAAGGCGGTTTCAAGTGGCTGGACGATCCGTGGCCTTGGGATATTGGAGGGAATGACTGATGTTTGTATATGAAAAAAAGCTGCAGTACCCGGTGAAGATCACCAACCCGAACCCCAAACTGGCGGCACTGATCATCAGTCAATACGGTGGCCCTGATGGTGAACTGGGTGCTTCCCTTCGCTATCTCAGTCAGCGCTATTCCATGCCCTATCCTGAGCTGAAGGGATTGCTGACGGATATAGGTACTGAGGAACTGGGACATCTGGAGATGATCGGTACCATTGTCCATCAGCTGACCCGCAATCTATCGGAAGAGGATATCAAAACAGGTGGATTTGACGCATACTTTGTAGACCATACGGCGGGTGTTTACCCCACCGCTGCGTCCGGATTCCCCTGGAGTGCGGCCTCTATGGCGGTGAAAGGCGACCTCATTGCAGATCTTACAGAGGATCTGGCCGCAGAGCAAAAAGCCCGTGTCACCTACGACAATATTCTGCGTTTCTCCGATGATCCCGATGTAAGTGACGTGATCAAATTCCTCCGTGCCCGAGAGGTGGTCCATTTCCAGCGCTTCGGCGAGGGATTGCGTCTGGCCAAAGACCGAATGGATCAGAAGAATGTCTATTATCTGAATCCAAGCTTCGACAAATGATTGTCGGCTCCGGGGAGAATCTCTCCGGGGTACATAGAAGTTACTCTTTCTAACTGTGGGAAACTGTGCTATACTTAGGGAGAATCTGGAAATTGAGACGAAAATGATGAAATATCGAATGCTGTTGGGTGGATTTGGCGGACAAGGTGTGCAGACGCTTGGTAATCTTTTGAGCTTCGCCGGAAGTCTTTCCGGGAAAAGTGTGACCTTTGTATCTGATTACGGTGGTCTGATGCGCGGAGGCGTCTCCGGTTGGTGGGTGCTCTTCGGCGATGAGGTGAATCCTGCACCGAATATGGAAACCGCCGATTGCACGCAGAAGCAGGAGGTTGTGATCAGAATTGAAACACCGCCCATCGGGTTTTCGGAGTAAGAAAAACGCACCTTTTTAAAGGGCGGCGCTGTGGGACGGGATACCGAGGCTGTGCTGCAGGAGATGGGGTATTCCCGGGAACAGATTGAGGAATTGAAAGCAAGTAAGGCGATTAAAAAAACGGAGGGAATTTCCCTCCGCTTTTCATTTCTGATAAAAACCGCCGATAAATGAGATGAATTTTTGCGTCTGAGTGCTCAGAAATGCGCCTTGCCTTACGGCAATGTACAGTTGGCGGTTGATCCCTTTTCCAGGCAAAGGAAAGGACAGCAGCCTACCGGCTGAAACCGCCTCTTCCACAGCTTTTTCAGACACAATGGAAATACCGAGACCGCTGGATACGAGATTTTTGATGGATTCCTGGTCATTGAGTCTGGCGGCAACCGTTAAATCACTTTCCGAAACATTATTTTCTTCAAAATATGCAGTGATGCTCTTTTTGGAGCCACTGCCCATCTCGCGCAATAGCATAGAATGGGAGCAGATTTCCTGTAGTGTCATGCCACCGTTTTCAACATACCTGCGGTATGTATTATTGTTCGGCGTGATCACCACCATATGATCCTGATAAAAAGGCGTTGTAATAATATACTCTTCATGGGTATCAGCACCGATCAAGCCCATGTCATAGGCACCGCAAAGAAGGCCTTCCACAATGGCCTGGCTGTCACCCTGGGAGACGTGGAACTGCATATCGGGGTTTTTCCGCCGGAACGCCGGCAGAATCTCGGGCAGAATATATGCCGAAGGAATGGTAGAGGCACCGATATGGATCACATTTTGATCCTCTTCACTCCAGGATCGCATAAGATTATCCTGTAAATGCACCATATTGAGCCCACATTCGTAGAGGTGCCGACCTCTTGGAGTTATTTCGATGCTTTTTGTGGTGCGAATGATCAATTGAGATTGGAATTCCTCTTCCAACTGGCGGATGTGGGAGCTGATGGTGGGCTGAGATAAAAATAATTTCTCTGCTGCTTTTGTGAAGCTATTATACTTTACAACAGCGCAAAATGACTGTAATTGCTTTAGTTCCATACCGTTCTCCTGCTGAGTTCTCCCAATGCGTTGACCGCAGCATCCACATCGCTTGTTGTATTGCACCAGCCAAAGGAAAACCGTATGGTGCCGGTGGGATAAGTACCCAAAGTTTTATGAGCATTTGGAGCGCATTGCAAACCAACCCGAACCATGATCCCGTACTCTCTGTTCAGCGCATCGGCCATGTATGCCGGATCGATATTGTCCGGCACGATGCTGACAACACCTACACGGCCCGCTATTCCCTGCTTGCCGACAACACGTAGATTGGGAATGGTTTTAATGCCCTCTAAAAAACGTTCTGTCAGCATTATTTCGTGCTGACACACATGGTCAATTCCTCTATTTTGCAAAAAACGCAAGGCAGTATGCAGTCCGATAATGCCGGGGAGATTCATGGTGCCTGCTTCAAAACGATCCGGCATAAAGACGGGGATCTCCTCAGAATGACTGAGACTGCCCGTACCACCGGAGATGAGCGGTTCGATATCCGGAACCAAATGCTCTTTGATGATGAAGCCGCCGATTCCCTGTGGACCAAGGAGACTCTTATGCCCCGTAAAAGCCAGTGCATCGATGTGCATTTTTTCCATATCAATAGGCAGAATGCCTGCGGTCTGGGCGCAATCCAAAATAAAGGTCAGCCCATGCTGCTCACAGAAGTCACCGACCTGTTGAACAGGCATTACCGTGCCACACACATTGCTGGCATGAAGCATTGCCACCGCCCTGGTGTTGGGACGCAATAGACTTTCCATTTTCTCAACCATCAGTGAGCCGTCATCCCGACAGGGAATGCGATCAAAAGCAACACCTCGCTTTGCAAGCTGCTGCAGAGGCCGCATCATGGCATTGTGCTCCATTGCCGACACCAGGATATGATCGCCTGGCTTCAGAAAACCCTTAAGCAGAATATTCAGGCTCTCTGTGATGTTTTTGGTAAACACCACATTGCGGCAATCGCCTCCGTTGAAAAACTCCGCAAGCATCTGGCGGGTACGGAATACGGTTTCCTCAGCGGAATAGGCCATATTGTAGCCGCCGCGGTTTACATTACACCCGCAATCTCTTATATAATGATACATTTCCTCCGCCACACCGTCTCCTTTGGGAAAGCTGGTGCTGGCATTATCAAGATAGATATCCGACATTTTTTTCACCTCTGCGTTACAGTATAACACGATTTATTTGGAATGCAAATATATTATTAAATTTTTCTGATAATTACAATTGGACAATAAAATCGTATCATGTTACGCTGTCACCGTCAAATCCAATGTTTTGAAAGGATACAACACGATATGAATATCAAACGCGAACGCATTTCTATTGTGATTGCCGGTCTTGTGATTGGCATCATCGCTTCCCTGTTGGTGCTTTTCGGTAACCCTGCCAACATGGGATTCTGCATTGCCTGCTTCCTGCGTGATACCGCAGGTGGTCTGGGTCTGCACCGTGCCGCTCCTGTGCAGTACATCCGTCCCGAAATTATCGGTCTTGTACTGGGTAGCTTCATTATGGCCTGCTGCAAGAAGGAATTCTCTCCTCGCGGCGGCAGCGCTCCCATCACCCGCTTTGTGCTTGGCTTCTTTGCCATGGTCGGTTGCCTGATGTTCCTGGGCTGCCCCTTCCGCATGATCCTGCGTATGGCCGGTGGTGATCTCAATGCTCTGCTGGGCCTGCTGGGCTTTGTGCTGGGCATTCTCTGCGGCGTATTCTTCCTGAAGAAGGGCTATTCTCTGAAGCGTACTTACAAGCTGCCCAAGTTGGAAGGCGCTGTACTGCCCGTGATCCAAATCGTTATGCTGGTGCTGCTGGTTGCCGCTCCTGCTTTCATCTTCTTCACCGAAGCTGGTGGCGGCCCCGGTGCCAAGCATGCTGCCATTGCCATTAGCCTGGTGGCCGGCCTGATCGTCGGCGCTCTGGCACAGCGTACCCGCCTTTGCATGGTGGGCGGTATCCGTGATATCGTTCTGTTCCGTGAACCCAAGCTGCTGATGGGATTCGGCGCCATCTTTGCTGCTGCCCTGATTACCAACCTGATTCTCAACGGCGCTACCGAAGGCACTTTCTTCAACCTGGCCGCTGTTGGTCAGCCCATCGCTCATACCGACGGCCTGTGGAACTGCCTGGGTATGGTGCTGGTTGGCTTTGCCTGTGTGCTGCTGGGCGGCTGCCCTCTGCGCCAGCTGGTGCTTTCCGGTGAAGGCAACTCCGACAGTGCCATCACTGTGATCGGTCTCGTGGTAGGCGCTGCTTTCTGCCACAACTTCGGTCTTGCTTCTTCCGGCGAAGGCCCCACTGTTAACGGTAAGATCGCTGTGATCATCGGCCTTGTGGTCGTAGCTGTGATCGCCTGCTTGAACACCTTCAAGAAAAAGGATTGATAGGAGGATTTGAAAATGAATATGATTGATGCACGCGGTCTTTCCTGCCCTGAGCCTGTTGTGTTGCTGCGCAACGCCATGGCTTCCAAGGAGAGCTCTTATCAGATTATTGTGGATAACAACGCTTCCCGCGAGAACACTACCCGTTATGCCCAGCATCAGGGCTATCAGGTATCCGTAGAGGAAAAAGACGGTGAGTTCACATTGACTTTCACCAAATAAGCGACCATAATACGGAGGGGGAGCAACATCCCCCTCCCCTTACTCTTTTTGGAATTACTGAGGTATTTATGACCTATATTGCCACATTTTACTCACATTTCGGTGCCATGCGCTATGATATTCTCTGCCGTGATGCAGGTATCGTAAGCCGTACCATGCCCGTACCTCGCGACCTCAGCAGCAGCTGCGGCACCTGTGTTCGGTGCGAAGACCGATGGCTGAAGCCTGCATCAGAAGCAGCAGACGAGTTGGAGCGCATTGTGCAGTACAGTGACGGACAATATATAGCGGTCTACACACCGGATATGGAGAACTGATATGGAAACAGAAGTAAAACTGACAAAACTTGCCTCCTGTGCCGGATGCGGAGCAAAGGTAGGTGCAGGCACATTGTGCCAGCTCTTGGAGGGATTTAAGACTCATACCGATCCCAACCTGCTGGTAGGGTATGATAAGTCTGACGATGCCAGCGTGTACTATCTGGATGAAAACACGGCTCTTGTACAGACAACGGATTTCTTTCCTCCCATTGTGGATGATCCCTATCTCTACGGACAGATCGCCGCAACCAATGCCATCAGCGATGTGTATGCCATGGGCGGAGAGCCGAAGCTGGCATTGAACATTCTCTGCTTACCGGAGCAGATGGATGAAGCCACCGTACAGGAGCTTCTCCGGGGCGGTTATGATAAGGCATATGAATCCGGTGTGATCATCACCGGCGGTCACACCATCCACGGTGCAGAGCCCATCTACGGTCTGGCCGTTTCCGGCTTTGTACATCCGAAGAAGATTCTCACCAACAGTGGTGCAAAGTCCGGGGATGTACTGATTCTGACGAAGCCCTTGGGCATCGGGGTTCTGACCACCGCCGCAAAGGCCGACATGGTGGAAAAGCCGGTGCTGGATCGCATCTATCGGCAGATGGCCACTCTGAATAAGTACGCCAGAGACATCATGGTGAAATACGATGTCCACAGCTGTACCGATGTAACGGGCTTTTCCCTTTTGGGACACAGCTTTGAAATGGCTCAGGGCAGCAACTGTACTTTGCACATTAAGGCAACCGATGTTCCGTATCACCGTGAGGCATTTGAACTGGCAGATATGGGCTTTATTCCTGCCGGTGCTTACCGCAATCGCAATTATGCTGAAGCCGGTGTTACAGTACGTGGTGACGTGAGCCGCACCATGCAGGATATCTTTTATGATCCGCAGACCAGCGGGGGCCTTTTGATGGCGGTTTCTGCGAAAGATGCCGATGCCTGCTACCGGGAGATCCACGATGCGATACCCCAATCCGCTGTGATCGGATATGTGACGGACAAGCAGGAAAATTGGATCATTTTAGAGTAACTCGCATACATAATTGCAGGGATTATCCTACGCGGATAGTCCCTGCATTGTGCTGTTTAATTGAACGGTTTAATGAACTGCTCGCTGTGATGAGAAATATTGTCAATGGTTCATAGTGAATTTCACAACAGGAGGTGGCTCGCTTTTGTTCGTATCGCTGAAATTTAAATTTTGGGCAACTTTTTGCCCGTTTGGACAATTGTGATTATTTACTTTGGAGAAAATTTGTGGTTTAATAACGCTGTATGAAACCGCTGATTGAAGTAGCGGATTCAATAAAATGAGGAGGAAAGATACATGATTCAATTTGCAAGCAGAATGGACCTGCTGAAGGGTTCCGAGATCCGCGAGCTGCTGAAGCTGACTGCAAAGCCCGATATTATCTCCTTTGCCGGCGGTATGCCCGCTCCCGAGCTGTTCCCCGTCGAGCAAATGATGGCAGCATCCAAGGCAGTTCTGGAAGAAAACGGCCGTGTTGCCCTGCAGTATTCCAGCACCGAGGGTTATCCCCGTCTGCGTGAGCAGATCGCTGAGCGTATGCTGGCCAAGAACAACATCAAGACCGACGCCGACCACATTCTGGTCACATCCGGTTCTCAGGAAGGTCTGGACTTCTCTGCCCGCGTATTCCTGAATCCCGGTGATGTCGTCCTGCTGGAGTCTCCCTCCTATCTGGGCGCTGTCAACGCTTTCAAGGCCTGCGAGCCCAAGTTCATCGAAGTCCCCACCGACGAGGGCGGCATGATCATGGACGAGCTGGAGAAGATCCTTGCTACCACCGAAAAGGTCAAGATGATCTACGTCATTCCCGATTTCCAGAACCCCACCGGCCGCACCTGGGATCTGGAGCGCCGTCATAAGTTCATGGAGATCGTCAACAAGTACGAGATCCCCGTCATCGAGGATAACCCCTACGGCGAGCTGCGCTTCGAGGGCGACTACATGCCCGCTCTGAAGAGTCTGGATACCAAGGGTCTGGTCATTTATCTGGGCACCTTCTCCAAGATCCTGGCTCCCGGCTACCGTCTGGGCTGGGTCTGTGCAGATGACGCCATTCTGGCCAAGTACAATTTCATGAAGCAGGCAGCTTCCCTGCAGGCTTCCACCATCGGTCAGATGGAGACCTCCAAGTGGATCGATATGTTCGATCTGGATGCCCATGTCAATAAGATCCGTGAGACCTACAAGGCTCGCCGCACCGTGATGCTGGATACGCTGGAGAAGGAGCTGCCCAAGTGCTGCACCTACACCCGTCCTGTCGGCGGTCTGTTCGCCTGGGTCGTGCTGCCTGAGTACATGGATGCCAAGGAGCTGCAGATGAAGTGCCTCGAGAAGAAGGTCGCTTTCGTTCCCGGCGGTTCCTTCTTCCCCAACGGCGGTCATGAGAACACCCTGCGTCTGAATTACAGCTGCATGCCCGAGGATAAGATCCGCGAAGGTATCACCGCTCTGTGCCAGACCATTAAGGAGAATCTGAAGTAATTTAGCGCTTTATCGCTTGAATCGTTTCCGATTTTCGTTTTATTTTAATTAGTTTTCGGCGTAGCTTCGCCACGCCGAAAACACCTGTAAGACGAACGAAGTGAGTCCTCACGTCGGTCAAGGCGGCCCTCGCCGCCGCGATAAACGTGAGTGACTCGCTTGGAAGCGAAGCTTTCAAGCGAATTGTTTAAGGAGACTTTTTGCAATGAAGAATGTCAAGGTGCTGATCGGTAACTACGGCAGCGGTAAAAGTGAGTTGGCTCTTAACTTTGCCATGCAGGCAGCAGCCCGCGGCGAGCGTACCGAGCTTCTCGATCTGGATATGGTCAATACCTACTTCCGTCTGACGGAACGCGGTAAAATGGTGGAGCAAAAGGAAATCCGCCTTGTGTCCCCCAACTTTGCCTGCGCCGGTATCGAGACCCTGTCCCTCCCCGCTGAGATCCAGTCCGCCTTTGTGCTGGATTGGGATGCCGTCATTTTCGATGTGGGTGGCGACGATGTGGGTTCCACGGCTCTGGGTCGCTACCACGAGGACTTTGTGGCTCTTGAGCCCGGTTCTCTGGAAGTGCTCAACGTGGTGAACATCCGCCGTCCTCTGGCCAGCACTTTGGAGAAGATCCAGCGTCTGCAGGAAGGTATGCAGATTCACGCTCGTCTCCCCATCACCGGCATGATCAACAACACCAACCTGTCTACCGCCACAACCGAGCAGGATCTCTGGGACGGTTATGAGCTTTTGAAGCAGGTTGCGGATGTCACCGGCATTCCTGTGGCCTATACCACCGGCAAAAAGGAATTCCTGGATGCATTCCTGGCTCGGAACCCCGATCCTAAATATGTGGGAAAGCCCATTGCCATTGATGTGTATATGCACCGCGACTGGGATTCCTATATTGAGTTCGGTTTAAATACCAAGGCTCCGAACATGGATATGCTGTAATTTCATCAAATCTCCCCTTCCGGGGTTTATTTGAAAGTTCTACAAACGTGGAAAGAGGTGTAAATGTGGTTAAAGTAAGCATCAACGAGATCCTGTGCAAGGGTTGCGGTCTGTGCGTCCGCGCTTGCCCCAAGGGTATCATCGAACTGTCCAAGACCAAAATCAATGCTAAGGGTTATCACCCCGCTGAGGTGGTCAACATGGAAGCATGTATCGGCTGCACTTCCTGTGCCCGTACCTGCCCCGATTGCGTCATCCGTATTGAAAAAGACTAAGGAGGAAAAAACATGGCTTTGACTCTTATGAAGGGTAGCGAAGCTATTGCTGAGGCCGCCATCCGTGCCGGTGCTCGCTATTTCTTCGGTTACCCCATCACTCCGCAGACTGAGATTCCCGAATATATGTCTGCCCGTATGCCCGAAGTCGGCGGCTGCTTCCTGCAGGCCGAGTCCGAGGTTGCTGCTATCAACATGGTTTACGGTGCCGGCGGTACCGGTGCCCGTGTCATTACTTCTTCTTCCAGCCCCGGCGTGTCTCTGAAGCAGGAAGGTATCTCCTACTGCGCAGGCGCCATGGTCCCCTGCGTCATCGTCAACGTGATGCGCGGCGGCCCCGGTCTGGGCAACATCCAGGCTTCCCAGGGTGACTACTTCCAGGGCACCAAGGGCGGCGGTAACGGTGACTATCACCTGCTGACCTTCGCTCCTTCTTCCGTCCAGGAGTTTATCGACCTGATGATGGGCGCCTATGATAAGGCTGAGAAGTATCGTATCCCCGTTCTGTTCCTGGCCGATGGTATCATCGCTCAGATGATGGAGCCCGTGGAGTTGCCTCCCATGGTCGATTTCAAGATTGATCCCGAGAAGAAGCCCTGGGCCTGCACCGGTTGGAAGCCCGGTGATGATCCCGAGAAGCGCGGCATCATCAACTCCATCTACATCGACACCGAATCTCTGGCTGTTCACAACGATCGCCTGCAGAAGATGTACAAGGAAGTCGTTGCCAACGAGCAGATGTGGGAAGAGTACAACTGCGAGGGTGCTGATTACATCATCTCCGCTTTCGGTACTGTTGCCCGTATCGCCAAGAGCGCTATCACTGAGCTGAAGGCCAAGGGCATCAACGTGGGTCTGATCCGTCCCATCACCGTGTGGCCCTTCCCCTCTGACGCTGTTAAGAAGGTCGCCTGCCAGGCTTCCGTGAAGGCCGTTCTGGATGTTGAGCTGAACGAAGGCCAGATGCTGGAAGATGTCAAGCTGGCTATCAACGGCGCAAAGCCCGTGGACTTCTTCGGTCACTGCGGTAGCGAAATGCCCACCACCAGTGAGATCGTTGAGAAGATCCTCAGCATGAAGGAGGGTAAATAAGATGGCTGTTCTGTTTGAAAAAACCAAGTATTTGACCGATAAGCAGTTCCATTACTGCCCCGGTTGTAACCATGGTATCATCCATCGTCTGGTGGCCGAAGTCATCGACGAGATGAACCTGGACGGTAAGGTCATCGGCGTGGCTCCCGTGGGCTGCTCCGTGTTCGCTTACGACTATTTTAACTGCGATATGTACGAAGCCGCACACGGCCGTGCACCCGCAGTGGCCACCGGCGTAAAGCGCGTTGTTGGTGATGACACCATGGTGTTCACCTATCAGGGCGATGGCGACCTGGCCTCTATCGGTACCGCTGAGATCGTTCACGCTGCTCATCGCGGCGAGAAGATCGTCACCATCTTCGTCAACAATGCCATCTATGGTATGACCGGCGGCCAGATGGCTCCCACCACCCTGATCGGCCAGAAGGCTACCACCTGCCCCGCCGGTCGTAGCGAGGAGTGGTCCGGTCTGCCCATCAAGATGTCCGAGATGCTGGCGGCAGTTCCTTCTTCCTACTACATCGAGCGCGTGGCCGTGAACAACACTGCCAATATTGTGAAGGCTAAGAAGGCCATTGCCAAGGCATTCCAGTATCAAAAGGAAGGTCACGGCTTCTGCATGGTCGAAGTCCTGTCCACCTGCCCCACCAACTGGGGTCTGTCTCCCGTGGAGGCTCTCAAGTGGCTGGAAGAGAACATGATGCCTTACTATCCTTTGGGCGTTTACAAAGACAAGGGGGCTAAGTAATTATGGAAAAAACTTTCATCTTTGCCGGTTTCGGCGGTCAGGGTATGCTCCTGATCGGTAAGTTCATGGCCATGTCCTGCATGCTGGATGGCAAGCACGTTTCCTGGCTGCCCTCTTACGGCCCCGAGATGCGTGGCGGTACCGCCAACTGCTCCGTCATCGTGTCCGATGAGCCCGTTGCTTCTCCCCTGGTCCACAAGGCCGATGTCGTCGTTGCTATGAATCGTCCTTCTCTGGACAAGTTCGAGTGTGATGTGAAGCCCGGTGGTCTGCTGGTCATCAACAGCTCCATCATTGACCGTAAGGCAGAGCGCACTGACATCAATGTCGTGTATTGCGATGCCAATGCCATTGCTGAGCAGGTCGGCAACCCCAAGGGTGCCAACGTGGCCATCCTGGGTGCTGTCATGGGCGCCTGCGACGTGACTCCTCTGGATTCCATGGTCGAGGCTATCCGAATCGAACTGGGTGAGAAGAAGGCTAAGTTCCTGGAAGGCAATAAGAAGGCTCTTATTGCCGGTATGGAAGCTGCCAAGTAATTCTTTCCCAACAGGAAATTATTATAATAGATCCGAAGCTAAAATAGCTTCGGATCTATTTTTTTCGTAGTGATAAGTATTTCCGAGAAATTTATGTTTCTTTTATAGAAACTATGACTTGACTTACATATATTGGGTGGTATAATATAATAAACTGTTATAGGAGGGGTTACTTTGAGTTCATTTTCCTATTTTGTGGGCCAGCGAATTAAAAAATATCGCAAAAGCCGTGGTTATACCATTGAGGAGTTTTCTGCGATCATTAATAAGAGTAAGGCCACCCTATCTAAGTATGAAAACGGTGCCATCACAATTGATATTGAAACTCTCTACGATATTTCGAAAGCACTTGATGTGGAGTTGAAGCATTTTGTGGACTATCAGCCCCCTATTTTCCACAGCGAAAGCAAACTTCCGCAGAACACCTATTTTAATCAGACTTTGGCTTATATGTATTACTATGACGGACGTATTCGCCAGATAGTTCGCTCCTTACTACATTTCACTCAATCCAGCAACAATGATGCCACGGAGGTCACTCTTTTTACCGGAGTCTCCTCCTTTGATGATCCCGATCGCTGCCAGCATCTGTTTGTTGGTGAGATGAAATCCTACGATACCATTACCCATATGGTTTTAACCAACCAGATTAATGCAGCCGAAAAAATGTATATCTGCATGCTCAATCCCATGCAGAATAATGTTCCTGCTGTCGGTCTCGTCTCCGGCATCGGCTCTACCCCATTTTTCGCCCCGATTGCCCTGAAAGCTTTGATTTCCAAGGTGCCTTTGGATGAGAATGATCTGCTCCTGGGTAGTATCAAACTGGACAAGGATGATTATCATCTGCTCCGCTACTATAATATGCTTGTCGTAAATCGTCCGGCAAATAAACCTGTTTAAATAAAAAGCTGTAATGTTAATAACCATTACAGCTTTTTATCAGCTCACACGGCTGATCTCATGCTTTAATCGCAACATGATCCGTTTTTCAAGGCGCGATATATAGCTTTGAGAGATGCCAAGGGTATCGGCAACCTCTTTCTGTGTCTGTGCTTTATGGCCATACAGGCCAAAGCGCATGGATACGATCTCCTGTTCCCTTTTTGATAATTTGTGCACGGCGCTGTGCAGAAGTTGACGCTCCACATCCTCCTCAATAGGACGCATTACCACATCTTCTTCTGTTCCCATTACGTCAGAAAGCAGCAGTTCTTTTCCATCCCAGTCCGTATTCAGGGGTTCGTCCAAACTTACTTCGGTTTTCGTATTGCTGTTTTTACGAAGGTACATCAGGATCTCGTTTTCAATGCATCGGCTGGCGTAGGTTGCCAGCTTGATGTTTTTGTCCGTGCGAAATGTATTGATCGATTTGATCAGACCGATGGTACCTATTGAGATGAGATCCTCAATGTTTACACCGGTGTTGTCAAAGCGCTTGGCAATATAAACTACCAGTCGCAGATTGTGTTCAATTAATCTTTGCTTGGCATCAAATTCTTCGATATGATCCAATAATTTGGCTTCTTCTTCTTTTTCCAGCGGAGGCGGCAACGAATCGCTTCCGCCGATATAGTAGATGCCCTGACGCCTGAAGTGCAGATGAATGTACCGGCGTATTCTTTGAAAGATATTCATGGTTCAACCGCTCCTTTCTCCGCACCATAGGCCTTGATATTTCCCGGAAAAACCTTGATTACATATAGCAATAAAAACATTTTCCAAGTGCATACCTGAAATATGCAAATAATCACATTGAATTGCCGGGAGAACTCCCTCTCCGCCGATAGAGGAATATGGAATAAATATCACATTTCTCCGCGGAAATTGTTCATGCAATTGCACGCAGGGATCTTTTGCGGGGTCAGAAAACGGATCATATTGGCCGAAAACACGTCGACTCACAACGAGGATCGGCTGTCCGTCGTAGTCCAGTAGCATGTTTCCGGTATCCTGAAGTACTGTGAGTTGCAGAGTGACCTTTTCAAGGGATATGCTGGCAGGTACGAGTCGTTCCTGCGTTGTGAGACCGTGGCGAAACAGTAGCGAGAGTATGATATAGAAGCCAATCGCACACAAGCCGAGTAGCAGCCAATTCATACGGTATGTATTCGGGAGAGAACGTAATACGCCGGCAAAGGTTGCACCAAGCAATAGAAAAAGCATGTTGGCTTTCCAGTGTTTTCGGAATACGATATACCCCAGCAAAACACCAACCACCATCTTGATTGGCACAATGTACAAGAACCTGAAATAAGGAAAATATTGCGCCGCGGCATAGATTCCTCCGAGACAGCTTACCAAAAAACATCGTGTTCGACGAATGGGAACGGAGGAAATCTGACAGCATGTGATAAAGAGCAAATAATCGATAATCAAATTCTGTAGAAATACCTCATCGAGATACACTGTCATTGCGCTCACCTCATTCCAAAAACAGAATAGCGCACCGTGAATAAAAAATGAGTCGCAACATAGAAAAGGGACGAGATTTCTCTCGCCCCTTTTCTTACTATTCATGGTCAAAAATCGCTTTTTTCTCCAAAAGCGGCCCGAACTCTTCTTTCCATGCGTGATGCATGGCAGAATCATCGTATGCCGTAAGCGCCGAACGCTCCATATGAATAACGATCATGATGTCATAGCGGTTGTCCCGGTCAATGCAATTGGTGAAAATTTCAGCGCCGTACACCCCGGGAATATGACCTGCTTCAGAAAAAATCTCCTGCACCCTTGGCAAAAAATTAGTCTTTTCCCCTGCTTCGGGTTTCCACTTTCCGATAATATAATGTTTCATAGCAAATTACAAACCCAGATATGGTACAACTAAGGTGACCAACATCAGTATGGCCAGCAGCAAAGCCACCATACAGGCGAAAAATCTCTGCGTTTTCTTTGACATTTATTGCTCCTCCTTCGGGATAATCCTCTTGATCATTTTTTCGGCCTTTCTCCGTGGCAACATGACCTCGTGACCGCAAGTGAGACATTTTAACTTCAGATCCATTCCAATGCGGAGAATCTCCCAGCGCATTCCGCCACAGGGATGCGGTTTTTTCTCTTCCACAATATCGTGAAGCTGTAACTCCATGATCAATGCTCCTTTTTGATTTCTTCCCAGTACCGTTTGGCGGCCTGCTCGGTCTTATTGTCACCATACTCATAGTAGTGACGTTCCCCCAGATTCTCCGGGAGATAGCGCTGAGTGACATAGTGGTTGGGATAATTGTGGGGATATTTGTAGGCAGGGCCTTTCTCTGCACCGGTACTATCGGCATGTACATTCTGCAAATGACGGGGAATATCACCCATAGCGCCGTGTTCAATGTCAGCCATCGCCGCAATAATGGCATTGTGGGACGCGTTGGATTTCGGCGCGGTGGCCAGCAAAATCGCAGCTTCTGCCAAAGGCAGCCTGGCCTCCGGTAGACCGATCTGCAAAGCCGCATCTACACAGGCCTTCGTCACCACAATTGCCTGCGGATATGCAAGTCCAACGTCTTCGCTGGCAATAACAAGAAGCCTTCGACAGGGACTGATCAAATCCCCTGCTACCAGGAGCCTGCCCAGATAATACACCGCAGCATCAGGGTCTGAGCCACGAATGGTTTTTTGCAAGGCAGACAGTAGATCATAGTGGGCATCACCATCTCGGTCGTAGCGCATTGCACTGCGCTGCGCTAACTGTAAAGCGTCTTCCCTTGTCACATACAGGCCGCTGTTACTTTGCTTGGCAGACTGATATAGAAGCTCCACAGCATTGATGGCTTTTCTCACATCGCCTCCGCAGGCTGCGGCAATGGTCATGGGAACAGTATCTTCCCATGTAAATGGCAATTGACTTCGCTCTTTGACGATCAAAAGCGCACGAATAACCGCCGGCAGGGTATCATCAGCAGTCAACGCTTTAAATTCAAACACCGTACTGCGGGATAAAAGCGCATTATAAATGTAAAAGTAGGGATTCTCTGTGGTACTGGCGATCATAGTGATCTTACCGTTTTCCAGGAACTCCAACAGGCTCTGCTGCTGCTTTTTGTTGAAGTACTGGATCTCGTCTAAATATAGCAGAATGCCGTTGGGGGCCATCATGGTGTCAATATCTGCGATGATGGCCTTGATATCCTGCAAACCGGCTGTGGTGGCATTCAGGTGGTAGAGTGCTTTTTGTGTACGTTTGGCTATGATATTGGCAATGGTGGTTTTTCCGGTGCCAGATGGGCCATAGAAGATCATATTGGCTTCCGCTCCGTTTTCAATTAAGCGCCGCAGAAGCGCATTTTCACCCAGCAGGTGCTTCTGCCCTGCTACTTCCTCTAAAGTCTGAGGGCGCAGTTCATCCGCCAATGGTTGCACAATATCACCTCCCATTTTGGGTCTTATTATAACACCGATTGCATTTTTCCGCAACCGTTGATATAATGGCGAAAAGAGGTGATTCCATGCGAACAAAGAAGGATACAGCTATCATCATCAATCGATTGAAGGAAATTTATCCTAATGCACTTTGCTCCCTGCAATATGTGAAAGACTACGAATTATTATTCGCCGTTCGTCTGTCGGCACAGTGCACAGACGAACGCGTGAACCTTGTGACACCTGCCCTCTACCGGCGCTTCCCCACCCTGGAAGCTTTCGCCGCCGCCACACCGGATGAAGTGGGCGAATATGTCCATTCCTGCGGTTTTGGGCGTGCCAAAGCAAAAGATATTGTAGCAAGTGCGCAGATGCTTTTGGATCGGTTTGACGGCAAGGTACCCGGCACGATGGATGATCTTCTGGCACTCCCCGGAGTAGGCCGCAAGACTGCGAACCTGATTCTTGGTGATATCTATGGCACGGACGGCTACGTTTGCGATACCCACTGTATTCGTATCACGGGTCGGCTGGGGATTACTGACGGCAGCCGTGATCCGCAAAAGGTAGAAGTTCAGCTTCGCAAGTACATTCCAAAAGAAGAAGCCAGCGATTTCTGCCATCGCATGGTACTTTTCGGCCGTGAGTGGTGTGATGCCAGAAAGCCGCGCTGTGAGGAGTGCCCCCTTTCCGATATCTGCAAAAAGAAACTGTAAAAGATGTACCAATCGGTACATCTTTTTTTATTGCCACATATAATGCACTATGGAGGTAGAGATATGGATTTCATTCAGTTGATGGAACAGTTAAAGCAAAACCCTGCCATTGTCGAACAGCTTGCCAGTTCCCCGGATGGTCAGGCGCTGATGGCACGCTTGGATGCAAATCAATTGCAGCATGCGACCCAACAGGGTGAGAACGGGAACTATATGGAAATGGCGGCACTCCTGAAAAAGGTCATGAGCAGTCCTGACGGAAAAGCGCTGCTGCAACGTATGGCAAAACAACTGGGTAAATAACTGTGATTTTGCGGAGGGGTCTATGGATCATATTGATGAAAAACTGAATAGTCTTCTCAATGACCCCAATGCCATGCGAATGATTATGGATTTTGCCAAACAGTTGTCGGGGGAAGATTCCGCTGCGGCATCAGCTAAGGAAGAGCCAAACCCTTTTCAAAATTTTGATCCCGCCATGCTTACAAAACTGATGCCGCTCCTGCAGGAATTTCGCAAGGGAGAAAGCAGTGCGGCGAAACTTCTTTATGCCCTGCAGCCCTATTTGAGCGAGAAAAAGCAGGATAAGGTGAATCAAGCGGTGAAAATGGCCCATTTGATCCATGTGGGAAAAAAGTTTTTCTTGGAAGGCGGGTGGGATCTTGTTTGATCGATACATACCTCTGCCATTTGAGAACTATAGGCCCCTGATATCGCCGGATACTCCCCTGCCGCCACCTATCGGCTCCTCGATTCAAAAACAACTTGATTCCCGCGGCATCCGTGAGTTGCTTTCCCGTTTTTCATTATCTGATCTGAATTCCGGTGATATCCTCCTCCTCGGATTATTTGTATTTCTTTTGAACCGCAAAGCCGATGAAGAGTTGCTGATCGCAATGGGACTGCTCCTGATTATGTAATTCCCATTTCTGGAAACCATTGCATTTGCAGAAAGCTTCTGTCTAAGGTATAATGACATTGTTCTTGCAAGAGCAATACAATCTTAAGGAGGCTATGCAATGTTCTGCAATTTTAACTGTAATTCATTTAGCAGCTGTAACTTTATGCAGCTCCTTTGTAAGCTGTTCGGCATTTGCTGATCCTATGACAAAAAAGACACGCATCAAACGATGCGTGTCTTTTTTACTGTAAAGTAATTACTTCGCCAAAGCCTCGGAGCAAGCCACGGCCACGGCCACGGTAGCGCCCACCATGGGGTTATTACCCATGCCCAGGAAGCCCATCATCTCCACATGTGCGGGAACGGAGGAAGAACCTGCGAACTGAGCATCACTGTGCATACGGCCCATGGTATCGGTCATGCCGTAGGAAGCAGGACCTGCAGCCATGTTATCGGGATGCAGGGTACGACCGGTACCACCGCCGGAAGCCACAGAGAAGTACTTCTTACCCTGCTCGACACATTCCTTCTTGTAAGTGCCGGCAACAGGATGCTGGAAACGGGTGGGATTGGTGGAGTTACCGGTGATGGAAACATCCACGCCCTCGTGATGCATGATAGCCACACCTTCGCGGACATCATCGGCACCGTAGCAACGGACATTGGCGCGCTCACCCTCGGAATAGCGGATCTCGCGGACAATGTTCAGCTTGCTGGTGAAATAGTCAAACTGAGTCTGCACATAGGTGAAGCCATTGATACGGGAAATGATCTGTGCAGCATCCTTGCCCAGACCGTTCAGAATCACGCGCAGAGGCTCCTTACGAGCCTTGTTGGCGGACTTGGCCAGACCGATGGCACCTTCAGCGGCGGCAAAGGACTCGTGACCTGCCAGGAAAGCAAAGCACTTAGTATCCTCGCTCAGCAGCATGGCACCCAGATTACCGTGACCCAGGCCCACCTTGCGATCGTCGGCCACAGAGCCGTCGATGCAGAAGGCCTGCAGACCAATACCGATGGCCTTGGCGCACTCGGCAGCGGTCTTGGCACCGGACTTCATGGCGATGGCAGCGCCAACACAGTAAGCCCAGCAAACGTTCTCAAAGCAGATGGGCTGAATGCCCTTGGTGATCTCATAGGGATCAAAGCCCTTGGCCTTGCACATCTCGCGGCATTCCTCAACGGAAGCGATACCGTACTGAGCGAGGACGCCATTGATCTTATCAATTCTTCTTTCGTAACTTTCAAACAGAGCCATTATTTCGTCCTCCTCCCTTATTCGTGGCGGGGGTCAATGTACTTGACCGCAGCATCCCACTGGCCATAGTGACCGGTGGCCTTCTTCAGAGCCTCGTTTGCGTCGTCACCCTTCTTGATGAAGTCCATCATCTTGCCCAGGTTCACGAACTCATAGCCGATGACCTCGTTATCCTTGTTCAGAGCCATCTTTGAGCAATAACCCTCGGCCATCTCCAGATAGCGGGGACCCTTTTCACGAGTGCCGAACATGGTACCTACCTGGCTGCGCAGGCCCTTGCCCAGATCTTCCAGAGAGGCGCCCACAGCCAGACCGTTTTCAGAGAAAGCACTCTGGGTGCGGCCGTAAACGATTTGCAGGAATAGCTCGCGCATAGCGGTGTTGATGGCATCGCACACCAGGTCGGTGTTCAGGGCCTCGAGGATGGTCTTGCCGATCAGGATCTCGGAAGCCATTGCGGCGGAGTGGGTCATGCCGGAGCAACCAAGGGTCTCCACCAGAGCCTCTTCAATGATGCCGTTTTTCACATTCAGAGTCAGCTTGCAGGCGCCCTGCTGGGGTGCGCACCAGCCGACACCATGGGTAAAGCCGGAAATGTCAGAAATCTCCTTGGCCTGCACCCACTTGCCCTCTTCGGGGATGGGAGCCGGGCCGTGATAAGCGCCCTTTGCAACGGGGCACATATTCTGAACCTCAGTCGTGTAAATCATAATGACGATGTTCCTTTCTGTTGGTTGTATTGAATAGCAGCTGCATTGCAGCAGAAATTCCGAATATCAGCGGTTGGCGAAGCCGATCTTGCGCTGCACCTTGCTGAGGGTCTTATTTGCCAGATACTGAGCGTGCTGTGCGCCTTCTTTATAGACGCTCTCCAGATATGCCTTATCGGCCATGATGCGCTCAGATTCCTCGCGGATGGGACGCAGAAGCTCCACAACAGCTTCACCCACGGCAGGTTTAAAGACGCCGTAGCCCTGGCCTGCAAATTCCGCCTCGGCCTCTTCTACGGTTTTGCCGGTGGCCGCACAGTAAATCGTCAGCAGATTGGAGATGCCGGCTTTGTTGACCTTGTCATACTTCACAGCCGTCTCACAGTCGGTAACGGCGCGCTTGAACTTCTTCATGATGATCTCGGGTGAATCCATCAGATTCACGCAGCCGTCCGGCAGAGATTTGCTCATCTTTGTGGTAGGATCATCCAGAGACATCAATCGGGCACCCATCTTGGGGATAAAAGGCTCCGGCAACACAAAGGTGTCACTGTAAATGCCGTTAAAGCGCTGGGCAATGTCGCGTGTAAGCTCCACGTGCTGCTTCTGATCCTCACCCACCGGTACAAGATCCGCCTGATAGAGCAGGATGTCGGCCGCCATCAGCACAGGGTAGGTAAACAGACCTGCGGTGATATTGTCGGCGTGCTGCTGTGATTTCATCTTGAACTGGGTCATGCGGGAAAGCTCACCGAACTGGGTGTAGCAACCCAGGATCCAGCCCAGCTCCGCGTGCTGCGGTACATGGGACTGGATGAACATGATATTCTTCTTGGGGTCCAGACCGCAGGCAATGTACTGCGCCAGCTGGTTGACACTGCGGCGACGCAGTGTGGCAGGGTCCTGCCGCACGGTGATGGCGTGCATATCCACGATACAGTAGATGCAATCGTAGTCATCCTGCAGAGCGACCCAGTTCTTAATGGCGCCCATATAGGAGCCCAGCGTCAATTCACCGGAGGGCTGAATACCGCTGAATATGCGTTTTTTCTTTTCTTCCATTTGTATCCCTCGCTTTATAATGGAGCTCTATACCACCCCATTGTTTTTCATACTGTACTCTATCACAATCTGCGGGGAAATGCAATAAAATGAGAAGAATTGATTGACATTTCAATATGAATAAATATAATATATGTGTTAAAATTTAGCTTTTCATCAACTAATCAGCAAAAAAGAGGAGATTCATCGGAATGGATATGAAATATTTTGCAGAAATGGAAGCCAAGATTCCCCATGGTAAAGTGCGTACACGCTTTGCTCCCTCCCCTACCGGCTATATGCATGTGGGCAATCTTCGCACCGCCCTTTACACCTGGCTTATTGCACGCAATGCCGGCGGCACTTTCATTCTTCGCATTGAGGATACAGATCAGGGTCGCTTGGTGGAAGGTGCCACCGATGTGATCTACCGCACCATGGCTGAGTGTGGACTTAACCACGATGAAGGCCCCGATGTGGGCGGTCCCGTGGCTCCTTACATTCAGTCCCAGCGTCGTGACACCTATGGTAAGTATGCCCGGCTTCTGGTGGAAAAAGGCGGCGCCTACTATTGTTTCTGCGAAAAGGCAGAATCCGAAGAGGACAGCGGCGATTTCAATCGCGCCGCGGACCCCTGCCGCGATATTCCTTTTGCGGTCGCACAGGCTCGTGTGGATGCCGGCGAACCCTTTGTGATCCGCCAGAAGATCCCTGCTGATGGTACTACCACTTTCCACGATGCCATCTTCGGCGATATCACCGTAGAAAACAACACCCTGGATGATCAGGTGCTTCTCAAGCGTGACGGTCTGCCCACCTATAACTTTGCCAACGTGATCGATGACCATCTGATGGGCATCACCCATGTGGTGCGCGGCAGCGAGTATCTCTCCTCCGCCCCCAAGTACAATCTTCTCTATGAGGCCTTCGGATGGGAAATTCCCACCTATGTCCACTGCTCTCCTGTCATGCGGGATGCACAGAACAAAATGTCCAAGCGCCACGGAGATCCCAGCTACGAGGATCTGAAGGCCCATGGCTATCTCACTGACGCTATTTTGAACTATGTTGCACTTCTCGGTTGGAGCCCCAAGGGCGAACATGCCGAAGAGGAGATCTTTTCTCTTGATAAGCTGGCCGAGGTCTTTGACATGACCGGCATTTCCAAATCCCCTGCTATCTTTGATATTGTAAAGCTGGATCACTTTAACGCCGTTTATCTGCGTTCTATGGAGCCTTCTACCTTCGCGAAAGTGGCCGAGCCTTATATCCGCCAGTCTGTGAAAGGCAACTACGATATTGCTGCTATCGCTGGTCTTCTGCAGGCACGCTGCGAGAAGCTCACCGAGATCCCCGAAAAGGTGGATTTCTTCGATAATCTGCCTGAATATGACGTGGAGTTCTTCACCAATAAAAAATCCAAGACAGACCCCACCGTCTGCAAGGCTATGCTGGAGGCTGCCATTCCCATGCTGGAAGCTTTGGCCATTTGGGATAATGACTCTATCCATGACGGCTTGATTGCTCTGGCTGAAAAGCTGGAAGTCAAGAATGCTACCCTGATGTGGCCTGTGCGCATTGCCGCTGCCGGTAAGATGGTCACTCCCGGCGGTGCCGTAGAGATCTGTCAGATCCTCGGCCGCGAAGAGACACTGCGCCGTCTTCGCCTGGGTCTTGCAAAGATCGGATAAGAACATGAAAAATGAGTTTGCCCTTTTGCGGGATTTCTGGCGCGGTGATTTCAGACATTTCCGATTCATCACCGCAGTAGCATTTCTGCTTCTGGTCGTAGTCGGATATCTCTGCGGGCTATTGATCAACGGTCTTGCTGAGAGTATTATGAACTGGTTTTCTCAGTTGATCGAACAGGCTGGGGTTATAAAAGAAGACGGCAGATTTAATGTGATTGCCCTTTTCTTTAATAACTTTCGTGCGATGCTGTTGGGAATTGCATACGGTCTGATTCCCTTTTTGTTTTTTCCTGCATTGAATCTGGGCTTTAATGCAATGTTGGTTGGCCTTTTCGGCGCGGTTTATACTGCCGGAGGTCACGGTTTGCTGTTCTATCTTGCCGGCATTGTACCTCACGGTATTTTTGAAATTCCTGCGCTGATTCTGTCCATTGCCTGCGGCATTTATCTTTGCCGCAGTATCACTGACTATGTGAAACACAATGAAAAAGGCACAGTAAAACGGGCAATACAAAATTGCATGCGTCTGTTTTTGCTGATTATCACACCGCTTCTTATAATTGCCGCGCTGATTGAATGTTATGTGACCCCTGTGGTCATGAACTTATTCTTGTAAAGGAGTACCCCTATGAACGAAAAAGTGATAAACATCCCTGAACTCTTCGGTAGCATGGTATTTACCGAGGAAAAAATGCGACAGCGTCTTACTCCGGATGTGTATCAGGCATGGCAGCATTGCCTGGAGCAGGGGACTTCTCTGAATCGTTCCATTGCCGATGAGATCGCCGCCGCCATGAAAGACTGGGCCGTTGAACGGGGTGCCACCCACTATACCCATTGGTTCCAGCCCATGACCGGTTATACTGCCGAAAAGCATGACAGCTTTATCACTCCTGCAGGTGGCGGCAAGGCGGTGATGGAGCTTTCCGGTAAAGAACTGTCACACGGCGAAGCTGATGCTTCCAGTTTTCCCTCCGGCGGTCTTCGTGCCACATTTGAGGCTCGCGGTTATACTGCGTGGGATCCTACATCTTATGCCTTTGTAAAAGACAAGACCCTCTACATTCCGACTATTTTCTGTTCCTATAGTGGTGATACGCTGGATAAGAAGACTCCCCTTTTGCGCTCCATACGTGTGCTGGATCGGGAATGTGTCCGAATACTGCGCTTGTTCGGTAACACGCAGGTTCAGCACGTAATCTCTCAGGCCGGTGCTGAGCAGGAATACTTCCTGATCGATAAAGAGATGTATCGCCGTCGTGAAGATCTCAGACTCTGCGGACGTACCCTTTTCGGTGCAAAGCCCTCCAAGGGTCAGGAACTGGACGATCATTATTATGGCGCCATCAAGCCTCGTGTGGCTGCTTTCATGCACGAACTGGACGAAGAGCTCTGGAAAGTCGGCGTCTACGCCAAGACAGAGCACAACGAGGTTGCTCCTTCCCAGCATGAGATCGCCCCGGTGTACGGTGATTCCAACACCGCCTGCGACCACAATCAGCTGACCATGGAGCTCCTGAAGACAGTGGCTGAACGTCATGGTCTTGTGTGCCTTTTACACGAGAAACCTTTTTCCGGTGTAAACGGAAGCGGAAAGCACAACAACTGGTCTTTGCAGACCGATCAGGGAGAAAATCTCCTGAAACCTGGTAAAACGCCCAGCCAGAACGCTCAATTTTTGCTTTTCCTGGCTGCATTTATCAAGGGTGTAGACGAATACCAGGATATGCTCCGCTGCTGCGTAGCCTATCCCGGAAATGATCACCGTCTGGGCGGTAACGAAGCGCCTCCTGCGGTGGTATCCGTTTTCCTGGGTGATGAGTTGACCGCAATTCTGGAGTCCATCATTGAGGGCACCGAATATGTCGATGTGACCAAACGCAAGTTGGAAATCGGCGTAGATACCCTGCCGGAGATCCCACAGGATACCACAGATCGCAACCGCACTTCTCCCCTGGCTTTTACCGGCAATAAGTTTGAGTTCCGTATGCTTGGCGCTACGCAGTCTATTGCCAGCCCCAACGTGGTACTCAACACCATGATGGCTGAGGAATTGTCCCGCTTTGCAGATATTCTGGAAAATGCCAACGACTTTCACACTGCTTTGCAGAAACTTCTTCTCGATACGTTCCGCGAACACCGCCGCATTATCTTTAACGGCAACGGCTATGGCGAGGAATGGATCGAGGAAGCAAAGCAGCGTGGCCTGAGCAATCTGCACGATACCGTGGATGCGCTTCCTGCATATATCGATCGCCGCAATATTGATCTGTTCACCCGACACGGCATCCTGACCCGTTCTGAGATGGAGGCCCGTTATGAGATCCATCTGGAGAATTACTGCAAGATCGTTGCGATTGAAGCCAACACGCTCCTAGATATGGTTCGACGCAAGATTTTGCCCGCCGCATTCTCCTATGCTGATGACCTGGCAAAAATCTGCTTCCGCCAAAAGGAAATCATAGGTTCTGCTGTTGCAGCAGAGGGTGTTCTGCGCAGTGTATCGACTTTGAGTGATGAGCTTTACGATATTTGCCGAAAGCTTGGCGAAGCACTGCAAAATGCACCTGAAATCAGTGGTCTTTCCTGTGCCCAGTATTATCGCGATCAGGTGCGAAGCCTCGTAAGCGAGGCAGGTACTCTGGTGAGTAACCTTGAGGGTATGACAGGTGCTGAGCACTGGCCGTATCCCACTTATGCTGAGATCCTGTTTTCTGAATAAAAGAACTGCGTGGCTTTTGCCACGCAGTTCTTTTATCATTTTCCCTTTATCCTTTGTATGTAGTGAATCGTCATCGTTACCAGGAATATCACGCTGGCATAACCGAACAGT